>Ga0209526_10001950_pt1 | contig 13844 bp, 9 predicted proteins | sample JacPinW_OM2H0_M1_FD_188566 | JGI IMG/M metagenome (GOLD analysis project Ga0209526, IMG submission 188566) | Forest soil microbial communities from Algoma, Ontario, Canada - Jack Pine, Ontario site 1_JW_OM2H0_M1 (SPAdes) (version 2) | ecosystem: Environmental > Terrestrial > Soil > Boreal... | reverse complement strand
TTATTCATCTGCACGCGCGACTGCCAGATGGCACGCCATCAGGCGATCCGGTATTATTTCGCGAGACGATCGACGGTATCCGAAAGAAATCGTCCGCGCTGACCATGAACTCTACCGGCGGCGCGGTGTGGATGTCGATGGAGGAGCGCACCCGATGCCTCGACGCCCTGCCCGACCTGTGCGCGCTGGAGACGGGGTCGCTGAACTTCGATGACGAGGTGTTCGCGACCTCGCGACCCGACAGCATTGCGACGGCTGCCCGTGCCCACGCACTGGGTATCGGCATCGAGATCGAGGCGTTCGATGTGGGCCATGTGGTGGCGGCGGCGCGCATGCTGCGCGAGGGGCATCTCTTAGGACCCTTGATGGTCAACATGGTGCTTGGCGTACGCGGCGGGATCGACGCTTCGCCTGAAGGACTCGCCGCCTTGCTGCGGCCGTTACCGCCGGACTCCCGCTGGTCGGTTACCGCAGTCGGGCGCCACCAGCGCCGAATGCTGGCCGTAGGCATCTTGCTTGGTGCGAGCGGCATCCGCGTCGGCTTCGAGGATAATGTCAAGCTTCGCCATGACCGGCTGGCCAACTCTAACGCGGAACTTGTCGCCGACGCCGCCGATCTCGTGCGCAGCCTGGGGCGCCGCGTGGCGAGTCCGGCGGAGGTGCGGACATGTCTGCTCTGCGGCCCCGCGAATGCGCGAGAGGGCGACACCGGATGATCGCGATCGGGACCTCTTTGCATACGGCATCTTTGCCTCGATCGCGGAATTTGAGCGGGAATTGATCCGCTCTGGGGTGCGGTAAGGCGTTGCAGCGGCGCGCGCCAGGGGGCAGAAACTCGACAGGCCGCGTGTCATCCTGGACGCTCGCAGCATTGCCGTTCTGCGTACCCAGGGGCTTGGCTGGAAGAAAATCGCACGTCACCTCGGCTGTGGAGTCAGCACCGTGCTGCGGATCGCGGAGGAAGGCTCGCCGCTTAGTGCGAAAATGCCCTCGAAAAGCGGCCTTCCATCTCCAACAGTTTCACCATCCGCGTGTGCGGATTGGAGGGTTAGGAAAAGAGTTGATTTCCGAACCGGAGCGATCGACTGAATGGCGATCGCGGTCCAAATCGACAAGCACCGAACGGGTCCCGGAAATATCCGCGCCGCAGCGTCATCACCGCTGCTTACAGCGGAGGACGTGGCAGCAATTACGGGGCTTTCGATCGAGGCGCTCGCTCAATTGAGAAGCCAGCGAAAAGGAATTCCCTTCCTGAAATTAACCGGAACGTCGATCGGACCGCCATGGCTAGATTCTCCTCGTCGCGTTGGGGCAAGCGTTGTATGCGATCAGTATTATCATCATCCGTCTGATCAGACCGCACTCAAGCACATGACGAAAAGGACGGATGAAAAATGCTTTTCTGTGATAACGGGTCTGAGTTCAGCACGTATGATGATGGACCTGTGGGTAAATCAGAACGGAGTCCGGATCGATTCCAGTCGACCCGGAAAGCCGACCGGTAATGCTTACATCAAAATCCTCAACGGGACGCTGAGAGCTGAGTCTAGACACGCATTGGTTTGGGACACTGGCAGAGGCGAAGGAGAGTATCGAGGTTTGGCGAAAGGGATACAATGAGAGTCGTCACCGGGCCCACGGGGAGAGGACGTCAAGCGAAATCGCAAATCAGTTCGCGGCTAGCCGCACGATGTACATCAGCGCAGACATCAAGTATGCGTGTGCCACTACGACTTAGAGGGTACTCGCGGCCGCAGAGGATCAAGGCAATAGGGCTTCTAAGGGTGCCGTAGCGCGCCGGAAGTTGAGCCTTGAACAGGCGCAAGAAGATCGACGGTTTCTGCGAACGCCTCATAAAGACGTCCCTGGTTGAGCGTTGCTTCAGGCCCTCGTCGAACCCGCTCAGATGCTCACTCACCGAACGTCGTTTTGTGCGCCAGGGGGCGGCCGTTGAAGTTATGCGATCTTGGATATCCGCCGCTTCGACGACCGTCTTCGTCGGCGACTCAGTTGTTCGTCAGATACGATACCACCATCCTTACCACCGCCACTTCTAGCATCATGCACATTAGATTTCACGTCCCTTCCAGTGCGAATCTCGTCTGATTCCCACAGCCCCACTCTCGTCAAAACTCGCCGTACCTTCCTCGGCGAAATTGAAAGGCGCGACGCGACACGAGATACCTTTTTCTCTTCCTGCTCCCATGCCACTGGGATCACCAAGTCTGCAAAATCTTCTTCGAGCTGCCGAAAAGTTCTGCTCCCGATTTCACCATGCACCCACTGCATCAATTTGGGCGTCACAGAACTGTTCTCTAACACCCGGCGCTTCAATATTTGAAACTCTTCCCAGATACGATCACGGATACCAGGTTCAAGGTATTCGGCTGCCTTGTCCATCACTTCGCGCGCCCGAACTCGATCATTAAAAAACGAATTCGAAAGCGTTAATCCATACCAGGTATAAACAGTAGCTAGAAGCTGTCGGTTCTGCGTCTTGCTTGCTAACTCCACTGCGTCCTCCACGTAGTCTTGTGAGGCGAGCGCGTGTTCCGTCCACGCATCAACCTCTTCTTCTACAAAAGCATTCTCAACCATGCACTGTAGGCTTCGGGCGGAAGCCATGGCAATAAGATCCCGCCTTGATTTCGCCGAAGCGTAAGCATGAGCCGCTTCTTCGCTCGATAGGTCCAGTTCCCCCTTGTCTAGGTATAGATAGCCGCGGACCAAGTGCATCTTGGCGACTCCCCGGGATTTTGGGTACCTTTGATAGATCTGCGCTGCATCGTCAAGGTTAGCGAGGGCGACGTTGTACACGTTCGACAGCTCCTTGACGAGCACAGACCGCGACGGTCCTGCTCGTTTGATCAGAGCTTCTTTGTCCGAGCCCGTTTCAATATTGTTATGTAGGTGGCGTGCCACCTGAATTCGAGCAAGCGCCAAGTCAACTGTGGCGCGGGCAACTTTGGAATTTCTCAAATCGCGCTTTTGGAAAAGCTCAATCGCTTTCTCGAAATGTTCAATTGCCCGTCCGTATCGTTGCTCGTGTTGTAAAACCCGACCGTACGTGAATTGGATGAATCCGAGCATGACATAATCGTCGGACTCAGCCAGTATCGCTTCGGCCTCACGGAGCTTGACGAGAGATTGTCGGGAGTCAGCCTTCTCAAAAAGGATTAGGCTTTCCAGCACAAGTGCGGGAACCTCTTGAATGTGGCCATGTGCCCATTGGAGTTCCTGTGCCTTCTTGAGATGCGCCAAGGCAGTCTCGTATTGACCTAACCTCCGTAGGCACCATCCCTTCCAGTAGTTTGCGGTGATCAGTAGGTCAATGGCTTTAATCTCGTTCCCCAAATCTAGGGCTATATCGAAATGAGTGCTTGCGGCGTCGGGCATTTCTTCTTTCATTGCCAGCATGCCCTTAGCCAAGCGGATGTGAACATAGTCAGAAATCGGCAGCCTGTTTGGCGGTTCCGCGTCGTACATCGTAATCATTCGCTTTACGACTCCAATGTCACCGAAGCCAACATCACACCATTCTGCCACAGCGCTCAAGAAACGTGCGGCATTGGGGAGAGCGGGGCTAAATGAAGCGAAGATGTGCGCCGAATCTGCGAGCCGGTTCATACCGTCTTCGATTCGACGTAAGTCGATATCCATCTTCAACGCGGCAAGCAGCTCTTCCGATATTACCGGTTGTTCGCAAGAATTAATCGTCGTACTCCCGTGCGGTCCAACTTGCCAAGGTCTTCGTCCGCGATATCTCAACTACTTCAGCAGGTTCGTTTACAACTTAAGCATACCCGTTCGGTCGTTCTTGGCATGGTAACAGTTACTCGAGCTTTTCGTGCAAGAGAGTTTAGGCGAGCTTGGACTGAAGTTCTGGGTCAAAAACCACGGACGACCGTCGTTGATGCGAGAGATCTATTTCCGGTTACTGTTGCTCGAGCACGGGATCGCCGGGCGAGCAGCGGACTCCTTCAGGCTGCGACCAGGTCAGCGAATCGGGATAGATGAACACACGGCGGATCATTTGGCCATCTCACGGACCGCGGTTTTTTCGGGGACCTCAAGCTAAGCTATAGCCATGACCCTAGTCGAGCCACCCAACACAGGACTCTAGCGAGCTTCTCGGAGGCAGAGCTGTGACCTTTCTTTAACTAGCGCATTAGAATGTAATGCTGTCCTTGCCAACTACCTGATAGGTCAGGCCGTGCTAGGCCGAGGAGTCCTGGTCGCAGGTTGACAGCTCTCCGTTATGCGGGTATAAGGCAGTCGGGTTGGGGCTCCTGCCGATTCAGCCCCTTACCGCACACTGCTCCATAGGAGGCACAGCGTGAACGTAGAGATTGTGGACCGGTCTTCAATGATTAAGAGGCTCTACAACGGCTTGATTCTGAAGCCAAGTGAAACAGCTATTGTGACAGTCGATATGCACCGTGGGCACCTGGACCCGGAAGTAGCGACGCTGCCGGCCAAGCCCGAGGACGCCCGCCGCGTAATCAGCCGAACTCGAGAGGTTCTGGAGTTCGCGCGCGCCCATGGCGTTGCTGTGATCCATGTCAAGCTGGTGTTCCGGCAGTTTCCAGGCCTGGGCAGTGAAGCACTGGCCTCGCCGTTCTGGCATCCCATGCACGACCTTATGGAGGAGGACAATCGCCTCACGCCTGGCCGGCGGAGCACGGTGGCTGGACACAACATACAAGGCGCCCCGACTACCGAGATCATTCCCCAACTGCTCGACAAGCGCGATATCGTGATCGACAACAAGAGGCGGCTGGACTGTTTTCAGGGCACGGATCTGGATTACACGCTCCGTACTTTGGGAACGCGGAACGTGTGCCTGCTGGGCATCAACACCAATACCTGCGTGCTAAATACCGCGTTCACGGCGTTCAATCATGACTACCGTGTCGTGGTGCTATCGGACTGCGTGGCCAGCATGTATGGTGACGACCTGCACGTGCTCGGCCTTCAGAACGTATCGCGATGCCTGGGCTGGGTACTCACCAACGAACAATTTCGTGAGCGGATCGAGAGCGCTGAGCGGGAGAAGGTCGTTGCGGTCGCAAGTTGATCGATCCTGACGGTTGAATCGCGGCGAGGCCAAGGGAATGGAATGCTCGGAGCTCCGATGTACCCAGGCTTTGAACCGCAAGCAAGAAGCAAATCGCCGCCCGCAGTTGACTGATGTGGCGGTTCGGCTTGTCGATGGACGCGATGGGGGTTGACATGCAGATCGTCATGCCCCCGGCATCGCCTTGCCTTACCTAATATTCGACGGCGTGTTGGACACTCAACCTAATCTCAAAATTGTTGCCGCTCATGGTGGCGGTTATCTCCCCGCCTATTCGCGAGTCGGCTTGCAGTTATTGGTCAACACCCCGGCCACTGCGAACGCGCAGCTCCGAGTCGGCGGGACCACAGAGAGCGTTACGGCGGGCAGCGAGGCTCCAGCGTAGAACATGGTTGACGCTTCCATTGCTAATACCTTTGATGAAGCACAGGTAACGCAGGTTCCGCTGGAGGGCCGCAATGTGCCGGATCTGCTGAGCGCACAAGCGGGCGTCTCCTTCGCTGGCAATCGTCCGGACATTGACCAAGACACGGACACAAGAGAACGGCTGTAAGCCGGACCAGCTAATCCGAAACATCGAGGCGCGACTTGCAGACATGGACGCAAACGGGGGTGGACATGCAGATCGTGATGCCCTCGCGGTCGCAGTGCTATTTCACCGTCCCGCAGGCGGGCTAACGATACCCAATTAGGAGGAGGTCGGAGGACGCTCATGAGCCGATTAGCATACTCGACCATTGCGCCATCGCGTAGGTGGCGTCGTTTTCTGTTGGCGGTCGTCCCAATTCTTGTCTGGTTGGTTCCCGCAGTCGCGCAAGATACTACGGGGCGAATCATCGGAACGGTTACTGATGAACAAGGCGCTGCGATGGTTGGTGTGAAGGTGACCGTCGAAAATATCGACACCGGCGTGCACTGGGAAACGTCCACCGGCATGGAGGGTGCGTATCAGGTTCTCAGCCTGCCGATTGGCAACTACAACGTCACGGTAGAGCATGAAGGATTCATGAAGGGGGTAACCAGCCCGCAACCGCTTGAGATTAATCAGTCGCTGCGGATCGACGTTCGCATGAAAGTCGGCGCCGTCTCTCAAACTGTCACGGTCAAAGCAACCACAGCACAGGTTGAAACCATAAATCCTACCGTCGGCGGGACGGTCACAGGTGCGACGATCCAAAATCTTCCGCTTAACGGTCGCGACACGCTCGACTTGGCGCTGACCCAGGCCGGCGTGACTCCGGCACTCCCTAGCGTATTCGGAACGGCCGTTCCAACGGGTAAGATCAGCGTGGCTGGGGCGCGCGACAGTTCCGTAACCTACTTGCTGGATGGCGGTGACAACACTTCCGTTTCGTTTGGCCTTCCCGTCATGGATCCGAATCCGGATACCGTCGCGGAGTTCCGGGTCCTGGAGAATAACTATTCGGCGGAATATGGTCGCAGCGGTGGCGGGATTGTCACGGTGGTGACCAAGTCTGGCACGAATCAATATCACGGAAGTGTCTTTGACTACCTGCGAAACGACGCCTTCAATGCCAATAATTTCTTCAACAACGCAGCCGGACTGCTACGTCCAGTGCTAAAGCGCAATCAGTTTGGAGGCACCATCGGCGGTCCGATTACAATTCCCCACGTGGTCAGTGGGAAAGACCGTTTTTTCTTTTTCTTCGGATACCAGGGGCAGCGCCAGAATAGCATCACGGTCGGGAATGCAATAACGACATATACACCGGCGGAATTAACTGGCGACTTCTCCCATTCCATTAGTAACGGTCCTGATCCGAACTTGGTTGCCTTTCTTCAGGGCCATCCCTTTTACCAGCCGAACGCCAACCTAGCGGCAAATGGGATCATTGATCCCACGAAGATAGATCCTGTTGCCCAGGCCTATATAAAGGCCGGCCTCGTTCCGACTTCCCCGACAGGCAGGCTCGTGCCCAACGGGACCGCTAGCGACAGTCAGGACGAGTACATCGTGAAGTTCGATTTCGCCGCTACAACAAAAGATAAATTCACGATCACACTGGCCAAATCCTATGATTCTCTACTGATCCCGTTTTCCCCGGTGTTCTTACCGAGTAATAGCAATGTTCCCGGCGCCCCCATCGTTAATAGAAACATCAGCTATTTTGGCAATGTGGGGTATACGAAAACCATTTCGCAGAACACGCTGAACGAGTTTCATATGACTGCGCAACGTCTTGAGTTTGAGGAGAACCAACATGCAAAGCAGCTTCCGGGGCCAACGGATTTGGGAATCACTGGTACGGGCACTCCGGCTGATGGCCCTCCCCTGATGGTTCTACCTACAAGCCAACTTGCGTTTGGGTACCCCTCCATTAACCCCCTAACCCTGACTGACAACACTTACGAGTTCACGGACACCTTTACGTGGATTAAGGGACCGCACACGTTTAAGGCCGGTGGATCGCTTGCCATCGTGGAGAGTTTTTTCAATAACTTAGATCTGGCCCAGGCTTTTACTTTCAACGGGCCTACCGGCGGCGGCTCCCAAAATGATCTAGCTGACTTCCTGCTTGGGAATGCGGACATCTATCAATCTTTCCCCAATGGACCTAATGTGGTTCGCAGTCATCAATACGCGGGCTTCTTTCAGGACGAGTGGAAAGTGACGCCGCGCTTGGCGCTCACAATGGGAGTCCGTTACGAGTACGACACTCCGAAGTCCGACCCACACAGCGGTCAAGTTTTTATTGTTCCGGGACGACAATCGCAGAAGTACGCGCTAGCACCCTTGGGACTGCTGGTTCAAGGAGATCCAGGGGCACCCAGTGGTTCTGCTTTCCCGGATAGGAACAACTGGGCGCCACGCTTTGGTTTTGCTTGGGATCCATTGGGCGACGGGAAAACAAGCCTTCGGGGCGGCTTTGGTGTGTTCTACGACGTGGTGCTAGCCACTGACAACCTCCTGAATGCTTTTCAGCCTCCTTTCTTCACTGCTGCGAATTTGGCGTTCACTCCCCCTACGAACGGGCCGAGCACGATTCTGACGGATCCATTTGGGACGGCTGGTGTTCCGCATCCACAACCATTGCCACCGCCCCAGAATCTTGACTTCGTCTCGGAGGGATTTATTCCGTTCGGCTCCCCAAGCACTAATTTTATGGATCCGCACACCCGAACGCCCTATATCTACCAGTACAATCTCAGCCTGCAGCGACAGCTCGGACAGGGTCTGGCGGCAGAACTGACCTATATTGGAAGCTCATCCCACAAGCTGACAACGCAAGTCGATGAGAACCCCGTGATTCAGGGAACCACTTTGCGCGTCCTCGATAGGCAGCCGGGACTCCAAATTCCAGACGCCTTTGGCGCGATCGTGGCAACGTCCAACGCAGCCAACGCAAGTTACAACGGCCTTCTGGCAAGCCTCACGAAGCAGATGGGCGACTGGCACTCTGTCGGCCGGACGTTCTTCACCCTCGCTTATACCTGGTCGCACGAAATTGACGACGGAAACGGAGTTCTTCGGAATTCCTCGCAAGTACCGGCTTTCAAGCACCATCTGTTCCGTGCTTCTGGAGATGCCGATGTTCGCAACCGGTTGGTCTTGAGCGGTGGTTGGGAGCTACCGTTTTCCCACATGTGGGGAAGTGGCCCCAAACGACTGACCAATGGGTGGACTTTGTATCCCATAATTACCGCTCAGTCCGGCTTTCCCTTGGACGTGATTGCAGGTCTTCCGGGGCCGGCTGGTGGCCCCTTCGTGCCGGGACCATCTGGTTTGGGTGACTCGAATCTGGCTCGCCCTGACTGGGGAGGGGGTGCTCCGCAGTCACTGGACCCGCATGCGGTGCAGACCATTAATGTTGATGGTACACCTGTCACAGGGCACTTCATCTTCAACCCGAGCGGACTATCCTTTCCCGCCTGTTTCAACAGCAGTGCACCTCCAGCCACCTCCCGCGGTTGCCCACAGGCGACCTATGGAACGTTACCGAGGAACTTCTTCACAGGAGCAGGTCGAGTCAACTTTGACTTGTCGCTGGAGAAGATAACAGCCCTCACAGAACGAGTGCAACTTGCATTCCGCGCGGAGTTCTTCAATGTTCTGAATCACACAGAGTGGCAGAACCCGACAGGTGGCTCGGCTACGTTTTTTTCTCCACAACTTGGCCAGATCACATCAACGTACGACCCCAGAATCGGTCAACTGTCGCTGCGGTTGGTTTTTTAAGGCGCAGCCACAATGGAGAGTGCCGTGATGAGAAGAGACGTCCAATTCAAAAGTCAGGGTGAAGCGTGCCGCGGTTGGCTTTACACCCCACCAGAGGGCGTGCCCCCGTTCGCAACGGTCGTAATGGGCGGAGGCTGGTGTTACGTCAAAGAGATAGTCATGCCTCACTACGCTGAGTATATCCTCCGTGCGGGACTGGCTGTCCTACTGTTTGACTATCGTCGGCTAGGATCGAGTGACGGCTTACCTCGGCAGCACCTGAATCCCTGGGACCAAATCGAAGACTACAAGAATGCAATTAGCTTTCTTGAGACCCAGCCCGAGATCGATGTGCAGCGAATTGGAATCTGGGGAATCTCCTACGCAGGCGGGCACGTCCTTATCGTCGGTGCTACCGACCCTAGAGTGCGCTGCATCGCCTCGAATATTCCAGTTGTGGACGGCTATCAGAACATGCGGCGCGTCCACGGAGAACGAAGATTTCCAGAATTGCTTCGAATTATTAACGAAGACCGAAGACGGAGATACTTGAATCCTGAAGACCGAGAATACCTGCCAATGTCAGCACCGGAGCCAGATCGCACGTTGTGTTCCTGGCCGTTCCCAGACGTATACGAGATTTTTGACCACATCAAACGGAAAGAAGCTCCTCTTCACGAACATCGGAATACAGTTGAATCGGTCGAACTTTTGCTATCTTACAGCGTTTCGTCCTTTCTCGACCGGCTACTGAGCACACCGACTCTAATGATCGTCGCCGAGAACGACGACAAGACACTCTGGGATCTGCAAATCCATGCGTTCAACCAGATTCCGAGCCCGGAAAAAAAGCTCTGTATTTTGCCTGACATCACGCACATGAGCCTTTATTCCAATCCGTCTCATTTGCAGATCGCCGGGCAGGAAGCAGGTCAGTGGTTCCGGAAACATTTGATGGCAACTCATCTCAAGGCAGCACCGGCCACGAGTGGCTGAATACGGACACCGGAGCAACATGTTTGATAGGAGAAATGGGCCGTATCCGCGATGCGTACTCGTGATGTAGTCATCGGGCTGAACCAAACAGCCTTCAAGTTTGCGATAACCGCTTCTCATCCGGGCGCAGACAAGGTGGAGCAAGACGTCTATGCCTGAAGCCGCAAACCGCGAGCTCACTTTCGCGGAAGCAGTCAGGGAAGCTCTGGCGGAAGAAATGAGGCGCGACCCGCGCGTCTGCATCCTCGGTGAAGACGTGGCTGAGGCGGGCACGCCGCTCAAGGTCTTATCGGGACTCGTCGAAGAGTTCGGCACAAAGCGCGTCATCGACACGCCCATATCGGAAGCTGGCTTTACGGGTCTGGCGATCGGCGCTGCGATGACCGGCTTGCGCCCCGTCGTCGACATTATGTATGGCGATTTCATCACCCTCACCATGGACCAGATGGTAAATCAGGCAGCCAAGGTCCACTACATGTCAGGAGGCCAGTGGCGAGTTCCGATGGTGATGCGCACAACGCTCGGAGCCGCCCGACGGATGGCCGCCCAACATTCGCAGTCTCTCCATGCCTGGTTCAGCCATGTTCCTGGGCTGAAGGTCGTTCTGCCGTCAACTCCTTACGACGCAAAGGGATTGCTGAAGACAGCGATTCGAGATGAAAACCCGGTTGTCTTTTTCGAAGACAAAATGATGTACAAGATGAAAGGCACGGTCCCTGCCGGAGAATGCATCATCCCGCTAGGTGTCGCGGACGTAAAGCGCGCTGGCAGCGACATCACGATCGTCGCAACCAGCAGCATGGTGCAAGTCGCGCTCGGTGCCGCTATTATGCTCGAAGAAATTGACGTCAGCACCGAGGTGATTGACCCGCGGACAACGTCGCCGCTCGACGAGAGAGCTCTCATCGAATCCGTGAAGAAGACATCGCGCGCCATTGTTGTTGACGAAGGTTACGGTCGTTATGGCGTCACGGCGGAGATTGCCGCAATCATTGCAGAAGGCGCTTTCCATTACCTAGACGCGCCTGTAAAGCGCATGGGCGCTATGCACGTTCCCGTTCCGTTCTCTCCTCCGTTGGAGGATCTGAGTATTCCTACAGAGCGTTCGGTGTTTGATGCTGCCCGGTTGTTGTGTAGCCGAAGCTGAGTCTTGGAGCCGCGAGAGAAGGGAGCCGATGATCGAACTCCGAGCGTACAGAGAACCTATACGGACTTTTCTCCAAGGCTGAACGCCATTCCCTAAACATTTGAACTGCCGTTCAATCTCCGTCGGCCATTCGTTTTTCCTAATTAGGAAAACGTGCTCCCGAACGTAAGCGAGGACGGAGAGCGTGCTAAACGGGCCAAAAGCTGCTAATAAGCCGGTTCTGCCGTATCAAATTACCCTCTGAGGGACAGTCATCGCGGCGCTCGCCAAACTGAAAAAAGACATGAGTCCGCCACGAAGACGCACCAGGGTTCGCGGGAGTGGCAAAAAATGGACGATGCCGTAAATCCGCGGAATCATTGCGACGGATGGTTCTCCAATCCTCCGGCTGCGCCTCCCTTTCTGCGATTCTTTGCCCCGATTTTACGGCGCAAAATCAGGAAGCATCTCCAACTCGCCCAACAGTGCCACTCCTAATTAGTTAGGAATTTCGTCACGACAGCGCGGCTGATAAAGCGCCCTGGTGGCGAGCGACTTTTCAGTCGATCATGAGCGCAAAATCGAGTTGCGCGGTAGCACAAGTGATGCTAATGAGCGGCGCGCTAATCTCACGAGCCACTGACCAATCCGGGCTCTTCAGACGGGCAAAAACGAGCCGTCGGGAACTCCGCTGATCTCGCTTGGGGCCTGCTGTGGCGGCAAATCCGTTGTGTCCAGGGCAGCAGAAGCGTACGATGCGGAGGCTAGAGGTCTAAACTGGAAATTCCGGTTAAGTTGTAGATGTGCGATCGATTTTTTGTTCGTTTCATCACGCGGGAAGTGATTCTGAGCGGAAGGAAAAGAGGAAGAGGCTAATGAGAAAACAAAAACTGAACGTGTGGGTTGGGCTGTTGGCCGTACCGTGCGTCAGCTTGGCTCTTTGGCTTGCGGTTCTGCCGAGCGGGATCGTCGCCGCCGCTTCAGAGGGAAGTATAACGGGAGTGGTGACCGATGATGCGGGCAAACCATTGCGGGGTGCTCCGGTCACGGCCAGGATAGACAACATGAGTGTCTCCCGGTACACCGACGCCTCGGGCAAATACCTGATTACGGGGCTGAAATCTGGCAGCTACAAGATTTCCGCGACCGCCTATGGATTCGGGTCGAAAACGGTGGACAAGGAGATTTCAACCAGTGCCACAGATGTTGCCTTCAGCTTGAAACCGAACTGGAATCCCACGCAGATCTCAACGGCTGAGTACATCTCCGCATTCGGCGATGACAAAGACGTCCGCAACATCGAGGGCACCTGCCAAGCCTGTCACAATTTCTCGTGGATCATGAGGCGGAGAGGGCAGACCGCCGAGGAGTGGAGACAATTTATCCCCAGAATGGGCACGGTATTTTTCATCCCGGACCTGTCGGACGAAAAGTTGACCGATATCAGTGCCAGTTTGGAGAAAGTTTTTGGTCCCGACTCCCCGGTTCCAACTAAGGAGCAGGTCCATCATGTGGACATTAGTGATGAAGCCTCGCACGCAACCTTCCGATATTTCACGGCTCCGACAAAGAATTTCACGCACAGCGTGAGTATCGGGGCGGACGGAAAGGTATGGTTTACCGAGTTCGACTACGATTCCAACAAGGTTGGATCCTTTGATCCTGTCAAACAACAATTTCAAGAGTATGGTAGTCCGACGCCCAGGTCTGTGCCTCATAATCCCTGGGTTGCCAGGAATGGCCAGGTGTGGTTTTCCGAGCTAAAGGGCCGCAAGCTCTCGGTAATAGACCCTGAGACGGGCAAGCTCACCGAGTATCCGGTACCCGATAAGGCTGGCATACACACGCTCCGCGAGGACTCGCAGGGCAATATCTGGACTTCGGGCAATGTCACGAGATTCGAACCGCAGACCCAAAAATTCACGGTATATGGGACGCCGAGTACCTATGACGTCGCGGTGGACGCTCATGACAACGCCTGGGGCGCCAGCGGCGCCGATAAACCAGGTCTTTTCAGGGTTGACTCAAAGACCGGCAAAATAAAGATATATCCGGTTCCCGAAATGAACTTCGTGCGAGGAATCGAGGTGGATGCACAGCAAAATGTCTGGTTTGGAGACGTTACGAACCACAGACTTGGCAAGTTCGATCCAAAGACCGAGAAGATTACGTACTACAAGGCACCCACGGAAAATCTCGCTATCTACGGGATTGTGATTGACAAGAAGACCGGAAACCTCTGGATAGGAGACTATCTCGGCGCGAACGTCGACCGGTTCAATCCGACCACAGGAAAATTCACTGAGTATCCGTTCCCGTCCCGGACACAGATGATCCGATTCTTCGCTCTGGATCCTCAAGGCCGGGTCTGGTTCACCGACTTTGCCAACAGCAGGATCGGCGTGCTTGAAACGGACGACATGAAAATCTCTGCCCAACGATAACAATAATCCCGCATGCCTAAGTCA
>Ga0209526_10001949_pt1 | contig 13849 bp, 9 predicted proteins | sample JacPinW_OM2H0_M1_FD_188566 | JGI IMG/M metagenome (GOLD analysis project Ga0209526, IMG submission 188566) | Forest soil microbial communities from Algoma, Ontario, Canada - Jack Pine, Ontario site 1_JW_OM2H0_M1 (SPAdes) (version 2) | ecosystem: Environmental > Terrestrial > Soil > Boreal... | reverse complement strand
CCTATGTGCATATAGTCGTGGTCCCACGGCCGCTCGCGAAGTATCGCTCCCTCGCCGTCTACCCTTAGTACGTTGCGGCCGCCGTTCGGATGGGTAATGAGGACATCAAATCGCCCAGGCAGGCCTCCGCTGGTGTAGAGCGCAGTCACTCGTTGTCCAGGGCGCGCGTTCTGCAGGAGCTCGAGCGACGCGCTGAGTTTGCCCGGATCCAGTGGTTGTTGGGGGCCGGAAACGGTCCAATCGTCGAGCTCCCAATGAAACACGAGCAACACACCGGTAGCTGCCTGAAGCAACCACAGCGCTGCCATTGTGAGGCTCAGGTACTTGTGGACGAGCCGCAGCGTACGTTTCATTGAGGAATGGATGGCCTCGCCGCCATCCTCGACACTCTCAGTGTCAGTTTGGCGTTCGCGTCGCCAGATAGGCCGTCGCCGTCGTTGGGCCGATCGCGGTAGTGTCCGTATGTTCGGCGATCATCTTTCGAATCGTGAAGAAATAGTCCGGCCCGCTCGGGTGCCCCTTCTGGTGCAGTTTCTCTGCGGCGAGCTTCCACTTCTTTTCATCCAGCCCGTGCGGCTTCACCAGAATGAAGTCCCAGCTCGCACCGTCCTCGTGGATGTAGAGCTGCGATGGCGGTAGACCCACCTCCGCCATCACGGCTTCCGTCTCCGCCAGCATCTTCAGGAAATTCTCATGCTGCCCCGGTGCTATCCGAAAGATCTCAACGGAGCTTTCAGGCAGGGATGCGGGCTCCGCGGCAAAGCCAAATGTTTGACTCAATCCAAGCAGAGCGGCGGCAAGAATGATTCGCTTCATGGGGAGCTCCAGACACCGTTCGAAGGTGGCGTCGTTTCTTTTTCGCACCAGCGGGCAATGTCTCCTATCTTCCGGGTGGCTGGTTGCTCTGCCACCTCCAATTTCTTCAAACTGAGGGGTCCAACGCCGGGAGGGAGCGGTTATATTTCTGCCCTGGAGGCGTGAAATGCTGCGACCGTGGAAAATGCTGCTGGCGGAGCGAATCGGTTCACACCGGGAAGCCCCCCTGTATATGCAGATCATTCATGCCCTGATCCATGAGATTCAGCGCGGACGGCTGCTGCCGGGGGAGTTCCTGCCGAGCAGCCGTGAATTGGCTAGCGCCCTGAGCGTCAATCGCAAGACCATCGTCCTGGCTTTCGAGGACCTGATCGCGCAGGGATGGCTCACGTCGGCGGGTACTCGCGGAACGATGGTTGCCAAATCGCTCCCCGAAATGGGTGTGCGCCGAGCTCAGAACCGGTCCGTGGAGGACGCACCGAGCCCACTGAGCGCCGAGTACTCGTTCATGGATGCCGCCCCACTTGCGCCTCGCGACTGGACCGTGAAGTTGGACGAGGGCTCGCCCGATGGTCGCCTCTTTCCCTCGGAGTTACTTGCTCGCGCCTATCGCGCCGCCGTTCACCGGGCTGCACGCGAAAACCGTCTCCTGTACGGAGATCCACGCGGCTCGGCGCTGCTGCGAGAAGCAATTGCCACGATGCTCAGAACCCAGCGAGGTGTCATGGCAACTGCGGACAATCTGTGCATTACGCGTGGAAGTCAGATGGGGGTGTACCTGGCGGCCCGGGTGCTGCTTCGTCCGCGGGACGTCGTATTGGTTGAGGCCCTTACCTACCAGGCGGCGGTCCGCGTGTTCGAAGAATGTGGCGCGAAGATCGTCGCGGTCAACCTGGACAAGCAGGGTGTCAGCGTGGATGAGGTGGAGCGGATGTGCCGGGCGCACAAGGTGCGCGCGATCTTCCTGACTCCGCACCATCAATTTCCGACGACCGTCGCTCTGCAACCGGACCGCCGGCTGCGCCTGCTCAATCTTGCGCGCCAGTTCGGGTTCGCGGTGATCGAGGATGACTATGACCACGAGTTCCATTTTGAGTCGCAGCCGCTGCTGCCCATGGCCAGCTACGCACCTGAGCGGGTGATCTATGTTGGGTCGCTGTCAAAGCTGCTGCTCCCGGCGTTGCGTATTGGTTACATCGTCGCCCCTCCGAAGGTCGTGAATGCCCTGGCGCAGCAGGTGATGTTGCTCGACAGCATGGGCAACACGCTGACTGAGGATGCCGCAGCGGATCTGATCGACTCCGGGGAGGTTCGCCGCCACGTCCGCAAGGTCACGCAGATCTACGCCGAGCGCAGAAAGACATTTGCGGTCACGCTGCGGGAGCTGGCCGGCCTGGCAGACTTCGACATACCTGACGGCGGACTGGCCTTCTGGCTGCGATTCAGCAACTTACGGGCACTCGAGCGGATTGAATCGCGCGCCGCCGGGCTGGGGGTATGGGTCGCGCCATCGAAATCCTTCGTGGCCCGAAGGGATGCGCCGCGCGGATTGCGGCTCGGATTCGCGAGTCTCACAGAGCAGGAAGCGCGGGACGGAATCCGACGACTTCGCACGGCGTCGGGCGCCTGACGCGGCGCTGGACCTGCAATCCCAACGCGCTGATTGGACCCCTCCGGGTGTGGAAATTGGATGTTTCCAGGCAGCCAAGTCTGCGGAAGAGTGGCCGCAGAACGAAACGGGCCCGGCTGACAATGACCGCGGCTTTCGGGGTCTTTGGCATCGAAAAAGAGGAGCCGAACATGACGGTCTCATCCACTCATCCTCCCTCCTGGCTGCGAGTGCGGTCCACCTGGCTCATCACAGGAGGTATCGTCGCGACCCTGGCAGGACAGGGTGCATTCGCGCAGTCCGAGTCGTCTAAATCACAGTCGGCACAACATTCGGCTGTGGACTCCGGCGGCAATCCCGTCGAGACCATCGTAGTCACCGCGAATGGATCGCAGGTCGAGCTGCCCCCCGATTACGCGGGAGGGCAAATCTCCAGAGGCGGCCGCATTGGCATGTTCGGCAACCTGGATCTGATGGATACGCCGTTCAACGCTACGAATTTCACTGCCGAATTCATCCGCGACAGCCAGGCAAGCAGCGTCGCTGATGTCGTTCAATCAGATCCGGGCGTACGAGTCGCCCGAGGCTTTGGAAACTTTCAGGAGTTGTACGTCGTCCGGGGATTTCCGGTCTACTCCGATGACATGAGCTATAACGGCCTGTACGGCCTGTTGCCTCGCCAATATGTCGCCGCGGAGTTTCTCGAGCGCGTCGAAGTGTTTCGAGGGGCCAATACCTTTCTGAACGGCGCGGCTCCCGGCGGCAGTGGCATCGGCGGCTCCTTCAACCTGGTCCCCAAGCGCGCACCCGACCAGGACGTAAACCGATTGACGGTTGGCTTCGAGAATCAATCCCAGGGATACGGCGCGGCCGACTTCTCACGCCGCCTCGGCGAGGATCACGAGTTCGGAGTACGTGTCAACGCGGTGCGTCGCGACGGCAACGATTCCGTTGACCACGAAAATCGCAAGCTCAGCATGGCCTCACTCGGCGCGGATTTTCGTGGGGAACACGCCCGCGTGTCTGTTGACCTGGGTTGGCAGGATCACCACATCGATTCCCCGCGGCCGAGCGTAACGCCCTCCGGCGCGATCCCCGAGCCGCCGGACCCCTCGAAGAACTTTGCTCAGCCCTGGAGCTTCACCGCTGAACACGATTTCTTCGGCGTGGCCCGTGGCGAATACGACTTCAATGACGACGCAAAGATATGGGCCGCGACCGGGGTACGAAAGGGCACAGAGCACAACATTTTGTCCAATCCGACCGCCGATCCGCTCGGCAATACCACCTCGTACCGCTTTGACAACTACCGCAAGGACTTGATTACCACCAGCGAGATCGGCGTTCGCGGCGCCTTCCACACGGGCGCAGTCGGCCACCGGGTCAGCCTGTCTGGCTCGATCTTTCAGCTCAACTCGAAGAATGCCTATGCATTCTCAAGCTTCTTTCCGGGATTCGCGAGCAGCCTCTACAACCCCATCGATGTGGCGCCGCCGACCGCGGATTTCTTCATCGGCGGAGTCCTGTTCTCACCCCTGACCACCAACCGTGTGAAGACGGCGAGTGCCGCGATAGCTGACATGTTGTCCTTTGCCCACGACAGGGTTCTGGTGACATTGGGCGCACGCGAGCAGAAGATGCAGCAGTACAGCTACGACTACAACACGGGCGCGCAGAACTCCGGTTACGACAAGAGCGCTGTTACGCCGGTCGCCGGTCTCCTCGTCAAGCCGACGAAGCAAATATCAGTGTATGCAAACTACATCGAAGGGCTCATTCAGGGGGCCGTGGCGCCCACCGTTGTCGGGGCGATCCCGGTGGCCAACGCCGGCGAAGTATTCAGTCCCTTCAAATCCAAGCAGGAAGAGCTTGGTGTCAAGTACGACAGAGGTCGCCTCGGCGGGACACTGGCTATTTTCCGCATCACCGAGCCGCAGGCAATTCTGGCAGGCAACGTGTACGGTGAAGACGGACAGCAGCGCAACCAGGGCGCAGAGCTGAGCTTGTACGGCGAGCTCGCGCCGGGCTTGCGGGTTTTGGGCGGTGTCACCGAGCTCGACGCCAAGACCACCAAGACTCAGAGCGGTCTGCTGGACGGGAAAAAGGTCATTGGAGTACCCAACACGCAGGCCAATCTGGGGCTGGAATGGGACGTTCCGCAACTGCACGGCCTGACTCTTAACGGTCGCGTGGTTTACACCGGTGCGCAGCCAACCGATCCGGACAATACAACGAGCATCCCGGCGTGGACACGGCTCGACCTCGGCGGGCGGTACGCGATCGGCCTGTGGGACCACTTGTTGACTGTGCGAGCGAACATCGACAACGTCACGGACAAGGCCTATTGGGCGTCTGTCGGCGGTGAGCCGGGGGCAAACTATCTCGTGTTGGGCGCGCCGCGGACTTTCATCGTGTCCGTGTCGGCCGATCTTTAGATTGATCGCACCGTATGAGCTTCGAGCCCCGTACGGAAGCGGATCTCCTGCAGTTGATCGAGGAGTATCCTTTGGCCTGGATCGTCTCGGTGGGCACTTCCGGCTATGGAGCCACGCCTTTGCCGATGCTCGCCGAGCCGCGTCCAGATGGAAAGATAGCCTCGCTCCTGGGACACTTCGCGCTTTCAAATCCACATGTGGCGATGCTGCGCTCAGCCCCGCAGGCGACTATTCTTTTCATGGGCCCGCAGGGCTATATCTCCCCGGAGCTGGTCTCCAAGCCGGGCTGGGCGCCCACGTGGAATTACGCCGCGGCCCAATTCGATGTGCAGATCGAATTGCTGCCTGAGGAGAATGCCACGGCACTCGAGAAACTGGTGTATTGGATGGAGCGCGACCGGCAAGTGCCGTGGACCATCGGCGAGATGGGCGCTCGGTATGATCTAATGGTGCAGCAAATCGTGGCATTTCGCGCCCACGTGCGGCGCGTGAGGGGTCGCTTTAAGCTGGGACAAGATGAAACGCCGCAGACTCGGGCTGAGGTGCTGAAGAAACTGGATGACGCGGATCTGGTTCGCTGGATGGCCCACTTCAATCCGCAGCCCGCGGAAGAATCGCCGGGGAAGCAATGAAAATAGATCGCCGCCAGTTCCTCGCTGCGGCCAGCTCACATCTTCTTGCGCCCAAACTGCTGTTTGCCGCTTCCGAGCTGGATACGGCGTACGTGAATGCACGGATCTGGACGGGGATACCCGGTGCGCCGCTCGCAACCGCAATCGGAATCTCCGGTGCAAGGATCGCTGCCGTAGGCGAGGGTCCGGTTCGGAGCCTCATCGGGTCCAAAACGGGGAAGACGCAACGCATCATTGATCTGAAGCAGGCATTTGTCGTGCCGGGCTTCATCGATGCGCACACCCACTTTCTATTAGCGGCTGCCACGCTGGTGCCCCCCGACCTACGCCATGCTCGGACGCGCGAGGAGTTTACGCGGCGGATTGAGGAGGCCGCCCATCAACAACCGCCCGGGCAGTGGTTGAGCGGTGGAAATTGGGATGCAGAACTGTGGGGAGGAGAGCTGCCGACACGCAAGTGGATCGATGCTGTAACACCCCAGGCTCCCGTCGCGTTGACCCGGCTCGATCAGCACATGTGGCTGGTCAATTCGGTGGGACTGCGTTTGGCGGGGATCGATCGCAATACCCCGGAACCCAAGGGCGGGCGAATCCTGCGGGATGCCGACGGCGAGCCCACCGGGATCGTTATCGACACCGCCAAGGAGCTGGTGCAGAAGGTCATTCCTCCACCAACGCATGCCGCGGTCGAAAAGATGATGCAGGTGGGGATTCAACACGGGCTGAGCAACGGAGTCACACAAGCCCATTCGATGGGCTTGGATTGGGACACCCATGAGGCCTTGTTGCGGTTGCGCGCGAAAGGCGAAACCGACATGCGGTTCATTTCCTATGTCCCGCTGGCGGACTGGGAGAAAGTAGCTGCCGCCGCCAAACGCGACGGTACCGGAGATGATTGGGTTCGATGGGGCGGATTGAAGGCATTGGCGGACGGGTCACTGGGGTCGCGCACAGCATTGTTCTACAAACCCTACGATGACTCCCCCGGCACGCGTGGAATTCGCGTGAACACGCCCGAGCATCTGCGAGAGTGGATCGGACAGGCGGATCGAAACAATCTGCCTGTCTCAATACATGCGATTGGCGATGAGGCCAACGACAACGTTCTCGACATCTTCCAGGAAGTCGTCAAAGCCAACGGTCCGCGCGACCGTCGCTTCAGAATCGAGCACGCCCAGCATCTCACCCAAGCGGCGATTGCGCGATTCGCGCGCCAGCAAGTGCTCCCATCCGTTCAACCGTATCACGCGATCGACGACGGTCGATGGGCAATTCAACGCGTGGGCGCCGAGCGCCTCAGAGGGACATACGCGTTCAAATCGCTGTTTGATACGGGAGCTCGCGTGTGTTTCGGCTCGGACTGGCCGGTAGCGCCGTTTGCGCCGTTGACCGGCATTGCCGCGGCAGTGCTGCGACAAACGATCGATGGTGCCAACCCAGGCGGATGGATGCCCGAACAGCGGGTCACCGTCGAGCAGTCCTTGATCGCCTACACCGCGAACAACGCCTACGCGGGATTCCAGGAAGACCGGTTAGGCCGGCTCGCCCCAGGATACCTGGCCGATCTGGTGGTCCTCGACCAGGATCTGCTGAAGATTGATCCACAAAAGATCACCGCCGCCAAAGTGCTGCGTACCGTTGTGGCAGGCCGGGAACGATTCATCGCGGCAGGGGCCGCTTGAGGTGGGCGGAACAGATGAGGGCGCATAGAGCCAGGTACTTGCGATCGCTCGTTCTCGTCGCGGCAGTAACTTGTTTGTCTGCTGCAACCTTGGACATTGGTGCCGCCTATGCCAGCCCACACATACCGCTGCCGTTTGCAACTGACCCGTATCCCAGCACATATCGGCCGCTCCCCCGTACCGACACGCTGATCGAGGGAGCGACCATCCTGGATGGTGCCGGACGCCGGATCGACAATGGAGACGTGTTGATCCGGGAAGGAAAAATCGTCGCCGTCGGTCATGGATTGAGCGCCGGTGGAGCGACGGTCATCAACGCTCATGGCCGTTGGGTGACGCCGGGGATCATCGACGTGCACAGTCACGACGGCGTCTTCTCGATCCCCTTCACCTCGGGCGACGTGGAGTCCTCAGACGTCTCTGAGGTGAGCGATCCGAACGCTGCCGACACTTGGATTGAGCATGCTGTCAACGCGCAGGACCCCGCGTTTTCGGCGGCGCTGCGCAGTGGCGTCACCACGCTGCAGATACTTCCCGGTTCAACTCCGTTGTTCTCTGGTCGCTCAGTCATCGTCAAGCCCATTCCAGCGGCCGATGTGCGCTCCATGAAGTTTCCCGGGGCCGGCCAGGGACTCAAGATGGCTTGCGGCGAGAATCCCAAAGGTTATTTTGGGGAGAAGGGTCGCGCTCCGAACAGCCGACAGGGTGAGGTCGCCCTGGTGCGGGAAGCATTCCTGAAGGCGCAGGAGTATCTACAGGGGTGGCGTGATTACGAAAGGGGCGCAAGGGCCGCCCCGCCGAGCCGAGATCTGAAGCTGGACACCCTGGCCGCGGTGTTGACGGGCGACGTTGCGGTCCACATGCACTGCTATCGCTCGGGCGACATGAGCACCATGCTGGATGTCGCTGCCGAGTTTGGTTTTCAGATTCGCGCCTTTCATCACGCCACGGAAGCCTACAAGATCGTTTCGCAGCTCAAGAAAGCCGGTACCTGCGTCGCCGTCTGGTCTGACTGGTGGGGATTCAAGATGGAGCTCGAGGATGCGATTCGCGAAAACGCGGCTATCGTCGATGCCGCCGGGGGCTGCGTGATGATGCACTCGGACTCTGCCACAGTAGGTCAGCGATTGACCATCGAAGCGGCAAAGGCTGCGGCCGTTGGCAAGCGTATGGGACTGCAGCTGCCGCCCGAGCACATCATTCGTTGGGTGACCAGCACTCCCGCGAAGGCATTAGGCCTCGACGATCACATTGGCACAGTCGCGTCCGGCCGAAATGCCGATCTTGTCATCTGGTCGGGAGATCCCTTCTCAATCTATACCCACGCGGATCAGGTGTTCATTGACGGTGCGCTGGCGTATGACCGTGCAGATCCACACAACTCGCAAGAGCCTGATCTGCTGTTGGGCCGGCCCGAGTCACGGCGGCGGACATGAGACGCTGGATCGAGCTGATCGCTACCGGATCGCTCCTGGCGGGTCAGCACGCGGCAGCCGAGACGGTCGCGATCACGCACGCCAAGGCCTGGACGATGACTACCACGGACCCCGTGGAGAATGCGACGGTCGTCATCACTGACGGGAAGATAACTTCGGTTGTGTCCGGCGGGACGGCACCGTCAACAGCGCGGCTGATTGATGCGAAAGGCCGACCGGTCACTCCAGGGCTCTTCCACGCCGCAACGCACCTGGGTCTCCTTGAGGTATCAAGCTCAACCGACACAGTGGATTCTGGTGTCAAGTCGGGATCCCTGGGCGCCGCGTTCGATGTGCAGTACGCCATCAACCCGAATTCCACACTGGTTCAGTTGGCCCGCGCAGACGGAGTAAGTCGCGCGATCACCTACCCCGTCAATAGCGGCGTAGCGCCGTTCTCGGGCACCGGAGCCCTGCTACGACTGGTTGACTCGAGCGATCTGATCGAACGTACTAACATCGGTGTCTTTGCGGTGATTGGAGGGCGAAACAGTAGCGACGCCGGCGGTTCCAGGGCAGCTCAGTGGAAACTCCTGCGTATTGCGTTGGATGCTGCGAAGACGGGTCTCGCGTCTCCGGCGAGTCCCACAACCCGCACCCCCGAATTCCTTGCGCTCGAGCCGGTGTTGGCAGGGAAGGTGCCCTTGGTCGTTTCGGTCAACCGCGAGTCGGATATTCGTCAGACAATCAAGCTGGCTTCGGACTACGCACTCAAGGTCGTGATTATCGGTGGCGTCGAAGCGTGGAGAGCGGCAGATGCGCTCGCGGCGGCCAGAATCCCCGTGATTCTCGATCCCCAGGCGAACCTGCCGGGCAATTTCGACGAACTGGGAGCCCGCCTCGACAATGCCGCGTTGCTGCACAACGCCGGCGTTACAATTGCGACCATCGTCGTTTTGGGCGGCATCCATCAGAGCTACAACGCCGGCCTGTCCATGCGGGAAGGCGCGGGTCTCGCAGTCGCCAACGGACTTCCTTACATTGACGGTCTCAAATCGATAACCTCCGTCCCTGCGCAAATCTGGGGCGTAGCGGACCGCTGCGGTACGATTGCGAACGGCCGCGATGGCGACCTGGTGATTTGGGACGGCGATCCTCTGGAGCCCTCGACCCTGCCGGTGACGGTGTTGATAGCGGGTAAAGAGATGTCGTTGTCTACGCACCAGACGGAATTGCGCGACCGCTATCTGCCGAAAGCGGGACTCGAGGGGAGAGCCCATCGGCCATGAGTCGGGGCGCTCGAGCTTTTTGGCGCCTTCTCGTCATCGGGCTCTGCACTGGGACCACGGGTGATGTGTTGGCGCAGGAACCTGAAGAGCTCCTGCCTTTTCTCGCCCAAGCAAACGCATCGAGTGAATCCAGCTCCGCAACATCGAGGCCTCGGCAGGCACCAGGTCAGGTGCTTCCGCTGCAGGCTACCCGGCATGTTGCGTTCGAGACCGACGAGGGAACCTGGATGTCCGTCGACCTCTCGCCCGACGGAAGGCGGCTGGTATTCGATCTGCTCGGTGATCTCTACTCGATGGACGTCACGGGAGGGCAGGCCACCTCGATTACGCACGGGTTGCCCTTTGACTCGCAACCGACCTGGTCGCCCGACGGCCAGTGGATCGCATTTATAAGCGACCGCTCCGGCGCGGAGAACCTGTGGCTGATACGGCCAGACGGGTCCGATGCGCGGCAGATCAGTTTCGGCGACGACGATTCCGTGCTCGTCTCGCCTGCCTGGAGTCCTGACAGCGAATCGCTGTATGTCAGTCGATATTCCTGGAGCGTTGATAACTACGAGTTGTGGCGCTATCGACTTGATGGTTCGGAAGCGCTCGTGGTGCCCGTCAAGGCAGCTGGAGAACCGCGCAGCAACGGAATCAGCAGTCTCGGAGCAGTAGTCTCACCGGATGGCCGCGACCTTTATTTCGCGCGGCGCATCGGCCCATCAGATCTCGGCGGCGGCGTCGATTCCTGGTCAATAGTCCGCCGAAGTATCGCCACGGGCGTCGAGCAGACTGTATTGCCGGACCCGGGAGGACCCGGTCGACGATCGTTCCCCATACCGTATTTTCGTCCAGCCCTGTCGCCCGACGGCCACTGGCTGGCCTACGCGACCCGCTTCGGAGGGCAAACCGGACTACGCCTGCGCAATCTCGCGGCGGCCACCGATCGCTGGCTCGCGTTTCCGATCCAACACGACCAGATTCAAGCCCAGAGCTGGCAGGATCTCGAGCCCCGTTACACCTTCACTCGCGACGGCCGAGCGGTCATCCTCAGTCGCAATGGCAAGTTGGAGAAACTGCCCGTGGATGCCGGTCCACCGGTGCCGATTCCATTCAAAGCCGCAGTGGATGCCGAGTTGGGGCCACAAACGCGTGTCGCCGTGGCCCAGGAAACGGGTCCCGTACGCGCTCGCCTGATCCAGACGCCGGAGCAATCGCCGGACGGTAAACAACTCGCATTTTCTGCGCTCGGCCGAATCTACGTCATGTCATTGAACGGACGAGCGGTCCCGCACAGGCTGACGTATGAGGGGGATCCAGAGTTCCATCCCAGCTGGTCACCCGACGGGCGCAGCATTGCGTTTATAACCTGGACGGCGAAGACCGCAGGCCACGTGTGGATCGTGCCGTCCAAGGGCGGCGCAGCGCGCCGAATCAGCGACGTACCGGCTTACTACACTCATCCTGTCTTTGCACCGGATGGGAAAAACGTGTTGGCTGTGCGCTCCAGCAACTGGGGACGTTTGAATGTCGCCATGGAATACGGACAGGTACGGCAAGCCGAGCTGGTGGCATTTCCCAGCCGGGGAGGCAGCGCACGCCTGATCACTTCCGGCGAGATCGGCGGCAAGCCACATTTTGGACCGAACAATGCAACCGTATACCTGAGAACCGCAAACGGTCTGTCCGCCGTCGGCCTATCCAGCGGAGCCATGAAATCAGCCGTGGACGTCCGAGGTCCCGGCTGGTACTTCATGGATGGCACCGCAGCCGTTGACGACAGCCGGATCAGCCCGGACGGTCAGTGGGTGTTGGCGCTCGTCGCACAACAATTACATCTCCTGGCTGCCCCGGCTCGTGGCGAGGTGGTCGATCTGTCCCACCCGGGCGTCGCGCATCGCAGAATCACGGATGTCGGAGCTGATTTCTTCGAATGGGCCGACGCAGGCAAAACCATTACCTGGGCGGTCGGCTCGACCTTCTACCGCCGTTCGCTTGCCAACATCAAGCTCAACCCGCCGGACTCACCGGGTTGGTCGGCCGACGCCCCGACCATTGGACAGGGCACAGAAGCTTTCCAAGCTGTCGTGGAAGTACCCCGCGATGATCCGCATGGGAGTGTCGTGTTGCGCGGTGCGCGCGTCATTACCATGCGCGGCGATGAAGTGATCGAAAACGGCGAGGTAGTGATTCGCGACGGCCGAATTACTTCAGTCGGGCCGTCCGGGGCGGTGCCGGTGCCGAGCGATGCATCAATTCGTGACGTCAGCGGGAAAGTCATTCTGCCTGGATTCATCGACGTCCACGACCATGTCGCCGACATTCGGCGCGATGTGCTGACCTTGCAGCCATGGGGTCTGGCTGCACGCCTGGCCAACGGGATCACGACCTCATTCGATCCATCTACACTGAGCATCGACATGTTCGCCTACCAGGATCTGGTCGATGCAGGCCTGGTCACGGGGTCGCGCATCCCCAGCACCGGAATGGCGATGTTCTCTTTCAATCGATTGGCTTCGGTAGATGACGCTCGCGCGCTGCTCACCCGATACCGCGATCATTACCGCACCCGCAATGTGAAGCAGTATCTGATCGGGAATCGCCGCCAGCGTCAGTGGTTGATCCAGGCGGCCGCGCAAATGGGGATGATGCCCACCACGGAAGGGTCGCTCTCGTTGAAGTTGGATTTGAGCCAGATTCTGGACGGATATGCCGGAAACGAGCATTCGCTCGCCACGCCCATCTATCGCGACGTCGTGCAGCTCATCGCTCGCAGCCGGACCAGCTACGATGGCACGTTGCAGATCAAAAACGGAGGCAGTCCGGCGCAAGATGACTTTGTCATTCGCGATCGACCGTTGACCGATCCGAAGTTCATGCGCTTTCGGCCATACTCCGTCGCCGCTGGCACAGCTCTCACGCGTCCCTGGACAGAACCCTCGACGTTCCTATATCCCGAGATCGGCGGCGATATCGCCAGAATCCAGCGCGCCGGTGGCGTGGTTGCGATGGGGGCGCACGGTGAGGTTCCCGGCCCGGGTTTTCATTGGGAGATGGAGGCGCACGTCCAAGGCGGTATGACACCGATGGAGGCCCTTCGAGCGGGTACCCTGGGATCGGCTGAGGCAATTGGTCGCGCCAGCGAGTTTGGAAGCATCGAAGCTGGGAAGTTCGCCGACTTGATCATCTTGAATGCCGATCCCCGCGTGGCTATCCGCAACAGTCGAGCGATCGCGCAAGTCATGAAAAATGGCAGACTTTATGATGCGAACACATTGGATGAGATCTGGCCGCGGAGGAAGTCATTCGAGGCTCAGTGGTTCGCGAGTGAAGCGCCGAGCCCCAGATAGTTGGTAAGTGGCTCGCTCAGGCGGCTGCCACTCCAGGAGCAGGAGAGGCGGTCCTCTGCCAGGACTCCCGAGCCTCGATGCGCGCAAGCCAGCTGTTCAGGTGCTTGAACTGCGTCACCGGCAGTTTTGCTGTCGCGATTGTCATGAGCGGTGTGGCGAGCGCGGTGCCGGCAGCTCGCGCCAGGCCTGCATCGCCCTGCCGCTCGACCCATCGGGCGCCGAGAACGAGCGCTTCGAGCTCATCTTCGGTGAACATGAGCGGCGGAAGGAAAAAGCCCGCACGAAGGACGTAGCCGATGCCGGCTTCGCCGTCGATGGGCGCACCGAGCTCGACCAGAGTACCGATGTCCCGGTAAATCGTGCGCAAGGAAACCGAGAGCGCCTCTGCCAGCCGAGTCGCAGTGACGGGGCGACGATGGCCTCGCAGGGCATCCAACAGCATGAAGAGGCGGGAGGTGCGGCTCACCAGAAGTGCCCTAAGGCTTCTCACGGTCGTAGTAGTCAACCGTGTTTTCGGCGCGGAACATTTTGCGGACTTCCCGCGCGCCGCGCTTGCCGGCAACGATGCTGATCTTGTTCGAGTCGGGATATTCGCAGGTCTCGATCTCGACCAGAGTCGATAGCGACAAGTAACGC
>Ga0209526_10001948_pt1 | contig 13851 bp, 12 predicted proteins | sample JacPinW_OM2H0_M1_FD_188566 | JGI IMG/M metagenome (GOLD analysis project Ga0209526, IMG submission 188566) | Forest soil microbial communities from Algoma, Ontario, Canada - Jack Pine, Ontario site 1_JW_OM2H0_M1 (SPAdes) (version 2) | ecosystem: Environmental > Terrestrial > Soil > Boreal... | reverse complement strand
TAAAGTAACCTCAAGGCTCCTCACAAGTGCCTCCATCGCGGGTTAGGTGGTCACCGGGTTAGATCATCGGCAAGCTAATCCAGAGATTTGTGGAACGTGGAAGGCACAGCATCCCGATAAGGCCGGGTCATGGAGCGTGACCTGCCCACAACCGTTCTTCCGGTCATCAGTGACGAATGGATTGAAGCTACTCATTCCGACCCGTCTCAGTGGACGCCCGCGCACAAACAGGCCCTCTCCCTTTCCGACACTCTCGTCGCTGAGCTCGCGGCGGCCGGCATGGTAGTGATCGGCGCGCCAATGTACGACTTTTCCATCCCCTTTCCGCGGAGCGTGGATCGACCAAGATTGTGCAGCAACAAGACGTTTACCTACGGCCCCGAGGGTGCCAAAGGGATTGCTAAATTAGCTGGCAGGAAAGTCGTGGTTATTATCTCCCGTGGTGGCGCCTATGGGCGGGGGAGTCGCGCGCGGAAGGCAGACTTTCAGGAACCCTACTTGCGTTTCATTCTTGAGTTCATCGGACTTACCGATGTGACTTTCATTCATGCCGAAAATCAAGCCCGGCAAGCTGACGCATCTCTCGTCACCGCAGCCGCGCGGATTGTTGAGGTCGCAACTGCGGAGAACCGGCAAGTTAGTACCCAATAGCGTTGGCAACATGCGCCGTGGCAAGCTGCAGCGTCCCGCCCCTCCCGGCCCATGCGTACCCGGCATTCATAGCGAAACAGGGCCTACGAGCGCTCCCCATTACGAACCTTGACTGGTGCGGGAACTAAGACCTACCTCGCGGGATTGCGTACAGGCGTCACCGGTCTCGATGACGCGCACAAAGGAAGGCGCCCAACAAGGACAATTGGAGAACGCAACTTACACGCCGACTGGCTGCTTGCTACCCACCGGCACGGGCGTCAGCCAGCCATGGCGATCAGCTTTTTCCCCGCGGATGATGGCGTAAAACTCTTTCTGAATCGCTTTGGTAATCGGGCCCATCAGGCCTTTGCCTATGCTGATCTTGTCTACGGAGCGAATCGCCGTCACCTCGGCGGCGGTACCGGTGAAGAAAGCCTCTTCGGCGATGTAGAGCAGTTCGCGTGGGATGCATTGTTCTACTACGGAAATGCCCAGGTCACGAGCAATCTGCAGAACTGACTCGCGAGTGATCCCGGGCAACACTGAATTTCCAAGCGGCGCCGTCTGCAGCACGCCATTGCGCACAACGAAGACGTTCTCCCCTGAGCCTTCGCTCACGTAGCCGTTGGCGTCGAGCGCGATGCCTTCGGCGTAGCCGTTGACGATCGCTTCCATCTTGATGAGCTGTGAATTCATGTAGTTCGCGCCCGACTTGGCCATGGCAGGTAATGTATTGGGAGCAATACGGGTCCAGGAAGAGACGCACACGTCCGCACCTTGCTGGGCATCCGTCCCCAGATATTTTCCCCACGGATAATTGCAGATATAAACCTCAGTCGGCGAGTTGAACGGATTGACTCCCGCCTCACCGTAGCCGCGCAACACGATAGGACGGATGTAGCAGGGCCACACTCCGTTGTTCTTCACCACCTCGACCATTCCCGCGACTAAATCGTCCCGGGTGAAGTCCACATCGATGCGATAAATCTTGGCCGAATCGAGCAGCCGTTGCATGTGTTCGTTGGCGCGAAAGATGGCCGGCCCGCTGGGCAGCAGGTAGCAACGGACTCCCTCGAACACGGACGACCCGTAGTTCACTACGTGTGACATGACATGTAACTGGGCGCTATCCCACGGAATGAGTTTGCCGTTGTGCCAGATTTTCTCCGTCTTCTGAATCGCCATGAACACTCCTTCAGTAAACTGATGGGCCAATGCAACTGGAATGATGCGCTTTCTTTCTGTCAGGTTTCCTTCCGAGGATGCAGCCGCCTGCCGGCAGTGATCGGGCGCACGTCTCGAAAACAGGGAGGGCACGAGATGTTAATTATAACCGACTGGGAGGAGCTATCCCGCCATGCTCTCCCGTGATGGTTAGGGCCTTACGCTCTCGCCCGGCGGTTTGGTTCCAGCACCCAAGGCAACCGCCCGGACGCTGCCCGGCAGTTCGTCTCCGCGGAAATACTGCCCCTTGGCTGCGCTCATCTCCGGCATGGCGGTATAGGGCTTGCTGTAATCGTTGGCGGCATTCCAGAACAAGAATCCGATCCCACCCTTGTTCTTGGCCGTCAGCACTTGGGCTTCGATATATTTTGGCGAGTAGGTTTTAGTGCGCCAGCGGAAGGCCTGAAGCCAGGGCCGGATGACCACGCCGCTGCCCTTGGTGATCAGCTCAAAGCGGTTCATGGATTCGCCGATGAAATGCTCTGGCGCATCGCCGGGATGAGCGTATCCATCCATGCCGAAGAAGTGCGAGGGGTAAATCATGGGCGAAAGCACATCGCAAAATTTGGCCATCCCGACGATATCCTGGCCGGTGTGGGCCAAGTCCACTGGGCGTTGCCACGCCATCACCCCGAACACATCGAGCGACAGCAGCACACCGGTGGGGTGCAGTTCGGCGTAAGCATGTTTCAGAAAATCGGTGATGACATCCGAGCGGTGCCATTCCGGATGCTGGGCCTGGAACACGAAGCTGGCATCCTTCTGATCGCCCTCCGCGGGGAAGCGAATGTAGTCAAACTGGATTTCATCTGCACCTGCCTCAGCGGCTTTCTTGGCCAGCGCAATGTCGTACTCCTGGACCTTGGACTGCGAGGGATCGGTCCATACCAGCTTGCCGTTCTCGCGCCACGCCTGGCCGCTCTTGCGCGACTTCACTGCCAGTTCAGGGTGTGTCTCCACCAGGCGCTGGTCGCGGAAAATGGCAATCCGGGCGATGGCGTGCATGTTCTGGGCATGCAGGAAGCGCACAAATTTCGGCAAGTCATGGATAAATGTATGATGACTGCCCAGCAGAGGATGATCGAAGGCAATGGCGACCCCTCCGTCGCTATCTTTGATATCGAACACCACCGCATTTCCCCCCACCTCGCGCCAGCGGCGAATAATCCGGATTCCTCGATCACTTGCTGCCATGATGCCGGTGAGATACACTGCCCGCACTTCAAAATCCCGCTCCACTGGAATTGACTTCTCCACAATCGGCGCGGGCAGTATTCCTGGAACGATTACGGCCTGACCGGCCTTCAGAAAATTGCTGTGGAAATCTCCGTTCGCCTTGCGAATCGCATCGCCCAGTTCGGTGGAAGTCAGGTAGGACGTCTGAGAAAGATAACGACGGGCGATGAGCGGGATACTGTCTCCCCGATGGGTCTCATACAGTGCGCTCCCGGGCGGCGCTATCTTGGTGACCAGCGGTTCCGGAGCTTTCGGAACCAGCGGGGCGGACGGCCTGGATGTGCGCAACAATTTCAGATGCGGTTTCTGCGCAGAGGCTGGTACCGCGGCCGCTATGTCGACGAACAGCAAACCGAAAGAAAGAAAGAGGATATTGGCAAGTGATGCTGGGCCCAGGTGGCGCAAGTTTTTCTCCGTGGAAACCGCTGTTTTCACGGATGCTACCGGTCGCCAAATGAGCGTGCCAGTTACGTCGGGACAACGCCAGGCGATTGCGCCCTGGTTCTCGGCTGCGCCGGGAAACTTCCCCGTAGTGGCAAACTATTTCTCTTTGCCCGACCCGCCATGCCAAGCGAGATGTTCCCTTTGACCCACTGCTGGCATCTAAACCGTGCAGAAAGCTAGGAATGAGCGGTCTGCTCGAATGGCGAGTCGTTTGCAGTAATGAGCATTGCCGAACAGATGGGATGACAAAATTTGTCTCTCATTACGAGACGGCGGACCCGCTCCCCAGGCAGTATCGGGCCCCAGGGAAGGAAAAAGAGGGCCAGACCCTATATGAAAACCGTCGTCAACACAATGCTTGACCCCACGCGCCGCTCCAGTGATGCCAGAGAGTTTGAAAACGCCCTTCGCCGCCGAATCGTCGGCCAGGACCAGGCCGTTGAAAAAGTGGTCGAGATCTACCAGATGTTTTTAGCGGGACTGAATCCTCCTGGCCGTCCAGTGGGCAACCTTTTATTCCTTGGCCCCACGGGCTCGGGAAAAACCCGGGTCGTAGAAGCAATGGCCGAGGCCTTGTTTGGCGACTCGCGCGCTTGCATCAAGATTGACTGCGCCGAGTTTCAGCACTCCCACGAGATTGCCAAATTGATTGGCTCACCACCGGGCTACCTGGGCCATCGCGAGACGCATCCATTGCTGACCCAGGAAGCGCTCAATCAATGGCACACCGAGAATCTCAAACTCTCCATCCTGCTTTTCGACGAAATCGAAAAGGCCTCCGATGCGCTTTGGCAATTGCTGCTCGGAATCCTGGACAAAGCCACTTTGACGTTGGGCGATAACCGCCGCGTCGATCTTTCACAATGCATCATCATCATGACCTCGAATCTCGGGGCCGGAGAGATGAGCAACCTGGTGGATGGTGGGTTGGGCTTCGCGCAAAAACCCACGGAAGTGGACGCGACTTTCGATGACAAGATCAATCGCACGGCGGTCGACGCGGCACGGCGGAAATTTAGCCCTGAATTCATGAACCGCATCGACAAGTCTGTGGTTTTCCGGACGCTGCGCTCCGAACACCTGCAACAGATACTGGAAATCGAGCTGGGCATGGTGCAGCAGCGCATCCTGATGGCATCGGCCCTGAACCAGTTCGTTTTTAGCTGCACGCCGAAGGTCAAGAACTTCTTGCTGCACGAGGGGACGGACCCGAAATACGGTGCGCGTCATTTGAAGCGGGCGATCGAGCGCCACATTGTGTTCCAGTTGGCCAACCTTGTGGCCACGGGACAGGTCAAGCTGGGAGATTTCATCCGCATCGACCTGAACCCGGAAGGCAAGCTCATGTTTGTCAAGGAAGCCGAGAATGCCATGGTTCCCATGCTGCTGGAGCGCCACGGCGCAGCCGCTGGAGCGCCTCCAATGGCGCGGACCGCCCGAACCGTCGCGCGGCGCGAATTTGGCGCAACCGGAACGCTGGACAGCAAGTAATCTTCTCCAAATAAACAAACCTCAAGGTGCCGGGAAACCGGCACCTTTTTGCTGGCCAACTGCCCCTGCGCTTGTGTTAGAAGATGAAGCCTGCTTTGGCAGAAAGGTGCGCAGCTGGCGCATCTAACATCGGGAGCGCATTTGGAACAGGGCACGAGTTTACTCGTGCCAATAGGTTCTTTCATTCTTGCCAATCCGAGCGGCTTCAGCCCGCAAGGAACCTGTTTTTCGGAGTTTTCCGCAGCGGCGGGAAGGCGTGCCTTTTCCGATCCGTCCACGGCCACGGGGTTTCAGGACGGGCCGACCTTAGCCGAACAGGCAAAACGGTCCAGGAGGAGCTATGCGGGTCAACTCGGTCATCCCACGCTGCCTGGCAGTGCTGCTCGCTTTTTCTATGGCGGCGCCCCAGGAGCTCGAAGCACGAAGGGAACCCACCCACGGCTTTAACATGTTTTCCGCCCAGGAGGAAGTTCAGGCGGGACAGCAGGCGTCCGCCCAGGTGGGCAGACAGATACCTGTCCTTCCGGAGTCGGATCCGATCACAATTTACGTGCAACGCCTGGGACAGCAGCTGGCGGCACACGCTCCGGGCGAGAAGTGGCCTTACAACTTCCACGTCGTGAATCAAAAAGAGATCAACGCGTTTGCTCTTCCCGGCGGGCCGGTCTACGTAAATCTGGGGACGATCCAGGCGGCGGACAACGAAGCCGAATTGGCCGGCGTCATGGCGCACGAGATTTCTCATGTGGTACAGCGCCATGGCACCCGGGCGGCAAGCAAACAGATGGCCGCCCAACTTCCCTTGGCCATCCTGGGCGGAATTATGGGACGGGGCGCGCTTTCGCAGATGGCGCAAATGGGCCTTTCCTTTGGTGTGGGCTCCTACTTTTTAAAGAACTCCCGCCAAGCCGAATCCGAGGCTGACCTGCTCGGTTCTGACATCATGTATGACACCGGCTTCAATCCCCAGGCCATGGCGCAGTTTTTCACCAAGCTGGAAAAAGAAGGCGGCGCACGCGGTCCCCAGTTCTTCAGCGACCATCCTGATCCAGGAAATCGCGCTCAGGCGGTTGCCCGGGAAGTCGCCACTCTGCCCAGAAAGACCAGCTATCGCAGCGACAGCACCGAGTTCCGGGAAATCAAGCAGCGCGTCACGGGGATGAAGCCCCTTACCGCGCAGCAGATCGCTGACCGCCAAACCCCGGTGATGAGCTCTTCCGGCGGTGAGGTCTGGCCCAGCGGCAACCTACGTAATTTCAGTCACAGCGGCTTCCAGATCTCCTATCCTGAAAACTGGCAGGTGTTCGGCGACCAGAACTCATCTGTAACCATCGCCCCGCCGAATGGAGTCTCCCAGACCGCAGTGGCATACGGGGTCATGATCAATACCTATCAGCCTGAGGACGCCAATGCCAGCCTCGACCAGGCCACGCACGATCTGCTGGCATCGTTGCGTCAGTCCAACCCCGATCTGCGCGAGATCGGCCACGACGAGAACATCCGGGTCAACGGAGTGACGGGAAAGTCGGTGGATTTGATCGGGATTTCACCCCTGCAGGACCAGAGCGGGCGTCCGGCTCAGGAGCGGGACTGGCTGATCGCATTCATGCGCCGCGATGGCACCCTTTTGTACATGGTCTCGGTCGCCCCCGACAAAGATTTCGCATCCCTGCGCCCCACGTTCGAACAGATGCTGAAGTCGTTGAAAGTGAGATAGTCGAGAGTCGGAGGTTGGTCGTTGGGCGTCAGCTGACGGTCAGTCGTCGATCGTTCTACGTCCTCCCCACCGCCGCTTGAGGGTCGCAGGGGGCTAGTCAAGGGACCTACAGTTAGTTTTCCACGGAGAGAAGTATCTTTCCTGAGCACCAATCTGAGCACCAAAGACCAGCGACGAAGGGCGAACGACTTACCCCCCCTGTTTCAACTCTGTTAGCACTTGCCGCGCGATTTCCTTCAGCGTCTCGAAGACGCCCGGACCCTGAAAAGCCACCGCTTCAATCATTGGCTCGTTCTTTCGGCGAAGTTGCTTTGACAGAGCATCAACTGGCAGGACATTGGGCAGATCGCGCTTGTTAAGCTGCAGGACGTAGGGAATCTTGTGGAAGTCATAGCCATGTTCCTTGAGGTTGGCCATGAGATTGTCCAGCGCCTCGACATTGGCATCCATGCGCTCTTCCTGTGAATCGGCCACGAAGACAATGCCGTCCACCCCGCGCAGAATTAGCTTGCGGCTGGCGTCATAAAATACCTGGCCGGGAACCGTGTACAGGTGGATGCGAGTCTTGAAGCCGCGGACCGATCCAAGGTCCAGAGGTAAAAAATCGAAAAACAATGTTCGTTCCGTCTCCGTTGCCAGCGAGATCATCTTGCCCTTCTGCTGTTCGTTAGTCTTCTGGTAAATGAACTGAAGATTCGTCGTCTTGCCGCCCAACCCGGCGCCGTAGTAAACGATCTTGCAGTTGATCTCGCGGGCCGCAAAGTTAATGAAACTCAAGACTTCCCTCGGGACCGGTGGCACACCCGCAATGACGCGAACGTCTCCCGGTCAAATTTGGCTTGATGCTGCTGGTTTTATACCACACGGCCTGGCGTCAACGGCAGGTTACTCAGGTTACTAGCTTGAACACCGTCCGTCTCCAGCACTAGCCACTCCTTCAGATTCAGCGGGCCAACCCCACGGGACAATAACTCGGTTTTGCGGTTACCCGCAGATCGGAACGGGCAACCCTGACTTCAATCTCGCGACAGGTGCTGCTCGGAGTGGCATGAGTCAGATAGCCCAGCGTGTACTGGTTGCGGGCATCCCCCAGCGCGAGAGCATAAGTACTCTCGATCGCGTCGCGGGAAAAGCCGGTAAAAATCTCGCCTCCGGTGGCGTTCGCATACTTGGCCAGGATGTCGCTGTAGCCCACGCGCGAGGTCAACAGCGGCACATGCAGCTTCTGCAGCTGGCCGTATCCCGGGATGGCTGAGCCTTCGACCGCCACCCCGTAAACCTGAATTCCGTTCGACTGCAGGATCTTCAGCGTATCGCGGTAACTGGCATTGCTGTGGTACTCGCGGCCATCGCTGATGATGAAAATCACTTTGCGGAGGGCCCGATCGCGTTTGCCCAGGTCCAAAGCCGCCGCCACCAGGGCATCGTTCAGCACATGGGATTCTTTGGCCGGCGTGATGACCCTGGGCGTGCCGGGATCGATAGGCACGCCATTAACCGTTGGCCCTTGCGGTCCCAGTGGGCCGCTGGTTACGGGAGGCCCATTATTTCGGCCGCTCACGTTCTTTAAATTATTCAGCGCCTCGGTCAGTTTCCGGCCCACCGCGGCGAAATCGGTCACCTTGGACACGCTGGTGCTGTAGGTATACAGCGAGACTTCGTCAAACTGGCTAAACGCGCCTTCCAGTGCGGAAAAGGTTCGGTTCACCTTCTGCACCGCCACGTCCGGCATGCCGACGTCGAAGACGACCGCGGCTGACAATGCAAACGGGTCAGTGGTAAAAAAGTTCAAACTCTGTTTCTTACCGTCCTCATAGACCGTGAAATCTCTGGAAAACAGCCCATTTACCAAGCGTCCGGAATCATCCTTCACCATGACCGGAACCACCACCTGGTTGACGTTGCTTCTGAGTCTATATAGCTCCTCATTCGACGCACTGCGCTCCGCCGTTGCACCACCTTCGGGCACGGTTGTTACCTTGAAGGGAGGAACCGACGGAGGAGCCTCGGATGCGGGAGACGGCTGTGGTGCAGGGTTGGCCTGGTTGGGCGGGGTCTGATTCGGCGGTGGCGAACCGGGAGTGGTCGCCGGCGGTGGGTTAGGAAACGGCCGGGTGGCGGAAGGCGCATCGGGGATATCCTGCTTCTGTTGTTCCGGGGTCTGGGCCTCAACCATCCCAGACGCCAGACAAAACACCACTGCCATTGCCCCAAGGGCCGTCGATGCTTTACCGATCACTGGAAACACGGGCACCTCTCCGCCTCACGGCAAACAACTGTACATCGGATGCTAAGACCTACAATTTCGTGCATCTAACCCTCATGGAATAGACTACCAAAAAGTGAGAGAGACTATCTGCATGCCGAAAGTCCGCAGGTTTCAGGCATTTGCGGTCGTGATGTCTGCCCTCGCGACGATTTCCGGAGCCATCACGGCTGCCCTGTTCTGCCCTGGTCCCCTTTCCGCCCAGCAACTTCCCCGGCTGGCTGGCCCTCCGGACTCGGCAAACCAAGCCCAACAACAGGAACAGGACCAGTCCGTCGGCACTCTGAGGGTGAACGTCAATGTGGTCCAGCTCTTTTTCAACGTCAAGGACAAGAAGGGGGCCTTGATCCCCAATTTGACCAAGGACGATTTTCAGGTCCTGGAAGACGGCAAGCCTCAGACCATCAAGTACTTCACCGCGGAGTCCAATCTTCCACTGACCCTCGGCATTTTGATCGATTCCAGCGGCAGCCAGCAGCGAGTTTTGGAGATGGAGAAGGAGGTGGGAGGAAATTTCCTGAGTGCAATCCTGCGCGACAAGGACGAAGCCTTTGTCATCAGTTTCGATGTCGACGCCAACCTGCTGCAGGATTTCACCAACTCGCCGCGTCGGTTAAGGGCTGCTCTCGAGAGCGCGCGCATCAATGCCCCTCCTTCCAGTTGCGGTGGTCTCCCCGGAGCAGGCGGTGGACCATTGCCCTGCAGTTCGAATCCTAAAGGGACCGTTCTCTACGACGCGGTCTATCTGGCTGCACATGATCAGCTGGCCAAAGAAGTTGGGCGTAAGGCCATGATTCTGCTCACCGACGGGGACGACCAGGGCAGTCAGCTGAAGATCAACGATGCGATTGAAGCGGCTCAGAAGTCAGACTCCATCTGCTATGTGCTGCTAATCGCTGACCGCGGCTTTTACGGCTTCGGCGGATACTCGGGCGACCGCGAAATGAAGAAACTCGCGGGCGAAACAGGTGGCCGGGTCATTGAAGTTGGAAACAAGCTCGATAAGCTGAAGCAAGCCTTTGACCAGATCGCGCAGGAACTGCGCAGCCAGTACAACGTAGGCTATACACCCACCAACAACGCCCTCGACGGCACCTTCCGCAAGGTGGAAATTCATTCCAAGAAGGATTACAAAATCCAGTCACGCACCGGCTACTACGCGGTAGCCAAACGAGACTAGCTGCAGCATTGAGCAGTCAGGCGAACGCCAGGCGCTGGGCTTGTGCTCGGCCGTCTCAGCCACCACCTTTCGGCCGGTCTTTCACCCGGATCACGAACTTCAAGCCTGACCATAGTTCACTCACCGCACACACTTTCACATCCACCAGTCCGGCCACCAGACCGATCCTTCGCACATCGTTTTCGTTCAGGTCGGTGGCTAGGCCGGAGGTTTTCTTGGGCCAACTCACCCACAGCATTCCCGCAGGCGTCAACCGTCGGGCAAACTTGGGGAAGTGCTCTTTCATCTCCGCCTGGCTCTTGATGAAGATCATGGCGAAGTCGAGCTGCCCGTACCCGTCTTTCACGAGCTGGCAGTCCGAGAGAGCTTCTTTCAGGGTGGTCTTTATCTCGCTGGGTAAATCGAGGAACGCAGCCCGGAATTGTGGCTTGATGCCAAGCTTCTTGGGAAGCGGAGTGCCGGAATATCCCGCCATCTCAAGGCCTACCGCGCCGGCGCATAGTAACCGCGCCGGCTGCGCACGTGCAGGCCTTTGTGGTTTTGCGCCAGGATCTCGATGGTATGGTAGCGGCCATCGGTACGAAGCTCAGCGGGCTTATAGGAAAGGGCATATTGGCTGCGCAACTCATCCTGGATGGCCACGAAGGCATCGGCCACATCGTTGATCTGAAAGGGAAAGAAAGCATGGCCGCCGGTAGCGTCGGCAATGCGCTGCAGTACTTTGTCCCCGGCATGCTTGCTCCCGGCAACGTTGGTGCTGATGGTATATACGATCACTTCAGCGCGTTGCGCCATCTCGATTGCTTCCTCGCGGGTGACGTGGCTCATGTTGTCGTCACCGTCGCTGAGCAGGATGACCGCTCTGCGCACCGGCCCGCGTTGCGGTTCCTTCAGCAGCTTGTCGCGGCTGGCAAAATATAGCGCATCATACATGGCGGTGCCACCACCCGGGCGCATATTGCGCACTCCGCGGGAGAGCGCTTCGGTGTTGTCGGTGAAGTCCTGCGTGACTTCTGGAGTCACATCGAAACCGACTACGAAAGCCTTGTCATACCTTGGCCGGATGGTCTGGTTCAGAAATTCGATTGCTGACTCCTGCTCAAATTTGAAACGATCACGCACCGAGTTGCTGGCGTCCACCAGCAGCCCGACTTGAAGCGGCAGATCGGTTTCGTTATGAAAGCTGCGGATTTGCTCGGCTGGCTTGTTATCGTCGAGTACCGCGAAGTCGCTCTTGCCCAGATTCTTCACGTAGCGGCCATGCTTGTCGGTGACGGTGAACACCACATTGACTTCGTTTACCGTCTTGGTAATAGTCGTGGCCGGCTCATCGGACGGGTTAGAAGCCCCGCCAGACTTGGACTCCGGGGTTGCGGCCGATTGAAGCGGTTTACCCTTGGCAGGCGGATCGGCGGCAGGGGGCGTTTGCGGCTGGGCGGATGGGGCGGAAGGTGCGGGTGGCGCCGGAGGTGGCTGCGGCTTGCTTCGCTGCTGCTGAACCGCCGAAGGCGCGGAGGGCAAGTCGTCGTCCTGCCGCGAATTCTGGGCAAAAACCGCCGCCACCCACAAAACACTGCCCAGAAACAAAGCCATGCTACGGAACTTCATCAGTCCTCAATTATAGCTGCAACCTCGCCCCGATTCATGCCTCCAGTCTTTGCAGGTACTCCTTGAGTTCCGCTGGCAGCCAACACGCGAACGACAAGGCTACGCCGGTCCGGGGGTGCTGAAACTGCAGGGCGGCGGCGTGTAAAAAATTTCTGGATAGCGAAAGAGGGGTGCGGGATGCGTCCCGGCTGCGGAGTTCGCGGGGGCCGCCATATAGCGTATCGCCTACTACCGGATGGCCAAGCGAAGCGAGATGGACTCGTATCTGGTGGGTTCGGCCGGTGTCGATCTGCAGGTCCAGCAGGCTGAATTTTCCGTACTGTGAATCCAGCCTTCGCTCGACCATGTAATGGGTAATGGCTTCACGTCCACCCGGCCGTCGCGTGGTCATGCGCGTGCGCCGCACCCGGTCACGGCTGATGCTGCTGCTGATCGTCCCACGATCCTGCTTTAACCAGCCTTGTACCAGCGCGAGGTACTTTTTTTTGACCTGCCGCCGGACGAACTGGCTGGCCAGCCGGCGATGCGCTTCGTCGCTCTTGGCCACCACAAGCAAACCACTAGTGGCTTTGTCCAGGCGATGCACGATCCCGGGACGCAACTCGCCGCCGAGCGACGATAGCTGGCCGAAGTGATGCAACAGCGCATTCACCAGGGTGCCGCGATTGCGTTCCTCTTCCGTCGCGCCTGCTCCGGCATGCACCATCATGCCCGCCGGCTTGTTCACCACCGCCAGGTCTTGGTCTTCGTAAACGATGTCGAGCGAAATGTCTTCCGCAACCGCGCGCAGAGGCAACGCCTGTGCCGCCGCCAGCACGGCAATGCGCTCCCCACCGCGCAGACGCAGAGAAGCTTTGGCCCCGGCTTCATTGACCAGCACTTTTCCGTCCGCAATAAGCTGCTGCACACGAGCCCGGCTGATCTGGTGAAGCTGCGCGACCAGAAACTGGTCCAGCCGCTTGCCAGCATCGTCTACGCCTACGGAAATCAAGACTGGAAATTGTTGAGGCATGCATCCGAGCCGATGTAGGCGCATGCGTCCCACCCGTGCTCGTTACCGCTAGAAACGACTGCCTAACTCGGCTAGACCAAGCTCGCCTAACGCGGCGCTTGCGCCGGAACCGTTCCTGGAACCGCCTTAAGCCACCAGATTAGACCGCCCGTTATTACCAGGCAAATGGAGATCAACTGTGTGCCGGTCATGGCTCCGCCGAAGACCGAGCCGCGCCCAGGATCGTCGCGAATGAATTCCAGAAAATAGCGGGCCACGCCATAGAGAATAAGAAAGGCCGCCAACACCTGCCCGTCGAACTTCTTGCGCTTGAAGAGCCACATCAGAATAAAAAAATTAGCCAGCTCGACTGCCGCTTCGAACAGCTGTGTGGGTTCGAGCGGCACTCCCAGAGGAGTATAGGAATTCACATTGGCGATGGGGTTGGTGAAAGTCACGCCCCAGAAGTGCTGCGTAGGCTTGCCATAGCAACAGCCGGCAGCAAAGCATCCGACCCGCCCCATCGCGTGTCCCAAAGCCAGCCCGGGCGCAAACCCATCCCAGGTTGCCAGCGCCGGCATCCGGTGCTTGCGGATATACCAGACCGCCGCCGCTGCCGCGCCGATCAACCCGCCGGAAAAGACTCCCCCAGCCTGCAGCGTTCCCCAACTGAAGATGTCACCCGGGTGGGCGGAGTAATAGCCCCAATCGTTGATGATGTAGAGAATCTTGGCGCCAATAATGCCGCACAGAACTACCAGGACTCCTAAATTCCAAGCGTCATCCGGATTAATGCCTTGCTTGCGAGAATTGCGGACACTGACCCACAGCCCAACCAGCACCCCCAGCGAAACCAATACGCCGTAAGTGGGAAGGAAAAACCTGCCGATGTGAAAGAGTTGTGGAAACACTGTGGATTTAGATGCGACGCAAGCAGATTTTGCTACAGCTCAAGTTTAGCAGGAGCAGAATCGTACAGGGCAGAAAAGCAAGCCGACCCACTAAGCCGTGTGGTAGGCCGAGAATGAACCCGTCGTAGACGGTGGGAACCCGCCGAGACC
>Ga0209526_10001946_pt1 | contig 13856 bp, 10 predicted proteins | sample JacPinW_OM2H0_M1_FD_188566 | JGI IMG/M metagenome (GOLD analysis project Ga0209526, IMG submission 188566) | Forest soil microbial communities from Algoma, Ontario, Canada - Jack Pine, Ontario site 1_JW_OM2H0_M1 (SPAdes) (version 2) | ecosystem: Environmental > Terrestrial > Soil > Boreal... | reverse complement strand
AGGCGTCCGGGGCGGCGGCCCAAGCGGAGGCGGTCGCGAGTGCGTTCGAGAGCGCGCTGTCCGCGACGGTGCACCCGTTGGCCGTGGAGGCCAACCGTAATGGCTTGCTCCAGTTGGTGATGTCGAATCTGTTCGGCCAAAACTGGCCGGCGATCGCGGCGACCGAGTTCAACTACGCGGAGATGTGGGCGGATGGTTACATTTTCGTGCTGCAGGATATCCGCGGCCGGTACGGTTCGGAAGGAGAATTTGAAATGAACCGCTCCGTCCACGATCCAAACGACGCAAAGGGTGTGGACGAGAGCACCGACACCTACGACACAATCGAGTGGTTGATCAAGAACGTCCCGAACAACAACGGGCGGGTCGGAATTGCGGGAGTTTCCTATGGCGGATTTCTGGCCACAATGGCGCTGGTGAACCCGCATCCGGCGTTAAAGGCGGTTTCCGAACAGGCGTGCATGGGCGACGCCTGGATGGGCGACGACTTCTTCCACAACGGAGCGTTCCGGTTGAGCTATGGATTCGAATACTCGGCGCTGATGGAGACGTCCAAGGAGAATTTCAGCTTTGCATTTGACAGCTTCGATCTGTTTGACTGGTATTTACGGCTGGGCATGCTGTCAAATGCCAACGCTAGATATTTCCATGGAAAGATTCCTACCTGGACGAACTTTACGAAGCATCCGAGTTACGACGAATTCTGGAAACGCCACGCCGTAGAGTACGCATTGAAGCAAGCGACTGTGCCGAATTTGAATGTGGCCGGCTGGTGGGACCAGGAAGATTTTTACGGGCCGATGCGCACGTACGCCAACCTGGAAAAAACGGACAAGACGCATATGAACTATCTTGTGGTCGGTCCCTGGAACCATGGCGGGTGGGATCACGGCAAGGGGAATTCGCTGGACGAAATTCCGTTTCATTCAGATACCGCGCTGTACTTCCGGCAGAAGGTGCAAGCGCCATGGTTTGCCTACTGGCTGCATGACAAAGGCTCGCAGCCGGTGAAAGAGGCGCTGCTGTTCCAGACCGGCAGCGACGTGTGGACGAACTTTGACGCATGGCCGCCTCGCGAGGCAAAGAACAGGAACCTCTACATGCGAGAAGACGGAAAACTCTCGTTCGATCCACCTAGGAGGGAGAGCAGCGAAGAATTCGACTCCTACACGAGCGATCCCGCGCATCCCGTGCCCTATCGTCACCGCCCCGTGGATATGACCTATCCGCAGGATCATCCGGGCAGCTGGTACACCTGGCTGGTGCAGGACCAGCGCTTCGTGAATGACCGGCCGGACGTGTTGACCTGGCAGACCGATGAGCTAAACGAAGACCTGACCATTGCAGGGCAAGTGACGGCGAAGATTTTTGCGTCCACTACCGGAACAGACAGCGACTGGGTGGTCAAGCTGATTGATGTATATCCGCAAAAGGTCGCAGAGGATTGGAAGCTTTCTGGGTATGAGCTGATGATTGCGGACGAAATTTTCCGCGGTAGATACCGCAAGTCGTACGAAAAGCCGGAACCAATCGTGCCGGGCGAAGTCACGCCTTATGCGATTGACTTGCATACCGCAGATCACGTTTTTAAGAAGGGCCACCGCATCATGGTGCAGGTGCAGAGCAGCTGGTTCCCGCTCTACGATCGCAACCCACAAAAATTCGTTGCTAACATTTTCGAGGCGAAAGAATCGGACTATCAGAAGGCGACGCAAAAGGTATATCGCTCGGCGAAGTATCCCTCCAGCGTGGAGATCGAGGTAATTCCCGAAGGAGCGGGCCGCTAGATCCGCTCCAGTGGGGTTAACGGAAGGCGAGCGTACCGGGGGACTTCTTGAGTTTTCGGAGGCCGCGGGTTCAGGACGACTTGGAACCACCAATTCGGCTGGTAGCGAATTTGAACGGGAACGGCGCGTAGATTCCCCTCTAGAACTCTCTGCGATTGTCTCGCTATCGGATCACGACAACATCGAGGCAGGGCTGCATCTGAAATTGCTGGAGGGTATGCAACACACGCCGATCTCCGTGGAATGGACGGTGCCGTTCGAAGAGACAGAATTTCACATCGGCGTGCACAATCTGCATCTCGCCCGGGCGACAGAATGGATGACGGAATTGGAGAAGTTTACGACCTCTCCTGGTGAAAAGAAACTCGGGGAATTGTTTCACGGACTGGTGGGCGAGCCAAATACCCTGATTGTCCTCAATCATCCTTTCTGGGACGGAGAAGCGATCGGACCGGCACGCCATCGGCAACTATTGCGCATTTTCGTGGAGAACTATCGCGACGTGTTGCACGCGGTAGAACTAAATGGCATGCGCTCCCGGCGAGAAAACCGGGAGGTGGTCAAGCTGGGTCGGGAAATCGGGTTGCCGGTGGTGTCCGGCGGCGACCGGCACGGCTGCGAACCTAACGCCGTCCTCAACATAACAAGAGCCGCGACCTTCGACGAATTTGCGCTCGAATTGCGCAAAGACCTCTACAGCGAGGTTCTGCTCATGCCGCAATTCTTTGAACCGTTGCAGTTGCGGCTGTTTGAGAATGCATGGCATGCTCTAGCGGACGCTCCAGGAGAATTCGGCCGGCGTCATTGGATGAGCCGCGTGTTTATCGAGGAAAATGGCAGCGCCGCGCCGCTTTCACAATTTACGGGGACGCGGTTCCATCGCGTGATCGACAAGTTCCGCTGGGTGATGGCGCTGGCAGCGAGTCCCGCGCTGCGTCCGGCATTGCGGCTGCCGTTTCTGGGGAATGAAGAAGGAGGGTTATGACCTCCATTCCGCGGGTGGCCCTGTTTTGTGAGACATTTCACGAAATTAACGGAGTGGCCCTGACGGCGCGGCAGCTTGTAGCCTACGCAACGCGGCACAACTTCCCGATGCTGGCGATTCACGGAGGGATACAACCCGGCGAACACCAAGAAGGAACCGTTCGCCGCGTGGAAGTGAAACGAGGCTGGCTGAGTTTCCCGATTGAGAAAGACCTCAAGTACGACTTGTTCTTCTGGCGGTACCTTTCCCGTATTCGCAACGAAGTCCTGCGCTTCAAACCTGACGTAATCCACATCACGAGTCCCGGGGAATTGGGACAGCTCGGCGCGTATTTGTGCAATTCGCTAAAGATTTCGCTGGTGGCATCATGGCACACGAACTTTCACCAATTTGCGGCGCGCCGCTTGCAGAAGCTGATCGGGTTCTTGCCGAAGAAAATTGCGGAGCCAACCGTGGCGGGATCGGAGGATCGAGCGCTGCGAATCCTGTTATGGTTTTACGGAATGGCGAAGGTGACATTGGCTCCGACCGCGGCGCAGGTGGCATGGCTGGAGAGTGAGTTGAAGACGCCGTCGTTTCTGATGCCCCGCGGAGTGGATGCGGAACTGTTTAATCCCAATCGCAGGACGGCAGAAGACGGTGTGCTACAACTGGGATTCGTGGGACGGATTACTCCCGAGAAAGGTGTACGATTGCTAGTGGAAATTGAACGCGAATTGGAAAAACGAGGAATCGCAGAATTTCGAATTGTGGTTGTCGGCGACGGGAGCGAAGTGGAATGGCTCCGGCGGAATATGACCCATGCCGAATTTCCCGGCGTGCTGCGCGGCGAACAGCTCGCGCGGACTTATGCGAACATGGATTTGTTTGTGTTTCCCTCGCGGACTGACACGTTTGGCAACGTGATTCAGGAGGCAGCCGCTTCGGGGGTGCCATCCGTGGTGACCAATGAAGGCGGACCGCAGCACTTGGTGATTCCAGGCGTGACAGGATACGTTACATCAAGCAACCAAGAGTTCCTGCAAAAAACTTTCGAGCTGATCCAGGACCGCGAACGATTGAGGAAAATGGGTGAGGCCGCGCGCGAGAAAGTGGCTGGAGTTTCCTGGGATGCGGCCTTCGATATGACCTATGCCGCGTACCGCTACTGCCTGCCCGGCGGCGCGGAACAAGGAGCGCGTGATAGAAAAGCAGCGATGCGCAACGCATCTCCGCAGACGCAACGCTAAGGAAAGATAGCGCTACTTTGCGCGTACCTGCTGTTCGCCGGCGCGAAATTCAGTCCAGGGGCCCGCGGTCATGTCGCGCAGATACGGCGCTTGCCAATTGTATTCCGGATGCGCGGCGAGAAACGGTTTGGCGAGAAAATCCGTTCCGCAGGGATGGCCCATGCGCGCGACGAGGCGCATCTGTTTCGCCATGGTGGCGTCGGCGGCTTTCGCCTGCACAGCGCCCCCCGGATAGTAAGGAGCCCATGCCCAGACAGAAACGCCACGTGGTGATGCGTCTACGTGACCACAAAGGGCGCGCTCGTTGGCTTCTTCCTTCTTCTGAAAACTGTCCATGTGATCGCCAAGCATCTGCTGCGCGAGAGCCACATCGATTTTTCCTCTATTTTCGTTGAGCAGTTCTTCCCATCGAACGCGACGCGCGTTGGGAGACGTTTCCCGATTGTTGGGATCGAAGCGCGGCGCATCCTGCTTGATCACCTTGGGATCGCGCGCCCAGTTTGAGCCCGCGAGGACGCCGTCTTTTGTGCGCCAGAGTTTGTAGGCTTTCAATCCCAGTTCGAGTTGCGCGATTTCGCCGGTCTTGCGGTCCCCGAGCAGCCAATCGTTGGCGTAGCCGCCATTGTTTCCGTCGAGCATGATTTTTGTGTATTCGTCGATAGAGCCGGCATATTGCAACGCCTTGCGCGCCCGCACGAACTCGGCTTTGCCACTCGGGTTCCATCCTTCGAACTGGGTGATGGTAGTTTCCGTCACCATCATGCCCTCACTATTGAAGCCGAAGTCGTCGTTGCTGGCGATAACGCCGGGGAAGCCGTCCATCAACATGTGATAACCGTGCGCGGGTTGCACATCAAAGATGACGCGCCAGCGCTCGCCATTCACGTAGCTGGTCCAGTTATTATGGGCGATGACGATCTTGCCGTCTTTGGTCCAGCTCCCGGTGGCAACGAACGCGCTGCAGTTGCCGGGGCTCTTGAGGTTCGGCGCGTTGGGAACCTTGTTCTGCTTGTTGAGCCAGGCCACATAATAGTCGGGAAGCTCTTCGAAGGAATTCATGGCCACAACGTCATAGACATCCAGTTGCGAGCCGGTGCGGGCGTTAAGGCCTTCGGCGATGCCCTGCAGCTCCTGCTGATATTCGGGATCGATCTTCGGCCAGAGCATCTCGCGCGCAGTCTCACGAAAAAACGCCCAGTCGCGCTTCGCTCCATGGACCATCATCGCGCTGACAGCCGGGAAGGCGTCTTCAATCTCCGGTGCGAGCATGTAGCCGTGCTGGAAGCCGATGGATCCGGGATCGCCTTCGAGGTGAACGAAAATCCAGCCGCCACGCTCAAAACGATAGGTTCCGTGCAGGCGGGGATCCTGTTCCACGGCACGTTCGCGCGCTTCAGCCACTGTGGCGTCAACCTCATTTTTCGCGGCTCGCGCGTCCTGGTTGGAGTGTCCCGTGAACCAAAGAAGGACCGCTCCGGCAAGTACAAGGAAAACCGCGAAGCTCCTGCGCATTCCATCTGACATTTCGTGAATCTCCTTTACATGGCCGGCAAGCGCACAAAGCGGATACCGGTCGTCCGTCCAGCGTCGAGCGCAAACGAAGCAGGGTGGCCCGCGGACGCTCGCGTAAATCTAAAAATGATGGGTTCGCCGACGAGCTCAAATTCGTCCTTGGCAACTGGGACAATCTGCTTGCCCGCGAGATCATTGGAGCGAGGAATGCTCCCGGCGAAAATGTTGGCGATCGTCAGCTTGCCGTTGACGGCAGCGAGACGATAAATGACTCCTAATTCATCGCTGATGTAGTCGCCCGCGTATCCCGCCAGTTCGGCAGCAGGAACAGAGATTTCTGGACGCGGCTTGCGGTCTTCCTCATCCTCTGTTTTTGGTTCCTTTTCTTTCATGATGCCGCCGAGATAGACCTCGGCAACCTGATCGGCGCGGCGCGAAGGCCCGCCATCGGAGCGATTGCACAGGCACACAACGGAGAAGTGCTGATCGGGAAAGCGCAGAAGCTCCGCGCGATAGCCGCCCCAGGCGCCGCCATGGCGCACGGTGCGCAGTCCCCGATACTTATCGATGAAAAGGCCTTTGGCATATTCGAGTTGTTTTCCGGAAGTCAGCGTGCCGGTCTGCTGAATTTCGGCCAGAAATTCTTTGCCGCCTACTTTGCCGGAATAGAAATTTTCATCCCACTTCAGCAGGTCCCCGACGGTAGTGTGCACCGCGCCATCGCCGGTTTGCTCGAAGTAGGAAACGTCCAGCGTGTAACCGCCTCCTTTCTCGACAGCATCGTAGGCAAGCGCGCGATTGGAGATGAGCGAAGTGTGATTGTCGCGGTATTGCGTGTGAGTCATGTCCAGCGGTTGGAAGATATTTTCCGCGGCAAAGTCGCGCAGAGATTTTCCGCTGGTGCGTTTCACAATAACAGAAAGAAGAAAAAAGCCGGTGTTACTGTAGAGCCATTCCGAGCCGGGATCGAAATTGAGCGCCTTCTGACGAGCGATCAGTGCGAGCGCCTCTTGGTCGGTGGTTACGCTGTCCACGTTCTCGCCGGCAAGTTCGAAAAGGACCAGGTAATCACGCAGACCGCTGGTGTGGTTCAACAGATTCAGAATGGTGATCTTACTGCCGTAGTCGGGGAGTTCGGGAATGTATTTATGAATATCGTCGTTCACGGAGAGCTTTCCCTGGTTCTCGAGCAGAAGAATACTAGCGGCGGAGAATTGCTTGGAAGTGGAGCCAATGTCGAACACGGAGGAAGGGCTGAGCGGCACTTCTAACTCCAAGTTTGCCATACCATAGCCTTTTGAATAGAGAAGCTCGCCGTCACGGGCGACTGCGAGAGAACACCCGGGCGAACCAGGCTTGGCGAAATCCGCGAACACGCCATCCACCGCCGCGGCGGTCGCGTCCGATTTTTCGTCACAACGAACAGGGGAAGAAAGTACCAGCAAGATTGCAGCGATAAACGCGGGACACACTGCCCGCCTGGCGATGCGCATGGGTCTCCTCGAGCGAACGCTAGAGTTTACTTAGAATCAGACACCCTCACAACCGGCCGCCGCGCGGGAAGAAGTGTTCGCAGAGAAAGGTTCTCTGGTAAATTCACAACATGCTGACTGCCATGACGCGTGCGGTAAGTTCCGCGATTGTTGACTGCGAAATAAGTTTCATTCCCCGAGAGCCGATCAACCTCGAAAAAGCACGGGCGCAGCATCGTAAATACGAAGAAGCGCTGGAGAAACTGGGCGCACGCATAATTTCGCTGCCCGAAGAGCCCGAACTTCCGGACTCGATGTTTGTGGAAGATCCCGCCATTGTGCTGGACGAACTCGCCGTGATTTGTACTCTCGGTACGGAAACACGCCGCAAAGAGGCCGCTTCGCTGGCCAATGCCTTGGAAAAATTCCGCATGTTGAAACACATAAAGTTGCCGGGGACGCTCGAAGGCGGCGACGTTCTGCGCATCGGGAAGAAAGTGTTCGTGGGTCTGACAGAGAGATCGAATGCGGAAGGCATTCGCCAGCTGGCGGCACTGCTGGGAATGTACGGATATGACGTCACCGCGGTGCCGGTGACGGGATGCCTGCACCTTAAGTCCGCGGTGACTTTGCTCAGAGGAAATACGCTGCTGGGCAACCGGGAATGGTTCGACTGGAAGCGACTGGAGGGATTCGATTGGGTCGATGTGGATCCCGGCGAGCCACACGCGGGTAACGCCTTGGCGATTGGAGAGACGGTTGTGTTTCCCGCCTCTTTCCCACGGACCCGGGAGAAAATTGTCGCGCAAGGATTTCGCGTGGAACCACTGGATATTTCGGAACTGCAAAAAGCCGAGTCTGGGTTGACCTGTTCGAGTCTGCTCTTCCAATCCTGAAGCGATCGTAGTGGGTCAAAAATCCGCTAGAATCGGCGGCCCTTTCGGCATGGCGATCGTAAGCTTCTCGTTTACAAGAGATTGCGGGGGTGATTCCGCCAAACCCACCCGAGGCCGGTACAGAACCCGCTTCCTCGGTCGGGAATTTTCCTTGGAATTTCCGGGCAGTATGGTATCGTTTCCTGGTGCTAGCGAACTCCATCCAGCGCGCCCTTTCCGTGACGGCTAAGCCGGCCACGACGATTGTAGTGACGCTTACCGTAACGACCACGGTCACTACCAGCGCTTCGGGCGACGGGAGAAACGGCTAGCAGGCAGGCAAAAGTTTCCAACCCACCGCCAGAAGCGAACCTGGCGGTGGGTTTTTTCATTTAAGGCCGCCCCAGAAGCGCTTCCGCGGAACTCAACATGGCAATAGAACAAGGAGCAGTGAAAATGAACCCGCAATCGAGTGAGAGAAACGACGCCGAAGCATCGAACGACCTCCGCAGGCGAGGTGCGCGATGAGCCTGCCACCGAATGGAAAGAAGTGGAGGGCGGGAGTGCTGGGTGCGACCGGAATGGTCGGTCAGCGCCTGGTGAAATTGCTCGCGGATCATCCCTGGTTCACGTTGACGGAAGTGGCGGCCTCGGAGCGCTCCTTTGGAAAAAAATATGCGGAAGCGGCACGCTGGCACCTGGAAGGGCCGATCCCTGAGGGGGCGAAGGGACTGGTGGTCAAGGATTTGACGCCGAACCTGGAATGCGATTTTGTCTTTTCCGCGCTGGACTCCTCGGTGGCCGGTACGGCGGAAGAGCAGTTCGCCAAGACGGGTTACCCAGTGGTTAGCAATTCCAAAAATCACCGGATGGACGCGGATGTGCCGTTGCTGATTCCCGAAGTCAACGCCACGCACGTGGATGCGATTCCCTTGCAGCAGAAAAACCGCGGCTATAACACCGGATTCATGGTGACCAACCCGAACTGCTCGACCGCGGGACTCGTGCTGGTGCTGAAGCCGCTGGCGGACGCATTTGGGCTGGAGAAGATTTTTGTGACCACGCTGCAAGCAACGTCGGGCGCGGGGTATCCCGGAGTCCCGTCGCTGGACATTCTGGGTAACGTGGTGCCGTTCATCAGCGGCGAAGAAGAAAAAATGGAAGCAGAACCCCAGAAGCTGCTAGGAAAGTGGGACGGAACACGATTTATCGAAGCGGGATTGGGCATCAGCGCGCACTGCAATCGTGTGCCGGTGCTGGACGGTCATCTGGAGTGCGCGTCGTTGCGGCTGAAGAAAACGGCAACCTTGCACGAAGTACGGCAGGCGTTGCGGGAGTTCCAGGTCTCGGCGGAACTTGCTTCTCTGCCGACAGCGTTGCAGCGGCCTGTCGTTGTGCTCGATGAGGAGGACCGCCCGCAACCGCGCAAGGACGTCAACACAGGCCGCGGGATGGCCGCGGTCGTCGGCCGGGTGCGAGAGTGTCCCCTGTTCGACGTGAAACTCACCCTGCTTTCGCACAATCTGCTACGTGGCGCGGCAGGCGCAGCGCTGCTTAACGCGGAATTGCTGGCGGCGCGGGGATTCTTCAAATCGCGAATGGCCATCAACGCCCAGAATACCGAACCTGTATCGCGCTAACTGCGAACGTGACCTGCTCCTCGCATCGCGAATTACGGCACAAAGAAGTAGCGGACCAGGTGGAAGAAGATCGGCGCCGCGAAGCAGAGGGAATCAATGCGGTCGAGAATGCCGCCGTGGCCCTCGATGACCACGCCGAAATCTTTAATGCCGATGTCACGTTTGATGGCGCTCATCACCAGTCCGCCGCAGAAACCCAAAATACAAATGGTGAAAGAAAGCGCAGCGGATTGCGCGGGCGTGAACGGCGTTGCCCACCACAGCGCTGTGCCGAGAGCCGTGGCGGTGAGCACGCCGCCAACGAATCCTTCCCAAGTTTTGTTGGGGCTGACGCGCCACGCAATTTTGTGCCTGCCGATGAGTTTGCCCCACACGTACTGCAGCACGTCGCTCATCTGGTCCACGATAACGAGATAGAGCAGGAGTCGCGCGTCGTGGCCTTGGAAACCTGGAATGTCTAGCAGCAGTAGAGCCGGCGCGTGGCTCAGACAATACGCGCAAATCATGATGCCGAACTGAATTTTTGCGGCGCGCTCCAGGAAATGCTCCGTGTCTCCGGAAAGAGCAATACTGGTGGGAATGAACACAAACGCGAGGACAGGGATCATAATGGCGAACAAACCGTACCACTGGATGCCGATCAGGTAGTACTGCAGCGGCATGATTACAAAAAAACTCCAGAACAATGTGCGGTGATCGCCACGGCGCGTGGGCACCAGTGTCATGTATTCCCGCATAGCCAGAAACGAAATGATCCCGAACATAACCAGTGAACCGGTGCGCCCGACGAGAAGCGAAAAGCCAAAGAGGAGGCACATCTTCCACCACGCGCGGATGCGGGCATTCAAATTGTCGATGGTGGCGCGGCTGGCTTCGGTTTTGCTTGCGCTTTTTAGAATTCTGCCGACCAAGCTCGAGACGATCAGCAGAAACAGAACGCCGCCAAACAGACACATCAGTTTCGGATCGCGGAAACCTTGCAGCATCAGGCGGGTCCAATCCGGCGAAGGCTGCTGACGGCCTCGCGCGCGCGTCCGAGAAACACTTCTTTTTCTTCGTGTGGCTCTACCTGAAGCGGCTTGCCGAACGTAAGCAAGCTCAGCATCGGGACCATCAGGAACTCTCCCTTGGGAAGGATGCGATTCAGATTTTCCAGATATGCAGGTACCAGTTCGACGTCCGGGCGGCGAAGCGCGAGGTGATATAACCCGGCGCGGAATTCGCCAAGTTGTTTGCCGTCGCCTCGCGTGCCTTCCGGAAAGAGGATCAGCGAGTTCTTTTTGCCGAGAGCAACGGCCAGGTCCTCAATCAGATGCCTTCCGACGAAATGCCCTTCCTCATGATTTTTCGTCTTGGCCGTCGCGCCACGTTCTACGAGCACCGCCTTGAACACTTTTTCGGTGAGATAGCGCCGAAGAGGCGTCTCTTCCCAGTAATCCTTCGCGGCGACGGGCCGCGTGAGGGCTCGAATCTCCGACGGCAATGCCGACCAAAGCACCACAAAATCGAGATGGCTGGTGTGATTGGCGAAGTAGATTCGCTGCTTCACATCAGGCTGGCAGCCGGCCCACTGCACCTGCACCCCGGTAATGCCGCGCGCGACAGCAGCCAGGAGACTTGCAATCGGGTGAATGCCATCGCTCATTGTGTCGAACGGCCTCCAAGTTCGCGCAGCGCGCAGCGTGCCCGGTTAAGAATGGTGAGCAGAACTAGAACGAGGACGATCCAGAGGATGGGGTAGACCAGGGGAAAGATCGGCAAGTTCAAGCCGACCAGCAATCCCAGCGCGCCGAATAGAAAGGCGCGGTCGCTCTTGCCCATGGGGCCGTCATAGCGCCGGGAAGCTCCGATCGGAACGCCGAGCACGCCGGTCATTTCGCTGATGATTGCGAGGAGAACGATGAGCACCATTAAAATCGGATCGAAAGGTGCGATGAGTGCCAACGGGAGATAGAGTGCCGCGTCGGAAAAAACATCGCCAAGTTCGTTCAGGATCGCGCCGAGCGGAGTTTTCTGATTGTGCTCGCGTGCCAGCATGCCGTCGATTGCGTTGAGCGCCATGCGGAGGAAAAGCACAACCGGGAGAAGCAAGAGCACACGAAGCGAGTGGGAGAAATGAATCATTACGCCTGCCGCGAAAGACAGCAGCATGGCGAACACGGTGACCTGATTTGCGGTAATGCCCAGCTGCGCGAGTGCGTTGGTGACCGGACGCAGTAGACTTTGAAATTTCGGTTTCAGATCGTAGATGCTGGCCATCAGTGTGACAGCATCCTATCTGAAAGGTAAGCAGGAGAGAATCCTTCACCTACAAAGTGCGTACGACGCGAGCCGGAAGCCTCCGTAGATTTTCGCAAGAGGCATACTGCGCAGGCCTCCCAATAACAAGCAGGCTGTTTGCGAAGTTTAGGAGATGATTTGGCTCGAAATATCGCGACCTTCCGCGTGTTTCTGGAACAGCTCCGCCAACATTTGCAGCCAGCGATCCATGCCCTCACTGCCGCCAAAGGAAATCAGGATGGCTGCGACACGGCTGGTATCCGGCGTGACCATGGTGCGCTCGGAATCGCTCGTCGGACTACCATGAGGTCCGCGTGCGTCGCTGAAAATCGGAAGATCTTCCAGGTTCAGATCGTACTTGCCAATGCCTTTGTAAGATTCACCGGTGCGGCCGGCGCGAAAGACGATGTCGCCTTCGACTTTGCCGAGGTCGTACAAGCCGATGGACAAGCGACTCTGGACGGAAACGAGATTGCTGATGTCCACCACGATATTGATGTGAGGGAGATTTTTCCCGCTCACGACGCGGCGAAGCAGCGCTTCCGCGGAACCCCGATAGCGGGCGGGATCCTTGCCGAGCGATCGGTAGCCATTTCGTGTGGCAAGAATGGCGGGTGAGGCAAGCACCGCGCGTGGTTCGGGAAGTTCGCGGATTCTCGCCTCGCTCGCGATCATCGCGTCCTGCACTTCTCTAGGCGTATCTCCCACCCGAACGTTTGCGATCACCACGCCTAGCGACGCGCGCGGCGATTTGGCTTTCAGCTCCGGATCAATCGAAATGCGCATTGGCCCTCAAACAGATAGCGGCTTTAGTCGCGCCGTAAAGTGCCGCAGAAACGGCGCCTGATGAACCAATTCATAGCCGGTAATTTTCTCGCGGCGGCGCCACACGTCCAGAATGACCTCAACCACATATTCAATGTGGCTCTGCGTATAGACGCGGCGCGGAATTGCAAGGCGCACCAGGTCCATGCGTGCGTTCTCGCCGAACATGAGCGACCCGATCTCGACGGAACGAATGCCGCCTTCGAGATAGAGTTCCACCGCCAAGGCGACGCCGGGAAATTGCGAAACGGGAAGGTGCGGGAGAAAGGCGCGCGCATCCACATAAATGGCGTGCCCACCCGGAGGCTGCACGATCGGGACGCCTTCTTTCGCGATGTGATTGCCCAGGAAAGCGGTGGATGCGATCCGATAATGGAGATAGTCCTCGGCGAGCGCTTCGTTCAAGCCCACGGCGATGGCTTCGAGGTCCCGCCCGGCTAGGCCTCCATACGTCGGGAACCCTTCCGTGAGAATAAGCAGATCTGTTTCCTGCTGGGCGATGGCGTCGTCGTTGGTGCACAGAAAGCCGCCAATATTCGCCAAGCCATCTTTCTTCGCGGACATGGTGCAACCATCCGCGTGGGAAAACATTTCGCGCGCGATCTCCCTCGGCTTCTTCCCGGCATAACCTGGCTCGCGCAGCTTGATGAAATAGGCGTTTTCTGCAAATCGGCACGCATCAATATAAAGAGGGATCCCATGCTTCCCGCAGATCTGCTTCACTTCGCGAATGTTGGCCATGGAGACGGGCTGCCCGCCGCCGGAATTGTTCGTGACGGTCAACATCACGAGAGGAATTCTTTTAGCGCCCTCCTTTTCAATTAGCCTGCTCAGTTGCGCGGTATCCATGTTGCCTTTGAACGGATGGATGAGCGCGGGTTCCCCTGCTTCAGGGATGGGCAGGTCGAGCGCTGTGGCCCCAACGAATTCGCAATTCGCGCGCGTGGTATCGAAATGCGTGTTGTTGGGAACGATGTCGCCCTTCGTGCACATCACAGTGAAAAGAATGCGTTCCGCGGCGCGCCCCTGGTGAGCGGGAATAACGTTGCGAAAACCGAAAATAGCTTGCACCGAATCGCGAAACCGCGTGAAGCTCGGGGAGCCAGCATACGATTCGTCGCCGCGCATAATGGCAGCCCATTGTTCTGTGGACATCGCGGAGGTGCCGGAGTCGGTGAGCAGGTCGATGAGAATGTCTTCGGAAGGAACGAGGAACAGGTTGTAGCCGGCGGCTTCGATAAGCTTCTGGCG
>Ga0209526_10001945_pt1 | contig 13860 bp, 11 predicted proteins | sample JacPinW_OM2H0_M1_FD_188566 | JGI IMG/M metagenome (GOLD analysis project Ga0209526, IMG submission 188566) | Forest soil microbial communities from Algoma, Ontario, Canada - Jack Pine, Ontario site 1_JW_OM2H0_M1 (SPAdes) (version 2) | ecosystem: Environmental > Terrestrial > Soil > Boreal... | reverse complement strand
GTGTGATCGGGCTTTCGAGCGATAATCTCGCCCGCGGAGGCGGCTCGCCCACGAGGAGAAAACAACACAGGGGGGAAGATAAAGCTTGCCCGAAAGCAAGATTAACGTCTTGCACGCCGCTTGGGCGGTCTCACATGTATGAGGTCACAGTGAATGTGCAGGAATATCAAAACCCTCTTCACCTTCGATCCGCCCGTCACCGCCGAAGAGATTCGAGCTGCTTCGCTCCAGCTGGTGAGAAAAATCAGGCGGTTTTAACAAACCGTCTACGGCAACCAAAGGCTCGTTCCTGGCTGCAGGAGAGCAATAGCCGGCATCTCGAGTCGTCTTCTCCGTTCGCTCGAAACGAATACACCGCCGAAGAATCGAGGAGAAGAGGCCGCAAAAGCGGAAGCTCGCGCCGCAGAGAGATTGCGTGCTTGAGTCTGCCCAACACGTCCTGAGGCTACGATTGTGGATGGATGACGGCGTACCCTTAATATCCCAGCCGCTTATTGACCACGTTCTTTAGCGGCTGTTCCTTCTCAAACCTCCCATACTGCTCGAGAAAGAAACGCATCGCCTGATCCAACCAGTCCGCGGTGTGGTCTGCGCAGTGCGGCGACAGCAGCGCGTTCTCCAACCGGTACAGCGCATGTCCCGCCGGCAGCGGCTCGTCCTCAAACACGTCCAGAACCGCGCCCTTGATCCGCCCAGCCGTAAGCGCGCGCAGCAGAGCCGTCTCGTCAATCACCGGCCCGCGCCCCAAGTTCAGCACCACCGCCGTCGGCTTCATCACCGCGAACTCAGCGTGGCTGATCATGTGCCGCGTCTCCTCGGTCAGCGGAGCCGTCGCCACAATGTAGTCGCAGTGTGCCAGCATTTCACGCCGCGCATCTGGCCTGTAGAACTGCTCTACCAGCGAATCGGCCATCTCGAGAACATGCCGCTTCGTCGCCAGAACGCGCATACCCATGGCGTGCACGCGCATCGCGACGGCTCGGCCAATGTCGCCATAGCCCACAATTCCCACCGTCCGCCCCGCAATTTCTTCCACGTCGAACGGCTCCCACACGCCTGCCGCCTGGTTGCGAAGCATCCGCCGGAAATCCTTCGCGAAATACAGGATCGCCGCCAGCGCAAACTCCCCCAGCGACGCGCTGAACACGCCGCGGCCGTTGGTCAGGGGCACATCGCTTTCCACAAGCTCGGGAAACAACAAGTTATCCAGCCCCGCCGCGCGCGAGTGCACCCAGCGCACCTTTCCGCACATCGGAAACACTGTGCGCAGCAACTCCCGCGACCCGGACCAGTCCAGAATCACCGTCGCGTCCTTCGACGCTTCGGCGAACGCTGCGGCCTGGCTACCCACTACGTGCGCCAGGTCCTTTAGCATCGCAAACTGCCGATCGTCTCTTTGCGCCAGCACCAACACCGTATTCTCGTTACCCCTACCCACTATCCTGCCACTCTCCTGGCTAGACAGTATCCATCCCATGAAGCATAGCGATCAAGACGAGAGCTCACCACACTACGCGGCGCGCAGCGACGGCAGCGTCGTCCCGATCTCATCGCCAAGGTCCCTGCGCATACGGCTTCTTTCTGCATCAGTTCCGCTTCGAATAGCCGGGCAGTTCGCCTTCCTCCAAGTTGAGGTCTTTCAGCTCGAGAACTCCTGCCGAGTGATGCCCATCCACGAATGCGACCGGTGTCATATGCGCCTCCAAAGCGGCAGACACTATATCGAGGAGTGTCTTGAGGACAGAGGGTGATCCTCGAGGAGCGCGGCAAACTCTGCACCCGTGGTGCTCCCGCCAATGCGAAGGATAGAGACGCACGCGCCGAGCCGTCGTTGTGGGACTCATCGTGCTCCGTTTCTTCAGTCCGGCGAGAGAGAAGTACATGCAGGGTTGCAAGCTTTGCTCGCAGCACTCGTCGGCCTCCGGACGTTAAACGATAGGGTTGGCGGCGCCCTGGACTCGAGAGGTTCGATGAGACCTTCACGGCGGCGCGTTATCGCGCCATAGAGGGGGCCAGGGCCAAGCCGAGTGCCACACATTTGGCAGATGTCCCCGAATATCGCGTAGCCGTGTTTCGGCCCATCGGCAAGGCTCGCGAGCACCAGGGCAGGGGGATCGGAGTATTGACCCGGGCTGGGATCCGATTTTTTTTTTACTACGTTCCAGGTGTTACCCATGACGTAGTAGTAAAGTCATAGTGTGCGGCTCAACCCAAGTTGAGCGACCGCAACAAATCTCATCAGACCGTTTCCTCCACGGCGCCTAGATCCCATTTCACATGGTTACTTCAGTTACTTAGCTATCCGTAGGCCCATCGGTCAAAATCTGGTTCATAGCATGCAGTCTTAAGGAGACTTTGGTTGCAGTCGGTGCCATGCCATGCGTCATGCGTCGACGAAGGGGTCGGACTGCTTCGGGTCCGCGGGCTGAGTGTGAATTACCCTTCGCGGGTTCACTCGCCGGTTCTGGCGTTGCGTCAGCTCGATCTCGAGATATCCGCCGGGGAAGCAGTCGGAATCCTGGGGGAATCCGGATGCGGCAAGAGCACGCTCGCCCTATCTATACTCGGATTGCTTCCGGCAGGTGCTCGGGCTGACGGTTCGATTCTATTTCGAAACGAAGAGCTGCTGCGACTGCCCGAAGCGCGACTGCGCAGAATTCGGGGCGCGAAGATCTCATTGATCCACCAGGAGCCCGGGCTTGCGCTGAGCCCCGTAATGCGAGTTGGAGAACAGATTGCCGAGATCATTGGCGCACATCGCAGCCTCAAGCGGAAAGCGCGCAAACAGGAAGCCGAGTCGATCTTGCAGGAAGTTCACCTCACAGACACGAAGAGGATTTACGCCGCCTATCCACATCAGCTAAGTGGAGGAGAACTGCACCGAGTCGCAATTGCCCAGGCGCTGGCTTGCAGGCCGGATCTTGTCATCGCCGATGAGCCGACCAGATCTCTGGATGTGACGGTGCAGGGAGAGATTCTAGGAGTGTTGCAAAACCTCAAACGAAAATTTGGCACAGCACTCATGTTCATCACTCACAATCCAGCCTTGCTGATCGGGTTTACCGACCGTGTGGCTGTCATGTATGCCGGTCGCGTCGTTGAAACGGGTAGCTTGTCAAGAGTGTTCGGCCGGCCGCTCCATCCCTATACCCGCGGCTTGCTGGAACTGGTGCCACGATCTCTGCGGGGCGGTGATCTAACTGCTGGAACTCGCCTGCCCGCCATTCTGGGCGGTCCGCCCGATTTGCATTGTTTGAGCCCGGGCTGTGCTTTCGAGCCGCGATGTTCGCTAAGAACCGGGATTTGCCGAAGCGAGTGTCCAGAGGAACTCATGCCTGAAACCGATCACCGGGTGAGTTGTTTCAATCATGGCAGCTGAACAGGCGGCAAAGCGCGCAGTGAAGCCCGCACTCGCGCGGGTAAAGGCGTTGAGCAAGCAATATGTGCAGCGTCGAGCATTCTCGCGAACTAAGTTTGTCGTGGACGCCCTTAAGAACGTAGATTTGGAGATCCAACCAGAATGTCTGACAGCGCTGGTCGGTTCGTCCGGCTCGGGAAAATCAACTCTGGCAAGCTGCCTGGCCATGCTGGAAAAAGCGGACGCGGGAGAAATTTGGTTTGAAAGAGAAGAGATATCGCACTGCAGTGCTCGCGAGCTGGCGTGGTTACGACCCAAGATTCAGATGGTCTTTCAGGATTCAGCTGGGGCCCTGAATCCGCTCTTCTCCGCCGCACAGATCATCGCCGAGCCGCTCGAAGTGCAGGGTCGAGAATCCGGCCGACAGGTGCGCCGGCGGGCCTGCGAGTTGATGGAGGAGGTGGGCCTGTCGGCGGACTGGGCCGATCGATCTGCACTTGCGTTCAGTGGTGGCCAGCGACAACGCTTGGCCATCGCCCGGGCGATAGCTTTGCAGCCAACGCTGCTGATATTGGATGAGTCCCTATCGGGTCTTGATCTGGTAACCCAGGCGCAAATATTGAATCTGCTTGCGGACATCCGAGTCACTCACTCCCTCACCTACCTGTTGATCTCTCACGACCTGAGCCTGGTGGGACAGGTCGCGGATCACATCGCTGTGATGCATAGGGGTACGATCATCGAGCGGGGAACCCGGCAAGAGGTGTTTGGAGGCGCGCAGCACGAGCACACGCGTGAGTTGCTGGCCTCTACGCAAACCCTTGAGTCAGCTTTTCGGACCGCACGGCCGGGAATGCGGCCATGAAATATCTCCAACGACGGCTCCTTCACGGAATATTTCTTCTCATTGGAGCTTCGGTGCTGTGCTTTCTGTTTGCCGATCTCGCGCCCGGCAGTTTCTTCGATGAAATCACGTTGAACCCGCAAATCTCGCCCGAGACTGTCGCTGCTCTCCGCTCTCACTATGGACTAGACCAGCCAACGCCGGTGAGATATGTCCGTTGGGTAACCTCAGTGTTCAAGGGCGAGTGGGGCTACTCCTTTGCTTACAACCGTTCGGTGAGCAGTTTGCTTACGGTGCGAGCGGGCAACACACTGCTGCTCACGGGAATGGCCACTCTCCTGGTGTGGCTGATCGCGGTGCCGTTGGGAATCTGGATCGCCGACCATAGCGACGGCTGGGTTGACCGACTATGCATGAGAACTACGTCGGTGTTGCTCTCGGTACCGGAACTGGTCGTGGCTTTGGGGCTCTTGTATCTAGTGGTGCGCACTCATGTTTTGCCGGCCGGGGGAATGGTGTCGCTGGGATTTGACCAACTAGGGCGATGGTCAAAGCTTAGCGACTCAATGATGCACCTGATGGTTCCAGTCATCACATTGGTCCTGTCTAGTCTTCCGATCCTGCTGCGACACGTGCGCGCGAGTATGGTCGAGGTTCTGAACACTCCGTTTATCCACGCTGCACGCGGACACGGAGTTGCAAGAGCGAGGCTGCTGTTTTATTACGCTCTGCCTGCTGCCGCCAATCCCTTGATCTCGTTATTTGGATTTTCCGTAGGCGGCCTGCTCAGTGGGTCGCTGTTGGTGGAAGTTGTCACCGGCTGGCCAGGGTTAGGACCGTTGCTGCTAGAGGCAACGATGTCCAGAGATCTGTATGTCGTAGTCGGGGCGGTGATGTCATCAACTCTTTTGATGATTGTCGGCAACCTTCTGGCGGATGTGATGCTGGTGGCCGCGGACCCACGGGTAAGGATGCAATAGGGGTGATGAGCAGATGACGAGCAAAAGGAAAATGTGGGCTGCGGTGATATTTCTCGCCCTGCTGCACGCCGTCATCGTGTTTGCCGGCTTTATTGCGCCGTATGATCCAGTCGGTCAGAATCGAGACCTCCCGTTTGTACCGCCAACACGGCTGCATTTCATTGATGCGCAAGGATTCTTTCACATTCGTCCGTTTATTTATCAATCGACAGCTCGCCCCCAAAGCTTATATGAGTATGAAGAATCCGGCGTGAGAGCGTACCCGATCCAGCTCTTTGTCCGGGGGCCTGAGTACAAGATTGCCGGACTTTTTTCTTCACGCATCCATCTGTTCAGTGTGGAAGGTCCCGCACAGATCTTTCTAGCCGGCAGCGATAACTATGGGCGCGACCAGTTTTCGAGAATCTTGTACGGTGGCCGCATCTCTTTGGGTGCGGGTTTGCTGGCCACGGCAATTTCGCTTGCACTGGGACTGCTGCTCGGCACTTTTTCCGGATTCTACGGGCGATGGGTCGACGAATCGGTGATGCGTACTGCGGAACTTTTTCTGGTCCTGCCCTGGCTTTACCTATTGCTGGCGGTGCGGGCATTCCTGCCGCTTCATATCAGTCCTATTCAAACGTTTTGTCTTCTGGTCGTGGTAATCGGATCGGTCGGATGGGCGCGTCCGGCCCGGTTGGTGCGTGGTATTGTGCTCACGGCCAAGACTCGCAAATACGTTGTCGCCAGCCGCGGCTTTGGAGCCTCCGACCAACATATCCTTCGCCGGCATGTGCTGCCCCATACCTACGGGGTCCTGCTGACCCAGGCTGCCTTGCTTGTTCCCCAGTATGTCATTGCGGAAGTTACCCTGTCTTTCCTGGGCCTGGGACTAAGCGAGCCCCTGCCCAGCTGGGGCAACTTGCTGGCAAATTTACAGCAATACAATGTCCTGGTTTCGTATTGGTGGATGTTCGCGCCAGCCTTGGTGCTGGTGGTTTTCTCTCTTGGTTACCTCGCCGTAGCCGATCGAATCCTCAAGCAGTTACAATCGATCACGGTCTAATAAATCAGGCCGCTTGACCCATATGCGCCGTTTGGCATGGCTCGCCGCCCTGGTGGTTGCATTTGGGCCCAATTCTCATTCGGTTGTTTCTCCACAGTCGCCGCAACCAGGCGAAGAACTGCAGATCACAGACAATGAAGTTGGTCACTACGGGGGTAGCCTGGTTGTTGCCCAGCCCACCGAGCCAAAAACGCTGAATCCCGTCACCGCTGTTGATGTACGGTCGCGCGAGGTGATCGGCCGGATGATGGCTGACCTGATCCATATCAACCGGGACTCGCAAAAGACCGAGCCGTCGTTGGCCAAATCGTGGACGGCATCCCTGGACGGCCGGGTGTTCACACTGAGGCTGCGACGCGGCTTGCGCTTTTCCGACGGCCAGCCGTTCAACGCGGACGATGTAGTGTTTTCTTTCCAAGTCTACCTGGACGAAAAGATCCATTCTCCTCAGCGGGACCTGCTGATCGTGGGCGGGAAGCCGATCGGAGTACAGAAGATTGATTCGTATACGGTGCGATTCACTCTCCCTCAGCCCTACGCAGCCGCGGAACGCCTCTTCGACAGTCTGGCCATGATGCCCCGCCACCTTCTGGAAAAGGCGTATCGCGAAGACAGGTTCACGCAGCTGTGGAACATCAACACATCGCCGGTGGAAATCGCCGGCATGGGGCCGTTTCGATTGAAGCAAGATGTTCCTGGTCAACGCATCGTGCTCGAGCGCAATCCCTATTTCTGGAAGGTAGATACAAAGAAGAACCGTCTTCCTTACCTCGACGAACTGGTTTTTCTGGTTGTCGGAAATGAGGACGCCCAGGTTATTAGATTCCAGGCCGGCGATACGGACATTATGAGTCGAGTCAACGCTGAGAACTACGCGCTCTTGTCCCGGGATGCGCAAAATCGCGGTTATGAACTATTTGATCTCGGGCCCAGCCTGGAATACAACTTTTTTCTTTTCAACCTGAATGACCTTAAGGGAGCAAGCGCGAGCAAGATCGGTCCCAAGTCCGCGTGGTTCGCGGACCTCAGATTCCGCCAAGCCGTTTCCTTCGCCATCGACCGAGAGGCTATCGTAAAGCTGGTGTACGCGGGGCGCGCTGTGCCACTGTGGGGAAATGTTAGCCCTTCCAACAAGCTCTGGATGGATCAGTCCTTGCCTCACCCCGCGCGTTCGCTGGACCATGCGCGGGCGCTGTTGAAGTCCGCCGACTTTTCCTGGCGAAGTGACGGCCGATTGCTTGATCGCCAGGGTCGGGCGGTAGAGTTTTCGGTCGTCTCCAGTTCCTCAAACAACCAGCGCACCAAGATGGCCACCATTATTCAGGACGACCTAAGCAAGTTGGGGATGGACGTCCACGTGGTTCCGCTGGAGTTCCGCGCACTTCTCGACCGCGTATTTCAGACCTTCGATTACGAGGCTGCGGTGATGGGACTGGGTGGCGGGGACGCTGACCCGAATCCTGAGATGAATGTGTGGTTATCCAGTGGGAGCACTCACCTCTGGCACTTGGGAGAAACCAAGCCGGCCACCGACTGGGAAGCGCAAATCGACCAACTCATGCAAAAGCAGATGATCGAGCTGAATTACGACCGGCGAAAACGGCTTTACGATCAAGTCCAGGAAATTATCGCCTCCAAAGTCCCCTTTGTGTTCCTAGCTACGCCGAACATTCTTGCAGGCGCCAAGAAGAATCTAGCCAACTTCAAGCCGGCGATTCTAGAACCCACCACCCTGTGGAACGTTGAAGAGCTCTACTTTCGCCAGGGCAGTGGAGCCTCCGCCGGTGCTAAGCGGTGAAACAGGAACGACTGGCGCGCGAGCTTTCGTGGTCGAGCGAGCGCCTGGTTCGCGAATGTTGCAAGGGCAATCAAGCAGCCTGGTCTGCTTTGATCGACAAATACGAGAATTTGATTTTCTCGATCCCCATAAAGTTCGGGCTCTCTCGCGAGGACGCAGCCGACATTTTCCAGGCCGTTTGCCTCGACCTGCTGTCCGATCTGCCCAAATTGCGGGAGCCACGCGCTCTTCCCAAGTGGCTGATGCAGGCCGGCTATCACAAGTGCCTGCGTCTCAAGAGGCAGCGCTTGGATCTTTTTGGTGATCTAGCAGAAGTCGAAGGCAGGCCCGAAGCCACTATCCAAGAATTACCCGAAGAGATGCTTTATCAGCTGCAGCGAGAACAAATGCTGAGAGACGCAATGGCTGCACTTCCCGCCCGCTGTAATCGACTGATCGGTCTGCTTTTCTTTGACGACCCGCCCCGCCCCTACCAGGAAGTAGCTAAGCAACTGGAACTGGCAACCGGATCGATCGGATTCATTCGCGGACGATGTCTGAAGTTGCTGCGGCAGCGGCTGGAGAAAGAGGGTTTCAGGTGACCCGGTCCCCGTCCGCAGAGAGTCAGCAAGAGTTATTTGGGCAACTCGCGGATCGGCCCGACGAGGCCGGCCGGCGCGAGTTTCTTTCGCGCAGCCCGTCCCTGCTTAAGCCGGAAGTCGTGACCGACCTCACCGATCAGGTGCGCGAGCAAATCCGGATAGACGTACAACGGGCTCTCCGTCTGGCTGACGCCGCACTCACAATCGCCGGCGCCATAGACGATAAGGAATCCCTGGCACGGGCTCTGCGGGCGAAGGCAAATGTTCTGTATTTGCGGGGCGAGCATTCTTCCGCGATCGACCTGCACGAACAAGCCGTCGCCTGGTTCGAATCTGTCGGGAAGAACCACGAGGTGGCCCGCACTCTTAGCGGATCGATCCAGCCAATGCTTCTCTCGGGCGAGTATAACCGAGCCTTTGCTGCGGCTGAGCGTGCCCGGCAGATTTTCGCCGCGGAAGGGAATACCTGGCGGCTTGCCCGCCTTGAAATCAATACCGGCAACATCTACTACCGGCAGGACCGCTTCAACGACGCCCAGGCCTGCTATGAACGTGCGTATCTGGGGTTGCTGGATCAGAAGGATGCGGAGGGGATCGCCGCCGTCCTAAGCAACATGGCGACTTGTTATATCAGCCTGCATGCTTTCTCCAAGGCGCTTGGGACCTATCAGCAAGCCCGCCAGTTCTGCGAAGAGCACGGCATGCCCTTGCTCGTCGCGCAGGCTGATTACAACATTGCCTATCTTCACTATCAGAGAGGTGAATACAGCAAGGCAATCGAGATGTTACGGGCCGCACGCCTTGCCTGCAAGAAAGTAAACGATGTGTACCACCTCGCCTTGTGCAACCTTGACCTGGCAGAGCTTTATCTCGAACTGAATCTCAGCTCGGACGCGGCCGAACTTGCGCAACAAGGCTACGAGGGCTTTCAGAGATTAGGCATGGGTTACGAAAGCGCCAAATGTCTAGCCTTTTCCGCAATCGCCGCCAGCCAGAAGGGACACGCCTTCGAAGGACTCAAGCTCTTTTCCGAAGCAAGGGAGATTTTCGTCCGCGAAAAGAATCGAGCCTGGCCGTCTCTGATCGACTTGTACCGAGCTCTTGTGTTCTACAACGAAGGGCGCTTTTTTGAAGCACGGCGGCTTGCCGCCGAAGCGTTGGAGTCCTTTCACTCACTCAATTTGCAGAACAAGGCGGTTCTGGCGCAGCTATTGCTGGCCAGGATTGCGTTGCGAACCGAAGACCTGGATCAGGCCTATCGGCACGGCCATGAGGCGATCGGGAAAGTGGCGGAACTGGAGGCGCCGGTTCTCGCTTACCAGGCGCATCTGCTGCTAGGGAACATACATTCCGCACGTGGGAACCACGAACCAGCCTACGCTTCGTACCAGACCGCCCGGCAAGCCTTGGAGACGCTGCGCAGCAGCCTACGGGGCGAAGAACTGAAGATAGCGTTCATAGAAAATCGCCTGGAGGTATACGAGCATCTGGTTGAGCTCTGTTTAAATCGCACTGAAGATCCAGCCGCAGCGGAAGAGGCATTCACCTACATTGAGCAGGCAAAATCGCGCAGCCTGATAGATCTGTTTTTCCGGCCGGCGCCGACCATCGCCGACGACCAACCGGGGCAGAGCGAGTTGGTGCGTTCCATCCGGGATTTACGGGAAGAGCTCAACTGGTACTACAACCTGATCGAACGAGAGCAACTTCAACCTGAGCAACATTCGCCGGAACGAATCATAGCGCTGCAAAAGCAAGCGGGAGTCCGGGAGAAAGAATTACTGCACATGTTGCAGGAGGCGACGCAGGGCGATGCCGACCAGGCTGGCTTGCAAACTCCCACGATGCTGCCCCTTACCACGATTCGCGCCGCGATCCCGTCCGATACGTTGCTGGTGGAGTATTTTCGAATTCAGGATCGCATCCTGGTATGTTTGCTCGGCCGCGAAACTCTCGAAATTCTTCCGGTCACGTTGCAAACCAGAGTGGCAGATTTTCTACGGCTGTTGCAGTTCCAACTTTCCAAGTTCCGCCTGAATCGGCAATACCTCGAAGCGTTCAAGGATTCGCTGGTGCAGTCGACTCAGGCACACTTAACCGAGCTCTATCATGAGCTCATCGCACCGGTGGCCGCCCGATTGAAAGCCAGCCATCTAATTTTCGTGCCTCACGGCCTGCTCCATTACGTTCCGTTCCATGCTTTGTACGATGGTCATCAGCACTTGATTGACCGCTATACCGTGTCGTATTCGCCGAGCGCCAGCATCTTTGCGTTGAGCGAGAGGCGAGTTGCAAATTCCGCGGGAGGCGCACTCGTACTGGGTATCCCTGATGCGCAGGCGCCTGCAATCCTGGAGGAGGTTCAGGCGCTCACCAGCGTTCTAGAGCAGGCAGAACTGTTTGTCGGCCCAAATGCGAGCGAACGCGTCTTGCGTAGCAAAGGGCCCCAGAGCCGGGTAATTCACATCGCTACCCATGGTCACTTCCGCCAGGATAATCCGATGTTTTCGGCAATCCGCCTGGGCGATTCGTTTTTGAGTCTGTTCGACCTCTATCAGCTGAGGCTTCCGGTTGAGCTGATAACCTTGAGCGGATGTTCGACCGGGCTTAACGTGGTCAGTGCAGGCGATGAACTGATCGGCCTGGCGCGCGGGCTTCTGCATGCCGGGGCTCAGTCCCTGATACTGAGTCTGTGGGACGTGCATGACAAGAGCACGGCAGAGTACATGAGCGTTTTCTATCGACTGCTGCGAGAGGGAAAGAGCAAGGCGGCTGCCCTCCGGGCAGCCATGTTGGCACTGCGATCGAGCTATCCCCATCCGTATCAATGGGCTCCGTTCATTCTGGTGGGCAAGGCCTGACTCCCGATATTTCTTTTGTCGACCCTATACTTTTTGGCCCCCTTGGTGCCCTTATTCCACAGAGACCAAAAACTAAACAGGAGTGACCACCTTAGATTCTGGTCCGCTCCCCGGCGGAGGTAGAGGTGAAGCATTTCAGCGAGGAAGCGTGGGCAGACTTCGCGCGTAATCTAGCGGTACCTGACCTGAGAATGGCGATGCAACAACATATCGGGAATGGCTGTGCCCAGTGCCAGATGGCGTTACAGGTCTGGCAAAGTGTCGTCTCCATGGCCAAGGCGGAGAATGGTTTTATTCCTCCCAACGATGTGGTTCGCGTAACCAAGAGCCAGTTTGCCGCTACGGGTTCTGAGGCGAATCACGGCCTTCGTCTTCTGTTCGACTCAAATCTGGAACCGGTTGCGGCCGGAGTACGTGGGTCCATTTCACCCCGGCAATTTCTTTATGAGACCGATGACTATTACATCGACCTTCGCCTAGAACCTCGCCGGGATACAGATCGGGCCTGCGTGGTAGGACAAGTCCTGAACCGGGTAGCTGCCGATCGGAAGGTCCAGGGAGTAACGGTTCGTCTGCAAACGGGAAAGATGTCAATTGCGCAGACTGTAACCAACCAGTTCGGAGAGTTTCAACTGGAATTTGAAGCTAGTAGCGACCTCTGTCTTTCAGTCGGGCACGAAGAGAACGAAATCATCCTCCCTCTGTACGGAGTTCAAAACAAGTCGCGTGATCGGAAGGACTTAGGGTAGGCAAACTTGCCCAACAGTAACTTGTTCCGATTACGGCTGTAAGTTTTGCGAATACGAGTTTTGTCCTAGACTCAACTGCCAATAGAAACTGAGCAGATTGAGTAAGAGGGAGAATCAGTGGAAACACACAGTCAATCGATGACCAGTGCAGTCGAGTGCCACAGGCCGAGAGCTCTGCGTGCGTATCTTGCACTTCTGTTGCTCTTGTGTTTCGGGGCCCAGAGTTTAGCAGCGCAAACCACGCAACAGACTCGACTGGTGGTCCGAGACACAATCGGTCTAACAAACCTGCTGAACCTGTGCAAGCTGCTCGGGTGCACCGTGGACCACGGATTGGGCGATCCCTCTGGCCAATTGTTTTTGCTTAAGACCGCCAAGCCCCTCAATGTGATCACCGGACTGCTCAACATCAACCTGGGAGTGATCACGGTCGAGACGGACCAGGTGGTCCGGTCGCAAGGAGCCGATGCAGGTCCTGCTCCCTCATATCTGATGGACCAGACACCGGTCAACTATTACGGCGCTACGGTTTGGCGTGGTTATGTGACCCAGCCAGGAAATCAATTGATCCTGACGGATAAGACTCATGCGACCTTCAAGACTGCGGGATCGAATGTCGTGGTGGCTGTGATCGACACCGGCGTCGACCCCACTCATCCGGTGCTCAAGAATTCCCTGGTGAACGGCTACGACTTCACTCGCAGGAGTAGTGGCGGCTCCGAAATGGCGGACGTTAGCCAGTCTACCGTCGCAGTAATGGACCACCGCCAGCCGGCAAAAGTGAGCCAATCGACAGTTGCGGTTTTGGATCAGTCGTCGGTAGCCGTGCTGGATAGTTCGCGATACGCGGCATTCGGTCACGGAACCATGGTGTCCGGCATTGTTCACCTGGTGGCTCCGCAAGCCAAAATCATGCCGTTGAAGTCATTCCAGGCGGATGGAACCGGTTACAACTCAGACATCCTGAACGCGATCTACTACGCCGTCAATCATGGCGCCAAAGTGATCAACATGAGCTTTAACTATTCGAGCTCCTCGCAGGAACTGGCCAACGCGGTGAACTATGCAAATTCGATGGGCGTGGTTTGTGTGGCAGCAGCCGGCAACAGCGGTCAGCAAGCAACCGTTTATCCTGCGGCACTCAAGAATGTGATCGATGTGGCTTCCACCGGCAACAGCGACATTCGCTCCACTTTCTCGAACTATGGAGCGCCTCCGGTTTGGCTAGCCGCGCCGGGTGAAGGTGTCATGACTACCTACCCGTTCGGGACTTGGGCCGCAGGATGGGGAACCTCATTTAGTGCTCCGCTGGTTTCCGGAACAACGGCATTGCTGATCAGCACAAGTCCGACTTCGCTCTCCCTGAAGTCCGTGTTGCGGGGGGGTGGAGCCAAAACCCAAGCCGGCGCTGCCTTGTCCCATGCCCAGCCGATTTCTGATCCTCAAATGGGGCACGGGCGTCTGGACACCTATCAGGCGATGCAGGCGTGGCGCAGGGCGATGAGTCTCGAGTAGCGGGCGCAGGATTGCTGAATGCTCTCATTGAACGAAATATCGTCTGGTCCATCAGGAGGCTCGGCCTGGTTGCGAGTCAAGGAACTGGAGCAACAACAACACTCGCTGCTCAAGTCGGTGATCTGCGGA
>Ga0209526_10001944_pt1 | contig 13861 bp, 11 predicted proteins | sample JacPinW_OM2H0_M1_FD_188566 | JGI IMG/M metagenome (GOLD analysis project Ga0209526, IMG submission 188566) | Forest soil microbial communities from Algoma, Ontario, Canada - Jack Pine, Ontario site 1_JW_OM2H0_M1 (SPAdes) (version 2) | ecosystem: Environmental > Terrestrial > Soil > Boreal... | reverse complement strand
CGACAAGGAGAGGGGGCACTGCATTCTGCGCCCCCTTGGCAAGATCAAATCCCGCGGGTGACCACTTAAACCGTACCGAGGTTGAAGCCTTCCGAGCCCTGCGGCATTCTCCACCATGGTCTGCAGCGACCAGGCGGCGGCCCGCGTTACAACAATCCCTGTTCGATCTTTTCCTGGCAGGTGATGCAGTGCTTCGCCCACGGTACCGCTTCCAGCCGCTTCTGCTGCATCTCTTCCTGGCAGTTTGCGCAGTGGCCATATTCATTGACCTTGATGCGCTTCAGGGCCTCGTCGATCATGTTCAGGATCGTACGGTCCGTATTCGTCATGCCGAACAGAAACTCCTTGGTGTAGGAGTTCGCCGCTTTGTCCGCGAGGTCGACGGTCGGATCGTCGTCTGCCTGACGGCCTTCTTCTTCGGTGCGCGCAATCGTCCTCATCAATTCTTCGCGACGCGTCGTCAACTTCTTCTTGTAGTAATCGAGTCTCTTCTTGTCCATTTGAAAGTCCCGCCCCTCAGTAGCGCCTTGGGGCCATTTAAAAACTACATAGTGTAGGCCGGGTAGCTCGGACTGTCAAGGCAAACACGAACAGGCAGGCATCAACAGGGTCCATTCGGTATTGATTTTTTGGCTGGCTCCGCCGCACGGCAACAATGGACACACCAGGCAGGGAAGCGTCCAACCGCGAACGACCCTCATGGGTTCGCCTTTGTGGATCTCATCGCTCTTTATCGTGGGGTTTGCTTCGCGCCGTTCCAGAGGGAGCCGTATGGCACTGTGCGCGAGCCCCATTCTCATCGACAATTCGCTGCGTTGCCGGGAGGCCTATCGGACGGTATTCGATGTTCATCCTTGACGATGGGGCTGGGCAGCGTCTTCCTGGAGGATCAAGTCCAGGGTCTCGACGAATAGATCTGCGTCGGATTCCGAGAAAATCAGCGGCGGACGCAGCTTGATAACGTTGTGATGTGGCCCGTCCGTGCCGGCCAGAATGCCGCGCTCGCGCAGCCGGTTCACGAGGTAGTCCGCTGGCTCGCTCGCGGGCTCGCGAGACGCGCGGTCGCGAACGAGGTCAATGCCGAGGAACAACCCGGAGCCTCGGAGGTCGCCAATGAGCTCATGGTGCTCTTCGAGCGTCTTCAGGCGCGCCATCCAATGTTTGCCGACGCGCAAGGCACGCTCTTGCAACCGCTCTTGTTCTAGCACGTCGAGCACCGCGAGCCCTGCAGCGCAAGCCACCGGATTGCCACCATACGTGCTGAAAAATTCCATCCCGTTTGCGAACGATGTGGCGATCTCCTCGGTGGTAACGACCGCCGCCAGCGGAAACGCGTTGCCGATCGGCTTTCCGAGCACCACGATGTCCGGGACCACGCCTTGCGTCTCGAATCCCCAGAAGTGCGTCCCCAGCCGTCCGAATCCAACCTGGACCTCATCGGCGATGCATACGCCGCCCGTGCCACGTACCAAACGATACGCCTCAGCCAAATAGCCCGGCGGAAAAACGATCTGCCCCGCGACGCTCGGCAGCGTCTCGGCAATGAATGCGCCAACATCGCGCCCCTCGGCACGCACGCGTTCGAGGATTTCTCCCACGTGCAGTGCATACTTCGCTCCCGCTTCTGCATCTCCCCGGCGGTACGGGCCGCGGTAATCATCGGCAATCGGCGCGACGTGCACCCACGCCTTTCGCCCCTGGCCCCCGGGTCCGTTAAATTTGTACGGACTGATATCAATCAGCGTATTCGTATGCCCGTGATAAGCATGCTCGAGAACGATGACCTCTTCACGGCCGGTGTGTGCCCGTGCAAGACGCAGCGCCAGCTCATTCGCTTCGCTGCCGGAATTCAAGAAGTAGCACACGCGAAGTGGCTCCGGCAGCAGCCGCGTGAGCCGCGCCGCATAACGGACCACGTTGTCGTGAAGGTAGCGCGTGTTGGTGTTCAGCAGTGCCAGCTGCGTTTGCACCGCGTGCACCACCCGCGGATGACTATGCCCTACCAGGGGCACGTTGTTGTAGACATCCAAAAACGCCCGGCCCGTCTCGTCGTACAGATATTGCATCCAGCCACGCACGATCTTCAGCGGCCGCCGGTACGAAACGCTCAGATTTTGCCCCAGCAGCGTCCGTCGTGCCGCCAACGTCTCGGCAACGCCAGCCTGCTCTGGCAGGCGCTCGGCCGGTATGCGAAGCAACAAGTTGGGATCGGGCGAAAGACTCGTCCACACGCCACGCTCGGACGCGCGCGCAACACCGGGAAAATCGGCATTCCGTTCGAGTAGGTCCAGAATGATCTGAAAATGGAGATGCGGCACCCAACCGCCGTTCTCCTGCATCGTACCGATGCGAGCAAGCTTTTCACCTCGGGCCACGCGCTGCCCCGTGCGGAGCTGGCTCAGCGAACTCTTTGCCAGGTGGCCATAGAGCGTAAAAAATTCCTTTCCATCGCTGGTTTCATGTCGCAGGATGACCAGCGGCCCGTAGTCCAGCGCGGCGGTATTGTTCGCCAGCGTGTGCACCACGCCTTCGACCGGCGCGTAGACGGCCGTCGCGGGCGCGGCGAACACATCGATCCCGAGATGAATCGTGCGCCGCTCGTCGGTCGGCTTCCCGCTCCCGCCGGTAGGATCGGAAGCAAAGATCGCCGACGTATAGAACAACCGCGCCTCGTCATATCGCCCGATGCCCACGGAAACCCGGGCTTTCCGCAGTTCCCCGAAAATCCTCTCCGACAGCACCCCCATTTCCGCAGCACCAGGATCGGCGCCGAGAAAAGCACTGCCCGCGCTCAAATCAAAGACCAGGCTCGGCGCCGTGGCCAAATTCACATCCAGCAAAGACGCCGCCGAGCCGGCATTTGCCCCTAGCCATTTCCGCACCGCGCCGCTCTTTGGAACCGGCGGCAACCCGCAAGCCTCGCGAAAAGTGTAGTGCGCGAATCGCGGATGAATTTGCGCCAAGCGCTCGAGAGCCTCCCAGGCGGGCGCCTCGCTGATGGTCACGTAGGAATCGTCCGGTTTTACACTCGCGCGCTGCGCGGAATTCGTCACGCTGACGGCCAGCCGCGCGCCAATCAGCGCAAACAGCACTTCCAACTCTTGCTCTTCCAGCGGCAACACGGCGTGGTAGCCGGCAATCACCGCGGCCGCAGCCCTGAGCGGCTCGTGGTTGCCGAGCATCGCATAGGCGGCGCCGATGGCGACCTCCGCTACCGTGAAGGTATGGTGCATATCCCCAAAATCGATGACGCTGACGACTTTTCGCGGCAGCGGCAACGCATCGCCCACCAGCACGTTGTAATCGTTGGCGTCGCCGTAAATCACGCTGCGGCGCAGACGCCCGGAGACGGGAATGACCTCGGCTTCATACAGCGCCAGAAATTTCTCCACCAGCGCGCGGCGCGATGCCTCAAGAATATGATCCCAATGCTGCCGGATCCACCCCGCTCCGGCGAGATCCCACTTTAGTTCCCGGTGCGCCGCAGGATGCGCGAAGTCTGCCAGCGCCGCATCCATCTCGCCGAGAAACCGCCCCAGGCTCGTCAGCAGTTCCCCTGAGTGCGGCCGGGTCTCCGCCAGCACGTTTCCCGGTACGTAGGTAAGCAGCCACACAAACCGCTCCAAGCCGTCCCCGCCGCGGATACTCGCGAAAGCCTCGCCGCTTCCCAGCGGGCAAACCCGCGGCAAACCGAGTTGCGGCGCCCGTTCGGCCACATGCTGCAGCGCCCGGCACTGTAGATCGATCCATCCGCGTTCTCGCGCCGGGTGCATGGCCTTCAACACAAACGCGGAGCCGCCCGGCCGCAGTCCAGCGGTCTCCTGTTCGACGGACCGCGTCGCGGCCGCACTCCCCGTTGTCGTTAGATGAAAGTTGTCGTCGTACTCGCCGGGCAGGGACTTCGCAGTAACCTCAAGGCCATACAGCTCGCGCGCAAAGCCCACCACTTCCGCTTCCGTGATGGTCTGGCCGGCGCGCTCTTCGAGCAGCATGCACAAATCTTATCTTCAAGAGCCGGACGCGTCCATCCCGCCGCGGCGCCGCTTTCGCGAAGATCTCCGCGGATCACGCCGCTCTTGGTTTCCACATCGCGGAGCGAAATTGCGTTACTTTCAAAGTCCAGGCGGGCAACCTGTTCAACCACTCTGATTCCTTCGTCCAGAATGGAAGCGGTGTAAACCAACGCTTGAAAGTCTACGACCGGCGAGTGGCGGAGGCCTTCGCGAGTACTTGGGTTGCGTGGCCTTTTGCCTTTACGCTGTCCCAGATTTCTTCCAGCTTGCCCTCCGGGCCGATCAGAAAGGTGCTGCGGACGATGCCTCGGAAAGACCTGCCCATGAACTTTTTCATGCGCCAGACGCCGTAAGCCTCCAGCATCTTATGCTGCGGATCGCTCAACAGCGGAAAGTTCAGTTTCTGTTTTGTCTTGAAGTTGGCGAGCGCTTTTTCCGGGTCGGCGCTAGCACCCAGGAGCACTACGTCCAGCTTGTCGAATTGCTTCTTTGCGTCACGAAACTCGGACGCTTCGATCGTTCAACCGGATGTATTCGCCTTTGGAAAGAAAAAAAGGACGACGGACTTGCCGCGGAAGTCCGCTAGCGACACTTCTTTGCCGTCGTCTGCTTTCACATGAAAGTCCGGTGCTTTGTCGCCGACTTTGAGCACGAATCACCTCAAGAAACGAGCAGTTTGCGCAGGATATCATTGACAGCCTGCGGATTGGCCTGGCCACGCGTGGCGCGCATGACCTGGCCGACGAAAAATTTGAAGACCCCATCGTTGCCAGAGCGGAATTTCGCGACGTTGTCGGGATTTTTCTCGATGACCTCGCGGGCGGCTTGCTCGATCGCCGAGGTATCGTGGATCTGCGCGAGGCCTTCGGCGGCGACGATTTCTGCCGCGCGACGGCTGGTCTCGAACATAGTGGCAAACACTTTCTTGCCGATGGCTCCCGTGATTTGGCCGGATTCCACGAGTTTCACGAGTTCGGCGAGGGCCGCGGGCGAAACCGGGCTCGCGTCAATCTCCTTGCCGGAATCGTTCAGACGGCGCAGAAGTTCCGTTTGCATCCAGTTGGCGGCGTTTTTTGCCGGGGCGCCCGCTTTGGCGACGTCCTCGAAGTAAGCGGCCAGCGCCTGCGTGCCCGTCAACACTTCCGCGTCATACGCGGTGATGCCGTAGGTGCTGACAAAGCGCGAGCGTTTCGCTTCCGGCAACTCGGGCAGCGTACGGCTTATTTCATCGCGCCAAGCGCGGCTAACGTGCACGGGGAGAAGGTCCGGCTCTGGGAAATAACGGTAGTCGTGGGCTTTTTCTTTCGAGCGCATCGATACTGTGCGGCCCTCGGCCTGGTTCCAAAGGCGCGTTTCCTGAGAAATGCGGCCGCCGCCGTCAAGGACGCCGATGTGGCGCTCGATTTCGTATTCGAGGGCCTTTTGCAGGTAGCGGAAGGAGTTGAGATTTTTTACTTCGACCTTGGTGCCGAATTCCTTGGCGCCCCGCAGACGCACGCTGACGTTGGCATCGCAGCGCAGCGAGCCTTCTTCCATGTTGCAATCGCTGACCCCGGTGAAGAGCAGGATCTGGCGCAGAGTCGTCAGATACGCATGGGCCTGTTCCGGAGTACGCATGTCCGGCTCGGAGACGATTTCCGCCAGCGGCGAGCCGCAGCGGTTGTAATCGATGTAGGCTTTCTGGGTGGACTGCGCGAAGCCTTCATGGAGATTCTTGGCGGCGTCTTCTTCAACATGCAGACGGGTAATGCCGATACGTTTCTTGGCACCGTCGTGCGCGATCTCGACCCAGCCGCCGGTAGCGAGCGGCAACTCGTACTGCGAGATTTGGTAGCCTTTCGGAAGGTCCGGATAAAAATAGTTTTTGCGGGCGAAGCGCGAATGTTCGTGGACGGTGCAATGCAATGCCAGCGAAGCCCGCGCGGCCATCTCGACGACACGCTTGTTCAAGACCGGCAGAGTGCCGGGCAGGCCGAGGCAGACCGGGCAGACGTTGCTGTTGGGCGCATCGCCGAAGCGTGTCGAGCAGCCGCAGAAAATCTTGGTATTGGTCAGCAGCTGGACGTGCACTTCAAGACCAATGACGGGTTCGTATTTCGCGAGCTCTTGCGGTGCCGATTTCTCCATAAAGAAGCCTGGATTATAGCATCAGCCTGCGGAAGCTCTGGCCCAGCCGGCTCGGAGGGACCTGGGCCCAGCCGAGAACTCCTGGGCACCACGCCAACACCCCCGCAGCCGTCCGCCTCGGCAAGCTAAACCTTGCGGGTGGCCTTATAGGCGGCGATCGCGTTGCGGGCGGTCAGGGTCAGGTTCGGCGGCAGTTCATCCAGCGGGAACCAGCGGACTTCGCAGGTCTTGTCTGGCTCGCAGTTCTTGGCTTCGCCGCTGAGCATGCGACCGAGATAGGCAGGCGAGACCCAGTGCTGGCCTTCGCCGGGCAAGCAGTGGTCGGTGATACAAAGCAGAGAGTCGATCGCTGCGTTGACACCGACTTCCTCGAAGGTTTCTCGAACCGCACACTGCTCGAGCGTCTCAAGAAAATCCAGCTTGCCGCCCACGATGCTCCAATGTCCTGCCTCGGGAGCACGCTTGCGCAGCGTAAGAAGCACGCGACCGAACGCATCGATCAACAGGACTCCTACGCCGACCCTCGGGGCGGGGCTAGCGATCTCTGCATCATTCATCGCTCACCGCACGGAATCCAGGGCCGGCCGGCGCAGCACCGGAAATGTGCGCTCGGCGAGGGCAAAGCCGCCGAATAGCAGGGCGCCGTACACTACGTCGCCGGCCAGGGTGTTCCAGAACAGCGGCAGGCCCATTACATAGCAGGTTCCTAGCCCCGCTGGTGTGAGCGGGAAACTGCCGAGGAGCGCCCAGACGGCGAAGTTGGTTACGACGAAAAATTGCAGGGCGGCGAGGAATATGGCGCCGCCGATGCGAGCCACCGTGCGGTGGTCTTCGAGAAAGCGGCCGATGAGGACGTTGAGGAGAAAACTGGCGTAGACGACAAGCGTCAACTTGTGAAAACCGATAAACAAGTCGCCGGCCAGGAGCGCCAAGAGGGGAAATAGAAACGCGAGGCGGCGATCCTTCACCAAGGCACCGGAAAACAGGGCCGTGGCGCCTATCGGGGTGAGATTCCACGGATGCGGCGCGATCCGTAGGGCCGCGGCCAGCGCGACCAGGGCGAGAACAACGACGGTGCGAACCATAGCGGTTTCTCTTTCAGAGCTTTCGACGTTCATAGTACGGCTTCCTCCTTGGGCAATAGGTCGCAATACACAAATGAGTCTCGTTCGATGACTTCTCCGGTGCGAACCGGGATGGCCTGGTGAAAAATGGGGCCGTCGAAGACGAAGGTGTGGAACTCGCCGTTTTCGCCGCAGGGGTCAACCAGCGGCGGCAGGTCACGGAAAAACGATGCATCGAGTTCCCGTCCGGCGAAGCTGCGGTCAAGGACCTGGCCGTCCACGCACACGGCGATGGAGCGAAAGCGCGAGGAGTGCAAGTGGCGGATGAGCTCGCGCGTATCGCGTTTCCAGATGGGGAAGACCGCGGTCATGCCCACGCGGGCGAGGTTTTTCTCGCGATAGGCGCGCAGATCCTCGAGGAAGATGTCGCCGAAGGCGACGCTGCGAACGCCGCTCGCGAAGTGAACGCGCAGGGCCTCGTCCATTCGCGCTTCATAGATCCGATTACCGCATTGCGGCGGAATGCGGACTTCGTGGAGCGGCAAGCCGATCGATTGCGCCTGGCGCTCCAGGAGTTCGCGGCGTACGCCGTGCATGCTGACGCGGTCATACTCGTCCGTGACCGTGGTCAGCAGGGCGGTCACCTGCACGTCGCTCCGCTGGAGCAGCGCGTGTAACGCCATGGCGCTGTCTTTGCCTCCGCTCCAGCAGAACAGGATTGGTTCGGGCATCGTCAACGGCTCCCAGAACAGGGGATGGTGCCGTGAGGGGGCGCAGCGTTCCGCCAACCGCGCTCGGGATAAAGCTGCGCCCCTCGCAAAGTGAGGATTCGTTCCGGCGAGTGCATTAGTTGCGACCGGAGAAGCGGTAGTTGACGCCCACGCGGACGTCACGACCTAGGGCTGGGTACCCGATTGCGTCCTGGTACTGTTTGTCAAAAAGATTTGCGGCGCGGACATAGACCGACAACCCGCGAACAAGTTCGTAGCTGGTAGCGAGATCAAATCGCGCGTAGCCAGGATTCCTCCTGAGACAAGGCCCAAAGCAAGTGCCGCCGACAAGGAAGCTGAGAAAGTCGGTGTCCGTCCGAACGCCGGTGAAATACCCCGCCAGATTCACATTGAGTCGCCCGAAGGCGGCGTTCATGAGGAGCGATCCGGAGTGCGGGGGACGGCGAATCAGACGGTTGCCCGGAACCAGAGCGGGGTCAGAAGCATGGGGCGAGCGGAGAACGCGGCTGTCGTCGAAGGTGTAGTTGCCGGCGAGCATGAGCCATCGAAGCGGACGCGACTCTACCGACAGATTCGTTCCGCGCGCTCTTGCGAGATCGGTATTGAAAAACGTTCCGATGGAGCCGCATCCCGATCCCAACGGAGGTGCGACAACACCGAAGCTGATGATGTCGTAGAAGCGATTCTGAAAATATTCGGCGGATATCTTCAAGCGGTCCCCAGCAAGCTTTTGATCAATGCCTGCGTTCCAGGTACGGCTATGCTCCGGCCGCAGGGAGGGATTCCCGGGATCACAAACATCTGTTCCAAAGGATTGATCGAACCTCGGCTCCTTGATGCCTTCTCCATAAAATGCGCGAACGCGAGTATCTCCCCAGAATCCTTTCCCATCGTGCAGGAACAGCGCTGCACCGAGCCGCGGAACAACTCGCGTACCGAAGTTTCCATTCGCTTCGGCGCGCCCTCCGAAGTTGAGGGCGGCGCGAGAATGCGGCAGCCAACGAAAATCAAGAAATCCGCCCTGATTATTGCGTCGCACATGACCAACGTTGAGGAAGGAGAGGAACGCGTTTTCGACTTCGTATTGGTAGCCCGCCGTGACGCCGAACTTTGGAAGCAGATAGCTGGATTGCGCCCGCAGGCCGGCGCGGTTGTATTTGAGCGTATCCGTGAAAGGAAAATCGCAGGTGAAGGAAGGAACAGCCTTGGGCGACAGGGGCGCGCAGAAGGGATCGCCGGGGTCAAAGAAGTCGGCCAGGTGGTTGTCGCTGAATTCGCGGTTGTAAGATTCGATGCCGCCGAGCTCGTGATGCCAATGCCTGCCGCGGGTGAAATTCCATCTGGCATTGGCACTGAAAAAGTGCAGGGCATTGTGCTCGTCGAGATTGGGCGGCAGGAGCCGCGTCTGCCCGGGAATTCCAGCGTCGCTATTGGTGTTGCGGAAGGAAAGCCGAAGCTGATGGGTCTCGCCGAAACTCCAACCTACGTTGCCGGAAAGCGTGCGATTCAAGAAGCGGTCGTTGGGTCCTTGGCCTTCGGTCTGAAAGTAAGACGCCGCGGCCGAGTAGTCAACAGCCCCGAGCAGGCCACTGACCTGTCCACCGCCGCGGCCAGTCGAGAAGCTGCCACCCTCCCCGAACAGGCTGAAGGCGGGCGTGTGCGTGTCGCCGCGATGCGTGAATACCTGGATCACTCCGGACACTGCGTCCGTTCCATAGAGCGCACTCTCCGCACCACGCACGATCTCGACTTTGTCCACATTGTCGGTCGTGAAATTGGAAAAATCCACGGCGTTGCCGGGCTCATTTACGGGCGTTCCGTCGACCAGGACTTTCGTGTAGCTGGAATTGCCGCCTCCGAGAAAGACGGAGGTCTGTCCGCCCTCAGCGCCCGTCCGGCCGATGGCGATACCTGGCGAAAAAAGAAGCAGATCGGGCAGGGCTACGACCCGGCGCTGGTCGATCTCCTCGCGAGTCAGCAGGGTGACGGACGCGGAGGTGTCTTGTAACAGGGTGGGCTCAGCTTGGGCGGTTACGACGACGGTGGAAGAAAGCCGCTGGAGATCGAGGCGGAGGTCGAGCTGGCGAGACTGGCCCGCAGCGAATTCCAAGACAAATTCACGGGTTACAAATGACGGATGGAGAAATTGCACGCGGTAGCGGCCTCGGGGTAGCGCCAAAGCGTAGCTACCGTCCGCGGCGGACGTGGCGGTCCACCCCGGGGGGCCCGGGGTACCGTCCGGTTGCGCGGTCACAGAAACTCCGGCGACGCCGGCTCCGCTCGGATCGACTAACGCGCCCGAAAGATGTGCGTCGGGAGAACTGGACTGCGCCTGCAACGAGAAGCAAACTGCGAAAACCAGAAGAGCAAGGATAGCAGCACGTAGAAAGGTCGTTTTCATTTTCCCTCCGCTCCCTCACGCGTGGGAGTTTGAAGGCTGGCCTGGCGATGGACGGACTCGCACGGGCTGCGAACTTCGCCGGTCTCCTGGCTTGGCGGGACCTTCGGCCCGTATTGTCGGAGGGCCGATGCGGGGCCTTCCCGCGACGTCGCCTGTCTTTCCCGGAGTGAGCCCGACCGGGTCATCCAGCGATTCGCCGCAGTGGCCTGCGCAGTATCTTTTCCGCCGTACAGTCGCGCGTCGGCGACGGCTTTGAACCGTCTTCCCGAGCACGAAGTTCGCGGTGGTGGTGAGGGGCGCGAGGGCCCGCTGGGGGTGACGACGTGCCGCGGTAAGAAAACCGCAGCGCCGGGGTGAGTGACAAACGAGCCTGCTACGTTCCAGGCAGCACACTCACGCGCGGACGCCCGGACGAACCGAGCTCCACAGAGAGCGGCGTTTGAAAAACTTGTTCGAGCAACTCGCGCTGGTAGACGCTGGCCGGCGGACCGACGCGAAGGCTTTTGCCGCGCTGAAGCAGGACAACCTGATCGGCGTACTCAGCGGCAAGGTTTAACTCGTGGGTTACGACCACGACCGTATAGCGGTTTTCCGCGGCGAGACGCCGCAAGGCGTCCAACAAATCGACTTGCGCGCCGATATCGAGATGCAGCGTGGGCTCATCGAGGAGGAGGAGCAAGGGCTGCTGGGATAACGCGCGGGCGAGGATGACGCGCTGCTTTTCGCCGCCGGAGATTTGGTCCATCCAGCGATCGCTGAGGTGTTCCGCACCGACCTGCGCCAGCGCGTTCTTGGCGATGAGCACATCGTCGGCGGTCTCGAAACGCAGGGCGCGCCCGTAGGCATGGCGGCCTTGCAGAACGAATTCCCAAGCGCGCGAGGGAAACAGCAAGCGGCTCTCTTGCTGGACCATGGCGATGCGCTGTGCGCGAATTCGCGGGGACAGCGAGTGGGTGACGAAACCATTGAGGAGGACACGTCCCGACAGGGGTTCCAGCGCGCCGGCGATGAGTTTCAACAGAGTCGATTTGCCGCTGGCATTGGGGCCGAGGATGGCAACGATTTCGCCCGGGCGCGCTTGAAAACTGTTGGCTTCCAGCGTGAACAGGGGAGCTTGCGTGGGATTTGCGGAGTACGCGTAGCTGACTTGCTCGACGCTGAGGCGAACTTCGCCGGTGGCGCGCGAGGCCTCGGTGGAATTGTGCCATGCGGTTCTGGCCTGGGCGGCGGAGTTCACGCGAGCCTCCGCCGTAGGAGATACAGGAACAGCGGGGCGCCTGCGAGCGCGGTCATGGCCCCAACGGGAAGCTCCGAGGGAGCGACGACGGTGCGGGCGAGAGTGTCCGCAAGTACCACGGCAATGGCGCCGCCGAATGCGGCGGTGGGGATCAAGATGCGATGGTCGGAGCCGAAAATGAGACGCATCACGTGGGGTACCAGGAGTCCGACATAGCCGATCGCGCCGCTGACCGACACCGCAAGCCCGGTCAACAGCGACGCGGCGATGTAAACGACCAAGCGGACGCGTGGGACATCCACGCCGAGGTGCATGGCTTCTTTTTCGCCGGAGAGCAGAAGATTCAAGTCAGAGGCGGTGGTATAGATCGCGCCGGTGGCGATGATGAAACCTGCGCCGAGAACCCAGCGCACACTCTCCTGCAAGGAAGTGGAGAGATCACCCATCAGCCAGAAGGCCATGCCGCGAAAATCGCGACCCGTCAGCGTGGTCATGAGGAACATGATGATGGCGGAAAGAAATGAGGCACTGACGATGCCGGCGAGCAGCAGCGTGCCGCTGTCGATCTGGCCCTCGCGGCGGCCGAGAAAATAAACTACGGTGATGGTGGCGGCAGCGCCGAGGAACGCACCGAGCGGGGTGAGCAGCGCGGTGAAAGACGGGGAAAGGGCCAGGTGCGGCTCGGCGATGAGGGCGAGGATAGCTCCGAGCGCGGCGCCACTGGAGACGCCGAGCACGTAGGGATCCGCAAGCGGGTTCCGGAGGAGCGCTTGGAAGCTGGTGCCGGCGACGGAGAGCGAGGCACCGACGACTACGGCGAGAAGGATGCGAGGCAAGCGGATGTCGATCACGATCATGCCGTACTCGCTGGAGATCACACTGTTCTGGCGCAGCATGACGTGGATCAGGTCCAGGCCGAGACCGTACAGGGAAACGCGCACGGCGCCGAATTTCAGGGCCACGATCACCACGGCGAACAAAATCGCGGCGAGTATGCCGCAGCGCAGCAGAAGACGCGAGAACGTCAGCGGTCGCATGCGCCGCCCTCCGCCGGGATGGAATTTAAATGGGCCGATGCGATGGGCGAAATGGAGCGCGGGGAGTTGTCCGCCGGTGGTGAATTCGGTTTATCGGCCTTGTCATTGCCGGTTTCAGGCTTTTCCAGGAACGCTTCGGGATGGAGCTGCTTTGCTAAGTCCTCAATGGCGGAAACGATGCGCGGGGCGGGGCGGTTGACCGCATCGCTGACGACGGCGTAACGGCGATTTCGAACGGCTTCCAAGCCGCGCCAGCCTGGTAGATTCGCGAGTACGTCGACATCCGCGGGCGCAGCTTCGGAATGTGATTGCGCGAAAATCAGAAATTCCGGCTGCTGGCGAACTACTTCTTCGAGATTAACCTGCGGCCAGCTTTGCCCGGAGTCCACGATCGAAACGGCGCCGGCATGTTGGAGGGCGTCGGCGATAAAGGTGTCTCTGCCGACGGAAATGAGCGGCTCTCTCCACACGACGAATAAAACGCGGCGTGCGGGGAGAGGCGCAACGCGATGTTGCGTGTCGGCCAGACGGCGCTGCATCTCTTTGGCGAGGGTGGTGCCGACTTCGGGCGCCCCGAGAACTTCCGACAGGCGCTCGGTGGAGGAAATGATTTCGGCAACCGTGTGGGGATCGGTTGCGTAGGAAGGGATTCCGAGCTCCGCGAGAGAGAGAACGGTCTCGAGACGGTTTAGACTCTTGGTAACGAGCACGAGGTCGGGGTGCAGGGCGGCAATCGCTTCGAGACTGGGGTTGACGGCGCCGCCGACTTTGCTTTTCTTCTGGGCCTCGGGAGGAAAATCGCAATAATCGGTATCGCCGACGAGGCGATCCTGGAAACCGAGGTCGTAGATGGTCTCGGTGAGGCTTGGCGCGAGGGAAACGATGCGGTGCACTGGCTGCGGGACGCGAATGGTTCGGCCGGTTTCGTCGAGGATTTCGCGGAACGTGGGCGCCGGAGCAACGGCGGGAACCGTGGAGGGAGCCTGAGCGTGCAACAGACAAGCGCAAAAGAACAGGTTCGCCGCGGCACAAGCGGCTCTCAGCATCCGGGCGGTGAAAACTTGTTGCACGACTCTCCCTGGCGCGAGGCTTATTGTGAACCCAACGAAAAAGCCCCAAGCGAGTGGCTATGGGGCTCCCGATGGCGCTCTTTCTCGCGAAAAGCGCAATCCTCTGCGGCATGGGAGGGTGGCCTGGCTTACGGCTTTTCAGCCGATTACAGTGGCGGGACCGCGGCCGATTCACACGGCA
>Ga0209526_10001942_pt1 | contig 13864 bp, 5 predicted proteins | sample JacPinW_OM2H0_M1_FD_188566 | JGI IMG/M metagenome (GOLD analysis project Ga0209526, IMG submission 188566) | Forest soil microbial communities from Algoma, Ontario, Canada - Jack Pine, Ontario site 1_JW_OM2H0_M1 (SPAdes) (version 2) | ecosystem: Environmental > Terrestrial > Soil > Boreal... | reverse complement strand
CCCGCCAGCCGGCGTGGCGGGGTGGGACCTGGCGACCGCGGAGAGCCTCGACATGATCTCAGCGGTCTGCCCGAACTGCCACATCCTGCTGGTCGAAGCCAGCACGACCGCCATCACCGACCTCGGTGCGGCCGAGAACGAGGCCGTCAGCCTCGGCGCCCGGTTCGTGACCAACACGTGGCTGACCCCCGAGGCCACCTTCGGCACGAGCGAGCCCACCTACGACAGCAGCTATTTCCACCATCCAGGTGTGGCCATCACCGCCCCGGACGGCAACGGCGGCTACGGCACGTACTATCCGGCTGCCTCCCCTGACGTCACCGCGGTCGGCGGGACCACGCTGACCGCGTCAAGCACCGGATCGCGGGGCTGGACGGAGACAGCGTGGAGCGGCACGGGCGCCGGCTGCTCCCCCTACGAGGCCAAGCCGTCGTGGCAGGCCGACACCGGCTGCACCGCCCGGATGCTCAACGACGTCGCCGCCCTCGCCGACCCGGGCACTCCCATCGCGGCCTATGACACCACCAACGGCGGCTGGGTGCCGGGCGGCGGGACCGTCGTCGCGTCCACCATCGTCGCGGCCGCGTACGCGCTGGCCGGCACCCCGGCCGCAGGCAGCAACCCGGCCTCCTACCCGTACGCCCACACCGGCCTGATCAACGACATCACCACGGGATCCGACGGCACCTGCTCCCCCGCTCCGGGCTACTTCTGCGGCGCTGGGACCGGTTACGACGGGCCCACCGGTGTCGGCACTCCCGCCTCTGCCATCCCGTTCAGCTCCTCCGGCGCCAGCCCGGCGGGCGAGATCAGGTCCGGGATCGCGGGCAAATGCCTGGACGACTACCTCGGCGGCACCGCCGACACCAACAAGGTCGACATTTACGCCTGCAACGGCGGCACCGCCTCGCAGCAGTGGACCGTGCAGGCCGACGGCACCATCCGGATCGACGGCAAGTGCCTGGACAACCACAACAACGGTGCGGCCAACGGCAACCCGGTCCAGCTCTACCAGTGCATCGGCTCGCCCGCCCAGCAGTGGCGACCCCGCTACCCCAGCCAGCTGGAGAACCCCGCCTCAGGCAAGTGCCTGAACGACCCGGCCGGCAGCACCACCGACGGCACCCAGCTCACCATCCTCGACTGTCAGCAGACACCGAAGGAGGAGTGGTCTCTCCCCTACGCGACGCCGACCTCCCCGGCAGGCGAGATCACATCGGGGATCCCGGCGCCCGGCAGCACAACGCCAGGTGGCGAGTGCCTGGACAATCTCAGGGGCTTCACGACCGACGGCAACAAGGTTGACATCTGGTCGTGCAACGGCGGCAGCGGCTCGCAGCTGTGGACCGTAGCGGCCGACGGCACCATCCGAATCCAGGGCAAGTGCCTGAACAACTCCAACAGCGGCACCGCCAACCACAATCCGGTCGATCTCTGGACCTGCAACGGCCATGACGCGGAGCAGTGGCTCGCCCAGTCGGACGGATCATTGCTCAACCCGGAGACCGGCAAGTGCCTCGACGACACGAACGGCACCACCACCAACGGGATCCAGATCGGCGTCTACACGTGCATCGAGTCGGCCGGGCAGAAGTGGACCCTGCCGTCCTGACCGGAGGTTGACAGTGCGGAATTCTGTGCGTGCGCTTGCGTTAGGTCGGCTTCGCGGCCTCCGCGCTTGGGCGGGCCGGCTGAACAAGGTGATCGCGGCCGGGACCGCGCTCGTGGTGGTCGTCGCCGTGACCGTCGTAGCGGTGCTGATCGCCTCGCCCCGGCCGCCGGGGCCGCCCGTGCAGCAATCGGGCACCGCGGCCGGGCTCCCGCACCGGGTGCCCGCGTCCGTGACGATGGCCCGGCTGGTCAATGGCACGGTGGTGCCCGCGCACGCCACGAAGGGCCGGCCCGCCGGCGCCGCCGCCGGCGGGCCGCCGGCGGTCAAGCGGCCACGGGGTGCGGTGCCCGCGGCGTCACGCCCGCCACGGCCGAAGCTCGGGGTCCGGGCGGCCCAGGGGCATGACCGGCTGCGGGCGCTGCCGCCGTCGGCGGCCAGGCCCGTGCGGGGGTTCGATGCGCGGACGAGCCGCGCGGTACCCGCCGGCACGTCGGCCAGCCAGGTCACCTACCAGAACGCGGACGGAACGAAGACCGCGATGATCTACCAGTCGCCGGTGAACTACCGGCGGCCGGACGGGTCCTGGGCCCGGATCGACAGCAGCCTGATCCCTGTGGGCAGCCAGGGCGCCGCGACGGTCACACCGTCATCGGGCGCCTCGCGCGTCCCCTCTTCCCCGCCGCCGCTCACCTCGCCCTCACCGGCCCTTGTCACACCAACTCCTGGGAGCCCGCCGGCCAGCGGGCCGGCGTCGGCGACACCATCGCTGGCGTCGTCGCCCCCCGCACCGCCCACGCCTGCGCCCGATGCGGTCCCCTCCTCCGCATCGGCGCCGTCGTCGGCCCCTGGCCAGGCGCCCGCCGGCTGGCGGGAGCGATCAGCCGCCGACCCAGCGACGTTCGCGCCCTATGCGGACGGCAGCCCGCTCGCGGTCCTGCCACTCGGCGGCAGCCACTCGGTCGGCTTCGCCACAGCGGGCGCCGCCCACGTGGCCGGCACGGCGCGGGGCGACGCGGTGATCTACCCCAATGCCAGCCCGGGCGCGGATCTGCGTCTCGTCGCCGGGGCCGGGATGGTCGACGAGCAGCTGGTCCTGCACTCGGCCAGCGCACCGCACAGCTGGGTGTTCCCGCTCCGGCTGAACGGCCTGCACGCGCTCACCGGGCCGGGCGGTGTCATCGAGTTCGCGGACCCGGCGGGCAAGGTCCTGGCGGTGATGCCGAACGGCCTGATGACCGACTCGAAGACCGACCCCCACTCGGGCAACGGCGCCGTGTCGGCCGGGGTCACCTACACGCTCACCACGGCAGGCGGCCGGGCAGCGATCACCATGAGCCTGGACACGTCCTGGCTGGACGCACCGGCCCGGGTGTTCCCCGTGACGGTCGACCCCAGCGTCAGCTCCGTCAACAGCAACGGCACGACGTACGTTCTGTCGCCGTTTAATTCCGATTTCTCCGGCGACCCCGAGATCGACGTCGGCACCTACGACGGGGGCGCCAACGTCGGCAAGGCGTTCCTGAAGTTCGACAGCGTCTCGTCCGCGCTGGCCCACGACAACGTCCTCGGGGTGCGGCTCGGCCTGTTCAACTCCTGGTCCTACAGCTGCTCGCCGCGGGGGGTCTCCGTCTACCCGGTCACATCCCCGTGGTCGGCCGCCGGGGCCAAGTCCTACCCGGGCCCATCCACCGGCCCGGCCATCGGTTCCAAGTCGTTCGCGACTGGATGGGTGCCACTTGGTTCCACCGCCTCGCCCTGCCCGGCGGCCTGGGAAGGGATTAACCTGGGCGCGGCCGGCACCCAGCTGGTGAACGGCTGGACGCACGGCACGACGCCGAACAACGGCCTCGCCCTGGGCGCGTCGACCACCGACAGTTACGCCTGGAAGAAGTTCACCTCCCACGCCAGCACCAACGGCGACCCGTTCCTCTCGGTCACCTACACCCCGGACGGCGCCCGCTACGCGCTGGCGTCCCCACGGCCGGTGCAGCAGGTGACGCCGAACTCGGGCGGCGCATTCGCGATCAAGGTCACCAACACCGGGGCCGCCACCTGGACACCCACCAACGGGTACGAACTGTCGTACGAGGCCTACAACTCCGCCGGCCGGCTGGTCGCCAACCACCCCGTGTTCACCCCGATGCCCTCCAGCGTGCCGCCCGGCGCCTCGGTGACGGTGAACGCCAAGGTGAACGCGCTGCCCGTGGGCAGATATGCGATCAACTTCGACATGTACTCGGGCGCCACCGGCTCCTCGCCGGTGTCGTTCCTGTCCCAGGGGATAGCGCCGCTCCCGGTCGGCCTGTACGTCCCGCAGCCGCCGCCGGTGGTGACCGGCGTGTACCCGCCCACCGGGTACATCTCCTCGACCGTCACGCCGGAGCTGTCCACCACGGCGTTCTCCACGATCGGCACCGCGATCACCTACAAGTTCTCGCTGACCTGCCAGCCGCTGCCCGGCACCACCTGCCCGGCCAGCACCGTCACCTCGGGCACCCTGTCCGTCCCCTACTGGACACCACCGCCGCTGACCTGGAACGAGCCCTATATCTGGACGGTCACCGCGACCACCAACGGCGCCTCCACCTCGGTCGGCCCGGTCACGATCACGCCCCAGGTGCCGCAGCCCGCCATCACCTCCGGCCTCGGCGGCTCCGCCGGGCAAGCCTTCGACGCGCAGTCAGGCAACTTCGCCACCAGCGCCACCGAGGCCGCAGTCGCGGTCGCCGGGCCGCCGCTGGCGATCAACCGCACATACAACAGCCTGGACCCGCGGGCCGGCGGGGCATTCGGGGCGGGCTGGTCGAGCACGCTCGGCACGGCGGTGATCCCCGACAGCGACGGATCGGGCAACGTGGTCGTCGCGCTGGCCGACGGGCAGCAGATGCGGTTCGGCTACAGCGGCGCGGGCCTCCCGTACGCGTCTCCGGCGGGCAGCCCGGACGTGCTGACCCACGACGCCAGCGGCACCTGGACACTGATGGACGCCTCAGGCAACCAGTACCTGTTCGCCAGCGGCGGCCAGGTGGCGCGGATCACCGACCGGCGGGGCCTGACCCAGTCGTTCACCAGCAACTCCTCCGCCGAGGTGACGACGGTCACCGACGCGGCGTCCGGCCGGGCGCTGCACCTGACCTGGTCCATCCCGGCCGGGGCGGCTCACCCGCACGTGGCCAGCGTGACCAGCGATCCGCCCGCCTCCGGGCAGTCCGGCCTGACCTGGACCTACAGTTACACGGGCGACGACCTCACCGGCGTCTGCGCGCCGTCCGGGAACTGCAGCCAGTACACCTACGCGGGTGGCTCGCACTACCAGTCCGCGGTGCTTGATTCCGCGCCCCGCTCCTACTGGCAGTTCGGCGACGCGTCAGGGTCGGCGAGCGCGGCCGACGAGGTGGACGCCAATCTGGGCACGACCGACGGCACGTACGCGAACGTGACCCTCGGCGCGCCCGGCCTGCTGGCCGGCAGCAGCGAGACGGCGGCCAGCTTTAACGGCACCAGCTCATCGGTGTCGCTGCCCGCCAACCTGCTGTCCGACCAGAACTACGTGTCGGTCGGCATATGGTTCAAGGCCGCCAATTCCACCGCGAGCGGGGTGCTGTTCGGCTACCAGGCCGACGCGCTGTCGAACTCGGCGGGCAACAACGCACCGCACGTCCCCGCCCTGTACGTCGGCGGTAACGGCCGGCTCTACGGCGAGCTGTGGAACGGCTCGGTCGACCCGATGGTTTCGCCGGCCAGCGTCGACGACGGCAACTGGCATTACGCCGTGCTCACCGGGTCGGGCACCAGCCAGGCCCTGTGGCTGGACGGCACGCAGGTCGCCACCCTCGCCGGGCAGATCAGCGCGACCGGCCTGACCAACGACACCGTGGGGGCCGGCTTCTGGGGCGGGGGCTGGCCGAATAACTACGCGACCCAGGGCGCGTCGCTGGTCCACACCCCGATCGGCTACTTCGCCGGGTCGATCGGCCAGGCCGCGGTCTACCCGCACCCGCTCGGCCAGCCCGCCATCTCTGGCCAGTACGCGCTCGCCGCGGGCGCCTCAGCGGAGCTGACCCAGGTGACCCTGCCGTCCGGGCGCATCCACCAGCAGGCCGCCTACGACAGCAGCCGGGACCGCCTCGCCACCTACACCGACGCCCACGGCGGGCAGTGGCAGATCCACGCGCCGCTGGCCACCGGGTACAAGCCCACCTCCGACAGCCTGGGCCAGGTCACCCGGTCCGTCACCGTCGTCGATCCGGCCGGGCACAACCGGGTGTACGGATACGACGCGCTCAACGGCGGGCGGCTGGTCAGCTACACGCCAGGCAACGGCGACGCCCCGCAGGCGTTCGGCTACGACGCGGCCGGGGTTCTCAACCAGACGACGGACTCGGACGGCAATATCGTCAGCCTCACCAACGACATCCACGGCAACGTGCTGTCGCGGACCTGGTACCCGGTCGGGCCCGGGATCGCCGGCGCTGCCTCTACGAACAGGATGGGCCCGCAGGCGGCGGCCTCGTCCTGCACCACGACCGGCGCGGCCTGCACGACGTACTACGCCTACTACTACAACACCGCCAACCCGCTTGACCCCCGCAACAACGAGCAGACTGCGGTGCGGGACGCCCGGTCGGCCTCGGCGACCGACAACACGTACCTGACCTCGTCCGCATACAACGCGGCCGGCGAGCTCACCAGCTCGACGACGGCCGCGACCAGCGACTTCCCGTCCGGCCGGACCACCAGCGACGTGTACTCGACGGCGTCCACCGCGGCCTACGGCGGCGGCACGGCGCCGGCCGGCCTGCTGATATCACAGACCACGGCCGGCGGCGCGGTGACGGCCTACAGCTACTACCCCAATGGCGACCTCGCGCAGGTCACCAAGCCGAATGGGCTCAGGACGGTCTACGCCTACGACGCCCTCGGCCGGCCGCTCACCGCCACCGCCTTCAGCGACGCGTACCCGTCCGGGCTGACCACCAGCTACGCCTACAACGGCCTGGGCCAGCCGGTCACGGTTACCCATCCCGCAGTGAGCGACCCGGTCACCGGGGTGACGCACACGCGTCAGGACTCCTCTAGCTATGACGCCGACGGGAACCTGACCCAGCGCACGCAGTCCGACCTGACCGGCGGGGACGCGGCCCGCACGACGTCCTACACCTATAACGACCACGGCGAAGTGGCGTCGGTCACCGGCCCGGCCGGGGCGACAAGCGGCGGAACCGCGCCGCCGCAAGGGGCACCCAGCGCCAATCCCACTGGGGCGACCACCGGCTACACCTACGACGACTCCGGCCACGTGGCCACGATGGTGGACGCCAACGGCAATGAGTACGGCTATACCTACAACGAGTACGGCAAGGCCACTCAGGTCACGCTGACCAGCAACTCGACCAGCCAGTCCAACCCGGGCGGCGGCGCCAGCCTGGTGCTCGACTCCTTCGCCTACGACCCGGCCGGGCTGCTCGCCGCCGCCACCGACGCGATGGGCCGGACCACTAACTACTTCTATAACGGCAACCGGCAGCTGATCGCCACGCAGAACCTCACGTCCGCGGGGACGGGGCGGCAGACCGCCTACACCTACGACGGGGCCGGGAACCTGATCGAGAAGAACGTCAGCAACGACCCGGTGACGCAGCAGACCATCACCGACTACAACATCGACCCGGCCGGCCGGCTGAGCAGCGCCGTCGTCGACCCGACGCCGGCCGGCACGTCGGCCAGCGGGTACGCGAACCGGACGACCAGTTACACCTATAACGCGGACAACGCCGTCACCGCCAGCACGGCCACCGGCGCGGGCGGGTCATCGACGACCCTCGACGGCTACAACTCCTCAGGCGAGCTGACCAGCCAGACGGTCCAGAACGGGCCTACGAACCTGATCACCACCTGGACCTATAACCAACTGGGCCAGCCGACCTCGATGACCACCCCGGACGGCAACGCGGCCGGCGCCACCGCCGCGAACTTCACCACCAACTACGCCTACAACGAGGCCGGCGGCCTAGCCTTCGTGACCGGGCCGCCGCTGGCCACCCAGTCCTACGCCGCGCCGTCCCCGGTCACGACCCGGCCGGTGACCAGCTACGGATACGACACGTTCGGGGACCGGACCGAGGCTGAGAACCCGGCCGGGGGCACCACCAAGACCGCTTACGACGGCACCGGGCGAGTCACCTCGCTCACCATGCCCGCTTACACCCCACCCGGCTCCACCACGCCGATCACCGCGACCACCAGCAACGCCTACGACGGGCTTGGCCACCTCACCAAGGTCACCGACCCGCTGGGCAACGCCACCAGCTACACCTACGACGCGCTCGGCGACGTCATCTCGCGGACCGACCCCCAGCTGACCGGGCAGTCCGCGCCCGGAGTGTGGAACTTCAGCTACGACAACGTCGGCGAGCAGCTATCCGCCACCAGCCCGGCAGGTGCGCAGACCCAGGCCACCTACGACCGGTTCGGCGAGCGGATCACCTCCACACAGGACATCCGCGGCGCCTCCGGCACCGCCTATAACACGACCGCCACCACGTACGACTACCTCGGCGACCCGCTGACGGTGACCAGCCCGGACGGCGCGGTCACCACCCACGCCTACGACCACCTCGGTGAGCTGGCCTCCAGCACGAACGGCTTTGGCAACACGACCAGCTACGCCTACGACTACGCCGGCCAGCCCGCCCAGGTCACCCACCCGGACGGCACGTCAGACAGCTTCACCCATGACGCGGCCGGGAACCTGACCGCCACGACCGCCTACGGCACGTCGGTGCCGCCCGCGATCCCGCCGGTGCTCGCCACCCAGAAATTCGGTTACGACCCGTCGGGGAACCTAACCTCCTCCACCGACCCGGCCGGGAACACGACCAGCCACAGCTACGACGCCGCCGGTGAGCTGACCAGCACGTCGCAGCCCGTCTCCGCGTCAGTCTCCAACACCACCAGTTACGGGTACGACCCGGCCGGGAACCAGACAGCGATCACCAGCGGGCGCGGCAACACGACCTGGACCTCCTACAACCCGTGGAAGCTGCCCGAGTCCGTGATCGAGCCGGCCACCACCGCGGCCCCGGCCGCCGCCCAGCGGACCTGGACCACCAGCTACAACGCCGCCGGCCAGGCGGCTTCGGTGACCCAGCCCGGCGGGATCACGCTCGCCTACGGGCATGACCAGCTCGGCAACCTCACCTCCGAGACCGGCTCGGGCGCGGCCGCCGCCACGCCGGCCCAGTCGTTCGGCTACGACACCAGCGGGCAGCTCGTCTCGGCCAGTGCCCCCGGCGGGACCGATACGTTCGGCTACGACGACGCCGGCCACCTGACCACGACCACCGGCCCATCGGGGAACGCCACCTTCACCTACAACGGCGACGGGCTGATGACCGGCCGCACCGATGCGGCCGGCGCCGTCGGCTACGCCTACGACCAGGCCGACCGGCTCGCCACCGTGGCCGACCCACTCACCGGCTCGACCCTGACCTACGGCTACAACGCCAACAGCAGGCCCAGCTCGGTCAGCTACGCCACGGGCGGCACCGCAGGGCCCGTCCGGTCCTACGCCTACAACGGGCTCCATCAGCTGACCGGCGACACCCTCACCGCGGCGGGCGGCGCCCCGATCGCCTCGGCGGCCTACGGCTACAACGCCAACGGCGACATGACCTCCCAGGCCACCACCGGGTACGCCGGCGCGGGCAGCACCAGCTACGGCTACAACCAGGCCGACCAGCTCACGTCCTCCACGAGCGGCGGCTCCACGACCAGCTATGGCTACGACGCCGACGGCAACCTGACCCAGGCAGGCACCACCAGCTACAGCTACAACGCGCAGGACCAGCTCACCAGCTCGGCTGGCTCCGCCGGTAGCACCAGCTACGCCTACACCCTGAGCGGCATGCTGTCCTCGGCCACCCCGCCGTCAGGCACCGCCCAGAACTACACCTCCAACGCCTACGGTCAGACCGCCACCGCGCCCGGCGGGATCAGCTACAGCTACGACGCCCTCGGCCGACTGACCACCCGCACCACCAGCACGGCTAACTCGGCCCTCGCCTACAGCGGGGCGGGAAGCACCCTTGCCTCCGACGGCACGACTAACTACAGCTATAGCCCATCCGGCCGCCTGGTCGGCATCCAGCCGAGCGGCGGCACGGCTCAGTCGGCCCTGACCAACCTGCACGGCGACGTCACCGGCGCCTTCAGCCCGGCGGCCGGCACCAGCCTGACCGCCTCGGCGGCCTACAGTCCCTACGGGACCGTCACAGCTACCAGCGGCAGCATGCCCGCCCTCGGCTACCAGGGCCAGTACACCGACCCCTCCACCAAGAACGTGGATATGTCCGCCCGCTGGTACAGCCCGGCCACCGGCGGCTTCACCAGCAACGACACCGTCGCGGGCGCCCCGCTGCCGAGCACCGCCGACGGCAACCCCTACGGCTACGCGGGCGGCAACCCCCTCACCACCACCGACCCCACCGGCCATTTCTGCATGCCGGCTCTCGGCGGGCCGACCATCTTCTGCCCGCCGGACCCTCAGCCTCAGCGTCCTCCCGTCGTGGCACAGCCTCCCATCCAGACGCCCAGCTATCCCCAGATCGGATGGAACCCCCTCGCCCAGTGGGCTGAGCTGGCCCAGCAGGCGGCGGCAGCAGCAGCCCAGCAGTTCCTTAATCCGTTCCCGATGATTCCTTTCCCGGCCATCCAGATCACCCTGCCCTTCCAGAACAACGGCGGTGGCAATGGGGGCGGGGGTCCCAGCGGCGGCTGTGTCTTTAACTGCTTCGTTCCGCCCTGGTTCCCCCCGATCCAGCTACCCCCACCTCCCCCGCCGCAGGACAAATACACCGGTCCCGACCCGGCAGCCGTCCCGCCCGCTCCCCCGTGGCTGCGCAACGACCCCTTCCTCACCCACATCGTCCACGACACCACCAACCCGTCCGGGCTCTTCAACCACGGCATTCACATCAACGAGCCGATCCAGCTACCCCACAACCACATCTCAGGCACCAGCCCCAGCGATAACCCCGCTACCAGCAGCTCTTCGAACGGGAATCAGCAGCCTCTCTGCGATGATCCGCTGACGTCGTTTGTCAAGGACGCCGTGGCCAACGGCGTCGTCGCCGGGGCTGGCGCGCTCCTCGATGGCGCGATCAGCCAGCTCGCGGCCCAGAGCGGCATCGACATCCGGAACACCCCCGCCTACCAGGGCGCCATGGCCGAGGTCGGCGCCGCCCAGACCCTGGCCGCGTACGACAACCTCGTCCGAGGCGGCGGCGGCGACAGCTGCGGCTCAAACAGCCCGCCCGGCTCACCCAAATCCCCAGACCCGGCCGGCACCTCCCCGGAGGCCCATCCTGGCAACAGTGGCGCCGCGTCCCAAGCAACATCAACGGGAGCAGGCGGCTCCGCCGATGGCGCGGCGCCCTGCCCCGGGCAGTCCTTCACCGGCGATACAAGGGTGCTCCTGGCCAGCGGCAAGGCCATCCCCATCGCCCAGCTCAAACCCGGCGACAAGGTCCTCGCCACCAACACCCGGACTGGAAAGACCAAGGCTGAGCCGGTCGCCGCTGTCCTGCTCCACCACGACACCGACCTGTATGACCTGAGTGTCAAGGTGGGCATGCGAACCGCGACCATCCAGACAACCGCCTCCCACCTGTTCTGGGAGCAGGCCACGCGACGCTGGACCAAGGCCGCTGCTCTCCGCCCAGGCGACGAGCTGCGCACACCTGCCGGTCCGACCGCCACCGTCCTTGGCGGGCACACGCCGAAGGCCGGGGCCGGGTGGATGTGGGATCTTACTGTCACCAGTGACCACGACTTCTATGTCCATGCGGCCGCCGATATCCTGGTCCACAACTGCCCCATGATTGGCGAAGGCGGTACCCAAGTTACGAGCCGGACGTTGACGATGAACAACGACTACCGGATTGACGTTGAGAATCCCAACCCTGGAGTCCGCCCTGGACAACTACACTTGCAGGACTCCGCCGGGAATAAGTATCAGTACAACTTCGATACGGGCCAGTTCGAGGGGCTGCCTAAATCGCTGGCGAAGCAGGTTGCTAAAGACCCCGCTGTCGCGCGGGCGATTGCTACTGGTCGTCGTTATCTAGGGATGGGCCCATGACAGAGGGAACCACACCGATAGAAATCCGCCTCACTGGTGAACTGGGAACCTGGGAAGTGCAATTGGTGGGGGGCGGGAACATGCACCTGAAGGCGCATTCCTACACGAGGCAGCAGGACGCATACGTATTCGTGGCACTTGCCGAGGGGAGTCCGCGCTATGAGGTTGAGCTGGCTCGCATTCCAGTCACGCTTGTCCAGCGTATCCGCGGGGGATGACAACTCCCGGGGTAGCACGGCTGGATTGCTGTCAGACCAGGCTGGCGTTGCGGCCGGATCGGCGGCGGATCATGAAGTGGACGACGCCGAAGATAACCAGCGCCAGAGCGCCAGAAATGGCAAGGACCACGGCCGTGGCAGGGAGGGTGCCGCTGGAGCAGTCGGTGACCGGTGGCTGGTTGCTGGCGAAGTCGGGCGAGATCATGACCACGCGGTGCTCTCCCGCGCCGGTGCTGCCGTCCGCCGCCTGCTCGGCCTGGTCGCTCACGCCGTGCAGCAGGGCCATGTAATGGTTCCAGTCCCAGTAAGGGCCGGGATCCCACTGCTGGACAACGGTGAGGTGGTTCGTCGGGCCCGGGACATTGTCGTGACCGATAATGTGCGCGCGGTCCAGCGGGATGCCGTATTGGTGCGCGAGGTAGCGGACCAGAGCAGCCGATGAACGGTACATCGCCTCGGTGTACCAGGTCGCGCCCTGCGCGGCGAAGCCCTCATGTCGGTAGATCGACCGACATCACCCACCATCTGACGCCGGGTCTGACCCGGATTCAGCGCGTGCCCAGGGGTGACGGGCGCGCCAACTCACTGGGCGGGCCCGGGCGCGGCAGGGCAGGGTTCAGCTGGGCCGGCGCCGTCACGTTGGTCAGCAGCGGTGTCATCCACATGAGCATGCGGGGCATCGCCGCCCGCCAGGTCCTGGCCGTATGGCCGCCGTTGCCGACGATGAACGCGGGGACAGCGGGCTGGTGCAGCCGGAGCAGCAGGCCGAATGAGGCGAGCGCCCTGTAGTCCCCGCCGTTGTCGCGCGCGGCCGACAGCCAGAAGCTCGGCAGCCGCACGTGCGGGGTCCAATTGCGGATCAGCCACATCGGGTTGTTGTGCAGCCACAGGCTGACGATCCCCCGGAACGGGGGCACCGGGCGGCCCGCGTTGACGTTGTTCAGCGGCGTGAAGTAGCCGCTCATCACGCCCGCGTACCCATAACGGCTGGGGTAGCGCAGCGCGAGGTTGGCGGCGCAGAAGCCGCCCTCGGAGTAGCCGGAGATCCCCCAGGCCGGGCCGGGCGGTTGCACCCGGAGCCTGCTCGCCACATAGGCGGGGACGTCCAGCGCCAGGTACGTGGCGTCCTGCTGGCCGCCCACCTGGTTCAGGCACTGCTCGGACCACAGGCGCGGCGCCCCGTTGACGTCCGGCATGACGAGGACCGCGGGCCGTGCGAGGTGTGCTGCGACGAGGTTGGATCGAGACCACGCCGGAAGGAATATTTGTGGAGAGGATTGCCGCTCCTCAGCGGCTGTTTGTCCTGGGTGCGGGAGATGACGCGAAACAGCTGGTGAGCATGGGCGCGCTGCTGGGTTGGAGCGTGACGGTGATGGATGGGCGGGCACAGTTGGCTCGGGCGGAGCGCTTTCCGCAAGCGGAGCGTGTGGTGGCGCTTCCCTTTGCCTCCCCCGATGTGCTGGGGATTCGGCCGGAAGATGCTGTGGTGCTGATGACCCACAGTTACGAGCAGGACAGGGAACTGCTGGCGGTGCTGTTGCCGTTGCGACCTCGGTATCTGGGGCTGCTCGGGGCGAGGCATCGGAGCTCGTTGCTTGTAAGCGAGGTTGCGGTGAAGCTGGGGCGAACGATCGCCGCGTGTTGTGAGCAGATCTATGCTCCGGTAGGGCTCGACCTGGGAGGAGACGGGCCGGAGGCGATTGCGCTTGCGGTGATTGCCGAGGTGCAAGCCTGCTGCATGGGAAAGCTGGGAGCTTCGCGGCGGTTGTCTGCTGAGGATGTGACGCGGCATGTGAGTGAAGGCGGGGCTTCGCGGTATCTGCAGGCGCAGTGTGCTTTGGATAGTGCGCGGTGAGCGTCGCCGCGGTTGTTCTGGCGGCGGGGGCTTCTACG
>Ga0209526_10001941_pt1 | contig 13873 bp, 14 predicted proteins | sample JacPinW_OM2H0_M1_FD_188566 | JGI IMG/M metagenome (GOLD analysis project Ga0209526, IMG submission 188566) | Forest soil microbial communities from Algoma, Ontario, Canada - Jack Pine, Ontario site 1_JW_OM2H0_M1 (SPAdes) (version 2) | ecosystem: Environmental > Terrestrial > Soil > Boreal... | reverse complement strand
TTAGAGCGTTTTCAAGCGAAAGCCTGCCCCGGACTTGATCCGGGGTGGAAACCGGTTCGCGTCAAGAAAACGCGTCAAATCAAGAATCGAGAGCCCCGCTTCGATTCCATCGAAGCGGAAAAGGCTCTAGAATGCCGCGGCGAAGGCTACTACCGATCCACGCTTGACGTCAGGGTGTCAGCCGCAAAACAGCAAGCCGTCCGGTCGGCTGTGTTGCGGCTGGTGTTATCGGTTGCCATTGCAACTTGCTTTCACCGGCCGCGGAGACTTGTCTGCGATGGCGAGGTTGTCGATAGTTGGGCCGGTCTCGGCGGGGCATCCTGCGACAACGGTGTCGCACTTAGAACGAAGCCAGCGCCGCGGACGTTGCGAATCATCGGGGTCTCGTTTGGCCCGTCGACCTTGCGACGCAGTCGGCCCAAATGAACATCTACAAGGTTCGTTTCAGGGACGAACTTGTAGTGCCATACCTCCTTCAGGAGGGTTTCCCGCGTCAGCAATTCGTCCGTCCGCTGCATCATATACCTGAGCAACTGAAACTCGCGCGGCCGCAGATCGATCTGACGGTCGCCACGCTTGGCGATTCGATCGATGAGATCGAGCTCAAGCGGCCCGACGCGCAACGCCGTTTCTTTCTGCGGAACAGGCAGCCGGTCCAAACTTTCCCCGCTCGATTTCAATTCAACGCTCGCCAGCGGTTGTTTGGAGGGGGCGTCAGTTCGCCGGGAAGCCCGGCGCATTCCATCAACCATCCTCTCGAGTGTGCTCGAGAGCAGTGAATGAATATCGGCGCCCTTGCAGACGAACTCCGATCGCTTTTCGGCGGGTATGTCCTGGACGAGGAGACGCACCAGAATGGGTAGGCCGTCGATATCTGCCAGAAGCTCGGCCATTTCATTCCGCAACGTTGGCAGCATCCGCCTGCTCGGAGCAGCGCGTCGATGCCCTCCAGATCTGGTTGATGAATCCAGCAAATGTATTGAGGCCGATCTCGGCTCCGAAATCGTTGAATCAGCGCCGATGAACGCCGTGTCGGTCCGATGGGGGGTGTCGCGGTTGGTGTTATAAGATATCATCGCAATGCCCTTTCCTTCGACCTCGGACTCCTATCCGGCGGCCGGATTGGTTGATCGTGGAGCAGATCTCGACAGCTCCCTAAGTACAGTTTTCTTAAGAAGCGTCACTGGACGCCTCCTTGCATCGAAATCCTGAACTTCTGGAGATCACCGCGTGTTATCACCGCGTGTTGTTGGCCGCAGCTTTGTCAGGCGGCGGCCTGAAGTCGACGCAACCATCTGCAATCACCCTCATGGCGGGCCCTGAAGCGTTCAGCGCACTTCTTTGAACAAAGCGCGGTTCGCCAAGAGTAGTGTCGGATGAGACCAAACTTTCCATCGCAGATCGCGCAACGCTTGGCTGCGCCGTTACAAACATATTGGGAACTGTTGCGCATTCTCGCCTCCTCTAGGTCTCGAGCTCCTTCGATTAACGGCAAGACTAAAATGATGCAGAGGAAGGCTCAATCATACATGGGTAAGAGCCCCATATTGAAAGGGATCGGCAAACTATACGGAGGTTTATGGTGCTTGTTTTCGGCTGGCGTCGATTTGCCCTGGCAATGAGTTGGCCGCCATGGCGGTCACTCGACCGGTTTTGCGCCAATCTCCGCGACAGCCTCGCGGGACAATTAGGGGCTGTCGCAAATCGCCGCGTCGCCGCCCGGATGAGGCTGTAATCGAATTGCCGGTTTCGTCGTAAAATGCTCTAATCTTGCTCGTCGGAAGGATCGAAGGCGCTCTGTGAATGGTGCATAAGGAGGGCCACGAATTTCCGGAGTTTAGCCGCGCAAATTGTCCTTCGCAGCGTGCGCCGGCATTGGACTTTGGTTTCCTTCGGGCTTCACGTCGCCCTCGCCTTGTCCGCATTCAGCGGTCTCATCACCCCAAGCGGGACGAGCAAGGAGAATGATCAAATCGGATCTGCCTCAGCGGCGGCCAAAGCCGCCCACGATTTCCCAATACGCAATGGCGGTCTTGTCGGTCGCCTTGGCGATCATTGCTGCGGAACTTATCACACGTTTGCTGCACACCGAGCCCATCGCATCGACGATGCTTTGCGCCGTTATTTTCGCCGCATGGTATGGCGGTTTCGGCCCGGCACTGGTGGCGATCACACTCGCCCTATTGGCCTTTCATTACTACTTGGTGCCCCCGATCAATTCATTTGCCTGGAAGCATGATTTGTTCGCGGGGGAAATTTCCGAGGTGCCGCGTCTGGTGCTGTTCTCCATTACGTCTTTGCTGGTGGCATGGTTGTTTTCGGCGCAGAGAAAAGCAACAGAAACTCTCCAGCGCTCCGGTCATGATCTGCAAGTGGCGGTCAAGGATCAAAAGCAGATTGAAGCCGCGCTGCTGCATAGCGAAATGTATCTGACCGAAGCGCAGAGATTGAGCCGTACCGGGAGCTTTGGATGGAATGTCTCGAGCGGAGAAATCTTCTGGTCAAGGGAAACCTTTCGAATCTTCCAGTGTGACCGGGCGACAAAGCCGACCCTGGAGGTTATCGTGCAGCGCGTCCATCCGGAGGATCGCGCTGCAGTTCGCAAGACTCTGGACCAGGCGTCCCGCGACGGCAGGGATTTCGACCATGAATATCGCTTGTTGATGTGGGACGGATCGGTGAAATTCGTCCATGCCCTGGCTCGTGCCGTGAGAGACGCCTCGGGCGCCGTCGAGTTTGTCGGGGCGCTGACCGATGTTACGGTGGCGAAGGAAGCGGAACGGAAGCTGCGACGTAGCGAGGCCTATTTGGCCGAGACGCAGCATTTGAGTCATACCAGCAGTTGGGCCTGGGATGTGCGGCGTCGAGAGTTCGTCTATCGGTCGGCCGAAGTGTACCGCCTGTTTGGGCTCGATCCGGAAAAGGACGCTGTGTCACAGCAACCCTTCCAGGATCGTATTGTCCCCGAAGACAGAGGCCGAGTTCTCGAGGTAGTGCGCGAGGCCATCCGAGAGAAAGCGCACTTCGAAGTCGATTTTCGAATAACTCTTCCGAATGGCTCGATAAAGCACGTACATTCTGTGGGGCATCCGGTCATCGGTAGCGACGGCGATGTGATCGAGGTAATCGGGACGCATGTGGATGTCACCGAGCAACGCGCTGCCAACGCGACGCTGCAAAAGGCGATCGATGCAATCAAGAAATCCGAAGATCGTCTTCGACTTGTCATCGACACAATCCCGACCCTGGTCTGGCGCGCCGGAGCTGACGGAAACCCCGACTTCCTTAATCAGCCGGCCCTCGACTACACCGGCCTCGCGCCGGATCAAGTCGCGACCGGCTGGCCCCGCGCTTTTCATCCTGACGACGTGAAGAACATGCTGGAGAAGTGGAGCGCGATACGGAAGTCCGGCAGGCGAGGCGAGTTCGAAGCTCGGCTCCGGCGCTTCGACGGTGAATACCACTGCTTCTTGCACCGCGCCGAGCCGCTGCGCGATGAACTGGGCAACATTGTCAAATGGTACGGGTCATCCACCGACATCGAGGACCGCAAGCTGGCCGAGGTCGCCCTTCGCGAGGGCGAGCAGCGCTTTCGTGACTTTGCCGAAACGGCCTCCGACTGGTTCTGGGAGACCGGTCCCGATCATCTGGTCATCCGCGTATCGGAGCATCTCAATGCCGTTGGCATCGTGCCCTCACGCCTGACTGGCGTGGCTCGCTGGGATATCGCAACCGATGTCGAATCCGAACCCGAAAAATGGCGACTGCATCGGGCGACACTCGACGCACATCTGCCGTTTCGCGATTTCGTCTATACCGTAAAAGGGACTGGATCGCCGGTATACGTCCGAACGAGCGGCAAGCCATTTCACGACGCAAGGGGCAAATTTCTCGGCTATCGGGGCACCGGCACCGATATTACGGCGACGATCCGCGCAAATCACGCCGAAGAGGCGCTGCGCAAGGCGCAGGCGGAACTCGCACACGTAACGCGTGTGACGACGCTCGGGGAAATGACAGCCTCGATCGCCCATGAAGTGAGCCAGCCGCTCGCCGCCGTCCTTGCTAACGCCGAGGCATGTCTGCGCTGGCTTGACCGCGGTCCCGATCTGGACGCAGCGCGCCGCTCGGTGGAATGGATCATCGACGACGGCAATCGCGCCAGTGAGGTGATCCGGCGCGTCCGGGCGCTCGTGAACAAGACCGGCATCGAGAAGGCGCCGCTCGACGTCAATGACGTCGTCAAAGAGACCATCGCGCTGGTGCAGCTTGAGTTGATCAGCCATCATGTTTCGTTGCAAATGCAATTGGCGCCGGCTCTACCCCCGATCCTGGGCGATCGGGTCCAATTGCAGCAGGTGATCATCAACCTGGTAATAAACGGCATTGAAGCGATGGAATCCGTCACGGTTCGGCCGCGCGAACTTGTGATCCGATCCGGCCAGGACGAGACACGCCGGGTGTTCGTCAGTGTGACGGACTGCGGCGTCGGGATCTCCGCCGAGGATGCGAACCGGTTGTTCGACGCCTTCTTCACCACCAAAGGCAGCGGCATGGGCATGGGACTCTCGATCTGCCGCTCGATCGTGGAAGCTCACGGGGGACGACTGTCAGCTTGCGGCAATGAGGGACCCGGTGCAACGTTCCACTTCGTCCTGCCCTCGCATCAGGAGGATGTGTCGTGACTGAGCGGCCCAAATCATCGCATGAACCCGCGCGCGCCAAGGACCCGGTTGTCTTCGTCGTCGACGACGACGCATCAATGCGCAGGGCGCTCGCCAATCTTTTTCAATCGGTGGGATTGCAGGTTGAGGCATTCGGTTCGGCGCCCGAATTGCTGCAAAGGCAACTCCCGGATGTTGCCAGCTGCCTGGTCCTCGACATCAGGTTGCCGGGATTGAGCGGTCTGGACTTTCAAAACGAATTAGCCAGGGCGAACATTCAGATTCCGGTCATCTTTATGACGGGCCATGGCGATATCCCGATGACGGTCAGGGCCATGAAGAGCGGCGCGGTCGATTTCCTGACCAAGCCGTTTCGCGATCAAGACATGCTGGATGCCGTGGTGGCGGCGATCGAGCGGGATCGGAAGAGGCGGGAGGCCGACAAGATCACCGCGAACTTCCAGGCCCTCTTTGACACCCTGACCCCCCGCGAGCGGGACGTTTTGGCCCTGGTCACTTCCGGCCTGATGAACAAACAGGTGGCCGCCGAGCTTGGCCTTGCCGAGATTACTGTTAAGATCCATCGCGGCCACATTATGAAAAAAATGGGCGCGAGGTCGTTGGCCGATTTGATCAGAATGGCGGAGACGCTGGGTATTCGTCGTGCAAAGTCCTCCGGCGTATAAACCTATGTATATTTTACAATCTTGTCCCGCGGCCCCATCTTTGGATGCGGTTGCTGTTTGAGCGCCAACGCCTTGTTCGCACGTCAGGAAGGATCGTCTTGTCAACGCTTTCGGTTATTTCCGTCATCGACGATGATGCGTCCGTTCGTGCCGCGACGAACAACCTTCTGACGTCGCATGGGTATATCGTCCATACATTTGCATCGGCCGAGGAGTTCTTGCGGTCGACCCAACTCCATGACACCGCGTGCGTAATTGCGGATGTGCAGATGCCGGCCATGAGCGGTTTGGACCTGCTGACCCTTATGCGCACCCAGAGTTACCGCGCGCCCTTCATTTTCATCACTGCTTTTCCCGATGACAGCGTCCGCACCCGGGCGCTGAAGGCCGGAGCAATTTGCTTCTTGGGCAAGCCCTTTGCCGGACCCACCTTGATCAAATGCCTCGAGACCGCGCTGGAAGCAGATCGCGGCGGAGCCGACACCTGAGCCGGTGAGCGCGACGCGGCATCGCGCACGCTACTTGCGAAGGCTCCTTCGAACGCCATCAGCGGTCCGCCCGCCGCGCTGACAAACCAAGGTATGGGGCGACCCAAACCAATGCGACATGCGAATCAACCTCCGTAGGATCGTGCCGATCGCCTTGATCGGACTAGGTTGACATCAGGTGCCCGACTCCGGAAACGCGCCGGTGGAGTGAACCAATGAGTCAAACGTTGCGGGTGGAACCCATGTCGACGAAGTCATGGACCGTCTGGTCGAAACTTCCCGGCTATTTCCCACGGCATTCAAAAAGCGACAGAGCTCCTGTGATCTTCCGCTGGAATGACCTCATGCAACGACCTGAGTTCACGCGCTCGACTACGCTGCGTTGGACCCTTCTGGTGGCCGGTATATTTGCGGCTTTTACCGTTGCCTTGCTCGGGGTCGTTTATTTGAAAACAAAGCATGATCTGACGATGCGATCCGACCGCGTGATCGGTTCGCAAATGAACGCCTTTGCGGACTTGCCGCCCGAGCGGAGGCTGGAGGCGATCAACGCGTATCTAAAGCAGGATCCGGATCGAGTTCGGCTGGCAGGAATTTTTGACTCCAGCGGCCGGAGGATCGCAGGGAACGTGGAAAACCTGCCATCCGAGCTCGGCGCTACCGGACAAAGTACTGTGGTGGACCGGATAGACGAAAAGGGTCGGGAGAAACAGGCAGGCCGCCTGATCGCGCAAAGCTTGCCGAATGGCGATGTGCTTGTGGTGGGACGAAATATCGATGAGGTCGAGGAGATCGCACGCGTGGTTGGCGAGGCGCTTGCGCTGGGCCTGTTTCCCGCGGTGCTTCTTTGCCTTGCAGTCGGCTTCTCGCTGGCCGCGCGGGCCCGCAAGCGTATCGCCGAGGTCAACGAGCGGGTGCAGCGCATCGTCGCCGGCAACTTGCGCGAACGATTGCCGCATCGGAACAGCGGCGATCCCTTCTCCAAGCTTGCGATGATCGTCAACGGCATGCTCGACGAGATGGAAACTCTGATCCACTCCCTTGCTAACGTCGGCAATAACATAGCGCACGACCTGCGGACGCCACTTACCCGTGCGCGGCTGACGCTCGAGCGCGGTCGCAGCAACGCCATGACGCTGCAGCAGCTGCAGGCTGCTGCCGACAAAACAATAGAGGGCCTCGATCAATCGCTATCCATCATCACAGCCATTTTGCGACTTGCGGAAATCGAGAAAAGTCAGCGATCGTCCGGCTTCGGCCGAGTAGCGCTCGCCGATCTCATACGCGAGGTGGGCGACATGTACGAGCCGATAGCGGAAGACAAAGGTATCAGCCTTATGATCCACTCGCAGCACGAACCGAACGTGCATGGCGACCGGGATCTGCTGATCGAGGCGGTCGCCAACCTCGTCGACAACGCCGTGAAATTTACGCCGGCCGGCGGGCGGGTGGAAATCGGCTTATTTCGCGGCAATGGTGAAAACATCGTGCGCGTCAAAGATACCGGCTCCGGCATAAGCGAACACGAACGCGACGCCGTCCTGAGGCGTTTCTATCGGTCGGATCGAATAAGACACACACCAGGCGTGGGTCTTGGCTTGAACCTGGTCGCCGCGATCGTCAGGCTGCATGGCTTCCGGTTCACCATCGTTCCGGGATCCGGGTGCGTGGTTGAGATCGGATGCCCATATTTGCCGACGCGAACGCGCCACGCGATGTGATTGCGGGCAAATACGCTCCATGGGCAATGAATGTCGACTCGATTACCTCAGTGAACTGGGAGTCTGCACATGCAAACCCTCACCAGGATCCGCGCTGCCGCCTATTCGATCGTGTTGGTGGCCGCCGGGACGCTTTCCGCGCCGCTTGCGGCGTATGCGGAGGGCGATGCAGCGGCCGGCGAAAAGATCTTCGCCCATTGCGCCCCCTGCCACTCGACCAAGTCGGGTGAAAACAAGTTCGGCCCGTCATTGGCCGGCGTCGTCGGCCGCAAGAGCGGCACGGTACCCGGCTTTAATTATTCGCCGGCATTGAAGGCGCAGAACGTCACCTGGGATGAAGCGAACCTGGACGCATGGCTCCAAGGCCCCGGCAAATTCGTCCACGGCACGAAGATGATCTACTCGGTGCCGGACGAGAAAGACCGGCAGGACGTCATCGCTTATCTCAAGACGCTGCCGAAATAACTTGCTGCCGAGGCTCGGTTGCAACGTCACTGTCCGCGACGCGTGCCCTCGGCCCATGAAAGCGCGAGGCAAATGCCTCGCTCTTTCGGCTTTATTCCGGTCTGACGGCGAGGTTGAATGTGTTGCCGTTGACGGTGCGTAGCTGCAACGTCGCGGCGCTATGGAGGCTGCCGGTGTCGGCACCGTTCGCGGCGGGCAGGGTGATTGTCGCCATCGCCCCCACCTGGGCCCGCAAGCCGAACGGGCCCGGCGCAAACCGGTTATAGGCGAACTCATTGCTGATCGCGGAAGCCGGCAGGCGGCTCAACACGTTACCGTCCCATTGCTCGAGCACGGCGCCGTCACGGGATTTGAGCACGGCAGTCATCATGTTGGACGGCGCCGCCGGCGTGCCGCCGTCGAGATAGGCATGGAAACGCACGGCACCGTTCGGGAGCAGGACACCATCCGTCAGACTGAGGTGATGCTTGCCCGGGCTCACCGGGCCGCCATGAAAAGGCGTGACCACCGAGCCGCGGTAATAGTTGTAGGTGGCGACGTTGAAGACGACGGTCGCCGCAAACACCGCCAGCGCGAGTCCCTCGAAGGCGCCGCTGCGCAGCGGAAGCGGCAAGGCGCCGGACATCCAGTGGAACCAGCCGCGCTCGGCGAGCGCCGGCCGGCGCGCCAGCAGCGCGTTATCGAGCGAGAACGCACCGCTGCCGCCAAGCATCAGGGTGGCGCCGATCGCCAGATTGCACGCCGCCATGGTCCATTCATCGATGCACGTCGCACCCTGCCACCCGAACATCAGCATCAGCACGACGGAGAGGCCGATTGAGGCCAGCGCCGCGGCCCGCGTGAGAAAGCCGGTCATCAGGAACAGGCCGGTGATCAGCTCGGCGCCGCTGAACAGGATCAGCGAGGCATAGAGAAGGTAGAAGTGTTGCAGCAGAAAGGCGATGATATGGTCCGTGCCAAGCAACGCGCCCGGCATCGCCGATTGGAATTTGTTGGCCATCCAGCTCGCAGCGTTCGGATCGAGCTTGGCGGGCGCGTAGATGAAGCGGCGCGAACCACCGCCCCAATAGACGAATCCTTGAATGAATCGGATCGAAAGCAGAGCGAGCGCGGCGATGCGCAGCGCGTCGGCCTTGCTGCCTTGGGCAGCGGCGGGATTGGAAGCTGCCGCGGCGTCGTCGAGCATGAGTGTGGACATGATGATTCTTCTGTGCCGTGACGGATTCAATGGTCGGCGCTACTATGCGTAGTGAAAGCCGACCTGCTGCAACTCGAGCATGGTGCCGCCCGCACCGGGGATGAGAACGACGCCATCCACCAGATGGTTGGTCAATTCGGCTGCGAGCGCGGCATGAGGGAGCTTGTCAGGATTGAGGTCGGCCTTGATGAGGGCGGCCGCTTGCTCCCAAATGGCATTGTGGCAGCACATGAAAACAACGCCACGACGCATCAGCGCAGGAATGGAATTATCCTCGGCGGAGAAGGGCCCCGCCTGGTCCTCATAGTTCGCCGGATCGGCCGCCGCGGCCTTTTGTTCGATCATCAGCGTATTGGTCTTGAATTTATCTCCGGCCATTCTGGTGAGCTGGTACTTGTCCCATATGGACTGATCGTAAAGCGCAAGATGCGCCGTGCCATGCGTAACGGAAACGGCAAGGAAATCCGGATGTTTGAATGACCAGATCTGGGTATTCAGCGCGTTGCGTATCAGGCTCAGCCAGGGAATTCCGATGTCGATACCGTCCCAGGCCTGCTTCGGCACGGGCCTGTAGGCGAGCACTTCGGTCAATGCTTCGTGATCCCATTGCTCTGGATGGTTCAGGATCATCGGTACGGTCTTGAAATCGCGGCGGCGGGGTGCCTGCGCGAGACGCTTCTGCAACGCGTCAAGATCGGTGGCGCCGGGAGGCGTCAACGCGGACTCGACGGTCGCTGCCGTGGGTTTGGCCGCCGCCGATGCAAGACCGATCGTGCCTGTGGCCGCGGCCAGGGCGAATGTTCTCAGTATGCCCCTTCTGCCGGCGATAAAGTTCATGGCCATCATCTCCTCTCTTCAGGGAGATAGGCGGGGGGATCATCCGAGACCAATAAATCCTGTTTTATACCCCAAATAATTGCATGAGCCCGATGCCTCTCATGGAGGTGGCCGGCTGTCCGGTTCCGGCCTAAAGGCCGTGGCGCTCACTCAGAAGCGGAAGCGAAGTCCGACCGTCGGATCGATCGTACTCCGATTGAGGAAGCCGTTCGCCAAGCCGCCATTGACCTGCGAGAACATGATCCCGGCGTAGGCATCGAACTTCTTCGCAAACTGCCAATCGGCGACGAAAGAAATGGCGTCCTGGGTCCCATGGCAGTTTGAGAACGCCGAGGGGTTGTTGCAGTTGACGAATGCACCAAAGGTGGGCTGCGTATAATGGTAGTAAGCGCCGATCAGATCCAGATTGTCGGTGACAGCGTATTTCGCTCCAGTCCAGAATGAATGGAGTAACCTGTTGCCGGCGTTGAAAGCCGTGTTGTTGATATTGGTATTGTTGACCGCGGCGCAGCCGGCGCAAACGAAGTCTCCCCCGATAGTTGTAAAACCGGTAAAGGGCGCAAACGGATTGCTGGGGGGCGCAAATTGAATGAATTCGTATCCGGCGAACAGCTTGAGCGGCCCGTTGGTGTATTTACCGACCAGCATCACACTGCTGTCGTCGGAGAGCGTCGCGGTGAGGACCTGCGGCAGCACCGCCGGCAGGATGTTGCCGGCAAGCCCGACCGACACGGCGTTCTGGACGTAGCTGCCGATGGCGTCGAACGAGAGCGTGCCGCCGGCCAAGTTGGGAATGTCTCCGCCGAGCTGGAGCTGATACGCACCCGTCGCGGCGTTGTTCAGGTCGTAACCACCGAATTGCCAGAGCGCCCCAACCCTGAACTGGCCAATGTCGACACGATACTTCACCGACGTGCTAAACCGGCAGTCCTCGGTATCGCCCACGCCGCAGGTAATTCCCTGCCAGCCTATCTGCGAGAAAGCGTACGAAGCCCCCATCGGATCATAGGCAAAGACCGCGTCCAAGGTCAGCGAGTTTTGCCGGAACACGGTCAGGGTGCCATAGGGTGAACTGACGCCCAAATAGCCCACGGAATTGTAAAATTGCCCGCCCCGGCTCGAGTCAGCGCCCGTGTCTTGGCTGGTGAGCGGTATACCGGCGTTCTGCTCCACCGAGTGCGGTCCATTGGACAAGTGCAGGGAATAAGGATCGAAGCCGGCCTGCAGGTCGAAGATAAAAGTCCATCCCTCGGCGAGCGGCTCCTTGCCCTTGATCCCGATGTTTGAATTGGACAAACCGTTCGGCGCGAGACTCCACTGCGGGCGATTGCTGAACTTCTGGATGATATAATCTGCCCCGACGGCGGATGTGCCATTGAAGGGCGCCCCATGGCTCATCCATGTCACGCCCCCATCGATCGTGCCGTAGACCGTGATGCCATTCCAGGTCAATGGGCAGGCCGTAACGACAAAGTCCTCAAGGCTGCTACACGTCGCTGGCTGCGACAGAGCTTTCGTGGTCGCAGCGGGCTGAGCCTTCGTTACGATGTCGTCGGCTGACGCAGGCGTCGCGTGCGCGGCGGAAGCAAGCCCGAGGATCATCGCTATGGGAATAGCAAATCTTTTCGTATTGTTCGCTCCCGACCGCGGCGAGAACAACGGGTGCCAATGTCGACGGACAGAGGCGGTCTCCGAGGTGAGCCGCCCATCCTTGCGAACAGGTCCCGAGCAGAAGCCGGCTACTGCCGTGCGCCCAGCGATGCGAGCCATCATCATGCCCCCCTACCGTTCTACCGTCCTACCTTCCGATCCTGGGTTTCCTAGCTGCCTAGTTGTCCGGATCAACGCAAATTCGAGTGAACTGCGTCCCCTGATCCATCCCGACCCATCACGCCCAGATGACTTCCGAACCGGCGTCCACCGTCGGTCGGACACTAAACGCCTGATCATCAAACGCCTGACGCGACAATGCAAGGCGAATTGTCATCTCTTGCGGGGGAGCGCCGCGGTCCGGACCTGTAGGAAACTGCGGCCGACTGAAGTTCCATATCAGAATGTCGGAATCCCGACAGTCAGCGGTCGCGCCATCATTTCATGAGTCGATACAGGCGAGGGCTACTCATGATGCCTGTGCATGATTTTCGATAGCCAGAACGGCGCCTACGCAGTGCTCGGCGTAGCATTTATCATCACAATAGGAGAGCTGCGTCTCGATTTCTCGCAGATAGCTCGCTCCGATCGGCTTACAGCATAGCGCACAGAAGGATGGCTGGCGCGGCGACCTGCCATTTACCAGGAGAAATCTCATATGACGCCGCCTATCGCCGGTAGGCGACAAGGACGGCTCAATAGGTGAAGTGTGGACAGAAAAGCTCATCGCGCAAACTCCTTGCTTGGACGTCCTATGATTCCGACTGCAACTGTTTGTCGGGCGGCTTGAAATCGGAGTAACCATCTGCGGTCGGCCTCCTCGCGGGACTTGAAGCGATTGACGCACTCCCTTGAACAGAGGGCGGTTCGCCAGGAGTAGTGCCGGATGAGGCCAAATTTTCCGTCGCAAATGGCGCATCGGTTCGCTGCGCCATTCCGAAGACATTGGGGACTATTGCGCATTTTCGTCTCCTGTGGGCTTTTCGTCGTCATGGGGTTTGGCTCCGCGAGCTAACCTTGTCGCTGATGCCGATATTCGGTCGGCGTAAATCCGGTGAATTTACGAAATGCCCTCGTGAATGAACTCGTCTCGCGAAAACCGAGCTGGATCCCGATCCGCGTCACGGAGAGCGCCGGCTTCTGCAACAGGCTCCTGGCGCGATCCATTCGGCGGGCCATATGATAGCGATGCGGAGGCGCGCCGAAGGATTGCCGGAAGGCGCGCGCAAAATGATAGACGCTGAGATCGACGCTCTCTGCGAGAGCGGCCAGCGAAATATCCTCCGCCAGATGCTGGTCGATGAATTCCGCCACGCGTTTCTGCTGCCACACTGGCAGGCCGCCGCGAAGCGGCTTTGCCGCAGCGGATGCCGTTCGTTCCGACCGGATCAGTTCGTGCATCAGCACGAGGCTCAAGGCCTCCGCATACGGGCGGCTAGCCGGGTCGGAGTTCCCCACCTGGGCCTTGAGTTTGAGCGCCGTGTCCCAGACGGCTTGATCGAAGAAGAACAACCGCGGGCCGATCATGGGGCGGGCGTTGCCGGATCCCGGATCAAACCACCGGTCTTGCAGATCGATGTAGAAATATGTGACGCGCGTCAGCACCCGCGGCGTCTGCCAGCCGTAGAACCGATGCCCGGCAGGCACGAAGCTGAGCTTGCAACTGAACTCGCGCAGCGTCGATTTCGGCAGCCCCTCGATCAGCGTCTCGCCGTCATGTCGTTCGGCACGTTCGTAAACGATCAGCAAATGCCTTCGAGCCTGAAAGCCGTATTCGAAAGTCTCGCGCCGGGTAACCCTTACCGCGTCGGCTTGTATTGCGCCCCAATTCGCCAATCGGCGACGAGCGATGTCCGGCGGCGAAATTTCAACGATCAATGGAGGCGAGGCGGGCAAACCCGGAAGGCTGATGCCGATGTCGCTCATTGCTGTTCTCCTGACACGCGCATTGGTTCCCTTCCCTCGGCCGGCCCTTTCCTCCGTCGAGTGCACCGAAGTGATGGCGGGATCACGTTGTCATCAAACCCATCATTGATGCCCAAAACTCAAGAAACGTCTCGGCCTTTACGCCGCTGTGAAAATTGCAATTGAAGGTAAGAGTAGGCGGGTGGATTTTCGGCACCATTAAATTGCCGTTCAGTTGATTAAATTCGATTTTATTCGA
>Ga0209526_10001940_pt1 | contig 13877 bp, 14 predicted proteins | sample JacPinW_OM2H0_M1_FD_188566 | JGI IMG/M metagenome (GOLD analysis project Ga0209526, IMG submission 188566) | Forest soil microbial communities from Algoma, Ontario, Canada - Jack Pine, Ontario site 1_JW_OM2H0_M1 (SPAdes) (version 2) | ecosystem: Environmental > Terrestrial > Soil > Boreal... | reverse complement strand
GGGCGGGCCGGTGATCCGGCAGACCGAGTTCTTTGCCTACACGCCGGCCGACCGGGAAGCGATCGCGGCCTGCCAGCAACGGCCCGGACCTGAAGTGACGACCTGGATGCGCGCCTCACTGGACGATCTGAAAGCGGTCAAGACGACCGGCGTCAAGGAGACCGGCATCCTGGTCTCGGCCTCCGACTACCACATCTACCTCAAGATGAATCGGACCCGCCGCCAGGCCGCGGAGGACTACGGCAGGGTCGTGCGTGCCGTGATCGAGGCCGGCCTTCGGCCACGCTGCCACCTGGAAGACCTGACGCGGGCGGACCTCGATGGCTTCGTCGCGCCACTGGTCGAATCCCTCCAGGAAATTGGGCGAGCGGCGAACGTCCCGGTGAAATTCCGCCTGTGCGACACGATGGGCTTCGGGTTGCCCTGGCCGGAGGCAGCGCTTCCGCGCGGCGTCCCTCGACTGGTGCAGTTCTTCACGCGAACGCTGGGCATTGCCCCGGGGCTCCTCGAGTGGCATGGGCACAATGACTTCCACCGCGGCGAGGTCAACACCGTCGCCGCCTGGCTCTATGGCTGCGCCGCGGCGAACGGGTCGCTCTTTGGCTTCGGCGAGCGCACCGGCAATCCGCCGCTGGAAGCGCTGGTCATCGACCACATCGGGTTGAGAGGGGAGACGACGGGTGTCGACACCACCGCGATCACGCGGGCGGCCGCCTACTTTCGGGATCAGTTGGGGACGCCGCTGCCCGCGAATTATCCGTTCGCCGGTGCGGGCTTCAACGTCACCAGCGCCGGGATCCACGCGGACGGGCTGCTGAAGAACGAAGAGATCTACAACATTTTCGATACCACGCGCATCCTCGACCGGCCGCTCGGCATCACGGTCAACGATCGGTCCGGGCTGGCCGGGGTTGCGTACTGGATCAACACGACGCTGGGCCGCAAGGGCGCCGCCCAGGTCCAAAAGGACGACCCGCGGGTGGTGGCCATTCACCGCGAGGTTGAGCGGCAATATGCGGCCGGCCGAACGACCGGGTTTTCGCCAGACGAGATGCAGGCCCTGGCCAAGTTGCAGTTCGGAAACGCCCTGGCAACGAGCGCGCGCAGCTAACAAGTTGACCTGATTGCCGGAGTTGATGCTGTGAGGCATCCCGGCGATGAACAACGAAGGCGACCTGACGCCGCCGCAACCCGACCTGACGCCTGGGGCCGCGCCCCAGTCACCGTCGACTGTTGCGCCGTCGCGCTCCTGGTTTGGGCGGTACGGGCTCATCGTGGGCGGAGCCGGCGGGGTGTTGGTAGTGGGCGCCGTTGCGGTCGCGGCCGCGCTGCTGCTCGCCCAGCCGAATCCCAGCATCGAGAAGATGGTGCCGGCGACGCATGACGTCCTGGTCATCGCCAACCTCAATCCATCGCTCGCGCAGAAAGTCAACTGGCTGCGAGCGGTCCACAGCTTCCCCGACACCAAGACGGATGCGGCGATCTCGGCCAAGCTCGATGAGGCCTTTAAGGCCGCCGGCCTTTCGTTCACCAATGACGTGCAGCCGTGGCTGGGTGGAGAAGTCGGGGTGAGCGGCAAGGTAAACATCGACAGCACCACCGACTCCCCCTTCGCCCTGTTCGCGACGTCACGCGATGACACCAAGGCGAAGGCCGTGCTCGCCAAGCTCCGGGGCGGCAGCTTCGGCAAGAAGTACACCTGGCGCGACGAGACCTACAACGGGATCAGCATCTCGTCCGGCACACCGACCGTGACATCCCAGAAGCCGGTCGCCTACAGCTTCGTCGACCACACGATCGTGGCCGCGAGCTCAGCGGCGATGATCCACGAGATCATCGATACCGATCAGGGTCGGGGCGCGCGGCTCGTTGATTCCGCCGACTTTAAGGCCACGATGAAATTGCTTCCCTCCGACCGGCTTGGCATGGGCTATATCGCGGGGAAGTCGCTGGTCGCGGGCGTCAAGAAACAAATGGCCAAGCCGTCGACGCTGGGCTTACCGGCGCTCAAGACCGCGGACGACCTCAACGCGCTGCAGGGAATCGGCGGCGCCGTCTCGGCAACGAGCACCGGGGTCGCCTTCGACGTCGCCGTGAAGCTGGACCAGAACAAACTCTCGGCGGCGACCCGTCAGTCCCTGGTCGCCACGGGGCACCCGGATGCCGTCCTGCGTTGGATTCCCAAATCAAGCGACGGCTTTGTCGCGATTGCCAACGTCGACAAGACCATCAACTCGTTGCTTGATCAATACAGCAGCGACCCGAGCGTAAAAGCTGGTTCCGACGCGGTTGGCCTCACCGGCCCGCAGGGCATCCTGCCGCACCTCACCGGCGACCTCGGCATCGAGGTCCAGCTGGGAAATAATTCCATCCCGAGCGGGGCGGTGCTGATCGGCACCAATGACGCGGCGGCCATGAACGCGTTCTTCGCGAGGCTTCTCGGCATAGCGGGCTCGCTGAGCGCCGGCGTCGGCAACACCCAGGGCGGCGTTCTAACCCCGAACCTGGGCCGAATCACGACCAGCACCTACCGCGGAGTCGTGATCACGTCCTGGAATTCCGCTGGCCTGAGCGGGGTCGTCCCGTCCTACGCGGTGCTCGACAAGATGGGGATCCTCGCCTCGAGCCTGGCCGAAGTCAAAGCCGTCATCGACGCCCACCTCGCCGGGACAAACATCACGGCCGACCCGACCTACCAGGCCGCAAGCGCCGCGTCGCTGGCGCAGCCGACGGGGATCGTGTACGTCAACATGGCACGGGTTGTCAGCGTCCTCGAAAAGCTGTCGACGACTTCAGCCATGGAGACAAAGGCAGCCGGCTACCTGGCGCCCCTGAAGGCTTTCATGCTTACGGCGACCAGTCAGACTGGCGCCGCCGTCGAGCGATTCTTCGTCGCGATCAAATAGGTCAGTTGCGCTGGCCAAGCAGCCAATTGGGATCCTTGCATGCCGGGCCGAGGCTCTGGTACCTTAGTGACTGACGTGTCAGTCAGTAGCAAAGCGGCCAGCGAGACGCCCCTGACGGAACGGCAATGGGTGCGCCGCGGCGAGTTGCTGGACGCCGCCCGCGGGGTCTTCGAGCGTGACGGCTACCACGGCACGACCGTTAGTGCGATCGTGCAGGCGGCCGGTCTCTCCCAGGGGGCGTTTTATCTCTACTTCCAGGATAAGAAGGCGGTCTTTGCCGCCCTCCAGGATGAGATGGCGACGCTCCTCCGCCGCCGGATCTACTGGGCCACCCGCGACGAGGCCGATGCCCGGCAGCGGCTCGAGTCCGGGCTGAAGGCGTATTTCGAGTACTACGAGGAGTACGCAGCCTGGAATCGCCGGCTGACGATCGAGGGGCTTGCCATCGACGACAGCTTCGAGCGCCGCCAGACCGACCTCGCGCAGACCCTCGCCTCGGCCTTTCGGCCGACACTGGATCAGCTCGGCGTGGGTGAGACCGAGCTGGCCGCGTTTGCCCTTCTCGGCATCGCGAGCCAGACCGCCTACTGGCAGCACTTTCAGCGCAGATACGAACCATCGATGAGCGCCGGTGCGCTTGCCCAGGCCTGCGCCAGCCTGTTTCTCAATGGCGCGCCATCCATCACGGCGCATTCACCACAAGGAGGCACACATGCCTGAAGCCAAGGAAGTATTCACCGAAATCCAGAACCGCATCAAGTCGCATCCGGAGAAGTCCGCGGGTCTCAATGCGACCTATCAGTTCGATCTCAGCGGCGAGTCGTGGACGCTGAAGATCGCCAACGGCGCCCCTGAGCTCATCCAGGGTCCGGCGCAAAGCCCGAACACCACCCTTATTGCCTCGACCGATGACTGGATGAACATCGCGACCGGCAAGCTGAACCCCGTGACGGCCTTCATGCAGCAGAAGTTGAAGGTCAAGGGCGACATGGGGCTGGCGATGAAGCTGCAGGGGCTGTTGCAGTAGTGACGGATTCGCGCTGGGTCGGCCGGAGCTACGAGACGGCGCCGTTCGAGGTCACCGAGCAATCCATCCGCGACTACATGGCGGCGGTCGGTGACCTGCGTGAGGACGACGAGCTGATCGCGCCACCGACCTTTGCCATGGTCTACGGGTTCGACGCGTACTGGCAGCTCTGGACCGACCAGGAGGTGGCGCTGGACGTGGCGCATCTCGTGCATGGTGAGCAGCGCTTCACTTTCCAGCGGCCGGTGCGGCCCGGTGATCGGATCCGCACCACGGGCCGGCTGACCGCGATCAACTCGCGCGGCGACATGGAACTGGTCACCTTCGAGCTGAAAGCCAGGGACGCGGAGGACCGTCCGGTTTCCGACGGCACGGCTCTCTTCATCATTCGAAAGCCATGAAGACGATGAGCACGCTCGACTTCGAGCACATCACTCCGGGGCAGGCGTTGCCGCCGCTCACCAAGCACGTGACGGTCGAACAGATCCGGCAGTACGCGGAAGCCTCCGGCGACCGCAACCCGATCCACCTGGATGAGACCTTCGCCCGGTCCGCCGGCCTCCCGGGCGTGATCGCCCATGGGATGCTCACGATGGCTTTTGCCAACCAGACGGTGACCGACTGGCTGGGCGACCGGTCGTTGCTCAAAAGCCTGCACGGTCGGTTCGCGGGAATGGTCCTGCCCGGCGATGACGTGACCTGCTCGGGGAGCGTGGCATCGAAGGACGATGCAACGCGACGTGTGGTGATCAACCTGGTCGTGACCAATCAGCGCGGAGAAAAAGTCTTCAACAAAGGTGTGGCAGAGGCCGAGTTCCCGCCACAAAGGAGCAGTAGCAATGCCGCTTGACTTCACTCTCACCCCGGAGCAAGAAGAGATCAAGGGGCTCGCCCACGAATTCGCCGAGAAGGAGATCCGGCCCGTGGCGGCCCACTATGACGAAACGGAAGAGTTCCCGTGGCCGGTGTTGAAGAAGGCCCATGAAGTCGGGCTCACGCCGGTGGCGTCGATGCCCGAGGCCTACGGCGGCGGCGGCCTCGACATGATCTCCAACATGCTGATCGCCGAGGAGCTGCACTGGGGTTGCGCCGGCATCGCGGTGGCGATCACGGGCACCGGCCTCGCTGCCGCGGCGATCCTGGCGATGGGCAACGAGGCGCAGAAGAAGAAGTGGATCGGCGAGTTCTGTAATGCCAAAAGTCCGGTGGTCGGCGCCATGGGGCTGACCGAGCCGGGGACAGGTTCCGATGCCATGGCCATCACCACCACGGCGAAGAAAGTCGACGGTGGCTACCTGATCAACGGCACCAAGCAGTTCATCACCAATGGCGGCATCGCCGACCTGCACGTCATCTTCGCCAACACGGATCCGAGCATCGGCGCAGCCGGCATCGCGGGCTTGGTCGTCGAGAAAGGCAACAAGGGCCTCAGCATGGGCCGCAAAGAAAAAAAGCTTGGCGTGCGCGCCTCGCACACCGCGCAGGTCATCCTCCAGGATTGCTTCGTGCCGACCGAGAACCGGCTGGGCGGCGAGCCCGGTGATCCCGATGCGGGGCCCGGCGCGCTTGGCGCCTTGCAGATGCTCGAGTACTCGCGGCCATCGGTCGCCGCAGGCTCGATCGGCATCGCCCGCGCCGCCTATGAGTACGCGCTCGACTACGCCCAGCAGCGCGTGGCCTTCGGCAAGCCGATCATCAAGCACGAGGGCATCGGCTTCAAGCTGGCCGAGATGGCGATCAACATCGACGCGGCGCGCCTGCTCACCTGGCGGGCGGGCTGGATGGCGCAGAACAACATGCTCTTCACGCGCGCCGAGGGCAGCATGGCGAAGGCCTTTTCGGCCGACATGGCCATGCAAGTCACCCTGGAAGCGGTCCAGGTCCTCGGCGGAAACGGCTATATCCGCGAGTATCCCGTCGAGAAGTGGATGCGCGACGCCAAGATCTATCAGATCTGGGAAGGGACGTCGGAGATCCAGCGGCTGGTGATCTCTCGAGCGATCTCCGGCGAGCGACGCCCGCTGACACGCGAACAACCGAAGCCCCAGATCCGGAAGGCGAGCTAGCGATGATCGACCTCAAGGGGAAGGTGGCCCTGGTTACGGGCGGGTCGCGCGGCCTCGGTCGGGCCGACTGCCTGGCGCTGGCGCGGGCCGGCGCCGACGTGGTCGTCACCGACATCCTGATCGAGAGCGATCCGGGGCTCGAAAAGGCCGCGGAGGCCTCGCAGAGCGCGCTCTCGCAGGTCATGGCCTCGCAGAAGGCGGTCTATTCGGAAAAGACGTCCAGCGAGATTCGGGACATGGGCCGGCGGTCCGTCGCCCTGAAGATGGACGTGACCGATCGCGAACAGGTCAAAGCCGTCGTCGAACAGGTGGTCAAAGACTTCGGCAGCCTCGACATCCTTGTGAACAATGCCGGAACGCTCGACCACATGGCGGCGGTCGAGAACCAGGTCGACGCGCTCTGGGATCGCGATCTGAGGGTCAACCTTACAGGCGCGTTCAATTGCTCGAAAGCCGTCTGGCCGCACATGAAGGAGCGCAACTGGGGGCGCATCATCATGATGTCGTCGATTGCCGGCGCCCTCGGCGGGTTCGGCCAGGCGAGCTACGCCACGACGAAAGCCGGCCTTGTCGGGCTGGCGCGGACGTTGGCACTCGAAGGCGCCCGCTACAACATCACGGTCAATGCCATCGTGCCGGGCATCATCGGCACCGAGGCATTCAAGATGGGCCGCCCCGACATGAACGAACGCATGATCAAGCGCGTGGCCCTGCGACGTCCGGGCGAACCGGAAGATATTGCAAATGCCATCACGTTCTTGTGTTCACCGGCGGCCGGCTACATCACCGGGGTCGCGTTGCCAGTGACCGGCGGCCTGGACCTCTTCACGTTCTGATGGACAGCCTGCTCGAGATTTCCACCAGCGACTTCGTGACTACGATCCGCATGAACCGGCCGCCGGTCAATGCTCTCGTGCCCGAGCTGCAGGAGCAGTTGATCGAGGCGCTCAATCGGGTCAAGGACCAGGATGCCACGCGTGTCGTGGTGTTGACCAGCGCCATCGACCGGTATTTCATGGCCGGCGCCGATATCAAGGCGATGGGCGGTGACGGTGGCTTCGATCGGGAGAATCCCGCGACGCTCGAGCGGGTCGCGCAGATGTCGCGCCGCAGCCAGGCCGCCTTCGGCGAAATCGAACACTTTCCGAAGCCGCTGATCGCCGCCATCAACGGGCATGCCCTCGGCGGTGGCTGCGAGTTGGCGCTCGCCTGCGATTACCGGCTGATGATCGATGACGGCCGATCGACCATCGGTCAGACGGAGACCAACCTCGGGTTGATCCCGGGCGCCGGCGGGACGCAGCGGCTGCCCCGGTTGGTCGGCCGCGCGCGTGCGACCGAAATGATCTTCGAGTCCAGCCGCCTCAAGGCGCCCGAAGCGGCTGCCATCGGGCTCATCAATGCGGCCCTACCCGTAGAGGGATTTCAGGCCGCGGTGCTCGAGCGCGCTCGACGGCTGGCCCAGGCGGCCCCCATCGCGATGCGGCTCGCCAAGGAAGCGCTGCTCGCGGGGCTCGAGCGGCCCCCGGGAAAGGGGTATGAAGTCGAAGCCGAAAACTTCGGTCGCGCGGCGATGACCGAGGACGCGATGATCGGCATCATGTCCTTCGTCAGCAAGCAGCAACCAGACTTCAAAGGCAAGTAGGCCAGTAAGCAGACGCACCTCCCAGCGTTCTAACGGGAAGGAACCTCGAATCACAGGAGGATTGTGCATGCTTCGATTCGTATTCGTTGCGGCTACGGCGGCCGTGCTGCTTGCCGCTGGTGCCCTGAGCGCGGCGGCCGGCAATCGGCACACCGGTCAGGCTGCAGCCGTACACGGCCAGGCGATCACGAGCTTGACGTCCGGGGCCATGTTGCAGGTTAAGGCGCTCGACGACGAGGAATCGGCGCAGGCCGCCAGCATCGAGGCGGCGAAGGCCGCCGCGGCTCAGGCCGCTGCCGCGCAAGCTGCTGCCGCGCAAGCCGCTGCCGCGCAGACACCAGCGTCGGAGCAAGACGTCGAGGCCAACGATCAATCCGGTCCCGACACGGCCGACGAGCAGGACAACGAAAGCGAGAGCGGCGACTGAGCGCTTTGCCGTACGAACGGCGGCCCGTCGGGGCCGCCGTTTTTTGTTTCAGGGGACCGGCGCGTACTGCGTGACGCGGTCGCGGATGGCCCTGATCACGGCCTCGACGCGCTCAGTATCGGGGCCCGAGGCCCGCAGGATGAGTTCTCGCGTCTCCGTCTGCGGGTACGACCCCAGGGAGACATCCGGGTACTCCTGCTCGAGCGCTTGCATCACGTCGTGGAACATGCTTTCCGGCGCCATCCGGTAGTGCAGCTCACGCACGACGTCCGCCCGGGCGCCGGTCAGGTAGCGAAGCTCGACGTCTTCGTAGACGGCGCGGAGCTCGTGTGGCACCCCCGGTAGCGCGAACAGATAGCGTCCGTCGCCCAGGTCGAATGCCAGGCCCGGGGCCATGCCGGCGCCGTTGCGAATAAGCGTCGCGCCGACAGGCAGCGTCGCCATTCGTCGATTACCGGCATTCAGGGCCGCAGTGCCGCGGCGCGCGGCCATGTTCCGGATGAACATCAGGGTTTGCATTTGCGCTCCGACCTCGCGGCGGTAGGCCAGCGGCCGATCGAGCGCGCGTCCAAGCGCGATGTAGGTCCGGTCGTCGGGTGTCGGTCCAAGCCCGCCGCAAACAAAGATCCGTGACAGCTCCGGACGCTTGGTGTGCTCGTGAATCGCCGAGACGATGTCGGCATCGACGTCGCCCACGGTGGTGATCAGCCGGACCGGAAAGCCGCAGCGAAAGAGCCGCATCGCGAGCCAGTTCGAGTTGGTGTCGACCGTGAAGCCACGGAGGATCTCATTCCCGACCACGATGATGCTCGACTGCGGCACGCGCCCCATAATGACAGGGAGTGCCCAGATCCGCTTACGAACGCAGCAAGGGCGTTGAGACCGTCACGTGGCGCGAGTTTCCCCTGGGAAAAGGCATCGCGCTCTCGATTCTCGATGAAACCGCGGCGATCGGACGGCAGGCCAAGGGGCAGGCGCTGCTCGATGTCCTCGATGAGGCCGCAGGCCTGCCGCCCTGCAAGCTGACGGTGGCCGATCGTCCGCAGCGACATCGAACGCGCGGCGGACGTCTCGAGCTGAAGACGTACGGCTACTACCGGATCGCCTGGGAGTCGATGCCGCGGCGGGGGACGATCCGGATTTACAACCTGACCGCGATCCGCCAGCAGGTGTTGGCGCCGAAGGTCTTCCTCGAGACGCTGCTGCACGAGTGGGTGCATCATTATGACTTCACCGGCTTGCAACTCGAACGCTCGCCGCACACGTCAGGCTTCTTCAACCGGATTCGCGACCTGGCCGAAACGCTCGGTGTCGGTTACGTGACGCCCCCCAAGCGCGAGTCGCCGGCCACCGAAGCCGCCGAAGACGTCGTCGTCACCGGTCCCGACCGTCTGCGGCCCGGCGGTGTACCACCGCCGAAATGGATCCGGGACCAGGTGCTGGCGTTGTTCGGCCGTCCAAGGACATAATCGGGCCGAGGCTCTACAATACGGCGGGCGTTTTTTGGTGCACCCACACTAAGGAAGGGAGGCGCTGACTCTGTTCGTCGCGGCCGCGATCACCATTGATGACTCGTCGTCGACGGCTGTCCTGGCATTGGTCAGCGTCGCGGCCCTGATCGCCCTCGCCTACGGCGGCTATCTGACCCGCTGGGTGCTGATGGCCAATCCGGGAAACGAAACCATGCAGCGGATCGCGCGCGCCATCCAGGAAGGCGCCGCCGCCTACCTCAACCGGCAGTACGGCGTCATCGCCGTTATTGGGGTCGTCCTCGCCCTGGTCATCACGTTTGCGATCAACTGGGAGACCGGCGTCCTCTACGTCGTCGGTGCCGGCTGCTCGGCCCTGGCCGGCTACGTGGGGATGAACGTCTCCGTGCGGGCGAACGTGCGGACCGCGCAGGCGGCCACCCGCGGACTGGACGCGGCGCTCCAACTAGCCTTTCGTGGCGGCGCGGTCACCGGCCTCTTCGTGGTCGGCCTCGGATTGCTGGGCGTCGCCGTTTCTTACTGGGTCTTTCAGAAACCCCAGTCACTCGTTGGCCTGGCATTCGGTGCCAGCCTGATCAGCGTCTTCGCCAGGCTCGGTGGGGGGATCTTCACCAAGGCGGCCGACGTCGGCGCCGACCTGGTCGGCAAAGTCGAAGCGGGTATTCCTGAAGACGATCCGCGCAACCCAGCGGTCATCGCGGACAACGTCGGAGACAACGTGGGCGACTGCGCCGGGATGGCGGCCGACCTGTTCGAGACCTACGCCGTCACGGCCATAGCCGCCATGCTGCTGGGCAGCCTGCTGTTCCCCGGAAAAGTCCAGTACGTGCTCTACCCGTTGATCCTCGGTGCCATCTCGATCATTGCCACCGTGATCGGCACCATGTTCGTGCGGCTCGGCCGGGGTACCTGGATCATGGGCGCTCTGTATCGAGGCCTGGCCATCAGTGCCGTGCTCGCGCTGGCGGGCTTTCTCGCGGTGACGGTCCTGATCGGCCTGAACTTCAATCTCTTCTGGGCTGCCGTCGTAGGCGTCGTCGTCACCATCGCGCTGGTAGCCATCACCGAGTTCTTCACCAGTGCCGACTTTCCGCCGGTGCGGCTGATTGCGCGGGCGTCGACGACCGGCGCCGCCACCAACATCATCGCCGGACAGGCGATCGGCATGATCAGCACGGCGCTTCCCGTGCTCGTCATTGGCGTCGGCATTCTTGTGTCGAATTTCCAGTTTGGTCTCTACGGGATCGCGATCGCCGCGATGTCGATGCTCTCAATGACCGGCATCATCGTCGCCATCGATGCCTATGGGCCGATTACGGACAATGCCGGGGGCATCGCCGAGATGGCGAACCTGCCAGAGTCCGTGCGCAATATCACCGATCCGCTGGACGCCGTCGGCAACACGACGAAGGCCGTCACGAAGGGCTACGCGATCGGCTCCGCCGGGCTGGCCGCCCTCGTGCTGTTCTCGTCGTATACGACCGAAGTTGGGCGTGGCACGCGCCTGGCATTCGACCTGACCGACCCCCTGGTGATCGTCGGGCTCTTTTTCGGTGGCATCCTGCCGTTCCTGTTCGGTTCGCTGAGCATGCTGGCGGTCGGGAGGGCAGCCGGTCAAGTCGTGGTGGAAGTCCGGCGGCAGTTCCGCGAGATCAAGGGCCTGATGGAAGGCACCGCGCAGCCGGAGTACGGTCGCGCGGTCGATCTCGTCACGCGCGCGGCCCAGCGCGAAATGATCATCCCCGGGCTGATCCCGGTGGCCGCGCCGCTGCTGGTGGGCTTCACCCTGGGACCGAAGGCTCTCGGCGGCCTGTTGATCGGGAGCATCGTGACCGGCATCTTCCTGGCCATCCAGATGACGTCCGGCGGCGGCGCCTGGGATAACGCCAAGAAGTACATCGAGGACGGCCATTATGGGGGCAAGGGCACGGAGACCCATGCGGCCGCCGTGACCGGCGACACGGTAGGGGACCCCAACAAAGACACGGCGGGGCCTGCGATCAACCCGATGATCAAAGTCGTCAATATCATCGCCATCCTGATTGCCCCGATGGTCGCCACGCACTCCCTGATCAGCTAAGTTCAGTACTCTCCCGTCTGGGGGAGGGCAGGGTGGGGGACTGTTACTCGCAACAATTCTTGAATAAACTTGATGCATGGACGAGTACATGCTCGAAATCAACGATTTGCGCCGGCGGATCGCCAAGCTCAAGTTCGAACGCGCCTCGGTCACGATCATCGAGGAACTGGAAGCGCAGCTGAGAATCCTCCGATCGATCTACGACTCGGCGACGGCGCTCTTCGCAGCGGGCGAGACGGACGGCCGGCTGCAGGCTAGCTTTCGCGACCGCCAGCTCGGCAACTGGACGTTCGAGAACGTCTATTTCTATGTCTACGAACAAGCGGTTGCCCTCGAGCCCGAAGGCCATGACCTCGCCACTTTGATCTGGCGCTACGATTACGCGGCCCCGCTCCTAGGCACGGTCGCGGCGAAATAAGACATCAGGGCCCGCATGCGGCCTGAGATCAAGCCTGAATTGGGGGGGTTGGCACAGCTCGCATCACCGGCGGCCGCCTGGCGCCGGCGTCTCTTGCTTCCCCTGGCGTTTACCGGGGGGCTCGCGAGCCTGGGTATCGAGTTTGCCGCGTCGCGGCTGCTGGCGCCCTTCTTCGGGCAGTCGCTCTTTATCTGGGGCACGCTGATCGGGCTGATCTTGATTTACCTGACGATTGGTTACTACGCGGGCGGGCGGCTCGCCGATCGGCGACCTGACTCGCGGCTTCTGTTTCAGATCACGGCGGCTGCGGCGCTGCTGACCGCCGCCATCCCGATCGTTTCGAAACCCATCCTTTCCCTGGCTCAGACTGGCTTCGCCCAGGTGTCCGTCGGCCTGGTGCTTGGCTCGCTGTTCTCGGTGATCGTTCTCTTTGCGGCGCCGGTCATTCTGCTCGGCATGGTGTCGCCGTTCGTCATCCGGCTGCGGATCCGGGAGCTGGAAACGGCCGGCAACGCGGCGGGCGCCGTCTATGCCCTGTCGACGCTGGGCAGCATCCTGGGAACGTTCATTCCGGTGTTTTGGCTGATCCCGACCTATGGGACGCGACCCACGATCTTTGTTCTTGCGTTTCTACTGGGCGCCATCTCGGCCGCCGGTTTGTACGAGCGTGGCCGGCGGCGGCTGTATTTACTGATCCCCGTAGTGATCGTCGCGTTGGCGCTGCTGTCGGGAGGCGCCATCCGCGCCGCCACCTACGGGACGCGCGTTTTCGAGACGGAGTCGGCTTATAACTACATTCAGGTCATCCACAGCGGCACCGAGACGCAGTTACTCCTCGATGAGGGCTCGGCGGTGCATTCAATCTACGATCCGACCAGCCTCTACACCCACGGCTACTGGGACGACGTCCTGTTGGCGCCCTACTTCGGATCCGGCCAGGTTCCGCGCCGCATCGCCCTGGTTGGGCTGGCCGGCGGGACGGTGGCTCGGCAATTTACGGCGATCGACGGGCCGATCCCAATCGACGGGGTCGAGCTCGACCCGAAGATCGTCGACGTCGGCCGGCGCTACTTCAACATGACGGAGCCCAACCTGCACGTCACCGTGGCCGATGGGCGCTACTGGATGGCGACCCAGGCCGGTCGCTATGACGTGATTCTGGTTGATGCGTACCGGCAGCCTTACATCCCGTTCTATTTGACAACCCGCGAATTCTTCGAAAGTGCCAAAGCCCACCTCCAGCCCGATGGCGTGCTGGCGATCAACGTTGGGCGCACGCCGACGGACAATCGGCTCGTCGACGCCCTGAGCGGCACGCTCAACGCCGTTTTCCCGAACGTCTTTACGATCGAGACCAACCAGCGGTTCACCAACACCGTGATCTACGCGACGTCCGCCCCGGCCACCGTGGACCGATTCGTGGCACGGGCCCACGCAGAGACCAACCCGAAGCTGCAGCCGATCATTGCCGACGCGTTTGCGACCGGCAATATCCGGCGGGTCCCGGCGAACAGGATTGTCTTTACCGATGACCTGGCTCCGGTGGAGCGGCTGATCGACGACATCATCCTGAGTTACATTCGAAGCTCGGGGTAAACTGAATGGCGATGGCTGTTACGCAACTCTCGGAAGCGACGGTTCTCGAGGCACTCGCCCGGGTGCAGGATCCGGAGCTTCACCGCCCGATGATGGAGCTCAAGATGATCCAGGACGTGGCCGTCATCGACGCCGGGACGATCGGCATGCGGGTCGTCCTCACGACGCCGGCCTGTCCCCTGAAGAACAAGATTCACGATGACATCGACGCGGCGCTGGCCA
>Ga0209526_10001939_pt1 | contig 13878 bp, 10 predicted proteins | sample JacPinW_OM2H0_M1_FD_188566 | JGI IMG/M metagenome (GOLD analysis project Ga0209526, IMG submission 188566) | Forest soil microbial communities from Algoma, Ontario, Canada - Jack Pine, Ontario site 1_JW_OM2H0_M1 (SPAdes) (version 2) | ecosystem: Environmental > Terrestrial > Soil > Boreal... | reverse complement strand
CAAAGGCAACGTCGAGGAAGTCTATGTCGATGACGTCTTCGGCGGCTCCGGCCGCCCGCCGACCTGCGAGACGGTGCTGACAAAATTTCGCGCGAACGCCGGTCTGATCGGGCAGGCTGACGATGTGTGTGCGCTGGAGGCATCGGTACTCTCGATCGACCATAAAGGGATCGACGAGATCACGCGATTATTGCGCAGATTTCACTCCGGCGACGCTGCCCACAGTACGGCAGCATGAGGGGAGGGCACGAATGTTCGATCTCTGGGCCTGCAACCAATCGCTGCGAGCGTGAGCAAGGACTGTAGTAGGCGCCGGATCAGAAAGCTGATCACGGCCACATGACCCAAGCTTCATGTCGTCGGGTCGGCGGCGATTTACGTCTTGATATTGAATACCCGCAGCGCGTTGGCGCGCATGATCTTCCGTAATGGTTCCTCGCGAAAATTGAGATCATGGACTTCTTCCACTGCGCGTTCGGGATCAATCACCCACCAGTCCGTTCCAAACATGAACTTGTCCTGGCCGAACGTATTGGCGAAGTGCACAGCGGACGCGCCCCAGTGTTTCGGCGCGTAAGCGTCACCCGCCATGTAGACGTTGGGGTGCTTCGTGCACACGCTGATCATCTCTTCGGTCCAGGGATAGCCGAGGTGGATGCCAATCAGCGTCAATTCGGGGAAGTCGATCGCAACTCGATCGAGCGTGATTGGGCGTCCCACGGACGGCAGACGCCGATCTTTTTGATAAACAAGGCAGTGCCCGACCTGCATCATGATGGGAATGCCGAGTTCGGCGCATCGGGCATAATAGGGATAGTAGATTGCCGCGTCGGGTGCCTGGCCGAACCAGTGGGGATAGAGGTGCGCGCCGACGAAACCGTACTCCTTGACCGCGACGTCGAGTTCCTTGAGGCCGGCGATCCCGCGCGTCGGGTCGACGCCGGCGAGCCCGCAGAAGCGATGCGGATAGCGCTGTACTGCCGCGTGCACCATCTCGTAGGGGATTTCTGTTGAACCCCGTATGCGCAAGTCGCCGCAGCGCACCGCGACGAGGAAGGAACGCTCGATTCCGGCACGGTCCATCTTCTCGATGTATTGTTCCAGCGTCAGTCCGCGCCGATGTCCGTGCTCGATTCGGACCTTATCGCGGAAATTCTCGTCGGTCGGAACGCGCCCCTCCGCAATAATATCAGGCGTATACATGTTGACCACGATATCGATCGCGCCGTAGCCGGACCGCGTCCTTGCGGGGTCGAACGGGTAGGCCGTTTGCGCCATGGCAAGTCTCGAGCGGATCCGGGTCTGTTGCTATTGCGCGACGATTTCGGCGTTCTGGAAGAACAGCCGCTCGTCAGGCCGCGGCGTCCATTTGATCCGATCCTGGACGCCGTAGGCATGGATCTCGTTGTAGAGCGGCGCGTATGGCAGCGCTTCCTTGCTCAGCTTGAGGATTTCACCAATGAGCGCACGCCGCTTGTCCTTGTCGCGCTCGCCGCGCTGTTGCTTCGCCAGCTGATCAACCTTCGGATCGGTCCAGTACACCCGGCCGCCGCTGTCATAGAGGCTTCCGATGATGAGGTCGGCGTCCATGATCGAGGGTCCGTAGGCGAAGAGGTGCATGCTGTTGAGCTTGCGGTTGGCCCAGAGCGGGAAGAATGCCGAATATTCCATGCCTTGGAGATCGATATTGATGCCCACCTGGCCGAGGTAGTTGGCGATGGCCTGGGCGACCTCCTGGCCGAATGCAAGATTGTTATTTGGATATTGCAGGGCGATGCTTTCGCCCTTGTATCCCGAGGCGGCGACAAGTTGCTTGGCGCGCGCCGGATCGAACGCTGCAGGCTCGATGTCCGGCGCATAGCCGAAGGTTACCGGCGCCACGACCTGCCCGGCAGGCTTTCCCAGTCCCCGCAGCAGGCGGGAGCTCAGGGCATTCCGATCGATTGCGCAATCGACCGCCTGGCGGATACGGACATCGCCGAGCAGCGGATTGTTCACATCGAACCCGACATAGACCACCTTGTTGCTGGCGACCTTCTCGATCTTGATCCCGGGCCTGTTGCCCAGCGAGGTAACGAGCGCCGGCGGCAGTATCGGAACCACATCGAGCTCGCCGGATGAAAGCGCCGCGGCGCGCGTGGTTTCGGACGGCACCGGCTTGAAGATCAATGTTCGAATCTTGGGGGCGCCTGCCCAATAGTCGTCGAAGGCAGCAAGCTCGACGCGGTCATCCTTGACCCAGCGCACGACCTTGAACGGGCCCGAGCCGACCGGCGCAAGCGCGAATTTTGCCGCCCCAATCTCCTCAAAGGCCCGGTTCGAGATGATCGAGATCAACGAGACCTGCCGGTCGAACGGCGCGAACGGCTCGCTCAATACGAAACGCACCGTGTTGGGAGCGGACACCTCGACCGACGTGAGCTTGCTGATATAAGTCCGCACCGGCGATCTCGCCTCGCCGAGCAGGTGCTTGTAATTCCAAACGACGTCGTCAGCCGTGATCGGCGTGCCGTCATGGAATTTGGCATTGGTCCGGATGGTGAATTCCCAGGTCTTGGTGTCCTCCGACGCGTTCCAGGACGTGGCGAGCAGCGGGACGATCGAGCCATCCGCATCTATGCGCGTCAGGCCGTCGAATATATTGCGGAAGACGTTGACGCCGATCGGCGAGGTGTCGAGCATTGGGTCGAGCGTGAGGACGTCGGAGCCCTGCGACACCACGATCGTGCTGTTGTCGGCGGCAAAGGCGGAGAAAGGCCGCGCCGCCAGCAAGGCTGTTCCGGTGAGCGCCATCCCCGGCAGGAAAGTGCGTCGTGACATCGGCATTGTTGATCTCCTTCGCGTGCGTTCCCCGGCCTTCTCTCTCTCTCTCTCTCTCTCTCTCTCTCTCTCTCTCTCTCTCTCTCCATCATCGACCGCGGCGGCCTTTCGTCAACGGCCCAAGCGGGCGGGCAGTGCCGCCGATTTGAAGTTCCTACAGCAGCTAGCGGCGAGTTGGTGAAGGAGCTTCAAATCGAAAAGCGGCACTAGAACATAGGTTTGCTAGCCCTTTTGCTTCCGAAGTTCGTGTCAGAAGGTGCCGCAATGTATGACGAACTTCGGAAGCGGGGCACTAGGCGCGGATCAAGCCTGATCTTTTCGCTCCTGTCCACGCAGCGCACGGCGGTCGATCTTTCCCATCCGGTTGCGCGGCAGATCCTGCACTAGGCGAAATTCCTTCGGCACCTTGTAGCGGGACAGTCGTTCGCGGCAGGTCGCCTTGAGCTCGTCGTCGCTGACGTTCATGCCGTCGCGGACCACGACGAATGCCACCACCTGCTCACCCCAATGCTCGTGGGGGAGGCCAACCACGGCGGCCTGATCGATGGCGGGATGGGCAAGCAGCACTTCCTCGACCTCGCGCGGAAAGACGTTCTCCCCGCCGGAGATGATCATGTCGTTCTTGCGATCGACCAGATAAAGATAACCCTCCTCGTCGAGGCGACCGAAATCGCCGGCCGAAAACCATTCGCCCCGCATGGATTTCTCCATGAGGCCGGGCAGATTGAGGTATCCCGAAAACATGTAGTTCGATGTGCTGTAGAGCTCGCCAACGACCCCGGGGGCGCATGGCTCCCCGTTTGCGTCGAGGATACGGATCTGCGTCGCGGCAAGAGGGAGGCCGACGCATTGCTGCTTGCGCAGTTGATCGGGAGGCCGCAGCGCAGTGACAATCGAGGCCTCGGTCGAGCCATAACGCTCGAACAGCTTGCCCTCTCCGATGTACTCCACGATGCGCACTTTCATGGGCTGCGACAGCGGCGCAGTTCCGACAATGACGCACTTGAGCGAGCTGTGATTGAAGGCGTGTCGCCGCTCTCCCATGGCGAACAGCGAGCTGAAATGCGTCGGCACCATGTACACGCTGGTTGCCGCGGTCTCCTGAATCTTCAACATCAGCTGCTCGATGTTGAACGACGGCAGCAGCTCGACGAAACCGCCAAAAAAAACAGGCGCCAGCACCATCAGAAACCCGGAGCCGTGGAACATCGGCGTGGTCGCGACCGCCCGGTCGTCCGGGCCATAGCAGCCGTGCTCGGAAGCCATCGCGTAGGATGACAGGACGCGTGCGCGGTGCGACAGCATCACCCCTTTGGGACGGCCGGTCGATCCCGAAGTGTAGGGGATCGAGAAAATGTCCTCCCAATCGGTCTCAACCGGCAAGGCGTCGGATCGCGCCTGCGCCAGCAGATCCTCGTAGCGCTGATCGAGAACGATGATGTCCGCAACGATGTCGCCGGCAGCGGCGCGCGCGATCTCTTCCAGCTCCGGCGTGACAAAGAGGACGCGGGCAGAAGCGTCTTCGCAGATAAACCGGATCTCTGCGGCGGAGGCGGCGGGACCGATGGTGCAGGCCGCGACCCCGGCGCTCGACATCCCGCAGACAATCTCCAGATACTCGATGCGGTTGGGCATGAACACGGCCGCCCGATCGCCATGCGCCAGTACGAAATGGCCGTGCACCACATTGGCGACCCGCACGGTCCTTTCTGCGAGTTGGGCGTAGGTCAGAGACCGCTCACCCTCGCGGATGGCGAGCTTGCGCGGCGTACGGCTCGCCGAGGCGAAGATGCCGTCGGAGATCGTGATCGAGCGCGAGCTGTGCGGACGGATGATGCCGGCTAACAGAGGTCCCAATCCTTCATCCGAAGCTGCCGGTCCGGGACGCAGGCCTTGCGGCCGCCTCCTTCGCGAAGCCATCGTCCACCACGGCGTAGTCGCGGTAGCCCAGGCGGCCGACCGGACGCAGGCGTTCGATGCTGACGCGGCCGTCCACGATGATCGCATCGTCGATATGAACCGCGACAACGATGCCCAGGATCATCGAATTGATGTGCCTGGGGTCGTTGGACGGCAGCTCGACCGTCTTGAGGTATCGGCACTCAAGATGCGCCGGCGCGCGAGCCACACGTGGGGGCGCGACCAGAACCGAGGGCAGCGTCGGGAGGCTCGCTTCCTGGAATTCGCTGTGCCCGGGCGGAAAATCGAGCGACGTTGTCATCATCGCATCGATCTGATCGCCACTGACGATATTGATGACAAATTCACCGGACCGCTCTGCGTTCAGGTGACTGTCCTTCTTGGCGCCGTCCGCGCGGCTGGTGCTTGCGAACATCACGCAGGGTGGATCGCCGGCCACCAGGTTGAAAAAGCTGTAGGGCGCGAGGTTGACGCAGCCACGCTCGTCGATGGTGGAGATCCAGGCAATCGGCCTCGGCACCACCAGCGCCTTGAGCGGATCGTGCGGAAGGCCGTGATCAGCCTTGTGCGGCTCGTAATACATCGGCTCTCCTCACACCGGCTGGAGCAGGATGATTTTTCTTCGAATCATAAGCCCCCTTCCTTTATCCCTCCCCCGCTTGCGGGAGAGGGATAAAGGAAGGGGGCTTTTGTTCGAGCATGATCTTTTTCCGAAAACCGGTTCCCACTTTTCGGGATCATGCTCCTGCCCGAAAAGTATGGCATGCGAACCATCTGTCTTCCATCACTGCGATTTGACGCGATGAACCTTCCAGAAGCGGATGAAGCCGTCAGGCTGCGGCTCCCACTGGATGTCGCCGCGCATGGCTGAGACCTGGTTCTCGGTGTACAGGTAGGCGAATGGCCGATACGCGTCCGCTGTGCGCCAAAGCTGAGCGATCAGCTCTGCGCGCTTGTGAGGATCGCCCTCTGACCGCTGCGCCTCGGCCAGCTCGTCCACTTTCGGGTCGAACATGTAACCGCGGTTTCCCTTGCGGGCGAAGATGCTGAAGATCGGCGAGTCGCTGTCGAGGATGCTCGGCCCGAAGACGAACATGTGAAGTCCCGAAAGCTTGCGGCCGGACCACAGGGCATAGAAGGAATTGTACTCCAGGCCCTCCAGTTGGACGTTGATCCCGACATTTCGGAGGTAGCCTGCAATGGCGCTCGCAACCGCGTCCGCCGCCGCGATGTAGTCGTTGGGATATTGCATGGTGATCGGCTCGCCCTGATAACCCGCCTCCTTGACGAGCTGCCTGGCGCGCTCCGGGTCGAACTTCGTGGGGCCGTAACTGGAATCGTAGCCAAAGCTGACCTTGGCCACGATCTGTCCGTTCGGCACAGCCGCGCCTCTCAGGAGCTGCTGGGTGATGGCGGTCCTGTCGATCGCCATGTCGATCGCCTGACGCATCTTGACGTCCGCAACAGCGCGATCGGCCGGGTTAAAGCCGAGGAACACAACCTTGTATCCGTCGCCGGTCTTTACCTTGATACCGGGGCGGCTGCCCAAGGTCTGCACGAGAGCGGGCGGCAGGTTCGGCACGATATCGACCTCGCCGGAGAGCAGCGCAGCGGAACGGCTGGCTTCATTCGGGACCACGCGCAGATACACGGACTTGACGGCCGACGCGCCGCCCCACCAGTCGTCGAACGCTTGCAATTCGATGCGATCGTCCTTGACCCAGTCGACGACGCGATAAGGGCCGGAGCCGACCGGTTTTCGGCCGAACGCTTCGGGCCCCATCTCCTGGAACGCCCGCTTGGAGATGATCGCGATCAGCGAGGCGGTGCGGTCGAACGGCGCAAACGGTGCGTGGAGATTGAACCGAAGCTGGGTGTCGGAGACGCGGTCGATCGTAGCGATGTGGTTGACGTGGATGCGCGTGGGCGAGCGCTCGTCATCCATGATCTTCTGATACGAATAGATCACGTCGTCGACCGTTACGGGATCCCCGTTGTGGAATTTGGCGCCGGTCCGGATGGTGAAGGTCCAGGTCTTCGTATCGGCGCTCTTCTCCCACTGCGTGGCGAAGTGGGGAACGGCCGAATTGTCAGGGCCGATATCGGTCAGTGCATCGAAGATATTCAGCCGGGCATGGAAGCTGATGATGGCGTGGTAGATAGTCGGATCGAGGGTGGCCACGTCGGCGCTGATGGCTGCGACCACCCGGTCCTTGGCTGGTTGCGCCAGGCCCGCCGACGGGACGCCGGCTATCGCGAGCAAAGCCGCCACTGCCGCGCGGGTGAGGATGCAATGAGACATGGCATTGACTCCTTTGCGCGCGGCCACTGTGTCAGACTATCCTCGCCGGATCACATTGGGAAGGCGCGAGGGTAGGAACCGGACGGGCTCCTGCGCACGCTAATGGCCTATTTTGTCGTTCGGCGCACACTTCAGTCGTTTCTCACCGTTCTCGGGGTGGTGACCGTCACCTTCTTTCTGGTCCGGATGGCCGGTGACCCGGCCGTGCTGCTCCTGCCGGTGGAAGCAAGCGACGAGGAGATCGCGCGTCTTCGCACCGCGCTCGGTCTCGACCAGTCCTGGATCGTGCAGTACCTGAAATTCCTCGCCAACGCGCTGACCGGCGATTTCGGGGTTTCCCTGCGCCAGCGGACGTCGGCGCTCGGTCTCGTTCTGGATCGTGTCCCGGCCACTCTCGAGCTGGCGTTATCCGCCTTTGTGCTGGGCATGGTGCTGGCGTTCGGGATCGGCCTTGCGGTGCGGCTTTCGCGAAGCCGGAAGCTCCGCACCATCATCATGTGGATCGCGCTGGCGCGACAGGCGATCCCGGTGTTCTCGTTCGGCCTGATCCTGATCCTGATCTTTTCGGTCTGGCTGCGCTGGCTGCCGTCCCTCGGGCGGGGCGGCATCGAGCATCTTGTACTGCCTGCGCTCACCCTCGCGACCTATGAGCTCGCACTGTATCTGCGCCTCTTCAACGCCTCGTTGGCAGTGGAGCAGCGCCAGGATTATGTGCGCACCGCTTACAGCAAAGGGCAGGGACGGACAAAGGTCATCCTCTTTCACATGCTGCCGAATGCGCTGCTGCCGCTCGTCACCGTGGCCGGCATCAATCTCGGCCTCCTCCTTGGTGGAACGGTGGTGACCGAGACGGTGTTCAGCTGGCCCGGCGTCGGGCGTCTGATCGTGCAGTCGGTCAGCCAGCGCGACTATCCGGTCATCATCGCCGGTGTTTTCATCATCTCGCTGATTTTCGTCATGGTGAACCTGATCGTCGACGTGATCTACGGATTTCTCGACCCGCGTGTGAGGGTCGCATGATCGGCAAGCTTACGGTCTCGACCACCATTTCACTGCTGCTGCTGTTCGGAGTCCTTGTTCTGGTGGTGCTGGTTCCACTGCTGCCGGGCTACGACCCCTATACCCAGAACTTGATGTCCGGCCTGCTGCCGCCGGGGGAGGTTTCCCCCGAGGGCCAGATGTATCTCCTCGGGAGCGACGCACTCGGCCGTGATGCTCTGAGCCGCCTTGCGCTGGCCGGGCGCATCTCCTTGTTCATCGGACTTTCGGCGGTGCTGCTCAGCCTGGTGGTCGGCGTTTTCGTCGGTCTGATCGCGGGCTTCTTCCGCGGCTGGATCGAGAACGTGATCATGGGCATCGCCGACCTTCAGTTGTCGATCCCGCGCGTGCTGCTGCTGATCGCGGTTGCGGCGATCCTCGGCACCGGCGTGCTCAAGCTCGCCATCGTGCTGGGCCTGACGAGCTGGGTGGTCTACGGGCGCGTCGCCCGCGCCATGGCGCTGAGCCTGCGCGAGCGCGAATTCGTGCTGTCGGCAACGACGCAGGGTGCGACCGCGGCCTGGAACATCCGCAAGCACCTGCTGCCCAACGTGGTGCCGCAGATGCTGATCGTCGGCTCCTACGAGCTTGGCCAGATCGTCGTGCTGGAGGCGGCGCTGAGCTATCTCGGCCTCGGCGTGCAGCCGCCGCTGCCGAGCTGGGGTTTGATGGTGAGCGAGGGCCAGACCTATCTGGAGCTCGATCCGTGGCTGTCGGTGTTGCCCAGCATCACCTTGTTCATGCTGGTCGCTGGCGTGCAGATCCTTTCGCAGTCGTTCACCGCCGAGAACGACATGTCGGCTGAGATCGTGAAGGCGCAGTAATGGCACACGACGCATCCAGCCCCCGACCCGCGAACGCATCGGAACCAGTCCTTTCGGTGCGCGACCTGGTGATCGAGGTACCGGACAACGAGGGCCTGATCCGCCTGGTCGACGGCGCCTCCTTCGATGTGTTCCCCCATGAGGTGTTCGGGATCGTCGGCGAATCTGGCTCCGGCAAGAGCATGACCATGCTCGCGGTGATGGGATTGTTGCCGGATCCCGTGCGAATGACCTCGGGCGAGGTGATTCTGCGTGGCCAGCGCCTCACCGGCCTCTCATTCGAAGAGATGCGCAAGGTGCGCGGCAAGTCGATGTCGATGATCTTTCAGGATCCGATGACATCGCTCAATCCGGTGCTGCGCATCGGCAGCCAGATCGCCGAAACCATTCGCCTTCATAACCGGGCGCTGTCGAAGGCGCAGGTTAGCGCCCGCGCCATCGAGCTCCTCGGCCTCGTCGGTATTCCCGATCCGGAGCGGCGTTTCGACCAGTTCCCCAACGAGTTCTCCGGCGGCATGCGGCAGCGTGCGATGATCGCCATCGCTATGGCGAACCATCCGGATCTGATGATCGCCGACGAGCCGACGACGGCACTCGACGTAACGATCCAGGCGCAAGTGCTGGAAGTGCTCGCCAACATCCGCGCCAGGACGGGTGCGGCGTTGGTGCTCATCACCCATGACCTTGGGCTGGTCGCGGAATCCGCCGACCGCGTCGTGGTGATGTATGGCGGCCGCATGATGGAGCGCGCCGACGCCGGAGTGATGTTCTCCGAGCCGCGCCATCCCTACACGGTCGGGCTCATTTCGAGCCTGCCGCGTCTCGATCGGAACGTTGTCGAGCTGTACTCGATCCCCGGGCAGGTGCCCAACCTGGCCAAGCGCCCACCTGGCTGCGTGTTCCATCCGCGATGCGGCCTCTCCAACGAACGCGCCGCCTGCCGGGAAACGGTTCCCGAATTCCGGGAGATCGGACCCGGGCACCGCGCGGCGTGCCATTTCGCCGAGGAGACAGTGCAATGGGCGCGCGCAATCGCACAGGCTCCATTGGCGGCCGATCGGGCCGGATCGTCCGAGGCTTCTGCTCCTGCGCCAAAGCCTGTGCTGAAGGTCGAAGGACTGAGCAAGAGCTTCAACATTCGCCGGCGCAAGGGCTGGGGCCACGACAAGCTGCGGGCCGTGCGCGAGGTGTCCTTCACGCTCACCAAGGGACGGACGCTGGGGCTTGTCGGGGAGTCCGGTTGCGGCAAGTCCACGCTGGGCCGGGTGATCTTGCGCCTGATTGATCCGAGCGCCGGCACGATCTGGCTGACGGGCGACGACATCACGACGCTCAAACCCTCGCGCCTGCGCCCCAAACGCCGCGACTTGCAAGTGGTGTTCCAGGATCCTTACGCCTCGCTCGATCCGCGCATGACCATCCATGACGTGATCGCGGAGCCGCTGCGGATCAATGGTCGATATCAGCCTTCGCGAATTGCCGAGCTGCTCGCCGCCGTCGGGCTGTCAGCCGAAGTGGCGCAGCGCAGGCCGGCGGAGTTTTCCGGAGGCCAGCGCCAGCGGATCGCGATCGCGCGCGCCCTCGCGCTGGATCCCGATGTCATGATACTGGATGAAGCGGTGTCCGCTCTCGATGTCTCGATCCAGGCGCAGGTGATCAATCTGCTGAAGGATCTGCAGGACAAGCTCGGACTGTCCTATCTCTTCATCTCCCACGACCTCTCCGTGGTGCACCACATCTCCGATGACGTTGCCGTCATGTATCTCGGCAAGCTGGTGGAGTTCGGCAGCCGCGATCAGGTATTCAATGCGCCGGCGCATCCCTACACCCAGGCGCTGCTGTCGGCGATTCCCGTTCCCGACCCGGACCAGGCCCGAAGCGGAAAGAGGATCATGCTGTCGGGAGACATTCCGAATCCGCTGTCGCCGCCGTCGGGCTGCGCGTTCCGAACCCGCTGCTTCAAGGCGACCGAGTATTGCGCCCAGGTTGTGCCGGACCTCACCGCGCGTACCGGCCCCGGTCATCTAAGCGCCTGCCATTATGCCTCGCCGCCCGGCGCCGCGGTGGTCGTGAACGAGAAGGTCGACGGACAATGGCGCCATCCGTGAAGCGGGGCTTTGCCGATACCGCGGCCGGGCAAGTCCACTACCGCATTGCGTGCCCATCCGGCGCTGCCTCGGCGCGTCCGCTGGTGATGTTCCACGGCTCGCCGTCATCGTCGCTCTCGCTAGTGCGGCTCATGACGCATCTTGCGCAGACGCGCACGGTGATCGCCTTCGACACCATGGGGCAGGGCGATTCCTGTCCGCCGCCTTCGGCGGATATCACCTTCGAGGATTTCGCCAAATTTTATGCCGAGGCGCTCGCCTCACTCGGTCGCGAGCTCGATTGTGTCGATCTCTTCGGCACTCACACAGGAGCACGCATCGTCGCGGAGTTTGCCATCATATTTCCGGACCGGACCGGGAAGGTCATCCTCGACGGGATGCGGAGAGGGCCGAACGCATTCTGGCAGGAATACGCCGATTCGCTCGACGTCAGCCGGTACATCGATCAGGACGGCACCCAGTTCCAGAAGGCGTGGAGCAGGCTGCGCGACTCGTTCTTCTTCTTTCCGCCCTACCGGCAGGACGCCGCGCATTTCATCGGCACGGAGCTGCCCGAAGCTCGGCATCTCCACGTCTACGCGCTCGAGGTCTTCAAGGGCATTGCCGCGGCCCACATTCCATACAAGCTCGCCGTGCTCTATCCGTCCGAGCAGCGTTTGCCCAAGATAGCGCATCCGACACTCTGCACCTGCGCGCCCAAGGATGGCCCGTTCGGCGACCTCGAATACGTCGCCAAGCTGATCCCGGGAGCGGTCGCCCGGCCGCATCCGCAGCAGGTGAAAATGGGTGCGGCCACCGATACCGAGCTTGCCAATCTCGCTGCGATGCTCACCGCGTGGCTCGATGCGCCGGGGGCAGCGTCACGAATTGCGCCGTAGGGTGGGCAAAGGCGCGCTCGACGTGCCTCGCCAAACGGGAAAAATTTGCGCGCGCCGTGCCCACGTGGAGAATCTGACGCGTGGGTACGGCCAACGCAGTCAAGCTTGCGCAAGACGCGTAAACTTGTCTGCGTGAGCGGGCCTTTGCCCACCCTACGAGTTTCTGACGCAGTAAAACTAATCGGCAGGCTCTTCGGCGTGCGACAAGCCAAGGATGCCCGGATTGAGCGAGCCATCCGGATCCAAAGCAGCCTTCAGACGTCGCAGAGGATGCTGGGCGACGCTCGCATTGTTCAAGCGATAGAACCGGCCGATCTGACTGTGAACAGCGCCATACTTATCCATAATGTCTCGCAGGCTCTCACGCATGCCGCGAACAAATTCCCGGGCGGCGGGATTTGGAGAGAAGCCGCTAAACCGCTCCCGGTTGCGTGGCGAAAGATACTGTATGTGGAATGGATCGAGCTGATCGCGCCAGTACAGCATCGGCTCGATAACCACATGCGGGCCTGCGGAGGAGATCAGCCAGGAAGCATTCACTCCGAGTTCCTGCATCTCGGCCGCGCGATCTGTCACGATCTTTCGCAGGTCGCGCATGGCTGCGCGGACGCGCGAGAAGGAGAAAATGCCATGCACCGGCGCCCAGCGTTCTCCCGAAGGCCCGACAAAGCCCCTCACCGAGTAGGGCTTGGCCCACATCGCCCGAGGAAATACGTCATCCATCCGCGTCCCATGATCCTGACAAATCTTGCCGGCGCGATCGAGCTGCGCGTCCGCTCCCGCCTGGGTCGGCGATGCCATGGTCATGTGCAGCGACCAGGGTTTCTCACGGGAGCCGCCGACCGCGAAACGAAGGAGCTTTGCGGCGTCGCGGGCTGACTGCGCCAACGTCTTGGAGCGCCCGATGACCGCTGCTGCGGTCCTCACCGACTCGGCAAGGCCCACCTTCCTGGCGTCCGCCGATTTGACGCGATCCAATGCGAAGGCCCGCGTCACGATGCGTTCACCCATGCAGGTGATCAGGCTGTCAAGGAGATGATCGACGTCATCGAATCCGAAGGATGCGAACGCGACCGGCGGTTCCGGCGCGATCTGTAGCACCACCTCCGTCTTGATCCCGAACGCCCCGCAGTCACCCAGAAATAGACCGGTTATGTCCGGCCCCGCATAGCGATAAAAATGGGTGGGCGCGCCGGTTCGCACAATGGAGCCGTCCGCCAGCACCACAGCGAGGCCAAGAATTCCGTCTAGACCGGCGGGAATGCCTTGCGAGGCCAGGCCTCCGACCGTGGCGAAGGCGCCGGAGATCGGACTTACCTGCGTTGCCATCATTCCGAACGGCTTGAGGGCGGCGGCAACATTGACCCACGATGCTCCGGCGCCCACGATCGCGTAACGATCGGCGGCGTTCACTTCGATATTCGTCATCCGTGACGTGTCGATGACCGCCGCGGGCTGTTCAATGGCAAACGAACCCGTATAGGACAGACCTGCGCCGCGCGCGATCGCCGGCACCCGATTGTCAGAAAGAAGACGCATGACCGCGGAGGTTTCGTCCGTGGTCCGCGGACTTACCACCATGGCGGCGTGGGCGCGCTCGCTTCGCTCGAACACGTCCGACGTGGCGAGGTCGCATTTGGCAGCGTCGTTCGTGGCGTGGTCGGGGCCGACGATCGCCGCAATCTGCTTCAACAGCGGACTGGTTTCATGCAATCGCTGCACTGGTGTGATTTCCGAGCCGACTGCGTTGCGGCCTTCCTTCGCGGGAAGCCGTCCTGGCAATGAAGCGCCCGGTGCCGATGGCGTCCGGCACTGGTTCGTAGTCGCGAAGCACAAAGCGGCCGCCAACCAGGGTGTAGCGGACGCGGCCGCGAAGCGGCACGCCCTCGTAAATCGAATACCCTGCACTGGATTGCAGATTCTCGCGACGCGGCGTGTGCTCCGCCCCGACATCAACGATGGCGAAGTCGGCATCGAGCCCGACGGCG
>Ga0209526_10001938_pt1 | contig 13880 bp, 11 predicted proteins | sample JacPinW_OM2H0_M1_FD_188566 | JGI IMG/M metagenome (GOLD analysis project Ga0209526, IMG submission 188566) | Forest soil microbial communities from Algoma, Ontario, Canada - Jack Pine, Ontario site 1_JW_OM2H0_M1 (SPAdes) (version 2) | ecosystem: Environmental > Terrestrial > Soil > Boreal... | reverse complement strand
TTCGCGCGGCGTTCCGATAGAACGTCTGTACGCGGTCGGCAATACGGCGGCGTCCGTATTTCGAACCTGTTATCCCGGGCCCGGCAGTACCCTGGGCCCTGCCATGACATTTGCCTTCGTCGCGGCGACCGATATCGCTGAGCGCAAGGCCCAGCGGGGGCAGCAAGCGGCCGCTTGATTGCGCCACGGGCCTAAAGCGCTCTTCCGCACGTGCCGGAGATTGACACGCCTGGAGATCGGACTTGAAGTCAGGTCACCGCCGCGACCCGGCGCAGCGTCGCCGCACTCCTTCCAGCTAGATGTCCCTCGCGTATGGCTGCCTGGATGTCACGGGGCGCATTGGCATCCCCGACCAGAAAGACAGGCCATTCACCCCGAAGCGCTTCATAGAGGTCCGTCACCGGGCGGTTGTGAGTGACGAGGATCACCCGGTCGGCCGCGATCAAGGTGCGTCCGGAATCCTCCGCATCCAGTGGCCGCACCCAGCAGGCACGGTGTTGAATCTCGAGAAGGCCGTGCCGGGTCAACGCAGTGAACGAACCGCGCCGATAAAAACGTTGCAGTGCCGGGCGATCGCGCCAGGTCGTTTGAAGGTACGGAGTGATGGACGTGGCAGGCGTCAGATAGGTGACTGAAATGCCCTGCTCAATGAGAATCTCAACGCAGGCCAGGGCTTCGTAATGTCCGACGGTATCGAGTACGAGTGCGGTCTGAGCCCCCTCGAATGAGGTTTGGGTCAGCAACTCCCGGGAGCTCAAAACGTGGGGGAGCTCGGCGCCCGCGACGCGTTGGCTCAGCATCGCCGGCTGCAAGGCGTCCTTACGCGGGACCGACCCTGTTGCCACGACCACGGCATCCGGTCGCAGCGCCCGGACGGCCGATTCGGTTGCTCGGGTATTCACATGGCAAATCACCCCTAGGCGCCGGATTTCCCGCTCCAGCCACTGTGTGATATCACTGAGCGTCCGCAGATTCGGAGCCGACTGCGCGAGCGCGACCGTCCCGCCTAACGCCCCTTGTGCCTCAAAGAGCGTGACTCGATGGCCGTGAAGCGCCACGACGCGTGCGGCTTCCATTCCGGCGGGACCTCCGCCGGCAACCACGATGTTCAGCGCAAGCTCGCTACGCCTGATGTTGGACTCAGACAATTCACGTTCGCGGCCCACGGCCGGGTTGACCGCGCAGCGCATCCCTTCGCCACGTATCAGCCCGCCGATACAGCCCTGATTGCACGCGATGCAGGGTCTGACCTCATGGGCCCGGCCCTCCCGGGTTTTCTTCACCAGGTCCGCATCGGCGATGGTGGCGCGGACCAGCGAGACCAGATCGGCCTTGCCGGCATGAATGACTCCTGCCGCCTCCCCGAGCGTGCGAAAACGTCCCGTCACGATTCTCGGTACGGAGGCGATCGAGCCGATCTGCGTGGAAGATGCCAGTTGGTATCCGGGCGGGTGATGCATCCCGCCCACGATGTTGTCCGACTCGAGATGGTCGCCATAGGAGAGATTCACATAGTCGATGAGCTTCTCGCGCTGCAGAAGCTCTAGTGCCTGCTTACAGTCAGCAGCAGTCACTCCGATGTTAGGTCCGGGGCTGAGACGCACCCCGACGGTGAAGCCACGCGCGACGGCGCTGCGCACTGCCCGCGCGACCTCGAGCAAGAACCGGCACCGGTTTTCGAGGGATCCGCCGTACTGATCCTCGCGATTGTTGTAATACGGCGAGAGAAACTGCTGAATGATGTAGCTATGCGCGCCCTGTATCTCAACTCCATCGAGCTCACCCTCCTGTGCGCGCTGGGCGGCCGAGGCGAACGCCTCCACCAGCTCATTTATCTCACACTGCCCCATCGGGCGACCCACAATTCCCCAGGGCCCCGCGATGTCGGAAACGGCCCAAGGCGTGCCGCCGTCTGCGGCGGAGTAGACATTTCCTCCATGAAACAGCTGCTGGAAGACCCGCATGTCGTACGGGCGCAGGGCTTTCATCAGGCGTCTGTACCCGGGGACGATCTGGTCCCCATACAGTTGAAGATCGTTACCCGTTGAAGGATGAACCCGGGAGGCTTCAATGATGGAGAGCGCGCAACCCCCGTCCGCCCGTGCCACGAAATAGTCGATGAACCGGTCCGTAATATGCGGAACCGCCATACCGGTACCGTGCGCCGTGCGAACAACCCGGCTGGTCAGTTGCGTGGTTCCCAACGCGATGGGCTGGAACAGAATGTCTGTGGACACTGACATGCGCAGACTGATACGCCGCGTCAAAAGGACTCGTCCACCAATTTCTTATGATCGACGCATCACTGACCGTGATTTTCCGCAACGGCTCCGGTTGCGTTATCGAGCACCAAGGCGTTATCGAGCCCTAAGAAAATATTATCACGGGCGGTCGGACGCAGATTAAGCTCACCAGGAAGAGGTTGCAGGGCAAACCGTGCCATGCGTGCCACCCGTCAACACGAGCACACAGCCTATGAACACCGAACATAACGCTAACCACGGCGCGACTGCCGATGGCTCACCGAAGTCGAAGTGTCCGTTTTCCGGTGCAGGCGCCGCCAAGCCCACTACCGATGTGGATCTGCTCACCCGGGAGATGATTCTCGACCCGTTTCCCTGGTTGGCGACGGTTCGCAAGGAACAACCCGTCGTGTATCTGGAAAAGCATGATCTATGGCTCGTGTCCCGTCACGAGGATGTGATGAGCGTTTACAAGGACATGGAGACCTTCTCCAGTGCCAACGCGCATCAGGCGCAATACGACATCCCACCCTCGATCGTCGCCGAGGCGGGGCCGGACTGGCGCTTGCCCGTCGATCATCTTCTCAACAGCACCGACCCGCCGGAGCACATGCCGCTCAAGCGCATCCTGGTGCAGAAGTTTCATGCCATTCTCGAGGGAATGGACGAATGGGCCATACCGCTGGCGAACCGGCACATCGACAAGATGGCCCCCAACGGCAAGGCGGACCTGGTTGCGGAATTCACCTGGCCGTTCGTGATCGATGTCTTCGCCCGGCTGCTCGGAATTCCGCCCGAGCAGACCGGCCGGTTCCGCGCCTTCGCCGAAGGCTGGTTCGAGCTCACCGGCTCCTCCAGCCTGCCGGAGGATCGGATCGAAGCAGCCTTCCGCAACTTCCTCTTCTTCGAACGCTTCCTCACCCGGGTGGTCGCGGAACGGCGTCAGAATCCGCAACCGGATTTTCCGACGCTCCTGATCTCCTCCCAGGCCGCGGGTGCGAAGCTGAGCGACCGCCAGATTCTGACCAACCTGATCGGATTCGTGGTGGCCGGGACGGACACCACGGCGAACTCCATCGCCCAGGTGATCTACGCTCTCATCACCAATCGACAGGTACTCGCCCGTATCATGAGCGATCCCAGTCTCATCCCGACGGTAATCGAAGAGGCGATGCGGCTGCGCTGTCCGGTGCGGGGTATGGTTCGCGTGACGACGCGAGAAACCACACTCGGCGGCGTGACCATTCCGAAGGGCGCCAACGTGTATGTCCACATCGCCTCCGGATCGCGAGACGGGGACAAATTCGATCACCCCGACCAACTCGACCCCGATCGGGCCAACGTCACCCGGCATCTCGCCTTTGGCGCGTTCGGACGCGTGTGCCTCGGCGCCCCGCTGGCACGCAAGGAGCTGAGCATCGCCGTCAGTCTCCTGACACAGCGCCTGCCCAACCTACGCCTGGCCGCCACCCAGGGAGAGTTGCAATATACCCAAAGCATCATCATTCCGTCCTTGCGCGATCTTCGGATCGAGTTTGATCCGGTGGCCGACGCTGCCCCAAAAGCTCGCTCGCCGAAGGCCGCCTGAAGGCCTTTTCGCGGAAAGACCCTGATGAGTGTTTCAAGCGAGATGGAAAACCTTCAGGAGCGGCTGGCGGTGATGTTGCACAAGGAGGCCATTCGCGATGTCCTCCACCGATACAGCTATGGAATGGATCGGCGGGACCCGGAGATCCTCGCGACCGTATTCTGGCCGGATTCGACGGTGGAATACGGGATGTTCTATGGGAGCGGCACGGAATTCGCTCAGTTCATCCTTCCCTGGTTCGAAGAGATGCGCATGACGACAACCATGCACATGCTGGGTAACTCGCTCATCCGGGTCGCCGGAACCACCGCGGTGGCCGAGACGTATTTTCAGGCATTTCACTGTGCGCCCAACGAGAGCGGAACGAAACGGGACGTATTCGTGGCCGGGCGCTATCACGATGAGTTCGCCTACCGTGACAGTGAATGGCGCATCTGCGGACGAAAACTCTGGTTCGATTGGTTCCGGGATTTCGGTGATACCGGCGATTGGACCACAGGCACGTATGACGTGACGACGGCTACGGCTCACATCGGCCACGCGAACCAAGCCCCCTGGGACGGTTTCCGCCGCCTCCTCCTCGATCAGCGGATCTACTGACCGGCGCCTGTCCTGCGCAGGGCCTTTTCCGAGTCGAGGACTACTGGTCCGGCGCGATGGTCACTCGCAGGCCCTCGAGTTCGGGTGTGAACTCGATCTGGCACGACAGACGGGACGTGGGTTGGCTTTGGGAGAGCTCCATCAGCAACTCGCGCTCGTCGGACATCGCCGGTGGCAGCCGCGACTGCCACTGCGGATCCACGTAGACGTGACACGTTGCGCAGGAGCACATGCCACCGCAGATGGCCGCCACTCCGTAATCGAGGTCACGGAGTGTTTCCATGACCTTCAAACCCGTCCTGCCTTCAACGGTGTGCTCGATCCCGTCGCGATCGACAACCCTCAAACGTGCCATTGAATTACCTCTGTGAAATCCAACTATGAATTCACACTACGTGGGTACGCAGCTTGTACTCACATTGAATAGGACACTCGCGTTGGACTCAAGTCTTTCGACGAGGTTTCACAGCCGCACGATCATCACGGCATGTGATTGCCTGATCACAAGAGATTACTACAGGGTGCCCACTGCGGCCCCAAAATGGCGCTTCCGCAACTTCCTGACTCTCGAGGATTGGATCCTATGGCCGCTTCACCTTCCGCTTCGCCAAGCTCCCGGGTCAGTGCCTCGGCGCCACGTGTCAAACTGCTGATCAACGGAGAGTGGTTGGACTCCACCACGACCCACTGGCGCGATGTCATCAATCCTGCGACCCAGGAGGTCCTCGCTCGTGTGCCGCTCGCGACCACGGCGGAAGTGAATCGTGCGGTCGCGGCGGCGAAACAGGCCTTCAAGAGCTGGCGCAAGACGCCGATCGGTACGCGCGCCCGCATTTTTCTCAAGTACCAACAGCTGATCCGCGAGCACATGAAGGAGCTTGCCGCGATCCTGACGGCGGAACAGGGCAAGACACTTCCGGATGCCGAGGGCGACATCTTCCGGGGTCTGGAGGTGGTCGAGCACGCGGCCAACATCGGCACTTTGCAACTGGGCGAGATGGCGTCCAACGTGGCCACCGGGGTGGACACCTACACCCTGTTGCAGCCGCTGGGTGTCTGTGCCGGGATTACCCCGTTCAACTTTCCCGCCATGATTCCCCTATGGATGTTCCCGATGGCCATCGCCACGGGCAACACCTTCGTGTTGAAGCCCAGCGAACAGGACCCCCTGGTGACGAATCGCCTGGTGGAGCTGGCACTCGATGCCGGGATTCCACCGGGTGTGTTGAATGTCGTCCACGGCAGTGAGGAGGTCGTCAACGCGCTGTGTGATCATCCGGACATCCAAGCCGTCTCATTTGTCGGTTCGACCAAAGTGGGCACGCACGTCTACCACCGCGCGACCCAGGCCGGCAAACGTGCCCAGTGCATGATGGGTGCCAAGAATCACGCGGTGGTACTCCCGGATGCCAACAAGGAGCAGACACTCGACAACCTCATCGGAGCGGCCTTCGGAGCTGCTGGCCAACGCTGCATGGCAGCCTCCACAGCCGTGTTGGTGGGGGACGCGAATCGGTGGATTCCCGATCTGGTGCGCAAAGCGAAGGCGCTGCGCGTGAACGCGGGCACCGAGGCGGGTACGGACTTAGGCCCGGTCATCTCTCCTGCCGCGCGAGAACGGATCAACCAACTCATCGAGAGCGGTATGCGTGAGGGGGCGACGCTGGAGTTGGATGGTCGAGAGATTAAGGTGCCGGGCTACGAGCGCGGTAACTTTGTCGGTCCAACAATCTTCTCCGGCGTGCGCCCGGGCATGCAGATCTACGAACAGGAGATCTTCGGTCCGGTCCTCATCGTGCTATCCGCCGACTCCCTGGAACAGGCCATCGAACTGGTGAACGCGAATCCGAATGGCAATGGCACGGCACTCTTTACCCAATCGGGCTCCGCGGCGCGCAAGTTCCAGGAGAATATTGACGTAGGCCAGGTCGGTATCAACGTGCCCATTCCCGTGCCCGTGCCGTTGTTCTCCTTTACCGGATCACGCGCCTCCAAGCTCGGTGACCTCGGCCCCTACGGCAAGCAGGTCATCCTGTTTTATACCCAGACCAAGACGGTGACGTCCCGGTGGTTTGACGATGCCACCTCGGGAGGCGGCGTGAACACAACGATCTCCCTGCGTTGACGTGGAGCCAGTCGTCGAGTTCCAGGAACTGCCCACCCCAAGCGGTCATGCGGTCGGCTTCGCGCGGCTGAACGCTCCGAGGTCGCTCAACGCTCTCTCCCTAGAGATGGTTCGCCTGCTCTACAGCCGCCTGTGCGAGTGGGACTCGGATGCGAGCATTGCGTGCGTGATTTTGTATGGAGCGGGAGAAAAAGGCTTTTGCGCAGGTGGAGACGTACGCAGTCTGTACCGGGCGATCACCGAGCACGGAGCCACGGCCACCAATCCGGCAGCGCTCGCATTCTTCAGCGAAGAATATCGTCTCGACTATCGCATTCATCTGTACCGCAAGCCCATTGTGGTGTGGGCTAACGGCATCGTGATGGGCGGTGGCCTCGGGCTGTTGGCCGGTGCCAGCCATCGTGTTGTCACGGAAAGCTCCCGCCTGGCCATGCCGGAGATTACGATCGGCCTCTTTCCCGATGTCGGCGGGAGTTGGTTCCTGCGACGGATGCCCGGCTATACGGGGCTGTTCGCGGCGCTGACCGGCGCCTCGCTCAACGCGCACGATGCGAAGATCGCGAGCGTGGCCGATTATTTCCTCGCCGACACTCAATTTGAGGAGCTACGCCGGCGCCTGCAGTCCGCTTGCTGGCAGTCCTCAGCGGATGAGAACCGGGGGATCGTCACAGAAATCCTTGCAGTCCTCACCCGGGATTCGACCGCCGCTCTACCGCCCTCGAATCTGCAGCGTCATGCCGTCACGATCGATGCCTTTTTCGCTCACGGGGACCTCGCGGACGCCGTGGAACGGATCTGGGACGCGCGTGGTCAAGATCAGTGGCTGGAGCGCGCGGCGAATGCCCTGGCGGGCGGGTCGCCGACGAGTGCCTCGTTGATCCGGGAGCTTCACCGAAGAGCCCTCACCCTCAGCCTGGCTGATGTCTTGCGTATGGAGTTGGTGGTCGCGATGCAGTGTTGCGCGCACCCCGACTTTCGCGAGGGCATACGGGCGCTGCTGATCGAGAAAGGCACTAAGCCGCGCTGGACACCTGACCGCCTGCAATCCATCTCCCCGCAGTGGCTCGCGGAGCACTTCCGAGAGCCTGCTTGGCCCGGTGGCCAACACCCTTTGCACAATCTGAACTGACTTTTCCGGAGCTATCATGCAGCGTATTGCATTCCTGGGCCTCGGCAACATGGGCGCTCCGATGGCGCGGAATCTCTTGAAGGCCGGCCATCATTTGACAGTGTTCGACATCGTCGCCCCGGCGCGCGAGAGCTTTCGCCCCCTGGGAGCCGCTGTCGCGAGCACCATACCGGCAGCGGTGAGTGATGCTGAGGTCGTCATCACCATGCTGCCGAGCGGTGATCACGTGAAGGCGGTGTATCTGGGCGGCAAAGGTATCCTCACCAGCGCTCGGGCCGACACGCTGCTGATCGACAGCAGCACCATAGCGGCAGAAGACGCCCGTGCGGTCGCCAGTGCCGCTGCTACACACCACCTGGATATGATTGACGCCCCGGTTTCCGGCGGCACCTCAGGGGCGGAAGCCGGATCGCTGACGTTCATTGTCGGCGGCGCTGCGGCGGCCCTCGAGCGCGCGAGACCGGTGCTGGGAAAGATGGGAAAAAGCATCTTCCATGCCGGGGACAGTGGCGCAGGCCAGGTCGCCAAGATCTGCAACAACATGTTGCTCGGCATTCAGATGCTCGCCACGGCCGAGGCGCTCAGCCTCGGGGTTGAGAACGGCCTGGATCCCGCAACGCTCTCAGGCATCATCGCCAAAAGCTCCGGGCGCAATTGGGCGCTCGAGGTTTACAATCCTTGGCCTGGCGTGATGGAGGCTGCACCGGCCTCCCGCGGCTACGTCGGCGGCTTCGGCTCCGAGCTGATGCTGAAAGACCTGGGCCTCGCTCAACAGGCCGCTGGCGCCAGCCGGTCGTTGACCCCACTCGGGTCACTCGCACAACAGTTGTATCGACTGCACTGTCAAAACGGCAATGGCAAGCTGGACTTCTCGAGTGTGAAGATGCTGATCGCGGGCAGCTGAGCGAAGTGATGCCGAATGCTTCGGGCACGCTCACTTGGGCCGGGCATGTTCTGGCGCTAGCTGACCGTGTAACCGGAATCCACGGCGAGGTTGTGACCGGTGATGCTGGCGGATTCGTCCGAGGCGAGAAATAACGCCGTCGCTGCCACACAGCCCGGATCGCCGAAGCCCAGCAAATGGCGGTCGACGAGGGCCGCCGGCAGCGGCCCTTTGACGCGCTCCATAACGCGCTCAGTCTTGGTCACGCCCGGGACGATCGCATTGACACGCACCTTGTCGCGCCCGTACCGACACGCCAAGCTGCGCGTCAGTGCACTGACACCGCCTTTGGCGGCGACATATGCGTGGTTGTCGCTGAGAGCGCCGCTCATCGCTACCGCAGAGCTGGTGTTGATCACGGAACCGCCCCCGCTTTGCACTAAGGCACGGATGCCGTATCGGCAGCCCAGCCAGGTTCCATAGAGGTTCAAATTGATCTCGGCCCAGAAGTCCGCATCGCTCGCCTCGGTCACGGTCTTTGTCCCGGGAAGAGATCCGCCGGCATTGTTGTACAGCACGGTCAGCCTGCCGTAGCGGTCCACGGTCCGTTGGATCGCCGCTTCCACCGACTGTGGGTTGGTGACGTCACATTGGACGAAGGCCACCTTGCCACCCGACTTCGCGATTTCCTCGGCCGCGCGGTGCCCCGCCGCAGCATCCCGATCGGCCAACATGACCGCCGCCCCTTCCTTAGCGAACAGCGCCGCGGCGACGCGGCCGATGCCACTGGCGGCCCCCGAGATAAACGCGACTTTGTCCTGCAGCCTCATGGAGGTCACGTCCGTTGGTCGAACGACAGTAACCGCACGGCACGCTTGCTGAACTTCCAACCGACGGTCGTGCGCGCATACGCATCGTCATAAAAAGCCAGGAAGTAAGCGGCCTTGTTGTTGGCATAGCGGATGGTGGACAGGCAGCGACCGAACGCCACATCGCCCTGGAGCTCGAAAACGATGTTGCTGACGGAAGGCAGCGGTGAGATGCCGCCGCGGAAGCTCTCCTCGTACATGTCCAACAGCGCCTTCCGCCCGACGTAGCGCCGATCGGCTTCCGATGCTGGCGCCTGGGTGTTGCCCACGTGGAAGGCCACGGCGGGTACGATGAATTCGCCATCTGCGGTAAAGAGGGCCGCCAGCGCGGCAATATCCTTGCGAATGATGGCGTCGCAATACCGCTGAGGGAGCGCCTGGATGTGTTGGAAGTCCCAAAGATTCTGAAGTTCATCGCGCACCGACGCGCCCCCAGCAAGTTGATCAACCGCAAAACCCGTGAGCACGCACCCGCTAGAAGGTGACCTTGACCGTGCCGCCGAACTGCCGGGGCGGATCGTAGAGAACCAGCGCCCATTGGCCCGGCAGGTCGAGGGACTGCTGAATGTAATGCCTGTCGAAAATGTTTGTCGACCAGAGGCTGATGGTCCAATTGCCGTTGTTCGGCGTCCAGTCGAGATTCGCGTTGGCCAGGTGTCTGGGCTGGATCGTCGCGCGAGGGGAATCATTGATGGCGCTCAGGTACTTCTTGGCGGTGAAGCTGTAGAGGACATGCGCGCTGGCCGTGCCCGGCCCCACCTTGAACTGGTAAGTGGCGCCCGCGGTCGCCGTCCACGGCGGTGAGTTCTGCAGGGCAAAGCCGTTCATGTTGCGTAGGACAACGCGCGTCATCGGACAACCGGGATCGCTTTGGCCGGATGCCGGATGATAGGTCGTATCGACAAAACAGAAGTCGAGATACTTGGCGTCCAGATAGGCGGCACTGGCATTGAGGGTAAGAGCCGCGATCGGTTGGAAAATCGTCTCGAGCTCCACCCCCCTGCTCATGGCACGAGGCACATTGAGGATGGTATTGGCCTGGACAACAACTCCTTGCGCATTAGGGAGGTAGTTGATCTGCGGCAACTGCATGTCACGATAGTTGGTGTAAAAAACGTCTGCATTGAACCGCAGGCGACGGTCCAGGAGATCCGTCTTGATCCCGCCTTCGTAGGTATCGACGAGCTCCGGGTTGAACGGCCCGATCGCTGCGGGCGTCGAAATGCGTCCCACGAAGCCTCCAGATTTAAAGCCTCGCGCCCAGTATGCGTATAGCATGGCGTGATCCAGGGCCTGGTAGTCGAGCCCGACCTTCCAGCCCTCGTCATTCCAGGTATGCGCGCCCTGAACTGAAAAGTGGGCCGTCACGATACCGCCGTTAAACTGCGCGACTCCGGAAGGATTGGTCAGGCTGGACTGGTCCACCTTCATCGACGTGTATTCGGAGGTGAAGCGGACACCCGCCTGCAGGCGCAGCTTGGAGGTGATGTTCAAGTAGTTTTGTGCGAAAGCGGAGATCGAGTGGTTGCCCTGATCCTGGATGTTGATCTGGCTGAATCCTGGAGCCGTGGACTGTGTCAGCGAGTTCTGAATCTGATGGTAGTGGTCATCCATGTAGAAGACGCCGAGGGTGCTGTCGAAGTTCGACGTCCATTTGATGTCGTCCCGCAGCTCCTGACTGAACTGCCAGCCGCGCGTCGGCCGGTACAGCGCATTACCGACCACCGGAGTGCCGTTCACGTCTCCGAAGTCATCGAGCTTGAAATGGCGATATCCGGTAATCGCCGTCAGGTCCCCGATCGGAGTACCGTGCCAGTTCAGGGTGAGGGTTTCGCGCAGGTTGTCCAAGTCACTGCGATCGGGTACCTGCTGATCGATCGCGCCGTAGAAGGTATCGGGTGCATGACACGGCTGATTGAGCGATACACAAGGGCTCTGGTACATCGGCAGCAAGGCATTGCTGAGCACCGTGCCGGGCGGCAGGTACCGCCGTTCACCCGGAACGGCGCCGTTGATATCCGCTCCCGATCCGTTGTCGGTCCGGTCGTATTCTGAGATCAAGGTGGCATCGAAATCCTCGGTCGGCCTCCATTTCAAGCTGGCCCGGAAGAGATTCAGACTCTGGTTCCCCATCGGACGGCCGTTGACGATATTGGTGACGAATCCGTCCTCCTGGTGATGCAACACGCTGAATCGGGCGGACAGGCTGTCCGACATGGGAATGGTGACCGCGCCTTTGACGTCGACCCGGCTGAAGTTGCCCAGGGTCACCTCACCGTCACCCCCTAACTTGTTGTCGGGCGCAACCGAAATGACGTTTATGGCGCCCCCTGTCGAGTTGGCACCGAACAACGTTCCTTGCGGCCCCCGAAGTACCTCGATCCGGGAGATATCCAGGAGGTCAACCAACGCACCGTCCGAGAAATACTGAGGCACCCCGTCGACGACAATCGAGACGGTATTGCCTGTGTACGGGTCGGGGTCGTTAACCCCGATACCGCGTATGTAGATCGCCGCCGAGTTCGGCGTGCTGGAAAAGTGGTCAAGCTGCACGTTAGGCAATGTGCCCTGCAGATCCTGAAGATCGGTGGCGTGCATTTGGCTGATAGCCTGAGCGCTGACCGCTGTCACGGAGATTGGAACGCTCTGAATGTTCTCGCTGCGTTTTTGCGCTGTAACGATGACCTCTTGGAGGGCGGCGGATTCCGCCGGAGACACTTGCGCGAGCGGAGCGGATGTAGGCAGGGCCGCCTGGGCGTGAGCGGTGCCGGCCAGAAAAGTCATCGGCACGACTGCAGTCAGCAGAACGCGACCGCGCTGAGCAATCTCGTGAAATCGCCTCATACCCCCCTCCAAGGTCATTGGGCTTACGAGATCGCACACATGTTTTGCGACCTAATGAAGCCAACCGATTTGTGTCAACACGAAGCGCACAACTCGAATCGGGTGCAGTTCGTTGAATTCAACGGCGCGCCCAGTTCACGGCTGTACCCGGATACTATGGTGGGCTCCCGCCTCAAGATGTCCATTAAGATTTATTGATTGCCTCATCACGCGTGCCCCAACTGCAGGACCCAGGTACCGCTACATGACTGCAAGCGTGTTGAGTTTTAAATGACTCGGATCGACGCCTGAACCGATGAGTATCTGTGGGACGCACTAGACCTGGAACCGACAGAACAGAAGCGCCCCCTAGTCAAGCGCGGACACCGCTTCAAACTGAAATTGGCCAACTTCTGGACTTCAAGGAAAGTTCCAATCCACAGAGGAAACGTGATGCGCAAATCATTATTTTGATTACCGCTCCCATTGGCCCAGGGCCGAGCATGAGCGAGCGAGAGCGCGAACCACATGGATCACGACTTTACCCCATTTTCGATCGCGTTCGTTCCTGCTCGGTTTTGGCGGGACGGTAGAAAATCGGTAGAGAAATGGACGCGTCGCCGCACCGAGTCCTCCATCCGTGGCACTCACGCCATCACACGGCCCTCTACCAGCCCTCATCGTCGAGGCGTCGCCAGGCCGAGGCTATGTGCTCTGGCTCATAAGGCTCCGCTTTCGAGCCGTCCGAATGGGACACGGGGTGTCAAGTCCTCGATTTGATTCTCCCGTCAACGCACAACGGTGTCTGTTGCGAAAGCGCTGTAGAGACTATGAGCCTCAATCCGCACTGCCCGCATTATCATGGTCATTGACGAGCACCCTGGGCAGCACCAAAGCCAGCGGCACCACCAGGAGTGTCGTACCCGCGTTGATGTACACCAGCGTGTCGAAGGGCACCAACGTTGAAAACGCAAGGTGCGGCCGGCGCTGCAGCCGGTCGCACCTTCGCAGCAACCGGATCGGCCAGCGGCCCGTATTCCCCGTGTCAAGCACATCGGATGACCACCTTACCCTGAGCACGACGCGCGGCCAGGGTCAGCAAGCGCACGCCAGCCTTGCTCGAGGCTGTAAACAGCACAGATGTGGGGCGCGATCCTGCCCAACTCGAACAGACTCAACAGCTCGAGCATGTTCTGTCGATGGGCCTGCGGTTCCCGCTCGGTCCAGGCTCCCCAGAAGACACCGGCTATATCGCAGCCCTTGAGCAGTGCCAGGTTGAGAGGAATCGTCGGAATTCCGGGGGGGGAAATCCGATCACCAGAAAACGCCCGTTCCACGCGATAGCGCGCAACGCCGCCTCCGAATAGTCCCCACCCACGGCGTCATAAACCACATCGGTGCCCGATGGCCCGCATGCCTCTTTGAACAATCCAGCCAGGGCGCACGATGCCGTCGGCTCCCTGAACACAATCGCAAGCTGCCGGTCGCAACCGTCCGCTCATGGCAGAGAGCTGGCAGTTGATTAGGACCGTTGTCGACACATGACACTCGCACGTGCCTCACCAGACTCGGACTGTTACGACCAGCGCGATCCTCATACTAATTACTCCTCTTTGACCG
>Ga0209526_10001937_pt1 | contig 13881 bp, 11 predicted proteins | sample JacPinW_OM2H0_M1_FD_188566 | JGI IMG/M metagenome (GOLD analysis project Ga0209526, IMG submission 188566) | Forest soil microbial communities from Algoma, Ontario, Canada - Jack Pine, Ontario site 1_JW_OM2H0_M1 (SPAdes) (version 2) | ecosystem: Environmental > Terrestrial > Soil > Boreal... | reverse complement strand
CCACGCGCGGCCCGCTCGTACCAAAGCCATCCTCCCAGCGGGAGATGTCGGGCCGCACGCGCGTCAAGGCTGTGAGCCCATTGACCGGAACGAAGCAGATATCGATGCCGGCGGACCATTTTTCCGGCCTGAAGGCGCCGCAATCAATGTCTTCCGGCGCGAGATTGAATGCAGCCGCAATAATGGAGGTGTTGGCTTCCCATGCAATCTTGCGAGGCAGGATCGGAAGCTTGAATCGCGCATGAGCAAGCTCGCCGCCTCTGACGACGGCCTCGCAATGGACGGCGCCAATTTGCTCCTCGAGGATGAGGCGCACAGGAGCGCTATGCTTGTTCATCAGCGCGAGCAGTGCCGCCGTGCCGACGGTGGGGTGACCGGCAAACGGCAGTTCCGCCGCCGGGGTGAAAATGCGCAGATGCGCGGTGTGGGCCGCATCGGCGGCGGGGTGAATGAACACGGTTTCCGGCAGGCCGAACTCGCGGGCAATGGCCTGCATGCGCTTGCTGTCGAGGCCATCGCTCTCATGCACCACGGCAAGCGGATTGCCGGCGAAGCGTTCCGCCGTGAACACGTCGAGCGTGGTGAAGCGCCGCTGCATTAACGCCGCCCTGCCGATCTGCTAGCCACCGTTTGCGCTGCATAGCATACTGCGCGAGCACCCACATGCGAAGCGCAGGGAAAGAGATGCCGATGCCATGGATCGAGGCTCTCAAATACGGCCTTACCGCACTTGCTGCTCTGTTCGGCTTTTGGGCCGCTGTGAAGGTCAAGGCGCAGGGGCAGGCACCCACGGAGCAGGGCACGCGCCTGATTGAACGCTTCATGCTGTTCTGCCTCGGTCTCCTGCTCGCGTCCGTCCTCCTTGCGCTGTACGAAGGCTTCTTCTTTCAGCAGAGCCCCCGCATGAAGCAGACGCGTCAAATCATCAGCAGAATAGATGAAGGCGTCGGCCGGGAGCTCAATGTGGAAAACGATGCATTTGCAGCGCTCGACTCGCACTCCAAGCAGGTAATCGATAACCTGATCCGGAGCATATGCCGGGAAATCGTCGAGCTCGACCAGATTGTCTCGTCGAATGCCCCGCCGCATTGCAAGGCCCGCCTGGAACGTCCCCCCGGCGGCTCACAGACGTGACGCCGCGTTGTTTGGACATGCTTGCGCGTCTCCTGCGCAACCGGTTTGCTCTGTCTGCGATCGTTGTGGTTTTGCTCCCGCTCTGCGCAGCGGTCCGAGCCGACCAGCGCTTGCAGGAGATTCGCAGCTGGGCGTTCCAGCTGCAAAACGTCGATCCCGTCGAGATCAAGCTCAGTCCCTACGACCTGATCGTGATCGACTACGGCTTCGACCGGCGTAATGCGACCGCATTCCCGCGCGAAGTGGTCAACCTCATGCGCAGCAAGCCGGATGGAAAAAAGCGTCTGCTATTCGCCTATCTCAGCGTCGGGGAAGCCGAGAGCTACCGCTACTACTGGCAGGACAATTGGCTGACTGCCCGGCCGGAATGGCTGGAGCCCGAAAATCCGGACTGGCCCGGCAACTACCTCGTGCAATACTGGAATCCGCAATGGCAGGAGATCCTCTTTGGCAATCCGAATGCGTATCTCGATCGCATCCTCGCCGCCGGATTTGACGGGGTTTATCTCGACGGCGCGGACAAATTCGAGCAGTGGCGGCAGCGGCGGGAGAGCGCGGCCTCCGACATGGTCGATCTTGTCGGCGCCATTGCCTCCTACGCGCACGCGCAGCATCCGGATTTCTTGATCATTCCGCAAAACGGAGACGCTCTTCTCGGCATCCCCCGTTATCTGGATATCATCGACGGGTTTGCGCGCGAGGATTTACTCTACAGCGAGAGGGATGCGGAGGTCCGCAACTCGCCCCTGAGCGTCGCTGAATCCATCCGCCGCATGCGGCCTCTTGTTACCGCCGGCAAGCCGGTCCTGGTGATAGAATACACCTCCGACGCGCAGCTTGCCGCCGCCATGCTCGATGAAATTCACGAGCTCGGCTTCATCGGCTATGTCGCCGCGCGCGATCTGCGATCGCTGTCGCCGCCCGCCTTGGGGTGCGGGTCGCGCGATTGCTCGCGATGAGCGTGTTTGTTTGTTGCGGTAGGGGCGGGTTTGAAACCCACCCCTACAAGTACTACACACTTGCGGTTGCGAGAGGTGGGGAGGAAGCAATGCAAAAATTATCATGCGGCCTAGCCTGTTTCGCGCTGATAGCGCTCGGCGTCGTCCCGGCCCACGCGCAGGATACGGTGAAGATCGGGCTGATCATGCCGTATTCCGGCCAATTCGCCGACACTGCCGTGCAGCTGGACAATGCCATCAAGCTCTACATGCAACAGCATGGCGACACTGTCGCCGGCAAGAAAATCGAAGTCATCCGCAAGGACACGGGCGGCATGGTGCCGGACGTCGCCAAACGGCTATCGCAGGAGCTTATTGTCCGTGATGGCGCCGACATCCTGGCCGGTTTCGTGCTCACCCCGAATGCGCTTGCTGCCGGCGCGGTCTCCGCGGAAGCCAAGAAGCTCATGGTGGTCATGAACGCAGCCGCTTCGATCGTCATCACCAAGTCGCCCTACATCACGCGCACGTCCGCAACCGTCGCGATGTTGCACGGCACGCTCGGCACCTGGGCGGCGAAGAATGGGAGCAAGCGGGTATACACAATGGTCTCCGATTTCGGTCCCGGGATTGAGGCCGAGAACGCCTTTCATGCCAGCTTCAAGGAGGCGGGCGGCGAGATCATCGGCGCGGTTCGTTTTCCTGTCGCCAATCCGGATTTCTCGGCGTTTGTGCAGCGCGCCAAGGAGATGAACCCGGATGGCATCTACATCTGGATTCCCGGCGGCGCGCAGCCGGCCGCCGTGGGCAAGGCGCTGGCCGAGCGCGGCATTGATACCGCCAAGGTCAAAGTGATGGGTCAGGACGTGCTCACCTTTGAGAGCGCGCTCAAGAGCATAGGAGATCTGGCTCTCGGCATCATCACGGTCTCGTACTACGACTACAATCACGATTCCCCGCTCAATGAGCAATTCGTGAAGGCTTACACCGACGCGTTTCATCGTAACCCCGACATCGTGTCCATTGGCGGCTATGACGGCATGCATCTCATCTACGAGACGCTGAAGAAGACCGGCGGCAAGGCCGACGGCGACTCGTTGATCGCAGCGGCCAGAGGCATGCGCTGGGAGAGCCCGCGCGGCTTCATGAGCATCGATCCCCAGACGCGCGAAGTCGTCGAGACGGACTATTTGCGCCGCGTCGAGAAGATCGGAGATGGGTTGCGCAACGTCGAATTTGACCACGTCGCGGACGTCAAGGATCCGGTAAAGGCAGCGGGCAAATGAAGCGTCGAGCGCATCTCGTCGGCAGCATCGGACTGAAAGACCGGGACGAAGTTTTTACGACCATTTCCGAGATTCTCGGCGAATGCTGCCCGCGCATCCCGGACGGCGAAACCGGTGACCGCGGCTATTGGATCAGGTGGCAACGCAGGACCTTCGCCACGCATGCCTCATTCGCTGCCATCCTCACGACGCGATCGCTGCCGGGATACAAGGACAACGTCGAGCGCACATTCTTCGCGCTGAAGAACGGGATCGATCCTGACACGGTCGACCTGGGTGAGCTCGGATACGCCAACGAGGCAATCGAATCCTACAAATCCTTCTCCCATTTGATCGCCGAAGGAACAATTCCGGATTCCATCCGATTTCAGGTTGCGATCCCGACGCCTATGGCTTTGCTCTGCGGGTTCATCGTGCCGGAGCAACGCAGCACCCTCGAACCAGCCGTCGAGCGCGCCATCGATCGCGAGCTCGAAAAGCTGCAGAAATCCATTCCGGGCAGGAGCCTTTCGATCCAGTGGGATGTCTGCCACGAAGTCGTCGGTGCTGCGGGCGGCGTTGCGCTGCCCTACGACCGGCCGATCGAGGGCGCGGTCGCGCGGATCGCGCGGCTGTGCGGCAGGGTTGACGCGGGCGTGGAGCTTGGAGTTCACCTTTGCTACGGCGATCCCGGCCACAAACACATCGTCGAGCCTGCCGATCTCGAGATCAGCGTTGCATTCGCCAATGGAATTTGCCGATCATCGCCCCGGCCTGTCGATTTTGTTCACATGCCGGTGCCGCGCGATCGCACCGACGACGCCTATTACGCGCCGCTGAAGAAACTCGCCCTGCATTCGCCCACGCGGCTCATCCTTGGCCTCGTTCACTACACGGACGGCGTTGCAGGCAGCAGGAAACGTATTGCAGCCGCCGAGCGTCACGTGAAGGACTTCGATATTGCCACAGAATGTGGGTTTGGCCGCCGCGACCCATCGACCATTGTGGAATTGCTGCGCATTCACCGGGAGCTTTGCGCACCATAGGGGCAGGCAAAATTATCTGCCGGCCGGCGATTCCCGGCGCAAAATTCGGTGGGAAGGCAATGACACGACGCAAGTTCATGAAAATGCTGGGCGGCGCATCGGCAGCATGGCCGCTAGGAGCGCGCGCGCAGCAGGCGCCCAAGGCGCCTCGCATAGGCTTTCTAATACCGGGCCGTTCCGAGCCTCCGGATGCGGCGCTCAAAACCGTCGGCGGATTCCTGCAAGGACTACAGGACCTTGGTTACAGAGATGGCCAGAACATCGTCATAGAGCGCCGATTTGCAGAATGGAATTTGGATCGGCTCCGCGAATTCGCCGCTGAGATGGTACGCGGCAACGTTAAGGTCATCGTCGCCCTTAGTACGCCAGCGGCACGCGCCGCCAAACAAGCAACGAGCGCTATTCCCATTGTCGCAATAGGAATGGCCGATCCTGTTGCCGACGATCTGGTCACGAGCCTTGCCCGACCGGGCGGGAATGTTACCGGTACGACCTTTCTTGGCCCAGAGTTAGTGGCGAAGCGCCTACAGTTGCTCACAGAGGTCGTTCCGGGGCGCTCCCGCGTGGCGGCCCTCTGGCATCCACATGCCTATAGCGAACGCACGACGGCAGGTCTCGTGAAAGAGGTGGAGGCGGCGGCTCGCACTTTGGGAATGCAGCTTCAACTCGCGGCTGCCGATAGTCCGGACGAGATTGCCGGCGCCTTGGCAACCGTGATCAGAGAGCGCACCGAGGCTCTCATTGTGCTGCCCAGCCCAATGCTGTTCGGCGAATACGCCCGTATTGCTAGCATCGCAGTGAACAGTCGATTACCGGCAATTGGCGCGGCAAGGGAATTCGCGGACGCCGGAGGACTTATGTCCTATGGAGTGAACCTGCCGGACCTGGCACGGCAGAGCGCCACGTACGTGGAAAAAATTCTCAAGGGGGCAAAGCCTGCGGAGTTGCCCGTAGAGCAGCCGACTACATTCGAGATCGTCCTTAATTTGAAGACTGCGAAAGAACTGGGGCTTACCGTTTCTCGGGAATTTCAGCTGATTACTGACGATGTGATCGAGTAAGTGCCAAGCTGAGGGATAGAATGTTGGGTCTCGCGAGAGCTCGACCCCAACCTTCGCGCTGCGGGAGGATGTTGGGTCTCGTAAGTACTCGACCCAACCTACCGCTACTCGACCCCAACCTGTGCCCCTACGCCGCGCGCCTGCGCATGCGGTGCGCCGGATTGTTGGCAATGAAGGTGAGATATTCGAGCCGGTAGAGCGTGCGCGCGAGCGCGAGATAGGCGATCAGGGCCGAAATCGCGCAGGCGGCAAGAAATCCCAGGCCGAGATAGTTCGGCCCGAACGGCAGCAGTAAAAATGTCAAAGACGCGTTGAGCGCGAGAAATACAAGTTGGAGGAGAAAAAACACGGCGCGCCGGTCGAAATATAACGTGAGCGAGGAGCAGGTGATGAACAGAAACTGGAAGGCTGCCCCGATCAAGCCGAGCCGCAGTATGCCGACCTGGCGAAACTGCAAATCGAGCAGGCTCACCACTGCCGGCGCCGAGAGCGCGACCAGGCCGCACACCACGAGCTGCGGCACCGTGATTGCCGACAGCGAAGCAATGGTTTCCGCGCGCAGCCGTTCCCCATGGGCATGAATCTGCGCCAGCGTGGCGTGTTCGAGGATGCTGGAGTAGTACCTGCGATAATTGCGGAAGAACTGCACTTCAAGGTGAATGATGAAGGCCGCATAGGCCGGGATCACGACCAGATACGACACGAACATCGCGCTGTCATAAAGCGGGGCGTGCAGAAGACCGTACTGGATCTGCGTGCCGTAGGGGGAAAGCCAGACCACCCACTTGTCCACCCAGGCGCCGGCGGCTCCAAACAGCCCGCCCGCGGCAATGGGCCAATAGCGCGCGAGCGAGCGCGCAACCTCGCGCAGCGGCACGCTTGTCACCGCGAACGGGAAGGTTGCAACGATCCGGATGAGCAATCCGAATAAGGTCGCGCCGAGGCCGAGATTGAAGCCCCACAGCATGACGTCGAGCTCCGGACGCAGCTTATAGCCAAGCGTGACCGCGACGACCGAAATCGCAAGACCAAGGGCGAAGAAAGCAGTTACCGAGGTGTAGTCACGCGTCACGCTCGCGAACAGACAGGCCACCCAGATGAGTCCGATGAGAGCGCAATTTGCCATCACCGCCGCGATGACAGCCGGTTCGAGATCAAGCATGAGCCCGAACAGGACACCCCCGCAGCCTACGAGAAGAACGGCAGCAAATCCGAACGCAGCCAGCATGATTGCAGGAACTTCGGCAATCGAGAGATCATGCAGCTTGTCGGAGATGAGGCGCGCGCTGACCAGCGCCACCGGAGCGGTGACGACGAACGAGAGCGCAAAACTGTAGATGATGAGCGCGCGGAACGTCGCGATGTTGCTTCTGCCTTCGAGCTCGCTGATGGTCGCGCTGATCAACCAGATGCAGAGCACCGCAAGCAGGCATGGACCCGCCGCCACGATCGAAGCATGCGCGAACGATGCCGCGCGGTCGGCGAGCGAAGTGCCGCGATAAAGCCGCTCCAGCGCAAAACCAATGCCGGCCATGCAGTTAGGCCACCCCCTGAGCCTGCGCGGCCATGTGGTGCCGGTAGATGGTCGCATAAGCCTCGTCGACGACGCCGAGATCATAATAGCGCTGCACGCGCTGCTGCATGATGAGGCCGAAACGCGTGCGGCGGTCGTGGTCACGCAGCAATTCCCCGATGGCAGCCGCCGTCTGCTCGGCCGAAGCCACATCGGTAAGAATGCCGCCCGCTCCGAGCTGATCGTCGCGCCGGCCGAACAGGATCTCGCGGCAGGCGCCGACATTGCTGGCCACCGTCGGAAGGGCTGCGGCGCCCGCCTCCAGCACGCTCAAGGGTTGCGATTCGCTAACGCTGGTCAACACGTTGACGTGGATGCGCGGAAAATACTGCGTCACGTCGACCTGGCCGGTGAAGCGCAAGGTAGCATCCAGGTTGAGCTCGCTCACCAATTTCTTGCATTCCTCGTAGTAGTCCGGCTGCTCGTCGGTCGGCCCCATCACCAGCGCCGTGAGGGCGGGAAATCGCGGCCGCAGCAGATCGATCGCCTGGATATAGGTTTTGATGTCCTTGATCGGCACGACACGTCCGATCAGCGCGACCGTTGGCGGATCTTCGGCACTTGCCCGCGGCAGGGCCGACAATGTTGTGTAGTCGACCCCGTTGGGAATAATCCGCATGCGCTCGGGAGCGGCGCCCTGCATGATTTGCGCGGACTGGTTGGCCCCGTGCAGCGTGATGACCTCGGTGCAGGCCTGATAGCAGGCGCGCGCGTAGCTCTCGAAAGCGCGCGTCCAGAAATCCCGCAGGTCGCGGCGGGGATCATGCAGCGCAAAGCCCTTGTCGACGGTGTCAACGATCCAGTCGGCCTGAAGAATTTCGATGCGGCGCTCGTTGGTATAGATGCCATGCTCCGTGATGAGGGCGGGCCGTCCCGTCTCCACGGCAGCGCGCGCTGCCAGGAGGCCCGCGTAGCCGGTCGAAACCGTGTGATAGACCCGCGCCGGCGGCAGCGGAAAGGAGAGTGTCGCAACCAAGCCCCCGAACAGCGCTCGCCATGCCCAGAAAAAATGCAGGAAGGATTCGTGCGGCATTTCGCGCGCATAGAGCTCGCTCACCAGATTCCAGGCGAGCGTCGAATCCAGGAGATCGGCAGTACGCCGCGCCTTCACGAGCGGCGCAATAAGCCGATCCACATTGGCCAGCTCGACAAGGCCCCCGGAGCTCAAGAAAAGATCAACCGCCTTGTCAAATTCGGCCTGATCGAAAGCGCGCGGCCGCGGCCAACCCGCGCCGCCGTAGGTCTCACTGAGATAGAGATGATGCAGCCTCGCGAGATTCGGGAGCGGGCTATACTTTGCGGGGGGCGCAGGCGGTTCCGGCAGGATCGCCACCACAGTGAATTGCAAATCCTTTTGACGCCGAATGAGCCCATGCACCCAGGCCGAGACTCCGCCTGAAACATAAGGATAGGCTCCTTCCACGACGATGCAGACATCGGCGATGGGCGCGGCGTGCCTGCGAGCGTACCCGCCTGCTGCGCCCTGAGCAGGGGCGCCCCACCGGTTCTCCGCAGGCGTGAACATGAGCGTCATTCTGGCTTAGAGCCGCCCTCGTCACGCGTCTCCTTAGGCGCTCCCGACCACAGGCTCTTCTTCTCCTCGCCACCGAGGCGGCTTGCGATAGCGGCCGCCTGGGCCCGGATGAAACCGTTCTTGTTCCGCAACGCCTGTCGCAAGGTCACTCGAAAGTCACTGTGATAGCGCCGGCCGATCGCACTGAGCACACGCTGCTGCTCCTCCGTGGAACCGCCGGTGAGGATGGGACGAAAGCGAGGAATCTCCGCGATTGGATCTCGCGGCAGCCGGCCCGAGCTCAGCTCCTCATAGATTCGCGCAGAGCGGTCGCGCGCAACCACACCCGCAATGTAGGCGTACCAGGATTGCAGCCGCTCGGGCGACGGCCGCCGGCGTCGCAGCGAGCGCGCCATAAACGCGCAGCCCAAGGCGCCGAGCGGCCCGCAGCCGAGTGTGGTGAGGAGGAGCAGCGCGGGGATCGTGATGTCGCCCTTTTCGCGCAACCGCTCGATGAGGAAGATGCCCGGTACCATCAGGCTCGCTGCATAGAGCCCGATAAACGCCGGGACCGTTGCAAGTCTTACGGCGAAGGCGAGCAGAGCGAGGCTCGTTGCAAAGGACAGCAACGAGATACTGACATCCTGTGAGATAATATCGAGTGCCGGCGCTGCTATGCTTGCGGCACCCGATGCATGGGCCTGCTCGTCACCTTGAGCTCCATAAAGAACTCGACCCACCCTGTGGGTTTGATCGAGATCGGTCATTGCACGGTCATGACCTGCTCAGGCGCGCTTGGCGGCGGGAGCTCCTGATGTGACGCCGGTGAGGCGGTTTGCGGTGCGGACTGCGCCAGCACATCGGACTTGTATCCATTGAGCTTGCCGGGGGTGGCGGCTTGCCAGCGCTCGATCAATCCGATGCGACCGGAAAGTAACGCGAGCTCCGAGCAAATGAGTCCGAATCTGCGCTCCATGTCGTCAGGATGGTCATTGAGCGCGTCCCCGCCCAGCGCGAACATTCCGATCACGCGATCACCGGACTCCATCAGAGGCCCGGCCATCAGGCCGCGCGCCGCAAGCAGAGCATGATCGGCGGCACGGCTTACCGAAACGATACGTCGCTCATGCACGATGGGTGCAAACAGAGGATCGTCCTCCCCGACTGCAAAAGCCGGGCGGTGGTCGTCGGCCGGGCGAAGCACCGGCTTGAGCGCATTGTCACGAAGCAAGTGAATAGTGAATTCGGAAGAGCCCGTCATGAGAGTGACGAACCTTGTCAGACTCTGCACGAAATCGTCCCAGCCGGAACGCTGCAGCGCGCGCAACGCTTCCACCACGTCGGCGTTGGACGCGTGTGCATTCGCCGCCACGTGGCGCTCCAAGGTCTCGATCCGGTGTCGCAGATCGACACAGAGCTCCGCCACCGCAGCCGCATGCGCGCTGCGCTCCGCAAGCTTAGCTTCATGCTCCTTGCTGTTGGCGATCTGCCGGCTGCGCATATGCCCGAACAGGAGCGCAAGACATGTCCAGCCGATCGGCTCGGCGGCAATGCGGCCGATATAGGAATACATGTCTTCGGTTATCAGCTGCGCCGGCAGGCCGGGGGCATACTGCAGGGCGGCGGCGATAAGAGCCGCAAGCAGGCCAGCGGCCAGCCCATGCTGGAGCGCGAGGACCATCACGGGCAACCACAATAGATTGGGATATGGCGTGCTCGCCCCGCTGAGCAGCTCCTTTGCCGCCATGGTGGCTGCAAACAGCAAAAAAAACTCGAGCGCAGTACGCAGCATTGCCGACCATCGCGAGCGCCGCGGTGCAGTTTCGTTCACCGGCGTCTCCTGCGGGTTATTTCTTCGGCAGGCTCGACGCGGGTTACGGCATTGGCCGGCGGCGCCTGCGAGGCGCCTTCCGCGGCCGGTGCGTTGAGAGCGCAGATGCGGTCCGGCACGCCTGGCGTCACGAGCGGCGCCTCTTCGCGCTGCGCCTGACAAATGAGCCGCTCCGCCGCTGCCTCGTCGACTGCCATCATCATGCGCACAAGCCGCGCGGTAGGCGTCTCGCCCTCCGCGTTGTGATGGCTGCTGGCCTTGCGAAAATAGCCGATCCAGGACGCCGCCTTTGCAAGTGCCGTCGTCCTGTCGCCGGTCTGCACCAGCACGTCGAACAGAACAAAGCGGCCGAGGCTGCGCTCGGGATTAGCGATCTCATCGAAACGCACGAGCGCCTCGCGAGCGCCGTAAAGGTCGCCCTGCGCTGCCAGCATCAGACCGAGGCGCTCGGCGTCGTTGGCCGTGATAATGTCCTTGGCCAGCAGCGTTCGTAAGAGCTTCTCTTCTCGATCGAACGCGCCATCGAGACGGTATTGCGCGAGCAGCTCACGCGCGGTCCCAGGCGAGGGCGACAGTTCGAACAGCCGCTCCAATGTGGCGACCTTGTCGGGCTTGTCCTCGATGTCGGCGTAATGCTTTGCCAACATTGCAAGGGCTTCCGGATTTTCCGGATGATCGGCGGCGAAATCGGCCATCACCCGCGTCGCCGCCTCGATCTCGGCAAATGACATGTAGAGCTTGTAGAGGTTGACGACGGTATCGATCTCCCGGTGGCCGGCACGATAGAGCCCTTGCAGCGTCTTGAGCGCCTCCTTGTTTCGCCCATCGCGGACCAGCATGGTCCACTGCTCACGCTCCCCGGGCACCATGGCCACGCCCGCGGCGAGCGCGGCCGCGGTAAGGCAAATAACAAGGGCAATGTGCCGGAACATCAATTATCGCCCTCGATGCAGGTCACATCGATGTCCACGGGCGAGATCGCGTCGGCATCGGCGGTCAATGTGAGCTGCCCGTCCTCGCCGACCTCCGCTTCCTCGTCCCACAGGCTTTCTTTCGAATTGCGCACGCTGGCGCGATAAAGCCCCGGCTTGAGCCCGCCCCAGGTCATCTGACCAGTACCAAACCCTTTTGCCATGACCGAAAAACCGCACGCGCGCCGGCGCAGATCCCGGAATGTCCAGCGACCTTCAAGCAGGTAAGGCGCTGATCCTTCGGCGGGCGCGTTGCGGAGCGCCACGATGACATCCTCAACAGCTTCATCGAGGGCGATATAAAGGGTTGCGTCCTTTCTGTGCTGGCCGATCACGCCGACGCTGCGGGTAAAATCGACGGCGAGGGAGGCGGCATCATCAAACCTCACCGTTTGTAACGCGCCTCGATGCTGCACCAGCCAGCTCAGATCGCCGAGCGCGGTGATCTCGGTCGAGAAGAAGCCGTCCGCAATTGCGGCATAGTGGGAGGCCGCGATCGGCGTGACCGCGCCCTGCCGTGCCGCGTCAAGATGGTGCCGAACGGCCGCGAGCTGCGCCGGATGCTCGCCCGCATACATGTGATAATAGACATTGATCGGCTTGAGGCGGCGCGGATTCTCGGTTCGCTTGACGGTCTCGTCGAGATGGAGAAACCCGTGGTCGCGGCCGTTTCCGTCGGTGATGAAGATGTAGTCGTTGGCATCCCCGGCGTAGATCTGGCGCTCGGCTCCGGCAAGGCGCGAAATCGGCGACAAGTAACTGATCGACGGGAAATCGGGGTCGAAACGGGAGTCACCGCCGTTGAGATTGCGCAGTCCAAGGCGGCGCGTCGCCGCCACTGCGGCCTCGAACGGCTCAGCACCCCCGCTCCAGAGATAGAGAGTGGCATGCTTGTCCTCGGGCGCGAGCTCCTCGGCGGCAAGGATTGAGCCGCGAATCTCCTGGTCGAGATCAAAGGGAAAATCGCTGTAGGCGCGCGGCGGATCGTCTCCGGCTACCTTTGTATCGGTTTCAGCCTCCTTGCGCACAATTCCCGGAAACAGGCGCCGCGCAACCCGACGCAAACGGTCGCCCAGCACGGCTTTCCATTCGGACTCGTCGGGGCCAATGAGGCGCTCCTCGAGCTTGCGATCGTAATTTTCGAAGAAGCTCCATTGATACGGATGCGAATAGGTATGCGAGGCAATCTCGACCTGCGGCAAAGCAAAGAGCTCGCGCGCCGCCTGGCGTCCCGCCTCGGGCGTGCCATAGCGCTCGTCAATGTCGGCGCCGATCACACCGACCGCGACCGGCAAATCGGGATAGGGCGCAATGAGCTCCCGCAGCACCACGCCGGCAGCAACGACTGATTTGTCATGGTATTCTTCGATATTGGTGACGTTATTCCAACCGTCTCCGTCGATATGGCTGAACCAGAGACGCCGGCCAGAAAGGGTGGTCACGTCGGGTATGGGGATGCCCTGGCCCCCGAAAGCCTTTTGAAAAAACGCGAATGGGTTGATGAGCCACTTCGTGCGCCCTGTCGCGGGCTCCTCGTAGACAAAATATCCGCTGGCGGCGTAACCCCCGCGATTGCTGGTCAGCACCACGCTCGAGGTAAAGATCAGGTCGCCGTCGCGATGCTGGAGGATGAGGTGAGAAGAAACGTCCGGGTTGAGCGTGCCCACAACGGCAAAGGCGGGCAACACCGGATCAAGCTCCCGCTCAAATCCGATGAGGCCATCGCGGTAGAGGACCTTGGTGGCGTAGGTGATGTCGACGCTGGCGCCACTCAATCCAAATCCGATCTCCCGAAACATGCGGTTGGCATCGGCCAGCGGAGCGTTACCTGAAAAAAGGCCGCTGTCGCCGAGGACGACCATGCGCGTCCCATGAGCGAGCTGATCAAGCCCCCAGAGATAAAAAAGGCTTGGTGGCGTGCGCCGGAACCAGGTGATAACGCCCCGGATCCGGGCGGTGCGCTCCGCGCTCGGAAGACCGGAATTGACGTCCCAGTAGCTCACGATGAAGCCGAGGTGGTTGAGCGTCATTTCCGCGAACCGGTGAATGCGAGTCTGGTCCGGACGCGCCTCTTCCCGGCTGTCATACATGGCGAGAATCTCACGCCGTACCGGCTCGGCGAGCGCCTCTTCCGGCCGGGGCTGCGCGCGCGCCGGAAGCGCCAAAAAAAGCGCAAAGGCGATGAAAAGCGCCGACCGAATCATGCGCAGCGGGCGCTCAGTCGCGGTCATCGAGAACAAGCCTGCCAAACACGGCCCAGCCATGTCCAAAAGCCAGCCACGCGAAAAATGGGCCCGCCGCAGGCTGAATAAACGTTCAATTTCGGAGGCCTCGAATTCGGCCTTCGAATATCCTCGCAACGGTGCGCAATTGGTCCTCCAGCAGGCCTGCATTTTTCTTTCGTCTCGCCCAGGGCTTTCCTCACCTCGACCGAGCCGCCGGCGCCTTCCCTTGCTATTCGCTTATGACCAAGCGCCTGTGTTATCAACTACTTTACGGCGGCGGTTGGGCCGGTAGTTGCCGGTAGTTAACCGTCCGCAACGCCTGAT
>Ga0209526_10001936_pt1 | contig 13881 bp, 11 predicted proteins | sample JacPinW_OM2H0_M1_FD_188566 | JGI IMG/M metagenome (GOLD analysis project Ga0209526, IMG submission 188566) | Forest soil microbial communities from Algoma, Ontario, Canada - Jack Pine, Ontario site 1_JW_OM2H0_M1 (SPAdes) (version 2) | ecosystem: Environmental > Terrestrial > Soil > Boreal... | reverse complement strand
GACCGAGGCCACCACCAACCCGTACGCGAGCCTGGTCTTCCCGTGGCATCCGATCGGCCGACAGGTGGTGGTCTGCGGCCGGATCGAGCAGGTCGAGCGCGGCCAGACGGAGGCCTACTTCGCCACCCGCCCGCGCCTATCGCAAATTGGGGCCTGGGCCAGCAATCAATCGGCGCCGCTCGAAAGCCGGTTCGCCTTCGAAAAGGCGGTCGCGATCGCAACCGCCAAGCACGCGATCGGAGCCGTGCCGCGTCCTCCATATTGGAGCGGCTATCGGGTTGTGCCGACGGAAATCGAGTTCTGGCAAGACCGGCCGTTCCGACTGCACGACCGCGTCGCTTTCACGCGCGCAGAGCCGGGCGCGCCTTGGACCAAAACGCGGCTCTATCCATAGGCTGATCGCACCGATGGCGACCTCGCAACCCAACCAGCCACGCCGCACGCTGCTCCTGACCGGTGCAAGCCGCGGGATCGGGCACGCGACCGTCAAACGGTTCTCCGCCGCCGGCTGGCGTGTGATCACCTGCTCGCGCCATCCGTTCCCGGAAAACTGCCCCTGGGAAGCGGGGCCTGAGGATCACATCCAGGTCGACCTCGCCGATGCGGACGATACCGCGCGCGCAATCGAAGACATCAAGCAGCGAGTGCACGGCGAGCTGCATGCGCTCGTCAACAACGCGGGAATTTCGCCAAAGCTCAACGGCAAACGATTGTCCGCGATCGCGACCACGCTGGACGTGTGGCAACACGTCTTTCAGGTGAACTTTTTTGCTCCCATGATGCTGGCCCGCGGCCTGATCGATGAACTCAAGGCCGCCAAGGGTTCGATCGTCAACGTGACGTCGATTGCGGGCTCGCGCGTGCATCCGTTCGCGGGCGCGGCCTACGCGACGTCGAAGGCGGCGCTGGCGGCGCTGACCCGCGAAATGGCCGCCGACTTTGGTCCGCTTGGTATTCGGGTCAACGCCATTGCGCCGGGCGAAATCGACACTGCCATCTTGTCGCCCGGCACGGAAAACATGCTCGAGCAGATTCCATTGCACCGGCTGGGTACCACCGACGAGGTCGCCAAGATCATCTACGTGCTGTGCACCGAGACCTCGTCCTACGTCCATGGCGCCGAGATCCACATCAACGGCGGCCAGCACGTGTGAGTGCGCCGACCCGCAATAATCTCTATTATCTAGTATAGTATACCACCCTATGCTAGGTGAGGAGCGCGCGGCAACCGAGCGAGGTAAAACCGTGGCCCACACCATTCGCGAAAAGACCAAGCTTCTGGCCCGGGTGCGGCGCATCCGCGGTCAAGTCGAAGCGATCGAGCGCGCGCTCGAAGCCGAGATCGGCTGCGCCGACGTATTGCAGGTGATCGCGTCGGCGCGCGGCGCCATGAACGGCCTGATGGCCGAGGTGATGGAGGACCACATTCGCTTCCATGTGGTCGACCCCGCGCGCGAGCCCAATTCCGAACGGGCGCGCGGCGCTCAGGAGCTCATCGACGTGGTTCGCACCTACCTTAAGTAAGTTGACCGGAAATGACCGAGACATATCAGCCGCACGATCATCTGTTCCTGGGCGCCAGGCATGGACAGGCGGAGCGCCGGACCTGGATGGTGATCGTGCTTTGCACGGTCATGATGATTGCCGAGATCGTCGGGGGCTTTCTGTTCGGCTCGATTGCGCTCGTCGCTGACGGCTTGCATATGTCGACGCATGCAAGCGCGCTGCTGCTCGCGGCCCTCGCCTACAGCTTCGCCCGCCGGCATGCGCGTGACCAACGCTTCAGCTTCGGCACCGGCAAATTTGGAGATCTCGCGGGATTCACCAGCGCCATCATCCTGGCGATGATTGCGTTGCTGATCGGCTACGAGGCGGTCTCGCGTTTGATTTCCCCGGTTGCGATCCGGTTCAACGAAGCCATACCGATCGCCGTGCTCGGGTTGATGGTCAATGTCGCGAGCGTCCTGCTGCTCAGCGGCGGGGGACATGATCACGGCCACAGGCTCGGTCACGATGCCGGCGGCCACGATGATCACCGTGACGCACATGAGACCGCGCATCACGCGGCACACCGCGACAACAACATGCGTGCCGCAATCATCCACGTCCTCGCCGACGCCGGTGTGGCGCTGCTGGTGATCGTCGGGCTCCTGCTCGGTCGCTTGTTCGGCTGGGTCTGGATGGACCCAGTCGCCGGCATCTGCGGAGCGGTTGTCATCGCGGCCTGGTCCTACGGGTTGATCCGAGATACTGGCGCGATTCTGCTGGACATGAATCCCGACCTGAACATGGGGGAGCGCATGCGCGCGGTTCTCGAAGTCGACGGCGACCGACTCACGGACCTGCACCTTTGGCGGCTAGGGCCCGGGCACCTCGGCGCGATTGTCGGCGTCGCCACCACGACGCTGCGAGGGTCGGATTATTATCATCGGTTGCTCGGCCGGTTTTCGGCACTCTCGCATGTGACGGTCGAGGTTCAGCGCGGCTGATTTTGTTGGGCACGCGCGGGCGTCGCGGGTGTTTGGCGATTGCAATCCGCTCCTCTTGGATGAATATATCGGTACGGGAGGTCGCCAATGTTAGCGGCGCTGGCAAAGCTTCGAACCGTTGCGTCCTGGCAAGCGTTGGCGCGTCTTATCGGGCTCGCCGAGCCCGACGACTACCGCAATCGCGCGCGCCGTCCACCGGGTGAATGGCCGCTGCGCAGGCCCGCCCTTGTGGGCCACTGGCGTCGCAAGATCGGCGGCGGGGTCGAGTGCTACTGGGACGTTGCCGATCGCTCGGCGACCGTGCTGCCGTTCAAGCCGGCTCAGTCGCGCGCCGCTGAGGCGGCGCCCGAGGATTCTGCGTGACGGCCTGCGGCGAGCTCGCCGGCCCCGCAATTTCGGCGACTATTTGATTGGCGTCTTCGCTCAGTGCTCGAGAGCGGCGATAATTGCATTGAGCCCGTCCGTCACTGCCGCAGGCCCGGGTTGCAAGATCAGGGGCGATTTGATTTCGATCACGCGACCGTTTCGCACCGCCGGAATCGCATCCCACCCCGAACGTTCCCGAATTTTTCTCGGCACGACCTTCTTGCCGCACCACGATGCGAGGATGATGTCCGGCGCCGCCGCGACCACATCCGACGGCGCGACGATTCGGTCGTTCGCAGATTTGCGAGTTCTCAATTCCGCGAACACGTCGTCGCCACCGGCGATCTCGATCAACTCGGACACCCAGCAGATGCCGCTGATCAGCGGATCATCCCATTCTTCGAAATAGACTCGCGGCCTCGGTCGGCCCCGCACCGACGCCGCAACTTCGGTGAGGCGGGCCTGGTAGCTGCGGACGAGCAGCTCAGCTTTGTCCACCGCGCCTACGAGCGCGCCAAGCATTCGGATCATCGCGAGAATCCCGGCCAGGTCGCGTTGGTTGAATGCATGAACCGCAACGCCGGCTTGAACAAGCTCGGCAACGATCGGTGCTTGGAGGTCGGAGAAGGTCAGGACGAGATCAGGATCGAGCGCAAGGATCTTCGCAATGTTCGCCGTCGTGAACGCCGACACTCTCGGCTTTTCGCGTCTCACCTGGGGCGGACGTACCGCATAACCCGACACGCCGACGATGCGGTGCTGCTCGCCGAGCAGATAGAGCGTTTCGACTGTCTCTTCGGTCAGACAGACGATCCGTGACGGTGGAAACTGACGCATCGTTCTAAGTACCTGACAAGCAGACGCAGCGCGCAAAGTATCGAATAATTCTAATCATGACGGCGTAACAGCTCCGGGCACCAACAAGTCCTACACAACGTGAGTTTGACCGCGTGAGAAGCCAAATGTTGTTGGGAAGCAACACGTTCGCAAGAAGTATAGCCTGGAATGGAATAACGACGGCTCTTTCGTTGACAGGGATCGGCACTTCCGCTTCCTATCGACGCGTTCAGGTGTGCCGGTCGCGTTGGCCGGCCAAAAGGGAATTCGGTGCGATTTGCCTCTGGCAAGTCAAATCCGGAGCTGCCCCCGCAACTGTCGGCGGCGAGCCCTTCTCCAAGGTGCCACTGGGCTTTGGCGTGCAAAGTTTGGGAAGGCGGAGAAGAGCTAAGACCCGCGAGCCAGGAGACCTGCCTGAACGAGTCATCCTTCCGGCGTGCGGGGCGCGCGCACGGAGCGGTCTTCCGCTGTGATGACATCTTCCGCTGTGATGACATTGGGGGTTGTCACGCGGACGGAGGGGGCCGCTATGCGATATCTTGGGGGCGATTTTCCGAGCTTGAGAAATATTCGTCGCGCGGGCAGCGCGGCGTTCGTTGCAACGCTGTTTGCGGCGCCTGGGTTGGCTGCGGAGCTGCGGGTTCCGATGCCGGTGAAAGCCCCGCCGGTCGCCGCACCGGTGAGCCAACTCTACGATTGGACCGGCTTCTATGTCGGTGCACATGTCGGCCAAGGCTGGGGAAAATCGAATTGGACCACAGCACCGGATCTCTCCGGATCGGTCAACGTCTTCAATCGGTTTGATGCCTTCGAGTCGACGGGAGGTTATTTCGGGGGCCTGCAATTCGGCTACGACTACATGCTGCCGAACCGGTTTGTGATCGGCGGCATGCTTGATGCATCGGTCCCGAGCTGGCCGAATCTCGGCGAAATCTCCCTTGGCGGGACCTCGACCTTCGTCTCACCGGCTCTCGGGCAGGTGAGCTATACGGAGAACGTGCTGCATTTCGGCACCCTGCGCGGTCGCGTTGGCTACGCACCCGGCAATTGGCTCGTCTACGCGACCGGTGGCTTGGCCTGGACCTACGATCAACTGACGCTGACGCAACAAGACAACTGTTGCACGACCGATTCTCCGTTTTTGTGGCGCCTGGGCTGGACCGCTGGGGCGGGCGTCGAGTTCCCGGTGGCGCCAAACTGGACGGCGAGCGTTGAATATCTGTACACGAAGTACGGTAACAGCAGCGTGGGCTTCGCAAACTCGGCGCAGCGCTTCGAATCCGATCTTGCAGTTCAGCAACTGCGCATGGGCGTGAACTATCGATTTGGCGCCGACCCGACGTCGGGAAGCGAAGCCGCGTTCGGACCGCTTGCGCCGGCGGCAGACCGTGTGAATTTTCACGGGCAGAGCACGTTCGTGTGGCAGGCCTATCCAAGGATCCGGTCGCCTTATGCGGGCCCCCACAGCCTGATCGGCAGCGGCGAGGGCCGCGAAACCTGGGACGCCACGCTGTTTGCAGGCATACGATTGTGGCGAGGCGCCGAAGTTTGGGTCAACCCGGAGCTCGATCAGGGTTTCGGCTTCGCCGACACCCACGGCGCGGCCGGATTTTTCAGCGGCGAATCCTACAAGCTCGGTGCGTCCTACCCCTACGCGCGACTGCAACGCGCGTTCCTTCGGCAAACCGTCAATCTAGGCGGCGAAGTCGGAAAGATAGACGCCGACATCAATTGGTTCGCCGACCGCGTGACTGAGAACCGTGTCGTAGTGACCGTCGGCAAGTTCTCGATCGCTGACATCTTCGACACCAACAAATACGCCAACAACCCCAAGACTGACTTTCTGAACTGGGCACTGATCAACGCCGGCACGTTCGACTATGCCGGCGACGGTTGGGGCTATTCCTACGGGGCTGCCGCCGAGTGGTACCAGGGCATATGGACCGTGCGCGCCGGCGTTTTCGACCTGTCGAACACTCCCGCCGGCGGGGACAGCCCGACCGCGTTCGCTCTTGATCCGTCCTTCAACCAACTCCAGATGGTCGGGGAAATCGAAGAGCGGCACCAACTCTTCGGTCAACCCGGCAAGCTCAAGGTCACCGCCTTCCTGAGCCGCGGGCGCGCGGGTGAGTTCCAGAACGCCATCAACCTCGCCCAGATCACCGGTCAGCCCGCCGATATCAACGCGGTGCGAACCTATACCAGCCGCCCCGGCGTGAGCCTCAATCTCGAGCAGCAGGTGACCGAAACCGTTGGCGTGTTTGCGCGCGCGGGCTGGGCTGACGGCAACATCGAGCCATGGGATTTCACCGACATCGACCGAACGATATCGGGAGGTGTTTCACTCAACGGCAAGCAGTGGGGCCGGCCGGACTACACAATTGGAATCGCCGGCGTCATCAACAACATTTCAGGCGTTCACCAGGCTTTTTTAAACGCAGGCGGCCTGGGAATCCTGATCGGCGACGGGCAGCTGCCAAATCCGGGACTCGAGCAGATCTTTGAGGCGTACTACAGTTATGCTCTTACAGCTGCGACGCGGCTGAGCTTCGACTATCAGCTTGTCAACAACCCGGCCTACAACAGAGATCGCGGGCCGGTGAACGCGTTTGCGGTACGACTGCACGCTCAGTTTTGAACGCGTGCGCTCGCCGGCAGCAAACTTCGGCCGTATCGACTGCATTGATTGCCGTTGACGCACCGCGCGCCATCGGTCATCTGAGCGTCATCCTTTTGTGGCGGATTTGAAGTTACCGCCAATCTGATCCCGAACCGCGGCTCAACACGAGGTCGCAGATGGATATCCGCGCCGCGGCCGGCGCCATGCGCCGTTTACCGCTGGGGCTCGGACCGCGCGGGTTCCTGCCGAACCTCTACGACCTCATCGTGTTCATTCTGATCGCCGGCGCATTCGCGGCGATTGCCCATGGCGCGCACGAGATGAGCGCGTCGCTCAAAGGGCTCGATGTCGCGCCAATCACGCTCGACCCGCGCAATCTGCCGGAATATGCCCTGCGCACCACACTGCGCATGTTCGCGGCCATTCTGGCATCGCTCGTCTTCACGTTCGTGGTCGCGACGCTCGCCGCCAAGAGCCGCAAAGCCGAGCTCGTCATCGTCCCGGCGCTCGACATCCTTCAATCAGTCCCGGTGCTGGGCTTTCTGACGTTCACGGTGACGTTCTTTCTGGGGCTGTTTCCCGGCAACGAGCTCGGCGCCGAGTGCGCAGCGATCTTTGCGATTTTCACCGCCCAGGCCTGGAACATGACGTTCAGCTTCTACCAATCGCTACGAACGATTCCGTCAGATCTCGACGAGTGCTGCCGGCACTTCCAGCTTTCGCCGTGGTTGCGGTTTTGGCGGTTGGAAGTCCCGTTCGCCGCCCCCGGCCTGATCTGGAATACGATGATGTCGATGTCGGGCGGCTGGTTCTTCGTTGTCGCCTCGGAGGCGATCACGGTTGGCGACACCACCGTCAACCTGCCGGGGATCGGCTCCTGGATCGCGCTTGCGATCAATCAGCAAAACCTTGGCGCGGTGGCGCAGGCGGTCGGCATAATGGCGCTCGTGATCCTCGCTTACGATCAGTTGCTGTTTCGGCCGATCGTCGCGTGGGCCGACAAGTTCAAATTCGAGCAGACCGCCGCCCAGCAGCGCCCAAGTTCCTGGGTCTACGATCTGATACGCCGCACCAAACTGCTGCGGCGCGTGGTTTCGCCATTGGCATGGGCGTTCGCGCGCGTGTCCGTCGTTCGCATCCCGGTGCCCAAGCGAGGAACCCGACCATTGCCTGCCGTTCTGGCGCGCGCCAGCGACGCCGCGTGGTTCGCGCTCGTCATTGCCGGCACCGCCTATGCGCTGTGGCTGATCGTCAGCTTCGTGCACACCACGCTCGGAGCGCACGAGGTACTCACCGCGGTTGGTCTCGGTCTGCTCACGCTTGCGCGGGTCGTCGTCTTGATCGCAATCGCGAGTGCTATCTGGGTGCCGATCGGCGTTTGGATCGGGCTGCGTCCGTGGGCTGCGGAGCGGGCCCAACCGATCGCCCAGTTTTTGGCGGCGTTCCCGGCCAACGTCGTGTTCCCGATTGCGGTCGTTGGCATCGTGACGTTCCGGCTCGACCCGAACATCTGGCTCAGCCCGCTGATGATACTGGGCACCCAGTGGTACATTCTGTTTAACGTGATTGCCGGCGCGAGCGCGTTTCCGACCGACCTGCGTGAAGCCGCAACGCTCTACAGGCTGCGCTCCGCGCAATGGTGGCAAAAAGTCATTGTCCCAGGCATCCTGCCCTACTACGTCACCGGCGCATTGACGGCGACCGGCGGATGCTGGAACGCCAGCATCGTCGCCGAAGTCGCCAGCTGGGGAACCACCAAGCTCAAGGCTGCCGGCCTCGGCGCCTACATCGCAACTGCGACCGACGCCGGCGACTATCCGCGCGTCGTGTTGGGTATCGCGGTGATGTCGGTGTTCGTCATCGCGGTCAATCGCCTGCTGTGGCGGCCGCTCTATCGGGTCGCCGAAGACCGCTATCGATTGAGTTAGATTGCTGCGATCGGCGCTCTACACGTCGGGCAGAGGCAGGCTATCGGCATCGAAGGGAACCGTGGAGCCAGCCTCCAGACAGACTCGCATGTGCCGAGCAGCCGGCCGCCCTCCCCTGGCAACCGCCGGGGCCACAGGAGAGGTGCGCGGTCCCGCCACCACCTGCGGCAGCGGCGCGCCTGCGCGGCCGGGGTTCGGCGCGGGGTTTCTCCGGCTCGGCAATCGATCTGTGCCTCGCTGCGCGTTCCCGCACCCGAACACAGTCCCCGTCGTCGTCATGCACGTAGCCGGATTGGCATGCGACCCTGATACAGCGCTCTCCCTCCGCCTGGTAACCTCGCTCGCATTCGAGCGGACAGACGCGGGACTGCTTCAGCCTCACGGCGTCGAGCGCATCGATACTGGCGACCTTGGCGTCGAGTTGCGTTCCGGAAAATTTGTTGAACGACTCAAGGGCGCGCCGCGAGTCCGCATTCCAGCTGCCATCAGCCGAGCCGGTCAGGCATCCGACCCGTCTCAACTCACTCTGCAGCAGGCGCGTGGTCTCGCCGGGCGCCGGTCCGACGGCCGGCCTTGGGATTGTGACGTCGGTCGGGGCGGTCGCGACGAGCGTCGGCGCACCGGGGCCAGCTGGTCGTTCGCCGCTATTGGTTTGCGGCGCAGCAGGCTTATGTTCCACCGCTGATGCGATTTTCTCGGCAGCTTCCAGCTTCGCGATATGCAAGTGGGCCAAGTCTGCAAAGCGACCGCTCGGGTAGAGCTGAAGAAATGTCTCCCACCCTTCCTTAGTCCCCAGCCGCTCATACATTTCGTAGTCCCGCCGCATGTCGGCCAGGCCGTCCTGGGGAGGCTCGGTCGGCGCGGCGACCTTCGAATCTGCGGGCGGAACCAGCGGGAACTCCTTACCGCCGAGCGGACCGTAGACAAAGGGCTCTTGCCGATTTGACGTCGCCTTCACCACATCATCGCGAACCCGCCCGAGCGCAAAGCGTACGTCGAGGCCGGGCGTCGCGAGGTGTTTCAGCAGCGCGCTGGTATACGGACTGTTCTTTCCATCCCCGTCCATCGCGGTCGAACCGGCCTTGGCCGCGAAGGCGATCAGTGTGTCGGAGGTCAAGACCTCGACCTTGGCCAAGCCGCGGCCAATCGATCGAGTGTTCACCGATCGCTTTATGCTGCGCGTGAACGGATTGTCGCGGCACGCGTCCAGAATAACGAGGCGAAGCCGCTTCGCCGGATCCAGAGCCTTCATGACGCGGTCGACCGAGACGGTCTCATCCTCGACATCGACGTCGCGCGCGAGCACGGCGTCGACCGGGATCAGATAATTGTTGCCGTCGACTTCGATTCCATGACCGGCGTAGTAGACGACCGCGACATCGGCGTCGTTCGCGATATCGGTGAAGTCGCCCATCGCGCGTCTCAGGCTGGCAGCGTCGAGATCGAACCGGCTTTCGACGACGTCGAACCCGGCGCCCCGAAGCAGCGCTGCCACCGCCCGCGCGTCATTGACCGGATTGGGGAGCTTGGCCACGCGTTGATAGGCGGAATTGCCGATCACCAACGCCACGCGTCGGTCGGCGTGCGCATCCGTCACGGACACAGTCGCGAAGATTGCCAAGCTAAGAATGCCGAAACGCATGGGCCCGCCGTGCGGTACCCACCCCGCCGGTTGCCATGGTAGCATATTGCCCTCGGCGGGCTGGAACAACATCGTTTTCAACCCAAGGGCCTTCAATTTTCGGATTTGGCGGTCCGTGTCGGTTCATGACCGGGAACGGCTCTAACCTCAACGACGTTCCCATTCCTGTCGCGATCGGGTGCAAAGCAGACTGGAACAAGCTTTGCACGACACCGGACCGAAGCCGAGAGATCGTTCTTATGAGCGCACCTGCCGCCGAAACCGCTCGCGTCTCGTCCGGCACATCGCTGGTTGAAGTCGATAACGTGAGCCGCACGTATCACAAGGGCGGGGGCAACGATCTGCTCGTGCTCGACGGCGTGTCGTTGACCTTGCGGCGCAACGAGATCGTATCGCTGCTCGGCCGATCGGGCAGCGGCAAGTCGACGCTGCTGCGGATCATCGCCGGCCTCATGCCTCCCAGCAGCGGCGTGGTGCGGATTGAAGGCCAGCTCGTCGACGGACCGGCGCGCCAGGTTGCGATGGTGTTCCAGAGCTTCGCGCTGTTCCCGTGGCTGACCGTGTTGGAGAACGTCGAGATTGGGCTCGAAGCTCAGGGGATCGCGCCGGGCGAGCGCAAAAAAAGCGCGCTCGCTGCCATCGATCTGATCGGGCTCGACGGGTTCGAAAGCGCCTACCCCAAGGAACTTTCAGGCGGCATGCGCCAGCGGGTTGGTCTCGCGCGCGCCCTCGTCGTGCACCCCAAAGTGCTGCTGATGGATGAGCCGTTCTCGGCGCTCGACGTGCTGACGGCCGAGACTCTGCGTACCGACCTGCTCGATCTGTGGACCGAGGGACGTATGCCGATCTCCTCGATCTTGCTGGTGACGCACAACATCGAGGAGGCGGTTCTGATGTCGGACCGCATCTTGGTGTTCTCGTCGAACCCGGGGCGGATCGCAACAGAGATCAAAGTCGACCTTCCGCAGCCACGCAACCGGCTCGATCCGCTGTTCCGCGAGCTGGTCGACGAGATCTACGCGCGCATGACGATGCGGCCGGTCGGCAAACCGGCACGCGACGGACATTTTCCGGGCACCGGGATTGCGCTGGTGCTGCCCGATGTTTCCACCAACATCATGTCGGGGCTGATCGAGGCGCTGGCGGCGCCGCCTTACGACGGGAAAGCGGACCTGCCCCTGCTCGCCGCCCATCTGCAAATGGAAATCGACGAGCTGTTTCCGATCGCGGAGACGCTGCAGCTGCTGCGGTTCGCGGAGGTCGCAGAAGGCGATATCCGGCTGACCGAGGCGGGATTGCGTTTTGCGCAATCCGATGTCGATGAACGCAAGCGGCTGTTCGCGCACCACCTCATCACCTACGTGCCGCTTGCCGCGCATATCAAACGCGTGCTCGACGAGCGCGCGTCACATCGTGCCGCGGTCACCCGGTTTCGCGATGAGCTGGAGGACTATATGTCCGAGGAGTTCGCCGAGGGGACGCTGCGGGCCCTGATCAACTGGGCCCGTTACGCCGAAGTCTTTGCATATGACGAAGATGCGGGCGTCCTGAGCCTGGACAACCCGGCCTGATCAGTCGCGGTCGAGCGCGAGCGCAAAGTCCTTCTGCTTCTCGGTCTTGGCTTTGGTGTCGTCCTGGTAGCGAACCGCGGCCGCCACTGCGGAAATTCCAATCTGACCGTAGCGGCGGTCGAGCTCGACACGCCCGCGCTTTTGCGGCTTGTCACCCGCCGCTTGCTGCTGCTGTCTTCGTTGCATTGTGCCCTCCGACGTAATTGTTCTTGAGCCCCCACCGGCTCCGATTGAACGGGGCCCGCTGGTAGGTCGTTCAAGCGGCCGAAATTGGCAACAAAGTGTGCCTCTTCGTGACCATTTCGGGCCCAAGCCATGATCGCTTAACAATCGGCCCGCGCTGGTTAACAGTTCCGAAACGCCGGGCGCCTACCTTTGGCTTCACTGCGGCCAACCGGCGGAACTGACTTGTCGACAGGCACGGCGCCAAAATGCCCACGAAATACGCAAAAGCGGGGCAGAGGTGCGGTATTCCTGCAACACGTTTCAACGGATGCAGTCCGAAGGGGTCGACAGAACTAGAACGGGTGAGCGCTTTTAGCTAAGTAGCGATGAAGACCTTCGAGTCGACCGCGCGATATGTTGCAAAGCAGCATCAGCGGTCGGCCGAGAACACAGGGGTGTTGGTCATGGCTGCGAGGGCGGTAGCGTTTGTTGCGCTGGGGCTTGGGTTGCTGCTCGGCGGCTGCATGCAGTCGGTCGTGGAGCCCGCCTCGGACGTCAACCTGAAGCCGCGCGACCGCCAATTGCTCGCCAACGCGCCCTACGCGCAGGCCTCGATTCCCGAACCTTATCGCCGCCACGTCGTGAGCTATCACCGCCGCGAAGCGCCCGGGACGATCGTCGTCGATTCTGACGCCCGCTATCTCTACTACGTCCTGCCGCAAGGCCAGGCGATCCGTTACGGCATCACCGTCGGCGAAGACGCCATGCGCTGGTCCGGCGTGTCCAAGGTTGGAAACATGACCGAATGGCCGGGCTGGACCCCGACCCCGAGCGAGCACGCACGCCTCGGCCCGCTGCCGGCGCACGTCAGCGGCGGCCCGCACAATCCGATGGGCGCGCGCGCGCTTTATTTCTACGAGAGCGGCAAGGACACCTTGTATCGCATCCACGGCACCAATCAGCCGGAATATATCGGACACGCGATCTCGTCGGGCTGCATCCGCTTGACCAACGAGGATGTGATCGATCTCTACAACCGCGTGAAGGTCGGCACGCCCGTCGTGGTGCTTGCACCCGGCCGCGGCGACTCGCCCTCGCGGCCGCAGGCGGTCTACCAGGGCGGCAACCAGAGCTTCTGATTATCCCGAGTTTTGGGGGGCACGGTAACGGCGCCGCTTTTTGCGGCGCCGTTTCTTTTTGGGAAGCGTGATCCCGAAAAGTGGACACCGGTTTTCGGAAAACATCATGCTCCACCAAAAAGCTGGAGCCGCAGGCCTTCACTGCGGCTCGATCTTCGCGATCTTCACGTAGTCGCGCCACTCGGCTGTTTCTTTCGCCAGCATGTCGTCGACCAGCTTGGGCGAGCCCAGCAGCGGATCGGCGCCCAGATTGGACAGGAACTTCTTGGTGTCATCGCTCGCGGCAATCTGGTTGAACCATGCCGTCAGCTTGTCGATGACCGGCCGCGGCGTTTTCGCCGGCACGTGCACCGACCACCACGAGATCAAATCCAAATTCGAAATGCCGGCTTCGGCCGCGCTCGGCAGCTTTGGCAGCGCGGCGATCCGCTGCGCCGATGTAACCGCGAGCGCCTTCACCTTTCCGGTCTCGACCATTTCCTTCACGGTGACCGGATCGGTGAAGAAGAAGTCCAGGTTGTGGGCCATCAAATCGTTGATCGCGTCAAGCCCGCTCTTGTATTTCACTTCGGTGGTCTTGAGCCCGAACTGGGTTTTGTAAAGCTCGGAGGCCACGAGGCCGACGGTCGTGCTCGACCCGTAAAATCCGCCCTCCCCCTTGTCCTTGAGCCGCCCCGTCAACTCGGCAACCGAGCTTACGCCGACGTCGGGCGGAACGATCAGGATGAACGGCAGCTTGGCGAGCGTGGTGATCGAGGCGAAATCATTGATCGGATCGTAGTTGAGTTTCTTGAACAGGAACGGACCCGCTACCAGGATCGAGCTCGCCGGCGCGATCAGGATCGTGTAGCCGTCCGGTTTCGAGCGCGCCACCGCTTCGGTCGCGATATTGCCGGCCATGCCGACCTTGTTCTCGACAACCACTGTGGTCCCCGACAATTCCTGCAGCTTGCGCGCGTAGAACCGCACAAAAATGTCGGCCCCGGTACCGGGCGCGAACATGCAGACGCTAGTGATGTAACGCGACGGATAGTCGTTTGTTTGCGCACGCGTTCCCGCCGAAGGCAGCACCAGCCCGGCAGCGCCGGCGAGCTGCATGATACGTCTACGGGTATACACGGTCA
>Ga0209526_10001934_pt1 | contig 13883 bp, 10 predicted proteins | sample JacPinW_OM2H0_M1_FD_188566 | JGI IMG/M metagenome (GOLD analysis project Ga0209526, IMG submission 188566) | Forest soil microbial communities from Algoma, Ontario, Canada - Jack Pine, Ontario site 1_JW_OM2H0_M1 (SPAdes) (version 2) | ecosystem: Environmental > Terrestrial > Soil > Boreal... | reverse complement strand
TGGCCTGGTTGCTGCTGGCCGCCGCGCTGGGCGCACTGATGACCAGCACCATCCGCTACTACAGTTTCAAAGACATACCCTGGACGCGGCGCCAGCCTTCCCTGGCCGTCGTGCTACTGCTAATGCTGGTGGCCGTGGTCTGGAGATTCTCGGAGTTTGCGCTGGTGATTTTGGCATCGGCCTATGCCCTGACGGGCGTTGTCTTACACGTGGTGCGATTGCTGCGGCACCGTCTGGTTTCGCGGACCGCGTGATTCATGTCTTTTGAACGGGACTCCCACCGAATTGTAATTGCCGGTGCGTCTTCCCTGCTTGGGACGGAGCTAAAGTCTCTGCTGGAAGAGAGCCGTTTTGCAGCAGCGGATTTTCGTTTGCTCGACGAAGAAATCGCCGCAGGCACGCTTACCGAGGCAGGCGGTGAAGCGGCGGTGATCCAGCCCGTGGAAGAAGGGAGTTTTGCTCGCGCGCGATTTGTGTTTTTTACCGGTTCATTGGATTTCACACTCGCGAATTTCCAGCTGGCACAGCAGAGCGGCGCTACGGTGATCGATCTGTCCGGCCACTCGGCTGCAATCGTCAACTCCTTCGCATGGTTTCCCGGCATTGACAAACTTCGCGTCCAAGCTCTCCCCGAGAAACCTCCTCGCCTCGCAGGTATCCTGTCCGCCCCTGCAGAAGCGATCGTCCGTCTTTCTCTTTCGTTGCAAAACCTTGGTCTGCGCCATCTGAGTGCCACCGTACTCCAGCCTGTTTCTACGCTAGGAAAACGCGGCATCGAAGAACTAGAAACGCAGACAAGCCACCTGCTTTCCTTTCAGAGTCTTGGAAAGCAACTCTTCGATGCGCAGGTCGCTTTCAATACTCTCGACCGTTTCGGGCCGGCCAGCCGGTTCGATTTGCGCCAAGCGTTAACAACTCTTCGCACCGAGGTGCATTCGTGTCTGCGTGGCAGCTCCGTGATTCCTGCGATTCAGCTGCTACATGTGCCGGTATTTTACGGTACAACGTTCTCGGCTTGTGCCGAGCTCGACCCTTCCGCCGATGTCGCCGGCATCCTGCGCGCCTGCAAGGCTGGGGGCTTTTCCCTGATTCCGCCCCCCGAAACTCCTAGCAACGCTGGCGTCGCCGAGGAATCGGTCATTCAGTTGACGCCGGCGCAGATCGACCCTGCCCATCCGGGAACCTGGTGGTTTTGGGGAGCCACGGATAATATCCGTTTGCCGGCTTGGAACGCCGTCAAGCTTGCGGAGAAATTGGTGGAATGAAGAGAGTTGCCTGGTGCATGTTTGTGCTGGCGGCCTTGCTTTCGGGCGGCTGCGGGTACCACGTCGCGGGGCGGAACAATTCCCTGCCCCAGAGTGTTCACGTGCTTGCCGTGCTGACGCTCGAGAACAAGACCACCAGCTACCGGATCGAGCAGAAATTGACCTCGGCAACGGTGCACGAATTTCTGGCGAAGACGCCGTATAAGGTGGTCTCGAACCCGGAGGCCGGGGATGCCGTTCTGCGGGGAAAGGTGGTGAGTCTCGAGGCGGTTCCGCTGCTCTTCGATACCAAGACCGGTCGTGCCACCACCATGCTGGTTACCATGACGTGCGAGGTCACCTTGACGCAGACCGACACGCGAAAGGTGCTGTATCACAACGATAATTTTGTGTTTCGGAACGAGTATGAGATTTCGACGGATGTCACCACCGCACACGCGATCGAGAGCTTTTTTGAAGAACAGGATCCGGCGCTAGACCGGCTGGCGCGAGACTTCGCGGCGCGGCTGGTCGCCGCGGTGATGGAAAACTACTAACGGGACGGGCCGGGCTAAGCCGGCTACAGGAGCAGAGCATGGCGCGAGTTTCCACGGAAGAATTGCTGGCGCGGTTGGAAAAGGGCAGGCCCATTCCGACACTGCTCCTCTTGGGTGAAGAACCGTATTTGCGGGACACGTGCCGCGGGCAATTGATCGAAAAGTTCATTCCCGAGGCTGCGCGGACTTGGGCCGTGTCACGCTATTCGGCGGATCGGGGTGAAACTCAGTACGCTCTCGAGCAAGCGCAAACTCTGCCGATGCTTTCTCCTCAACAGTTGGTTTTTCTCGAAGACGTCGAAAAGATTGAAAAATTAGGCGAAAAGTACCGCGACGCTGCGGTCGACCGGCTGGAAGCATACCTGGGGAATCCGGCGCCGTTCACCCTGCTAGTGCTGGAAGCGACGGCGCTCGATCAACGCATGAAGCTGGCCAAACTGCTCGCCGACAAAACTCTGGTCGTGGAGGTCGGTCTGGGCAAGAACGCCGATGAGCGGCAGGCCGCTGCGATCGCGCTGGCACGCGCGATGGCAAAAGAACAAAGAATCGAGTTCGAGAAAGGAGCCGCTGAGGATCTCGCCGAATTTGTCGCCGCGGACTTGATGCGTCTCCAGACAGAGATTGCAAAACTCTCGACGTATGCAGGCGAACGAAAACTGATCCGGCGGCAGGACGTCAGCGCGATGGTGATTTCGGAAAAGACCACCACGGTCTGGGAATTGGCTGACATGCTGGCATCGCGGCAGCAGAACAAAGCCTTGGAGTTTCTCGACCGCCTGCTCCGCGACGGCGAAGAACCGTTGCCGATGCTCGGCGCGATGACCTGGATGTACAGGAAGCTGATCGAAGCCAGCGAAATTAAAGGCGTCACCAACGGCTGGCAAGCGGCCCGAGCGCTTGGTATGCGCCCGGAACAAGCCGAGCTCGCCCTGCAGAATACGCGTAAAATTTCGAAGGGCCGGCTCCTGGACGGATTGCGGACGCTGCAAAAAGCCGACGACCGCCTCAAACACGGCGGCGAAGACGCCCGTGCCGTGATGGAATTTCTGGTAACAGAATTGACGGGAACGGACGCCACCGCTAAGTCCGCCAGCCGCTAGTCGCCAAACCCTCCCAGCCCGGGCTCCATTGCACCGGGGACGGCATTTCAACCGAGCCTCACGCCTGACCAGCGTGCTTGTTGGACAACTCGATCCGTCCTGGGGTTTCACGGGGCACACGGGAATAGCCCGGCATCGTTAGGCTTCGGATTGCAGGTGCCATTCCGGCGCTCACCGCCGGAGTTTTGGGCCGCCAATTCCACAGATTGTTTGCGTACAGCCCGATGCAGAAAAGATTGGCGGGAACGAATCCGAATTGAGCCGTTCGCAGTCCAATGACACAGAGGACGATGCTATTTGCTCCAGCAACGACCCAGCCTTGCCACCGCTTCTTCCCAACGAGAACTGTCGAGAGGATGGTAAGGAAACAGGACAGATAGTCAAGCCTCAGCATTTTCCCGCCCCATCAAAGACTATGAGTCTGCTCGCGATCATCTCTCAACAGTGTAGGGATGCGCGCGATGACGCGATAGTGGTCGGGCGAACAGGTGCAGCGAATTGTGAATTGAGTCTTGGGGCACAGCAACTCCAGCCAGACCTAAAGTCTCGGAAGACTCCACGTGGACACAGGCATTGGTGGCGGTCTCTTAGCAGGTGGCACATTCCGCTACCGGGGTTCCGAAGAGGTGCCCTTCGTTGCGATTCCCCAGACGGGTGCTTCTTGAGATCGTTCAGCGTCCCTCCCTCACTTTTTCGCAAGAGCGGTTTCCAAATGAGTTCAGAACGTGCGTAAGTGCAGAGTCTGCGGGACTTAAAGTTAGATGATTCTTCCGCGAGGCAGCGAGTGTTCCTGTCCGGAAGCAAAGAACGACACTTGGTCCTAAGCTTTGGCGGCTTTGACTCCGTTGAAGGCGAGGGTCAGGCGGGACTTGTATCGGTTACCGGTATTTTCGTGCAGCACGCCTTTGGTGATGGCGCGGTCGATCGCCGACATCGTCGGCTGAAGCAAATTGCCCGCAGCGGTAGCATCCTTCGCGCTGATCGCTGTACGTAGGCGCTTCATGAGCGTGCGGACGCGGGTGCGGTTGGCGCGGTTCACGTCGGCACGTTGACGAGATTGCGCCGCGCGCTTCAAAACCGACTTTTTCTTCTTCTTAACTTTGGTAGCCTGTCCTTGGGCCATCTACTGCTCCTTTTGCGCATTTCTCAAACTTCTAACGGTAAACGAGGCGTATTGCTTTGTCAAACGAGCTGAAAGGTGCACCTCCCGCCCAAACCATACCCGCAACGCCACAGGCTCCGCGGCCGCCAGCAAATCCTTCGGCGAAACCGTTGGCGCCGGTGGTGAACAAATACGTCGAACTCTGCCTGCTGGTGAATTCGCGGCACCCCATCATCACTGTGGAAACCACGGAAGAAGGCCGCATCGACCAATTGCTTTTCGATGTCGCCACCCAGCTCCAGGTGCCTCTCTATACCTGGAGCGTCACCATCGGGCTGGCGAGGATGAAAGGGGCTCCGCTGTACAACACGGAGACTCCCGAGCAGGCGTTGACGAACATCGATCTGATTCACGGCGACGGCATCTTCGTGCTAAAGGATTTCGCGAGGTATTGCGACAACGACCGGGTCTGCCGGCGGCTCCGTGAGCTGGCCGAGAAATTTCGTGGGGAGCGGCGTTCCATCGTGATCACCGCGGCTTCCCTGCAACTCCCTGCCGATTTGCACGGCGAAGCGGCGCCGTTTCAGTTGGGCTTGCCAAGCGCGGAGGAACTTCTCCCCAGCGTGAAACTCGTCCTCGCGCAGGCAAGCGTCGGCAATCAAATTCCCATCGCTCTTGATGCCGCTGGAACGATGCAGCTTGCCTGCAATCTACTAGGGCTGCCGCAGGAGGAAGCCATCCGCACATTGCGCCTGTGCATTTTGGAGCGCCGGCGCGTGGACGCTGGGCTTCTCGAGGAGGTGCTCGACGCTAAGCGTCAGGCGCTTCGCACGGATGGTCTGCTGGAGGCAGTGCGGCGGGACGCGTCGTTCGGCGACGTGGCCGGACTGAAACGGCTGCGAGAATGGATCGTGAAGCGCAAGAGCGCACTGACGCCGGAAGGGCAACGCTTTGGCCTGGAGCCACCGAAGGGAATATTGATTACGGGCGTGCAAGGTTGCGGAAAAAGCCTCGCAGCGCGATCCGTGGCTGGCGAATGGGGCTACGAATTGGCTAGGCTCGACGCTGGCGCGCTGTACGACAAATTTGTTGGGGAGAGCGAGAAGAAGCTGCACAAGGCGCTGCAGCTGGCGCAGAAGCTTGCTCCCCTGGTGCTGTGGATCGATGAAATCGAGAAGGCTTTTGCTTCGGCGGGCAGCAGCGGAGACGCCGACGCTGGATTGTCGCAGCGGCTGTTAGCAACGCTGCTGACGTGGATGCAGGATCGCGAAGGCGGCGTATTTTTGGCGGCTACCTCAAACAACATCACGATGCTACCGCCGGAAATGCTGCGGAAGGGCCGCTTCGACGAGATTTTCTTTGTGGACCTGCCGAGTGCCGAAGTGCGCGGGTCTTTGTTTTCATTACACTTGAAAAAGCGCGGGCGGGACGCAGCCGCCTTCGACCTTGCAAGACTGGCAGCGGCGAGCAACGGGTTCAGCGGAGCGGAGATCGAGCAGTCCATCGCGTCGGCTCTGTACACGGCATTTGGCCAGAAGCAACAGCTCACCACGGAGATCCTGCTGGCGGAGATTGGCGGGACGCAGCCGCTTAGCGTGACCCGCGCGGAAGATGTTCAGGCGATTCGGGACTGGGCTAAGACGCGAGCCGTACCGGCGGACTAGGCCAGTTTGAGGCCCGGATCGGCATTCAAGCAAGCATCCCCGAGATGACCCGCGCGGAATCGGAAATAGGCAGCCGCGGCGATCATGGCGGCGTTGTCCGTGGACAACGCGCGGCTGGGAAAGAAAACTTCAAGGCCGCCGGACTTTCCGCGGTCCTCGAATGTAGCGCGCAACTGGCTGTTGGCGGCGACGCCGCCGGAGACGAGCACGCTTTCGGCAGACAATTCCTGGGCTGCCGCCATAGTGCGCTCCACCAAATCGCGGACCACGGCATTCTGAAACTCCCGGACCAGCGCCAGCGTTTGTACGCTGCAGAGCGGCAGAAGTTGCTCGAATTTCCGCTCGCCTCGCTCGAGCGCCGCTTCCCTGGCCTGGATCTCAGCCGCGTACTCCAGATGCTCGCGCACGTGATAGAGTACCGCCGTCTTCAGCCCGCTAAAGCTGAAATCCAGGGCGTTGCCCCGCGTCTTGGTCGGTCCGAATTTTACCGGCGCGGGTGCGCCATTTGCCTCCGCAGCCAACCGATCGATAATCGGACCACCCGGGTAGCCCAGTCCAAGCAGCTTGGCTACTTTGTCGTAGGCTTCGCCGGCCGCGTCGTCGCGCGTCTGCCCAAATTTTCGGTATTGAAAAGTACCGCTATCGGCTTCCCGCCTCACCTCGTACAAAACGGTGTGCCCGCCGGAAACGATCAAGCACACCGCCGGAAGCTTCGGTATTTTCCCTTCCTTGTGCGCTTCGAGAAAGACTGCGTGCACATGCCCTTCCAGGTGATTCACCGGCACCAATGGCCTTCCGAGTGCCTGTGCCAGTGTTTTTCCGTAGGTAATTCCAACCAGCAGCGCTCCGACGAGTCCCGGGCCGTGGGTGACACCGATGGCGTCCACATCACCCAACTGCATTCGCGCTTGGGCTAAAGCTTCGCGTACCACCGGAACGATCTGCCGCAAATGCTCGCGGGAAGCCAGCTCCGGGACCACGCCGCCGTATTTCCGATGCACTTCGATCTGTGATGCGACAACGCTGGACAGAATATCGCGGCCGTCTGCGACCACGGCAGCGGCTGTCTCATCGCAGGAAGACTCGATTCCTAAGATTCGCACGCCAGTCCTTCTCGATTGCGCTACATCAAATCACCAAAACATGCTAGCACACGAGGTCTCAGCGAATGAACGCTGCAACCCTCATGGCCTTTGTAATCACCAATTAACAATTTTTAGCTACCGTTTCTTAATATTCTTTAATTCTTTTGGCTAGCGTCAGCGACCCTCACACGTTACTGTACCGGCTCAAAGGGGTGGCGTTTCATGAGGAAATCGATTTGGTGTGGACTGGCAGTACGAATCCTCATAGTGCTCGGAACGAGTTTGCCGGTTTGCGCGCAGCAAGGAACCACGTCGTTGCACGGCACGGTTACGGATCCAACCGGTGAGGTCATCGCGGGTGCCGTAGTGGTTCTCGAGAATCAAGGGCAAGGATTCAAGTCTGAAACGAAGACCGCGGACGATGGCTCTTACGACTTCTTCCAGCTGCCGCCGACAACCTATCGGTTCACCGTGTCGGCGGCAGGCTTCAAGACGGTCGTGCAATCGCAGCTCGTCCTGCAAGTGGCCACGCCTGCAACGCTCAACCTGCGACTGACCATCAGCACAGCGTCGGAAACCGTGACGGTAACGTATGCGGCCGCTTCCGCTATCAACACCACCGACGCCACCATCGGAAACGCTTTCAACACCAAGCAGATCCAAACCCTGCCGTTTGACGGCCGCAATCCCGCGGAGATTTTGAGCCTGCAACCCGGTGCAGTGTTCTTTCCGGACACTGGTAAGAACCTGGGGAACACACCGTCTTCCACTGGAAACTCCAATACGGGCCTGCAAGCCGACAGCCGCAGTGGTTCCGTGAACGGAGGGCGGAGCGATGAATCGAACATCGCCTTGGACGGTATCGACGACAACGATCAACTCTACGGAACCGCGTTCTCCGGGGCCTTGCGCGCCACGCTGGAATCGACCGAGGAGTTTCGCGTCACCACCGCCGGCGGTGAAGCGGACGCGGGACGTTCCTCGGGCGCTCAGGTGAACCTGGTCACCCGGAGCGGCAGCAATAATTTTCATGGCACGCTTTACGAATACAACCGGAACATTGTTGGTCGCGCGAATGACTGGTTTAACAAAATCAACGAGATCACAGCCGGCCGGCCGAACAAACCACCTCCGTACATCCGCAACACATATGGCGGAAGCATCGGCGGCCCTATTTTGAAAGACCGCTTGTTCTTCTTTTTCAACTACGAAGCGGTGCGCAAGGCCGAATCGCAACAGGTGCTGCGCACGATTCCAAGCGCCAGTTTGCGCGATGGCGTGATCATGTATCAATGCCAGATTGACCCCAACACTTCGCAGCCGGCCGATCCTCGTTGTAACCATCCTTCGACGGTCACAGGACTCAGCGGCGCCGACTACAACGTGCCGAGTGGATTTTTTGGGCTCAACGCCGCGCAGATCGCTTCCATGGATCCGAACTGCACCGTCAACCAGACCTGTGCGCAACCTGGCGTAAACGCCGCGACACTGAAAGTCCTCCATCAGTATCCCGGGCCGCCAGCCAATCCTGCGCCTGCAGGAGATGGCGTGAACACGGTTGGCTATACGTTCGCCTCGCCCAACCCGCTGCATCAGAACACCAATATTCTCAAGCTCGACTACAACATCACGCAGAATGGCAATCACCGATTATTTGTGCGCGGCAACTATCAGGACGACCATCAAGCCGACGTTCTGCAGTATCCGGGGAGCTTGCCGACCGAACTGCAAACAAACGGCAGCCGCGGGATTGCCGCGTCATACACGGCGATCGTCAGCCCTACCAAAGCGAATACGTTGCGGTACGGGTTCATTCGCCAAAGCCTCGGCTTTATCGGCGCAAACAACAGCCAGGAGCACATCACCCTGGTGGGATTGGACGATCCGCAATCTTTCACGCGTACAACCGGCTTGATCGTTCCCGTTCACAATTGGATCGATGATTTCACCTGGGTGCGTGGCAAAAACACCATTCAAATCGGCGGCAACCTGCGCATCGTAGACAGTTTGCGGAACTCCAATGACTTTGCCTTCCCGGATGCCTTTACCTCCTACACTTGGCTGGCCAACTCGCAAGTAGCCAACACCGGAGGTAGCCTCGATCCCGTAGTGTTCGGTTTCCCCGCGGTGGACGCGAACTCTTTTCAAACGTCGTACGACTCCGCAATCACTACGCTGGTGGGTCTCATCTCGGAAGTGAACGCGGTGTATCAGCGCGATAAACAAGGGAATGTTTTGCCGGTTGGTACCTTCACGAAACGGCATTTTCGCGACTACGAATTCAACACCTACGTGCAAGATTCTTGGCGTGTAAAACCCAACCTCACGGTCATCGTCGGCGCGCGTTATTCCTTGCTGCAGCCACCCTACGAAGTCACTGGCCTTCAGGTGGCTCCGACCACCAGCCTGAACAGCATTTTTCAAACACGCGGTTCACAGCAGCAGCAGGGCCTCGTCTACGCTCCGCTCGTCAGCTTCGACTTGGGCGGACAAGCCAATGGACGAAAACCGTATTGGCAGTGGGACTATAAAGACATCGCGCCGAGACTTTCCTTGGCCTGGTCGCCGGGTTGGAACACGGGAATATTGCGTGCGTTGTTCGGTGGCCCTGGGAGGAGCTCCGTGCGCCTTGGCTATGGGATCTATTTCGATCACTTTGGCCAAGAGATGGCCAACACCTTCGACAAGCAGGGCTCATTCGGACTGACGACCGTCGAGCAAAACCCCGCCAACGTGCTCACCGTCGACGACGCGCCGCGCTTCAAGGATTTGAATACAATTCCGCAAACTCTGTTCAGCCTGGCGCCTCGGCCATCGGCAGGCTTCCCAGTGACCCCGGTCCCGGGCAACAATGCGCTGAGCTGGGGCGTCGACGACAGGGTCAAAACTCCCTATTCTCACATGTTTAATCTCTCCGTTCAGCGGGATCTTGGACACGATTTTTCTATCGAGGCCGCTTATGTTGGGCGCTTAGGCCGACGGCTCTTCCAGGAAGTTGATCTAATGATGCCGCTGAACCTGGTGGACCAGAAATCGCACATGGACTACTTCACGGCAGCCACGGCGCTCGTAAAACTGGCGAGGAGCAAAGGCGGCTCCGGCACGGACCTCAGCCAAGTCCAGAACATTCCCTTCTGGCAGAATGTTTTCCCGACAGCTGGCGGACTCGCCCCGTATGTATCCTCGTCGTCTGGACATGCCTGCGCGCCGAATAGCCAGGGTCTGACGAGTCTGACGGCAACGCAGGAGATGTATTCATTTTATGCGTGCAATGTCGGCAACGAAGCCATCTCGCTAATCACCGCGGACAGTTCGTGTACTCCCGCTTGCGCTACGGTGAATGGGGTAACTCAACCGTATCAATTCTTTCAGAGTCAGTTCTCTTCTTTGTACGCGTGGGATTCCATTGGGACCAGCAGCTACAACGCCTTCCAACTCGTTCTCCGGAAGCGCCTGTCCCGTGGGCTGCAATTCGACTTCAATTATGTTTTCTCAAAATCGATCGACCTGGGCTCGGCGGCTTCGCGCGTTAACCAGTACGAAGGCTTCGGATTCGACAGCCAGGTGGTCAATTCGTGGTCGCCGAAGCAACTTCGCGCGGTGTCGGACTTTGACGTCACGCATCAATTCAATTCCAACTGGATGTGGGAGCTGCCCGTCGGCCGGGGGCGGGCATTCGGATCGGGATGGAATCGCGGATGGGACGCAGCACTTGGCGGCTGGCAGATGTCTGGGCTGGCGCGCTGGACGAGCGGCTTCCCGTTTTCTGTCTACAACGGCAGTTTTTGGTCGACGAACTATGGGATTGCGGGGAACGCTGCGCTTGTCGGGCCGCTTCCCAAGACTGGCACTTTTGACTCCATCAACCCAGGTGCGACTGCACCGGCGATTAACGTGTTCAAAGATCCCACCGCTGCCATCGCCGCCTTCCGTCACGACTACCCGGGAGAATCGGGTGCGAGAAACAATCTTCGTGGGCCGGGCTATTTCGGGATCGACATGAGCCTGCAAAAAACGTGGAATCTTGGCGAGGCCCGCTCTTTGCGTTTCGGCTGGGACGTCTTCAACATAAGCAACTCGATTCGCTTCGACGCGGCGCAGACGATCCGCAGCTCCCCGGACGTCGCCTCGGTCTTCGGCCAGTACTTCAACACACTTACGGAACCGCGCCGAATGCAATTCTCGTTGCGCTTCGCGTTTTAGCCTGGGATCACAACACTCTGAGGACACCGTGAAGAAATCATGCCGATGGTTTCGCGCTTTCGCACTCTTGCTTCTGGTAGCAACTGCTCACCGCGGGTCGGCGCAAAGCAAATCCGCCGGCCTGCGCAAGACTCGCAACGTCGTACTGATCGTCGCGGACGGACTGCGCTGGCAGGAAGTCTTCACCGGCGCTGAACAAGACTTGATGAACGACAGAGAGGGAGGGATCTGGGCCAAGCCAGAAGAGCTCCACCGCGACTTCTGGCGCGACGATGTGAACGAGCGCCGCAAGGCCCTGTTTTCGTTCCTTTGGGGTACCGTTGCACAGCGCGGTCAAATCTTCGGGAATCAAAACAAGGGCAGCGATGCGCACGTGACCAACGGGCAAGCCTTTTCGTATCCGGGATACAACGAGATGCTGACCGGCTATCCAGATCCGAAGATCGACTCCAATGAATTCGGTACCAACCCGAATATGACCGTGTTCGAATGGCTGAACAAATTCCCCGAATTTCGGGGCAGAGTCGCCGTGTACGGCACTTGGAACGTCTTTAGGGACATTTTCAACGAGCAGCGAAGCAAGCTGATTATGCAGGCAGGCTGGGACCTGCCATACAAAGGAAAGCTGACAGCGCGTCAGGAGCTTCTGAACGAACTCTACCGGCATACGTCAAAGCTCGACGAGGAGGATGTCTACGATTCGTTCCTGCAGATACCCCTTGTCGAGTTCGCACGAGCCAAGCAACCGAGGGTGCTGTTTGTAGGCTACGGAGAGACCGACAATTGGGCGCACTCCGGACGGTACGACCTGGTTCTGCAAAGCGCGCATGAGTTCGATCACTACGTTGAGGAGCTCTGGAACACACTGCAAGCCATCCCCGGGTACCGCGACCAAACCACTTTCATCATCACCACCGACCACGGCCGGGGGAGTGGCCTCGTGGACTGGAAAGAACACGGAGTGGATCAAAAGGGTTCGGAGAATATTTGGCTGGCGGTGATGGGTCCGGACACGCAAGCTCTTGGCGAGCGAACCAATACGACGGCCGTCAGCCAAGCACAGATCGCGGCGACCGTCGCTGCCCTGCTTGGTAAAAACTACGGTGAGGAGGTGCGAACGGCAGCTTCGCCCATCGTGGACGTGCTACCAGGCGCTCAGCCGACCGCCGGGCATTAGTCGGGAGTTTCAGCCCTATTCTCCAATGTCTGCCGGATTGACAAAACCGGTGCAGCACGGATACTGTGGCCAAAGCAATGATTTCAATCCTTCGCCGCACGAGATCACTCTAAATTCCATGACGACTCACGACTCGACACTTTCGCAGAACCTTGTTCCGACACGTAAAGTGCGCAAAGCCGTCCTTCCCGCTGCGGGTCTGGGCACACGTTTCCTGCCCGCTACCAAAGCGCAGCCCAAGGAGATGCTTACCGTCGTTGACAAACCCCAGATTCAATACGTCGCCGAAGAGTGCGTGGCCTCCGGCATCGAGCACATCATCATCGTTACCGGCAAAGGCAAGAATTCGATCGAAGACCACTTCGACTCGGCGCCGTTCCTCGAGAGTTTTCTCGAATCGAAAGGCAAGACCGAACAGGCCGAGATGGTGCGGGAAATCGGAAACATGGTCCAGGTGAGCTATACCCGCCAGAAGGAACCCCTGGGGCTCGGTCACGCGGTGCTCGTGGCCCGCGATCTCGTCGGCGATGAGCCGTTTGCTGTCTTGCTCGGCGACGTTCTGATTCCGGGGCCGAACCCTGCGACCAAGCAGCTCATCGATGTCTACCTAGCCACCGGCGTCGGCGCCATCGCCGTCGAAGAAGTGCCGCGCGACCGCACGCATCTTTACGGCATCGTTGCCGGAGAGCCGGCGCCCCTGCCTCCGTTCGGGGCGCGGCTGTTGCGCATTCGCGATCTCGTCGAAAAGCCCAAACCGGAAGCAGCGCCGTCGAATCTGGCGATCACGGGCCGCTACGTGCTACCGCCGGCTATTTTCGATTGCCTGGCACGCACCAAACCGGGCGCAGGGAACGAGATTCAACTCACCGATGGACTGCGACTGCTGGCGCAGGAACAGGGGCTTTGGGCTTATATCTACGAGGGTGTGTCTTACGACGCGGGAGACAAGCTTGGTTTCTTGAAAGCCACAGTGGAAATTGCTCTGGAGAACTCCGAATTTGGTGAGGAATTTCGCAACTATTTGAAGACCTTGAAGCTATAAGCAGAGGTTCTGACCCGGCGTTTTTATTTCTTCTTCGCCGCTTTTTCAGTTTTTTCCGACTTCTTCTCTTTCGTTTCTTTTGTGTCTTTCGCCGAGCTCTCTTTGGCCTCTGACCCCTTCGCCGCTGATTCTTTCGCGGTGGCCTCCTTGGTCTCGGCCGCGGGTTTCTCGTCCTTGCTTCCGTCGCTCCCTTTGGACTTTGCGGCATAGTCCGTTACGTACCAGCCCGACCCCTTGAACTGGATTGCCGAGGCAGAAATCATTACCTCCACCTTCCCTCCGCAATGCGGGCATTTTTTCAAATGCGGCCCTTTGACATTCTCGATCTTCTCCGTGAGCCGGCCGCATTTCAAGCATTTGTACTCGTACAGGGGCACAGACACCCTCCTAGCCGTTGGTTGAATCGAAAAGTATACCATGCGCTGGCAACCACCTTCGGGACGCGTGCTAGACTCTGTCTCATGACCGGAAAGCGTTCGCCGAGCGATTCCTCCACCTCCCCGCCAAATACCCTGCCAGAGAAATCGACCGGCTGCCTTTATCTTGTCGGAACGCCGATTGGCAATTTGGAAGACATTACGCTTCGCGCGCTACGCGTCCTCCGGGAAGTCGACCAGATCGCTTGCGAAGATACGCGACACACGCAGAAGCTTTTGAATCACTACGAGATCGCCAAGCCGCTGGTCAGCTATCACGAACACAACGAGAT
>Ga0209526_10001932_pt1 | contig 13890 bp, 10 predicted proteins | sample JacPinW_OM2H0_M1_FD_188566 | JGI IMG/M metagenome (GOLD analysis project Ga0209526, IMG submission 188566) | Forest soil microbial communities from Algoma, Ontario, Canada - Jack Pine, Ontario site 1_JW_OM2H0_M1 (SPAdes) (version 2) | ecosystem: Environmental > Terrestrial > Soil > Boreal... | reverse complement strand
ATTCTACTCTCCAGGCGGCGCCACTTGTATCCCCACGAGTCCCCAGGATCCTCCCCGGGGAGCGACCGACCGCTCTAACTGGGCCGCGCGCCGCCCTGATCCTGCGGGGCCGTGAAGAGCCCAACCAGTTCCAACCCGGCCTCTACCATGGCTCCTGAAGGATTTCTATGGCGGAGTCATCACTTTCCGGCTGTGGGCTCAAGGTGCACGCCGGGCGAGCCGCGATATGCAAGACTCAGCCCTTTCCCGATCGGCACCACGACGTGGTCAAACCCCTCGAGCTTCCCAACCGCGGCAAGGTATCGGGCGATCTCCCGGGGATGAGAAAGCACGTTGTCGGCAACGACCAGGACCGCCGAGGCCAGCTTGGGGAGCAATAGCCGAAGCTGCTCCGGGGCGCTTGTCCGGTCGCCGTCAAAAAAGACCAAATCGAATGGACCGTTGAGCTCGCGGACGACTGCGCTGGCTTCTCCCAGCCGCAAATCGACCGAATCGATGAGGTCTGCGCGTCGCAGGTTCTCACGGGCCATCGCCTGTTTTTCCGGGTTGCGATCGATCGAGATGACTCGGCCTCCCGCCTCGGCAACAGCTGACGCCAACCAGATCGTGCTATATCCATTTGATGTGCCGACTTCCAGCACGCGCGTCGCCCGGCTGCTTCGAACCAGGATGCTCAGCAGCCGCGCGGTATCAGGCTCAAGGTTCAGCATTCGCCGGCCGCGGTTCGTCTCGCGTTTGTCGTTTTCGACTCCTTGCTGTTTGATCTCGGCAAGCAATTCCGGAAGACGTGGATTCATGGGGTCCTCAATGTTCAAGTGAAATAAGGCCGGAACGCTACGCGAGACGCTGCGGGCGGGGCTCTTCCACATCGGCATAGAGACGCGCGATAACGTCCTGATAACGCTGTTCGATGATCCGGCGCTTGACCTTGAGCGTGTAAGTCAGCTCGCCGCTCGCATAACTAAGGTCCTGCTCGAGCAGCGCGAATCGTTTCGGCTTTTCATACTGTGCGAGAGACGAAGTGAGTCGCTCAATCTCGCGCGAGATCAGGTCCCGAACCCAGGGGTCGAAGAGCATTCCCCCGGACGTCGAAAACTCGCGGCCAGCCTTGCGCGCTTCGGCTTCGATCCTGGCGAAATTCGGTACGATCAGGACCGACACAAACTTGCGTCCGTCGCCAACAACAATCGCGTTCGTGATGAACGGGCAAGTCTTCAAGAGATTCTCGATCGGCGCAGGCGCCACAAATTTTCCAGCTGCGGTCTTCAGTAGTTCCTTTTTCCGGTCGGTAATGATGAGGTAACCGTCTTCGTCGAGCCGTCCGATGTCGCCGGTGCAGAACCAGCCGTCGGTCGTGAATACTTCGCGCGTTTGATCCGGCTTGCGGTAATACCCCTGCATCACGCACGGACCTTTTACGAGAATTTCACCGTCGTCTGCGATTCGCACTTGTACATTCGGAATGGCACGCCCGACTGTGCCTACTTTGTTCGCCGCCGGGAGATTGGCGGCAACCACCGGCGATGTCTCCGTCAGACCGTACCCCTGGTAGACGGGCAGATCGACCGTCCAGAAAAATTCGGCAAGTTCAGGCGCGAGCGGCGCCCCGCCAGAACAGAATCTGCGGATTTTGCCTCCCAGTCCCTCGCGGATTTTGGAATAGACCACACGGTTTGCCACATGCCATTTCCATTTCACGCCGGGAGAAACCTTCTTGCCATACGCGCGCCAGGGCATGGCTTCTTGCGCGACCCGCAAAGCCCAGTCAAATATTCTCCGCTTCACTCCTGTTTCGCGGTGGCCCTTGTCGAGAATGCTAGCGTACACCTTCTCGAAAAATCGCGGCACCGCCGCGGTCATCGTCGGGTGAACCTCGAGAAGCGCCTGCGCGACAGTGTCCATTTGCTCCAGGTAGGCAATAGAAACCCCGCGAAAGAAGTAGCCATAGTCCATTGCGCGCTCGTAGACGTGTGCAAGCGGCAAAAACGACAGTGCAACATCGGACGGGAAGCAATCGTAATCTCGAAAAGCGTCGAGGGCGTTCGAACTGAGATTCGAATGGTTCAACATCACGCCTTTCGGCTCGCCGGTCGTGCCCGAGGTGTAGATGATCGTCGCGAGCTGGTTCCCGACAACTTCGGCCGCGTGGCGGCGATACTCGTCAACATCGGCATCGCCCGCCGTTGCGATCAGCGTTTCATAGTGCAGGATATCGCCGCCCAGATCAGATGGCGGAGCTATCGAGATCACGCGCTCGAGGATCGGAAGCCGCGCGCGACTCTGCACGATCTTCTGAACCTGCGATTCTCCCGCCGCGACCACGATTCGCGCTCCCGAATCGTTCAGGATGTACGCCAGCCGGTCGGGCGACTCGTTGAAATAAACCGGCACAGTCACCGCTCCCAGGCCCAGAATGGCGAAATCCGCGATGTGCCATTCAGCACAGTTCGGCGCAAAAATCCCGACACGGTCGCCCGGCCGGACGCCGAGTTCGGTGAGCGCCTTCGAGAGTCCTGCGACGCGACGCAACATTTCTGTTGCTGCAATCGACTCCCATCCAGTTCGGGTGCGGTACATCTGCGCCCGCGGGTTCCCGTAGCGGTCGACGGCATCGAGAAAGCTCTTCGTTAGGGCCGGATACTCCATCGTGGTCATGGCAGCACTCTAGCGTACCGACGCGGGCGCGTGCAATGCGGCCCTATAAACCTGCAGGGGGGTGCGATAAGATGCAAGCTGAGGGAAGTTGTCGATGCCGCACATCTCCACTGAAGACCCCATCGCCTATCAGCCCGTGCGCGCACCACGGGGCACCACAATCTCCTGCAAAGGCTGGCAGCAGGAAGCCGCGCTGCGGATGCTCCTGAACAATCTGGATCCCGAGGTTGCCGAGCGACCCGAGGACCTAATCGTTTACGGAGGCCGCGGCAAAGCGGCGCGCAATTGGAAATGCCTTCGGGCGATTGTCGCCGCGCTCCAGAACCTCGAAAATGACGAGACACTGCTCGTGCAGTCGGGCAAGCCCGTTGGCATCTTCCGCACGCATCCTTATGCGCCCCGTATTCTCATTGCGAATTCAAATCTTGTCGGGCGCTGGAATGACTGGGAACACTTCGATGAACTCGATCGCGCCGGCTTGATGATGTACGGCCAGATGACTGCCGGCAGCTGGATTTACATCGGCACACAGGGAATTCTCCAGGGCACGTATGAAACATTTGCGGCCGCCGCCCGACGACATTTCGACAGGGATCTTGCCGGCAAACTGGTGACGAGCGGCGGCATGGGCGGAATGGGGGGTGCCCAACCGCTTGCCGCAACCCTCAACGGAGCTGCGTTTTTGGGAATCGATGTGGACCCGGAACATATCAAGCGTCGAGTCAAGACCGGCTACTGCGATGTGATGGTCAACGACCTCGACGAGGCCCTCCGCATCCTGAAGAACGCGGTGCGCAAACGCGAAGCAACCTCTGTCGGACTCGTCGGGAACTGCGCAGACATCGTTCCGGAGCTTGCGCGCCGAGGTATTGTCCCGGACCTCCTCACGGATCAGACGAGCGCCCACGATCCGATCGGCGGCTACATCCCACAGGGTCTCGACGTCGCGCAAGCCGCGGAACTTCGCAAGTCCGATCCCCAGGGTTATCGGCGGCGATCGCTCGAATCGATCGCCAGGCACGTCGAAGGCATGCTCGCCCTTCAGAAGTTAGGCGCGGTCACATTCGACTACGGCAACAACATCCGCACGTTCGCCTACGAGCAAGGGGTGAAGAACGCCTACGATTTTCCAGGCTTCGTGCCCGCCTATATCCGCCCGCTGTTTTGCGAGGGCCGCGGCCCGTTTCGCTGGGCGGCACTTTCGGGCGAGCCCTCGGACATTTACCGCACCGACAAGCTCGTCCTCCAGATGTTCCCGCACGACGAAATCCTCTGCCGGTGGATCGGGCTCGCGCAGAAACATGTGAGGTTCCAGGGATTGCCAGCGCGGATCTGCTGGTTGGGTTACGGTGAGCGCCATAAATTCGGCCTGGCAATCAATGACCTGGTCGCGCGGGGCGAGCTGCAAGCGCCAATTGTCATCGGCCGCGATCATCTCGATTGCGGTTCGGTCGCCTCGCCCTTCCGTGAAACGGAAAATATGGCCGATGGCTCCGACGCTGTGGCCGACTGGGCGCTGCTGAATGCCCTGCTCAACACCGCGAGCGGCGCGAGCTGGGTCTCGATCCATAATGGCGGCGGCGTCGGTATCGGGTACTCGCAGCATGCCGGCCAGGTTATCGTCGCCGACGGCACAAAAGAAATGTCGGAGCGGATCGAGCGCGTGCTCACCAACGATCCGGGCATCGGCGTCGCGCGGCACGCCGACGCGGGTTACTCCGAAGCGATTAACTTTGCCCGTAAGTCCGGCGTCACGATTCCAATGCTTGAGTCCTAGAAGCAGCACCGGTTTTGGTGACGCGGCGGAACTCAGGATCGTCATAACAGACGCAACAACCAACACCGACACCGACAGACCGGCCGTAGAGGCGCTCGTTGCCAAGGACCCTTTCCGCATTTCTGGCGAAGATCGCGAGCGCCTAGAACTTCTGGCCGGTCAGTAACGGACCCGGGGCCATGCGGGACGCAAATTGGCAAGCAAGGTCACGCACGACGCCGTGGAATAGTCGTATGGGCTCTTAGGGGGGTGCGGAGTTTTGCCCTGCGTTTCCTCCTGAACATTTTGTGAACGTGATCACCCCCGCCCGAGCATCCATGCGACCGAGTTCTGGACCAGCGTTGCGGGTTGCGGGATTCTCGCGCTGGTTTCAGGCCGGGATGAGAAGTACGCCCGTGGGTGAGAGGGAGGCAAACATAGGCCATCGCTGGCAGCGTCATTGGTGATCACCGGCGGCATCGGTGCTAGTTTTTTGCTCCGCATCACGCTAGCATCGAGCCCTGCCGTGCCCGATTGGCTCATTACCGGGTGCTCCGAGCTGTTGACCTTGCGGGGTTCCGCACCGCGGCGGGGGCGAAACCTCAAAGATCTCGGCATCATCCACGACGGAGCTTTGCTGGTCCACAATGACCGTGTCCAGGCCGTCGGCCGGCGGCGACGAGTCGAGCGGCTCAAGGAAGCGCGCCGGGCAGAGAAGTTGGAGCTTGGCGGCCGCGTTGTCCTGCCCGGGTTCGTCGACTCACACACGCATCTGATTTTCCCCTCGACCCGCGCCTCTGAGTACGAGCAGCGCATTTCCGGAGCCACGTACGAAGAGATCGCCCGCAGCGGCGGCGGGATTCGCTCGACCATGGAACAGCTGCGCCACGCGTCGCCCGAAGTTCTCCAGCAGCGCGCGTTGGCGCATCTTTCTGAGTTCGCAGCCCACGGAACCACGACGCTTGAGGCCAAGAGCGGCTATGGCCTCAGATGGAAGGACGAGTTCAAAATCCTAAAGGTCCTACGTGACCTGCAGGAGGCCCAGCCGCTCGATATCGCCGCGACATTTCTCGGCGCGCACATCGTCCCGCCGGAGTTTCGCCGTCGTCCCCATGCTTACGTGGATCTCCTCATACGACGATGGATTCCAGCGGTCGCGAGGGCTGGTCTCGCGAAATTCTGCGATGTTTTCTGTGACCGTGGCGGGTTCACGGTCGCACAATCGCGCAAGATTCTCACGGCTGGACATGCGTTCGGCTTGGTGCCACGAATCCACGCCGAGCAGATCACCCATACCGGCGCCTCGCGACTCGCGATCGAATTGCAGGCGGCAAGCGCTGATCACCTTGACAAGCTCACTCCCGGCGACGTCCGCGCGCTTGCGCTTTCGAACGTGGTATGCACGATGCTGCCCGGCTGCTGCTTCCATCTGGGCCTGGTACAGTACGGCCCGGCCCGCCAACTGATCGACGCAGGCGCAATCGTCGCACTCGCCACCGATTTCAATCCCGGTACGAGCCCGACGCTCAGCATGTCGATGATCCTTTCGCTCGCGTGCACGCAGATGCGGATGTCTCCCGCGGAAGCAATCTCCGCCGCCACCCTGAATTCCGCCTATTCTCTCCGGGAGCACGAGCGCATCGGCTCGCTCGAGGTTGGCAAGTTTGCCGACGTCGTCGCCTTTGAAGTGGCCGATCACCGAGAAATTCCGTATTATTTTGGTGTGAACCTCTGCAGCCTGACGATGAAGCGTGGGATCATCATCTACCAGAAGAAGCTCTAATGATGAAGCGGCTGGTCGAATGTGTTCCGAATTTTTCCGAAGGGCGCGACGCGGCACGCGTGGACGCGATTGTCGCGGCGATGAGCGAAGTCCCGGGCGCGTTTTTGCTCGATCGCGAAAGCGACGCGGATCACAACCGCAGCGTGATCACATTGGCCGGTGAACCAGAAGCCGTCGCCGAAGCAGCTCTGCGGGGCGTAGGCAAGGCTGCAGAACTAATCGACTTGACGCACCATACCGGCGCGCATCCGCGTGTGGGAGCGACCGATGTCGTGCCGTTTGTCCCCATTGAGGGAATGACGATCGAGGAATGCGCGGTGCTTGCAACCAAGGTCGGGCGGGAAATCTGGGAACGCTACCGCATCCCTGTTTACTTTTACGAAGCGGCCGCACAGCGGCCCGAGCGCGTGCATCTAGAAAACATTCGTAAAGGCCAATTTGAGGGACTGGGCCAAGAAGTCCTCCGCAATCCCGATCGCGCCCCGGACATCGGCGAACCGCGGCTCCATGCGACGGCCGGCGCTACCGTCGTCGGCGCGCGCAAGTGTCTGATCGCATACAACATCAACCTGAACACGCCCGACCTCGATATCGCCAGACGCATCGCCAGGAACATCCGCTTCTCCGGTGGCGGGCTACGCTACGTGAAGGCCATGGGCGTCGATCTCCGCGCGCGCCATCTCGCTCAGGTTTCGATCAATCTTACCGATTTCGAGCAGACGCCGATCCATCGCGTGTTCGAGATGGTGAAACGCGAGGCCGAACGCTACGGTGTTCAAATTGTTGGCAGCGAGATCGTCGGCCTCATCCCCAAGCGCGCCATGGAATTGACCGCCGACTTTTATCTCCAGCTCGAAAACTTTTCCCCATCCCAGGTGTTAGAGAATCGTATAGAAGCGTCGCGAAGCGCCCAGGCTGCCAAAGGCCCGGGGAAACTTGCCTCGCTTGTCCTGTCGTTCCTTGAAGCTGTCGAGCAGCCTACCGCTAGTCCTGGCGGTGGCTCCGTCGCTGCTCTCGCGGGCGCTCTCGGTGCGGGACTCGGCCAGATGGTCGCGGCTCTGTCGCGCAAGAAAAAGTCCCTGGCCGCATACGAGCAGCCGCTAAGCGAAGCCATAGCGGAATTCCACGCCGCATCGCGAACCCTGGCCGGAGCGATTGACCACGACGCAGCATCGTTTGAAGCGGTCATGGCCGCCCGCAGACTGCCACAACAGACTCCGCAAGAACAACGACAGCGCGACGACGCAATCCAGTCTGCGCTCGCGAGCGCGGTAGAAGTTCCGCTCGGGATTGCACGCAGAGCGGCGGAAATATTTGAAAAGCTCGGGCAACTAGAACTCATAGCAAGCCCGTCTATGCTGTCAGATATCCGTGTCGGCCGTTTGATGGCCGCCGCCGCCGTTCGCGGCGCGCTCGAGAACGTGACCATCAATCTGGAATCGGTCACTGACTCCCAGCTTGTCAGCCGCGCGCGCTTGGAATGTCAAGCGCTAGCGTCGCGGGTCGCCGAGAGTCCTGTCATCGCCGGCCGATAGAGTGTCGATCAATGCTCTGAAGGGAAGAAAACATGAAACAGTCATTTCGTCGCATTATTGGAATTACCTTGCTGGCCACGGGGCCATTGCTTGCCGCCCTTCTTTCTGTCCCTGAGCGGAGCAGCGCAGGATCTCTGAGCACCGCTGTCATTGGGATGTTCCCGAAACAAGTGGGCGAGTTTGCCTATGCTGATTTGAAAGCAGCGCGCAACTACTCCTGGTTTCCCCAGCTTCGCGAGCAGCTTCTGCCGGGGCGGTTCCGCCAGTTCGAGCAGTTCCTCGCAACCGCCGGCGTAGATCCGAACACACACGTAGAAGAGCTCGCCTGGGCTGGAATGTCTCTTACGAAGGGAGGCGGGGAAGACGTGGTCGGTGTCGCCCTCGGGCAATTCGATCCATCCTCGGCAGAGGCTCATTTCAAGCAGCAGAAGCTGCCCATGTTAGACCTGCACGGCTATCACCTGTACGCCTTCGGCAGCGGCAAGGGCCCGGACGATATCCTGTTCACGTTCATCGATTCCAACACGGCCGCCTTCGGACATCGCCCCGCCCTCGAGAAACTCATCGATGTCCGCACGGGCGTTTCCGAGAGCCTGCTGTCGAACGACAAGCTCTTTCCGCTGATCAACGAAACAAACGGCAACGGACTGATATGGGCCGTGCTCGACCAAAACTACACCCATCTCGCCATGCAGCAACTGGTTCCGCAGGCGGACCAGTTTCCCCAGGCTGCGGCGATCATCAGCCGCCTCCAAGCCATGACCATCAATGTCGTTGCCAACAGCGGCGTGGATGCGCGCTTCCAGGCAGTCTGCCATTCGACCGACGATGCGAATCTTCTTGGCGCGGCGCTCCAGGCGGGCCTTATGTACCGCCGCTACCAGGAATCGCAGTCGAATCCGGCGCTGGCGGGCGCTCTCGATAACGTCCGCGTGGCGCCGAGCGGCGACCGCCTGAAGATCGATGCCCCGGTGAGCCAGGATCAACTTCTATCTCTGATCGCCACCCACGCCTTCGCCGGGTCAATGTAGATCGAGGGGGGAAGCTTCCGGCGAAAATCGAATCTGCGTTTAGTCGTTCGGTCCGGATGTGACCGGGCCGTGATACTTGATCAGAGTCATGCGGGACCGGCCCTGAGAGGTCTCGCATTGCACGCGATCTGGCAGCGAATCTTGCGGCAGTCGGCTGGCCCCTTCCTTAGCTTCTTGCGTCCCGCAATGACGCACGGCATCGAGTGAGGAGCTCGGCAACTTTTCGCCCGCATACTCGATGGTCACTTCGACGCGATCGGGAAAATCCATGGAGGCAAGGCGAATCGACGAGTCCTGGCGCGGCTGGCCCCCATTGTTATTGACGACTGCGAATATCTCATGGCAGGCCTGAACCGCCGCGGCCGCCAGGCACTGCTGCACTTGTTCGGATAGCCCGGCACGCTCGGCGGTATGACCGACCACCGTGCCAACGGCAAGGATCAGTCGGTCGTCATTGTCGAGCGTGCATTCGATCCGTGCCGCGTCAGTGTTCATCTGCTTCGGCGACTTGCACGTCGCAGGCCTCTCGGCAATCCGGACAATAGTACAGACCATCCACACACAGCCGGATGTGGAATTGCGACTGGCAAAACGCGCAGTACTTGTCGCAACCGCACTTAGACTCTGGTTTATCGCATTGCAAACAGACGGTCGTCAATCGGTCTGTCCTTCGGGTCTGGCTTCGCCTCGACTCCATAGTAGGACATGCTCTGCCGCCCGACAAGCAACTCGCCTCGCAGTTTGTCCTCCGCACAACGGTCCTCGGCAGATCGGGCGTTACAGAGCACAGGCAAGCGGCCTGCCCGCCCCTTGCCGTGGCACCGGGCACCCCGACATTTCTGGCGCCATAAACACGCATGCTTGCTTCTTTGAGGTAAATGCTAAGATATGCTCCGTGCTCTCGTCGGCCGCCGCTCCACTCCGAAAAACAGCTCTCCATGCTCTGCACCGCGGCCTGGGCGCCAAGATGGTCAATTTCGGCGGCTGGGAAATGCCGCTTGAATACTCCGGCATCCTCTCCGAGCATGAGGCGGTTCGCACGCGCGCGGGCCTGTTCGACGTGAGCCACATGGGCGAAATCGAAATCCGGGGCCCCCAGGCTCTTGATCTGGTCGAGTGGGTCACCTGCAACCGGGCGGCAAAATTGGCCGTCGGCCAAGCACTCTATTCCGGGCTCATGACCGAACGCGGTACCTTTCTCGACGACCTCCTGGTCCACAAAATCTCCGACACGCACTACCTGCTCTGCGTCAACGCGAGCAATCAGGACCGCGATTTCGATCACATCGTCTCGCAGAACAAGTGCGAAGCGGAAGTGGAAAATGCGGGTCCGCGTTACTCGCAACTCGCCATCCAGGGTCCGCGCGCGAAGCAGATCCTACAGCCCTTCACGCCGGTTGCGCTCGATCCCATCCGCTATTACCATTTTGTGTTTGGCAAGGTGGCTGGCGTCGCTTGCCTGATCGCTCGGACCGGCTACACGGGAGAGGACGGGTTTGAAATTTACTTCGATCCGGAATTCTCAGATCGGCTATGGAACAAGCTCCTGCAGGCTGGCGAGCCGTTCGGACTCATCCCCTGCGGACTAGGCGCTCGGAACACGCTGCGACTCGAAGCGGGCATGTGCCTCTACGGGCACGAGATCGACGAAACCACGACGCCGTTTGAAGCTGGACTTGGCTGGATCTGCAAGCTTGACAAGGGCCGATTTCTCGGAAGCGCATCGCTGGTTGAGCAAGTGCAGGCGGGCCTCAGACGGCAGCTGGCGGGATTTGAAATGCTTGACCGGCGAATTGGCCGCGATGGATATCCGGTGCTGATTGCCGGTCAGCAAGCGGGACGCGTCACCAGCGGCGGGCCGGCGCCTTTTTTGAAAAAGAATATCGGAATGGCATACGTCCCGCCCGCATCGAGCAGCGTCGGGGCGGAGGTCGAAATCGGTGTTCGCGGCCAAGCGGCTCCGGCGCGCCTTGTTGCTCTGCCGTTTTACAAGCGGACCCGATAGATGGAAAATCCCAGAGGGAGCGCCCATGTACCCATCCGACTATCGCTATACAAAAGATCACGAATGGATCAAGGTCGAAGGCTCGACAGGAACCGTCGGAATCACCGACTACGCCCAGCACGAACTCGGCGACGTCGTTTTTGTCGAGTTGCCCCGAGTCGGAGCGCAGCTCAAATCGGGTGAGTCGTTCGGCACGGTTGAATCGGTAAAGGCCGTTAGCGAAATCTTCACTCCCGTATCGGGAGAAATCACGGAAATAAATTCTGCTCTGGTGGATTCTCCCGAGAAGCTGAATCTCGACCCGCATGGGTCCGCATGGCTCGTGAAGATCCGCCTGAGCGATCCGCAAGAAGTCGCCCATCTGATGGATACCGCCGCTTACCAGGCCTATATCGCCGGGCAGGCCAAGGAACACTCGGCCTGATGCGCTACCTTCCCAAGAGTCCATCGGAACGCCGGGAAATGTTGGGTGCAATCGGGGCCGAAACTGTCGATGAACTATTCGAGTCCATCCCGGCGAGATTTCGCTTGCGCGAGCCCCTTCCACTGCCCGGACCACTTTCCGAGATGGAGATCATCCAATATTTTCGGGCGCGCGCCGAAGAGACCTCGCAAGGCTACACGTCGTTTCTCGGAGCCGGAGTCTATCAACACCTACGCTCGGTCGTCACCGACGCGCTCATCCAGCGCGGGGAATTTCTCACCTCGTATACCCCGTACCAGGCGGAAATCTCGCAGGGCACACTCACAGCGATCTTCGAGTTCCAAACTCTGATGTGCCAGCTGACCGGACAGGAAGTGGCCAACGCTTCGATGTACGACGGTTCAACGGCGCTCACCGAGGCCGTGCTCATGGCCGAGCGACTCACCGGGCGCCAGCGCATGCTCGTCGCACGCTCGGTGCATCCCGAATATCGCCAGGTCCTCTGCACCTACGCGAAAAATCTCGACTTGCAAGTCGAGGAGATCGCTTACACCAGTTCGGGGCAGGTCGACGTCGCTGCACTGAGCAAGGCGGGGCTTGCGAACGCGGCCGCAGTCGTCGTTCAATCGCCGAACTTCTTCGGCGTGCTCGAGGAATTGCCTTCGCTCGCCGAACTGGCGCATGCTTCCGGAGCTTTGCTCGTCACAACTCTCGCCGAAGCCGCTTCGCTCGGAATCGTCCGGCCGCCGGCCGAAGCTGACATTGTAGCGATCGAAGCGCAATCGTTCGGTATCCCGCCGAGCTACGGCGGACCCTTCGTGGGCGTCATCGCCACCCACGAGAAATTCGTTCGCCAGATGCCGGGCCGCCTCGCGGGCCAGACCACCGATGCGAACGGCCACCGTGGTTTCGTTCTGACGCTGGCCACCCGGGAGCAGCACATTCGCCGCGAGAAGGCCACGTCGAACATCTGCACGAACGAAGCACTGTACGCACTGGCGGCAACGATTCATCTGTGCCTGCTCGGAAAAGAAGGATTGCGCGAGCTGGCCCTTCAGAATCTCGCCAAGGCTCGTTTCGCCCGAGCCGAACTCGAGAAAATTCCCGGCGTGCGCCGTGTTTTTTCCGGTGCAATCTTTAATGAGTTCGTGCTCGAGTTTCCCCGTTCAGTGAAATTGATCAATGCCGCCTTGCTGCGAGAAAAAATCATCGGCCCGCTGCCGCTCGGCACCCATTATCACGAATTGACGAAGCGAGGCCTGGTCTGCGTCACGGAAGTGACGCCGCGCGCGGAAATCGAGCGCTTGGCCACCGCCATCCGACGGGTTCTCGAAACGCCACTCTAAGGAGCCTTCTTTGACCTCAAGGTCCACGGAAACCGAGGCGCCGGCGAACACGATTCGCAAGGCGCGTCGCCATGTCAACCAAACCGAAGGACTTATCTTCGAGAAGTCCGCCCCGGGAAAGCGCGGGATCGAGCTCCCTCCCCTCGATGTCCCGGCGGTGGATCCGGTCGCGGCGCTCGGGCGCGACTTTGTGCGTGACGCCGTCGCGGGGTTCCCCGAAGTGAGCGAAATCGAGGTGATTCGCCATTTCACGCGACTCTCTACCTGGAACTATGCGATTGATCTGGGGATGTATCCGCTCGGCTCTTGCACGATGAAGTACAATCCGCGGGTGAATGAATATGTCGCCCGGCTTGACGGTCTGGCGAGCGAGCATCCCCAGCAGCCGGCTGAAGTTGCGCAGGGCTGCCTCCGCATTCTTTACGATCTCCAGAATTGCTTGCTTGCGATTACCGGGATGGACGCCGTCACGCTGCAGCCTGCCGCCGGTGCGCAAGGCGAACTAACGGGCTTGCTGATGATCCGCGCGTATCTACAGAGCCAGGGCAATCCGCGCAAGAGAGTTCTAATCCCGGATTCGGCGCACGGAACAAATCCAGCCTCGGTCGTCATCGCCGGTTACGAAGTTCAGAACATCAAGTCGAGCGCCCGCGGCCAGATCGACGCGGACCATTTACGCGAATCCACCACGGAGGACGTCGCTGCCTTGATGGTGACAAATCCCAGCACGCTCGGCGCCTTCGAAGAGCGCATCGCTGAAATCGCCTCGATCCTTCATGAACGCGGGGCCCTGCTCTATATGGACGGCGCCAACATGAACGCTCTTGCCGGCATCACGCGTCCCGGTGATTTCGGAGTCGACGTCCTGCACCTGAATTTGCACAAGACATTTTCAACGCCTCACGGCGGCGGCGGCCCGGGCGCCGGGCCCGTCGTGGCAAAGAAGATCCTCGAGCCCTTCTTGCCGATACCTGTCGTCGTTCAGAAGCAAGACGGCCGGTACGCGCTCGATCAAAATCGCCCGCAGTCTGTGGGCCGCGTGCGTGCGTATTGCGGAAGCTTCGGGGTACTGCTCCGCGCGCTTGCGTACACGCTGGCTTACGGTCCCGGCATCCGCCGGGCAACCGAAGACGCCGTGCTCAACGCGAATTACATCCGCAAGAACCTCGAAGATGATTTCGACCTGCCCTACAATCTGCCCTCCCTGCACGAAGTCGTTTTCAGCGACGCGCGGCAGAAGAAGCACGGGGTGAACACCATGGACATTGCCAAGCGCCTCATCGACTACGGCTTCCACCCCTACACGACCGCATTCCCGCTCATTGTCCCCGGCGCCATGATGATCGAGCCGACCG
>Ga0209526_10001931_pt1 | contig 13893 bp, 14 predicted proteins | sample JacPinW_OM2H0_M1_FD_188566 | JGI IMG/M metagenome (GOLD analysis project Ga0209526, IMG submission 188566) | Forest soil microbial communities from Algoma, Ontario, Canada - Jack Pine, Ontario site 1_JW_OM2H0_M1 (SPAdes) (version 2) | ecosystem: Environmental > Terrestrial > Soil > Boreal... | reverse complement strand
GCTGAGCGAGACGTCCACGCGGGTGGACTTGGCGTGGGCGGCAGTGCGTCCCCCGGCCTCTTCGGGCGGGGGGTGAATGGCGTCATAGGCTACGAGGACGGCGCACCCCGCGATCTGGCCTGGGAAGGCAGCGACCCCACCGGCGTGATCGGGCACGGCGGCAATGCCGGCATCGGCTTGCGGGGTAAGGGCGGCAACGGCGGGGTGAAGGGCGAGAGCGCCAACAGCTCCGGCGTCCAGGGCATCAGCGAGCTGTCGCCGGGCGTGGCCGGCACCAGCACCGAAGGCATCGGAGTCCTCGGCACGAGTCAGCGCGGTCCTGGGGTGTTCGGAATCTCCTCCGAGGACAACGGTGGCGTGTTCCAGTCCAAGAAGTCGGCACAGGTCTTTCTTATCCCGAACGACATCGGTCCCCTCAACTCCCCTTCCCCTTTCACTCCAGAAGCAATCAACGTTTCTGACAAAGGACCGGGGTTCCCCAAGCGCGCCAGAGGGGGCGAGCTCATGGCTGTCAGGGACAAGCAGGGCGCCTGCACGCTCTGGTTCTGCGTGAAGGACGGACCCCCCGCTCGCTGGGCGCAGGTGCTTTTGGGACACGAGTTCGACGGCACTGTATGAGACGTTCGACCCGGTTGCCGACGCGGGCGTTGGCGTGAACCCCCGTCACAAAAAAATCGATGATGTTACTGGGTAGGCCGGATTCACTCCGGCCGTATGAGTTGTCTCTTCCAAACGACTCCACACCGCCGCTTTGCGGAAGGGGGTTGGGGGGGAAACCTCTTTCCCCCGCATGAACACCTGGGGACCGGATGGAGCTCGCGCGGTGGTGGTGCTTACATTCGACAACCTGGGCGAGGCTCAGGACCTGGAGTTCGGCAGCTGGCCTCAAGGGCAGCCGCTCGGGCGCCACCCCTCGGTCCTCATCGTGCTGCCACGCATCCTTGCCATGCTCGCCGAGCTGCAGCTGCCGGCCAGCTTTTTCGTGGAGTCGATCAACAGCGTCAGCTATCCCACCGCGATGCGAGACATCGTGGTCGCAGGTCACGAAGTCGCCTGCCACGGCTGGCGCCACGAACGGTGGAACGTCTTGAGTGGCGACGAGGAGGACGCGCTCCTGGTCCGATCCACAAAGGCGCTTCGGGAGCTTGATATCGAGCCCCTGGGTTTTCGGCCTCCAGGTGGTCAGCTCAGCAGCCAGAGCTCCCGTCTGCTACGCCGCCACGGGATGCGTTGGTGCTCCCCGGCGGGTGGGCATGCTGGTCGATTAGACGGCATGGCATATATCCCGTTCCTCTGGGAAAACGTGGACGCGCTCTACCTCAACCCGAGACTGGCGTCCTTGCGTCAGTCTTTCGGCATGCCGATCGAGGCCGCTACACCAACTGACTTCGGGCTCGCCGCGAAGCGGGCGATCGACGGCGTCATCGCCGACGGCGGCTGCCTGTCCCTGGTCTTCCATCCTTATCTCGCCGAGCCGGAGGAGACCTTCGCCACACTGCGTCATGTGCTCGAGCAAGTAGCCGAGGCCAGACGACGCGAAGGCCTTTGGGTTGCCCACGGACGCACAGTGGGCGACTGGATTCTTGCTCAGGAGGACTTCCGTACGCCCTCACTCGAGACGCGGAGCTGGATGAGTAACTGATCCCGATCCCTATCAGATACCTCGTGCCCAGTCGTCGCTGTGCTTCCCCTGCTCCGCGCCGCCGCCGAGAGGGCCGCTCGGTTGGATTCGCAGGCGCGCGGGAACTGAGCCCTCCAGGAGAGCGACCAGCCTTTGTTCCGCTTCGTCCGAGATTCGGGAGCCCATCGCCGCGACCTTGGTAACTCCCGGCACTGCAAGCAGCACCGGCCGTATTGTTCCCGCCATCGTCAGCGGCCGGTACGGGCAACCGGTGCACATGCCAGTAAACCTGAGTTCTACCTCCCCGCTCTCGGAGACCCCGATTAGTTCGATCGCACCGGCATGCCCATCCATGACGCGGTTCAGCTCATGTATCCGCCGGTCCAATAGCGAACGATCAATATGTGCTGTTGACATTGCGATCAACCTACCCTGCCGCGCAGAATATCAGGCCGTCGCCAGCTGGCTCTTCTTCGCTGCGACGTCAACGTCCATCATCTTGGCGAAGTTGAGGCCGAGAATCTTCTCTTTGTCCGATCTCGTGATCTGCGGATAGCCGTAACCGGAGCGCAGGTCGTCTGGAATCTCCATCTCCATGAACGTCTTGAGATATGGGGCAGGGCCACCCGCGAGCGCCGCTTCCGACCCCCAGAGGAGCTTGTCGACACCGACCTCCATGAGCAAGCGTCCCATCTGCTCCTGGACCAGACGGGGCGCTATCACAGCAAGGTTGATGGTGCCCGATAGGGCCAGGTAAACGTTGGCGAATCTGTTCGCCACCCAAATGGCCTCGTCAATGTACGGCAGGGCCAGGTGGTGAATGATGAACGTGAGGTCGGGGAAGTCGCGAGCGGGTGCCTGGAGATCGAGAGGGCTCAGGTCCTCAAGCTTCTGGTTGCCGAACGGGATACCCTTGTGGTACTGGAGGACTTTGATGCCAAGCTGTCTGCACTTCTCGTAGAGGGGGTAGGCCACCTTCTCGTCATCGCAGCGCCATGAACCGGTGACGTGGCCGTTATAGAACTTGATCGAGGAAGCACCTAGCTCCTTGACCTGATACTCCAGCTGGTCGAGCGCATCGACCATACCGCGATAGAGTGGATCTACGCCACCGCAGAACATTACGCGCTCCGGATAACGTGCCGCCATGGCATGTTGCGCGTGAACCGGGGCAAACCAATCCTTGTACCAGTCGAAGATGGGGACCACCTGCGCCATGGCCATGTCGGTAGGCGCGTCGACAAAAACCATCTCGTACAGTTCTTCGATCGTCCACCGCTTTCCAAAGTCCTGCGTGTTGTATGCCGGCAATCGACCTCCAGCTCCTATTGCGAGCAAATGATCGCGGGCCGACCGAGAATCCTCGCGATCCTGGCGAAGGTTCTCATCTGACAGGTCGTACACGTGGATTACATTGTCAAAAACGAAGATGTCCTCGATCATGGCCGCGCCCTCCAGACTCTGAAAACAGGTTTACTTAGCCGTTGTGCCGGCATCTATCGGGAGCGCGGTGCCAGTGAGGTACCGCGCTTCGTCCGACGCCAGGAATACAACGCCGTTTGAGATGTCGTCCGGCTCGAGCAGCTTCTTGATTGCCTGTGTTGCGAGAAATGAGGACTCGACCATGGCATCCCAGTCCAGCTTGTGGCGAAAAGCCAATCCACGGTTGGTTCCGGAGTCGACGGTGCTCGGGCAGATGCTGTTGACGGTGATCCAGTGCTGGGCGAGTTCGAGAGCCAGCGTCTTGCCAAGAGCCATGACGCCGGCTTTCGCCGCGCAGTATGGGCCGAGTTGATCGAACGCCTTATACCCCGCAGACGAGGAGATGAGTACGATGCGGCCGTACTGCTGATCGATCATCTGTGGAATCACGGCTTTGCAAGATTGCCAGACGCCCGTCAGGTCCGTTCCAATCAGCAGGTCCCAGTCCGATCGCGTCATCTCCCAGGTCGGGCCCATCATGGCGATCCCTGCGCTAGCCACGAGTATGTCAATCCGGCCAAACTCTGTGACGGTTGTCGCAACGGCCTCGTCGAGCTCGTCCTGGTTGCGGACGTCGCCCACCAGGCCTATGGATGCAGGGCCTATGGTCCGAACCATCTCCACTGTCTTGTCGAGATCAGCTTGCTTGGCCAGCGGGTATCCCGGTTCCGCGTCACGATGACCATCGCCAAGGTCGAAGATCGCAACGGCGGCCCCTTCTCGAGCCAGGGCCAAGCAATGGTTTCGACCCAGTCCCACCGCTCCGCCAGTCACAAAGGCAACCTTGCCGTCGAGCCTTCCCATTTATTCCCGTCCTTCCATCAACGACACCGACCGGCTGCTGATGTTGGGGAGCGTCTCATCCCCCACACAAGACCGACCAAATTGTACATTCACTTCTCCACCAATGCAATCGTTTCCACTGTGCGGAATGCGACTATCCCAGGCATCTATCGCACTGTTTTCCGACTGCGTACATCCACGAACACGGCCAGTAGCAGCACCACTCCAACCGCGACTTGCTGATATGAGGAGGGCAAGTTCATCAGACTCATCCCGTTGTTGAGGCTTTCCATCAGCACGGCTCCCAGGATCGCTCCAATCACGGTGCCCCGGCCGCCCATGAGACTGGTGCCACCGATCACCGCCGCAGCGATGACGAGCAGCTCTTCTCCGGTAGCGCCGGTTGGCTGAGCTGCGTCGAGCCGGGAGATGTAGATCAAAGCAGCTATCCCGTAAAGCAGGCCCATCGCCAAAAAGACCCAGAAGGTGTGCCAGCGAATACTGATTCCAGCAAGCCGTGCCGCTTCGGCATTTCCGCCAATCGCGTAGAGGTGCCGGCCGAAACGCGTGTTGCGCAGTACCAGAGTGACCACGGCGATGATGGTCAGCAGAATGGCGACCGGCAGCGGCAGACCAAGATAGGCGAGAGCGATGACCATGCCCACCAGGCACACAGCACCAAAGACCGCCGCTGGGATGAGGACTGAGCTCACGATCGGCACCTCGATTCCGGCAGCCAGCCGGGCGACACGCGATCTCCATGCCAGGACCACGAAGCCGACCCAGAGCAGCGTCACCATCGCAATGGTTGCCCATTGAGGGAGGTAGTAGTTGGCCAGAAAGGTGATCGACACGTCTGGTGAGATGCTCACACCATTGGTGATCACCAGGGCGAATCCTCGAAGCGCAATGAAGCTCGCCAAGGTCACGATGAAGGACGGCACTCCCATGAACGCAATCCAGAAGCCGTGCCACACGCCCAGCGCGATCCCGGCGACCAACGTGAGCAACATCGCGATGGGCATGGCGATGTGGTACTTCGCCATCGCCATCGCCGTCACGATCGCGCAGACCACGACCGCTCCGCCGATGGAGAGGTCGATGTGGCCCGGGACGATCACCATCACGATGCCGGCGCAGAGGATCGCGGTTATCGCAACCTGGAGGCTCAGGATGCTAAGGTTCCGCGGCGACAGGAAGAGTCCGTTGGTCATGAACTCGAAGACGACCCAGACCAACAGGAGGATGCCGACGAGTGCGAAGGAGCGCAGCTGCTCGGAGATGAGTCGGTCTCTCCAGAATCTCAACGGGTGCAACACTGGAGACAGCGTCGTGGCGGCCTGGGCAGTCTGCGGGCCTCCCTCACTCATCTCGGCGGCCTCCTGTCGCCGCATGCATAACAGCTTCTTCAGTGGCTGAACCGCGGTCCCAACTATCTGCCAGTCGGCCATCGTGGACCGCCAAGACACGATCGGACATGGCGATGACCTCCTGTAGATCGGATGAGATCAACAGAAGCGCTCGTCCCTCAGCGACAATCTCCCCCATGAGCGAATAGATTTCGACCTTCGTTCCCACGTCAACGCCGAAGGTCGGCTCTTCCAAAATGAGTACGTCCGGTGCGGCAGCCATCCACTTGGCCGCAACCACCTTTTGCTGAGTCCCGCCACTCAACTCCGCCACCGGTTGATCGATCGATGTGGCCTTGATCCGAAAGCGCTCGACGTAGTCCTTAACCATTCCCACTTCAGCTCGCTGGTCGATCACTTGATGCGGTGACAATTGTTTGAGCGCCACGAGGGTGATGTTTTCCGCGATCGATCTGCCGAGCACGAGCCCACTGGTTTTCCGGTCGCCCGTCAAATACCCCATACCGGCCGCGATGGCCTTACCGGGCGATGAGAGTGAAACAGGCTTCCCCTTCACGACTACCTCTCCGCTCACTCGTCCCGGCCAAGCCCCAAAAGCAGCTCGAGCCAATTGCGCGGTGCCCGAGCCAACCACCCCGAACAGCCCGACGATCTCACCGCTGCGTACCGTGAGGCTGAGATCGGTCACATAAGGGCGCCTCTCCGCTATCAGGTTCGGCACAGTGAAGTTCTTGAGCTCGAGAGCCACGCCTCCAATCTCGACATCTCGCTTCGGATAGAGTTCTGCAATATCACGTCCCACCATGGAACGGACAATCCTGCGCGGCGTCGTTGCCGCATCACGGACATCCAGGTCATCTACGACCCTCCCGTCCCGCATCACTGTTACGCGGTCGGCGATCTGCCTGATCTCGGACAGCCTATGGGAGATGTACAAGGTGGTGACGCCCAGGCGCCGGAAGTCTCGAACGCGACTGAACAGCACTTCTGTTTCCGACTCCGCCAGAGTGGCGGTCGGTTCGTCCAGGATCAGGAACTTCACTCCCCGCGTCATCGCCCTTGCGATGGTGACCAGTTGTTGCTGGGGCACGCTCAAGCTCTGCATGAGCATTGTCGGCTCAACGTCGATGCGAAAGGTGCGGATCCATTTGGCAGCCGTGACGAACATTGCCTTGTAGTCGATGAGCCCAAATCGACCGGGCTCGCGATTGAGCATCAGGTTCTCGGCCACCGTTATGCCGGGGACGGTGGTGAGCTCCTGAGGAACGAGAAAGACTCCTGCGCGTTCCGCGTCCACGATCCCTTTGAAGGCAATGGGTCGCCCGTCGATCAGGACGGTGCCGTCGTAGTCGCCGGCGGGGGTCACGCCGGCGAGGATTCGCATCAGAGTCGATTTCCCGGCTCCGTTCTCCCCGACGATCGCGTGTACGGTGCCCGGAGCAACCTTGAGTGAGACTTGCCGAAGGGCGTGGGTGGCGCTGAACCACTTGTCGATGCCCTGAACTTCCAGGGACTCGCCTAGCCCGACCACCTCTCCCAAGCTGTGTTCAGCTGCTTCATGCGGGGAGGTCACTGCCCACCAGACCTGCCGGGCTCTTGCCCGCCACCAGACCCTCGGCGTCCAACGAGCGCCGCGACCGGCACCATGGAATCCGCCATCCTGATGGCGCGCCAAACGGACAACGCTCGACCGCGGTAAAGCGTGAGCGTGCATAGGACGTCGTCTTCGTACCACGTCACCACGCGACGGTTCTCATGCCAATGGAGGCCGTCGATCGGCTCAGTGCCGTCGAAGGCTCCGTAGATGACGTTGTACGTGTTCTTTTTGGTCTGCTGGCGGGTGTGCGGGAATCTCGAGGCGGCTGCCTCCAGGTCAACGGCCACGGAAGTCAGCTGCTCAGTGAGGCGAACGTGACCCATTCCCGCACCCTCGAACAGGAAGGTCGCGAGAGTGCGGCAATACGGCACCGGTTCAGAGGCCGTAAGTCTGTACCCGATTGGCACCGCCGACGGGACCAGCGGCACGAAGTCGAGCTCTGCAGCGCTGCTGGCTGCGATCTTGATCTCGGCCGGGGACAGGCGCCGGGCTGGCGAGGCCGCGGCAAGCGTCCGCTGTACCCACGTCCCGAAAGCAAGGGGTCTCGGCGCGGTGGCTGCGGTTGGCGGGACCGTCGGCTGAGCCACGTTGTGCCTAACCTAGCCTTTCAGGCGCCTATCAGTCTTGTACCGGGTTGAGATTGTACCCCGGCAGGATGTTGTGGCCCGCGTCGATGATCAGCTCCACTCCCGTGACGTGGCGCGCCTCGGCCGATACGAGCCAGATCATCGCATCGGCGATGGCCTCAGGCGGCAGTGCCGTTCGACCCCTCAAGGCATGCCAGTGCCGAACTGATGCCAGGTATTCCTCACGGGTGGCCCCCGAATGGCCAACGATGCGATCGCGGCCGGGAGGGTTGTCGTTGATCTTGGTGTCGATGGGGCCGGGGAGAACAGCATTGGCCCGCACTCCGTAGGGTCCCAGCTCGAGCGCCACACACTTCATCAGACCGAGCACACCGTGCTTCGCGGCTATGTAGTGTGCATAGTTCACGTTGCCCTCGATCCCGTTCACCGAAGACGTGAAAACCATGCAACCGGACATCCGGTCCTTCATGTGTCGAGCGACCGCCTTCGCACTGTGCCACGCACCGGTCAGATTGACGTCGATCTGATCCGACCACTCTTTGTCGGTGAGCTCCCAGAAAGGCTTGTAGTCGCCAATCCCGGCGTTGGCAACCATGATGTCTATCTTGCCGAACTCCGCGATGCCCTCTTCGACCACACGGTCGAGTGCTGCCTGATCACGCACATCGGCCACCGCTGCATGGCAGCGCTGGTCGAGATTCTCGACCAGCTCAACCGTCTCCTGAAGGTCCGCTTCAGTCGATAACGAATATGCAAGCGAATCGATGTCCCGGCAGATGTCACAGGTGACGATCTGAGCGCCCTCACTCGCGAACTTCAGAGCAATGGCTCGCCCCTGGCCCCTCGCGCCACCCGTTATCAACGCTACTTGGCCTTCCAACCGTTGCATAGTCTTGCGCTCCTTAGGACACTAGTCGGACCGCGGTTGGCATCAACCTGCTAGAGGAAGGTGGCCTGCGTCTTGTCGATCCACCACGGATAGTCCTTTGCGAACTGCTGAAGATTGTCTTGCGTAACGTTGAAGGCCTTGATCTCAACCCATGGAACCTGCTTGGCATTGTTATTGAACTTCCTGGTTGCGGCCGGCGCCTTCCCCTGCAGGATTGCCGCCGCGGCTCGCGCCGCCTGTGCGCCCATGTCGTTGAACGGGGTGAAACTGTCCGCCAGGCACTGGCCGCTTTTGATGAGGTTCAAAGAATGGGTCTCGCAATCCTCCCCCGTGGTCTGAATCTTGCCCGCGAGACCCTGCGCGCTGAGCGCCGCGACAACACCGTACTCGAGGTTGTTGTTGTGCGCGATGATCGCCTGGATGTTGTTCCGGTTGGCAACCAAGGCGGCCTCCACCTGCTTCTGGGCCAGGCCGGCCAGGTCAGATATGTCGACGTACTGCTGCGACACAACCTTGATGTCGCCTCGATCTACCAATGGCTTGAGAACCTCAAGAGTACCTTGAGCCTTGTCGCGGCCAACGCTCAGCGCCTCTGGCAGGAAGACGTTCACGTAGTTGCCCTTCGGCACCTTCTGCACCATCGCGTTGGCCAGGTCTCTGCCGACCTGAACGGCATCCCGCGAGATAAGAGCAGCGATGTCAACGTCCATGATGCTGTAGTTGTACGAAATGACCGGCACTTTAGCTGTATTCGCCTTACGGACCATGTTCTTCGCGGCGTCGACGTCCGCGGGGCAGAGCACGAGCAGGTCGATACCCTGCGTGAGCACGTTCTCCACTTGATTGCTCTGGGTGGTTGCGTTGTCGTTCGCCTGCTGAAAGATGACGTCGAACACGCCAAGCTTCTTGGCTTCGCTCTCGAAGTAGGCCTGGTCGGCGACCTTCCAGCGGACCTGGGTATAACTGGGCAAGAGAAGAGCCACCTTCTTCTTTGCCTGCGACCCTGACGGGCTCGAACCGAGCCCACAGGCAGCCGCAATCGATCCGAGAGCGAGCGCGGCGCCGGCGCCGAGTATGCCCCGACGCGAAATTCTTGTTGCCAGAGTCAGGGCGAGGTTGCCAATTTGGGTTTCGAGTGATTCGCTACCGCCTTCCACTGAGATCCTCCTCCTTCCCAACCTCGCCGATTCCGCCTGGCGGAATCTGAGGCGCAAAAACGAAATCAGTGTAAGCCGCGCCGGTTGGCATGTCAAGACAGTCTTCAATACGGCCTGATCGAACCGAGACCTTGAATCTCGACATTCGGGATCAGGCTTCGACGTGCTGTTGACACTGTGTGACGAAATACGTCACAAGAGACTCGATCACCCCAACTCCGATCTCTGGTGACGAGCCAACTGGGTCACCTAAGACCCCGATCGGAGAGATCGCCCGCAAACCCTTCTCGAGAAGTTCGGCAAGCGAGACTTCTCCGACAAAGCCACGCTCAATCAGTTGCGTCCGAACCAGATCTGGGTGTAAAGCGAGCATCTCCGACGTCTCCGAGACATCGGCGTGAGGGGTGGTGGTGTCGTTGCGCCCGAACTTGCGGATTCCACCGAGCATCGCCCCAAGGAATCCGTTCAAGTCGTGCAGAACTATCACGCCGGTGGACGCCGGTCGCCACTTGCCAAGAGCGGGATAGTTGCCACCGTGGGTCGAGAACACCACTATTCGCTTAAAGCCGTGCCGCGTCAGGCTCGCCACGTAGGCGTCCAAGATCGACAGCAACAGGTCTTCGCTGAACGTGATGGTCCCCGGAAACCCCATGTGATGCTCGGAAAATCCGGGACGGACACTGGGTGCCACCAAGGCGTCACCAAGGCGCTCTGCAATGCGCACAGCAAGCGCTTCAGCGAGAAATGTGTCGGTGGCCTCGGGAAGGTGCGGACCGTGTTGCTCGGACGCCCCAACCGGAACGATCACCGTTCGTTTTCCGGCCTCCAGCGCGGCAGCGACCTCGGGCCACGTCATCCGTTCCAGCTGTACGACGCTCATCTAACGCCCTCCGCTCATTGACCTGTTGACAGAACCCCAGCGGCCCAAAGACAACCGGAGTTGCCTATGCCAAACCTGGCCGACCGATCCTTGACAATGGGTCTGACCATCGGTACGATTCCGTGGTGCGGAATCGAAACCAAACTTGAGACCCAGTTGGAATCTTGTTCCTACCACGCTGACCTGTCAAGAGTCTGCAGCCGGGGCAATTTGACCTTGGATGCACGGCAAGAGGGTTTGATCTATGCGCAACACTGCTGATCGGGATGGCGCCCCCACGAACCTCGGCGGCTCAAGACGACCCGGAGGCGTGCGTTCCGCCGTGCGAACCCTCTCCGTGTTGTCCGTGTTCATCAAGGCCCCGGAGATGTCGCTCGAAGCGATCAGCCTGGAGGCGGGCCTACCCAAGAGCACGGCTCATCGCCTCCTGTCGACCCTTGTCGAAACCGGCTATGTGGAGACCGGATCGCAGACTGGCAGCTACCGCCTGGGAGTTCGCACCGCGGTCATCGGCAGCGTGGCAATTCGTTCCCGGCGACCAAAGGAAGACGTTCATCGAGTCCTCGAGAAGCTCCGGGTCGAAACGGATGAGACCATCGGGCTGTCTGTGCTGCACCAGCGATCCGTCGTGGTGCTCGACAAGGTCGACTCATTGCATCCACTCAGGTTTGACCTGGGTGTCGGAGCCAGCGCACCCGCTCACGCCACCAGCTCAGGAAAGGTTCTCCTCGCCGAGCTCTCCGATGCCGAGCTGGACCGGCTCTACCGCGGGCACCCCCTGCCGAAGTTCACACCCAACACTTCAGGGTCACTACCTGACCTGAAGACGAGGCTCGAGCAGGTCAGGCAGCAAGGCTACTCGGTTGACGACGAGGAGCTGTTCCACGGTCTGCGCTGCGTGTCAGTAGCGGTGCGGGACGCAGAGGAACAAGCAGAGTTCGCGCTTGCGGTGTCAGCGCCCGCTGCTCGATTCAGTCTCGACCGCGCCCAATCCTTGGTCGGCTTGCTCCGCCGCGCCGCAGGGGACATCATGGCAGCCACCAATCTAACGCGCTGATTCTGTGGCAGCCCGGCGGTGATCCGCGCGCTCCGAACGCATCACCTGGGCTTTTCTGTTGCAGATCTTAGACAGGAGGTCTGCTCAGTTGCCGACCCGTGGAGGGAGAGACCGTCCGAAAAACGTCAGCCAATTGCGACCCATCACGCCCTCGATCTGGTCCGCACTCAGGTGCTGGCGTAGAGCCGCCTTCACGGCGTCAAATCCGCTCATTGTTTGGATGGCCGCCTCTTTGGCGGGAAAGCCTCCGTCAAGGTCGCTGCCGATGCCCACGTGTTCGGGGCCGCCCGCCTCCCTAGCCACATGCAGGACGTGATTGACGATGTCCTCGACCCCTGCCGGCCCGGTCGGCTTCAAGTGACCGCCGTAGAAGCTGATACCGATAACGCCGCCACGGGTGCCGAGTTCCCTCATCGTGGCATCGGAGATCTGCCGATCGCCTGGAGCCAACTCTCGTGAGTTACTGTGGCTGGCCATTATCGGTCCCCGCCACAATTCGAAAACGTCTGCCACGGCCCGCTCGGCAAGATGGCTGATGTCCAAGATCAATCCATGGCGGTCCATTGCCGCGAGAAGCGTGCGCCCAAGTTTGGTCACCCCGCCTGGTTTGCCGGTCCCCCCCGCATAGCGGGTTCGTGTCCATGCCAGACCGATCACGCGAAGCCCGGACTCCGCCCAGGCTCCAAGCTGCTCGGGTCTTTCGATTGCATCGGCCCCTTCCAGCAGCAACACTGCTGCCAGCTTGCCAGGAGACCACGACCGTACGAAATCGTTCAGACCCTCACGATCCCGAATCAACTCCAGGCCGACACTTCTGTAATAGCCAATCTGGGCCTGAGCGATCAGGGATGCCTCGCGTCCGGTCCGGTAAAAGAGGGCGGTTGGTTCCTCTATCGACGCCGTACCGAGGGACTGAATGTGTCCACGCGACGCCGCCGGAGGACACATCAGGGTCGCCCCGACCAAACCGATGCCCGCGTTCACAAGGGACCCTCGGCTGACGAGATGGCCGGGAGCGGGGTCACCCAGGAAGTTGTGGCCGTTCAGCAGCGCGTTGTAACCGATGTCAAGATGTGCGTCAACGATCACGCCGCCCTCCCTGCACCTTTCAATGCCGGCAACACTAACATGCGCTTTCGTCATCCTGGGTCCGAGCGGCTGACCGACTCACAAAGCCAGTATGGACGCAGTTCGAGGATTAACGAACCCGAAGAGGCGACAATGTGAAGATCACACCAGACGGGTCGACCACGGCTGCCAGGCTTGCCAAGCTGCGCGGCATCATGGAGAGTCGGCATCTTAACGGTATCGTCCTCTCCTCGTACCAGAACGTCTCCTACTTCGGTCGGACGCACATGATCACGCAAATTTCTCTACCTGACCGGCTTGCATTCATCATCGTTCCACGCGACGGAAGCCCCGCTCTTCTCGTCTGCGCGATCGAAACGCGGCAGGTGAAGGCTCAGACCGATATCACAGATGTCCTCGACTACGTGGAGTTTGCAGAAGAGCCGGCGGCCACCCTGGCTCGCGTCCTCCAGGATCGCGGGCTCGGTCGCGGAGCGATCGGCATCGATGCCCGGCGCTTGCCATATGCGTCCGCCAAGAGTTTGGGGGAGCGGTTGCCTGGCGCAGATCTGGTTCCCGTCGATGATGAGGTCGAGCGAGTTCAGGCGATCAAGGATGAGTACGAGATCTCAGTTCTGGAGACCGCCGCAAGGGCGACTCTTGAAGCCGGCGAGGAGGCCGCCAACGAGCTGCCCTCCGGATCGACCGAGCGCGACTACTCCACCAGCGTGTTTCTGAAGCTCCTGCAACGCGGAGGATCGCCCGCCTTCGTCGTCTTCGCTTCCGGGCCACGAACCATGCAGGGACATCCTGAATCGCTCGACCAGACGCTCGTGAATGGTGCGTTATGGCGGATCGACTTCGGAGCTCGGTTCGAGGAGGTCATCTACTCCGATCTCGCACGGACCGGGGTCGTCGGTGAGCCAAGCCGCGAGCAAGAGGCGACACTCAACGCCCTTCGCGCAACGCAGGATGCAGGCTTCGGGGCCATGGAGCCAGGCAGGCGTGCCAGTGACGTTTTCACCGCGGTGAAAGATGAGTTCAAACGCCAGGGCCTGCCGTTTAGCATGCCGCATGTCGGGCACGGGTTAGGAATAGGTCTTCATGAGTACCCAATGCTCGAGCCAGGGAACGATGCCGTGCTCGAAGAGGGTATGGTGCTCAACGTCGAGCCCTTGGCATTCATAGAGGCGCGGCAGGAGGCCTACCACACTGAAGACCTTGCTGAGGTCACCGCATCTGGGGTCCGGCTGCTGACACCGCCGGCGGACCGATTGCTGAGGATTCGCGCGTGATGACCGATCTCCTCCGCGTCATCCGAACCGGGGACCGCCGCTGGCGGATCGGCCTCCTCAATGGGCCGAACATGCCCAACCTGGGTCGCCGCGAGCAGGCCCGCTTC
>Ga0209526_10001930_pt1 | contig 13898 bp, 15 predicted proteins | sample JacPinW_OM2H0_M1_FD_188566 | JGI IMG/M metagenome (GOLD analysis project Ga0209526, IMG submission 188566) | Forest soil microbial communities from Algoma, Ontario, Canada - Jack Pine, Ontario site 1_JW_OM2H0_M1 (SPAdes) (version 2) | ecosystem: Environmental > Terrestrial > Soil > Boreal... | reverse complement strand
TCGGGGGCCACCCACATCTGCACGAAATGCACCGGCTCATTCCCCTGCCCTTCGGGCGGGTGGGCCCCCCGCTTCCGTGGGGAGTGCCCCCCGTGGGATTGCTCGCCGGTCAGGGTCCACGAGTCGTTCTTTTCCGAGTGCAGGATTCCGCGGCCGGCCGACATGCGCTGGGCCAGGCCGGGATAGATCACCCCTGAGTGCCCGATGGAGTCCTGGTGCACCAGCGAGCCACGCAGCACCCACGTCACGATCTCCATGTCGCGGTGTGGGTGGGTATCAAAGCCCGTTCCGGGCTGGACGATGTCGTCGTTGTTGACCAGCAGCAGGCCGTGGTTGGTGTTGTCCGGGTCGTAGTGGCTGCCGAACGAGAACGAGTGCTTGGAATCCAGCCAGGAGATCTTCGTCTTCGCGCGGTCGTCGGCACGCCGGATGTCGACGGTGCGCGATCCGCCTCCGCTACTGGATGAAGTCATCTCATCACCTCTCCATGCGCAAGCCTAGGCTAGGTGGCCGGCGTTGACCGAGACAACATGGATGATGTGTCAACGCCGAGGAGTAAGGGCAGATCTGGCGGGCGTTCGGCTCGGTGATCGAGTCGGTGCCGGCGCGACTTACCAGTCCGCCTCGGTGAACTTGATGACGCCGCGGATGTTCTTGCCGTCCAGCATGTCCGCGTATCCGTCGTTGATGTTCTCCAACGAATAGGTGGTGGTGACCATCTCGTCGATCTTCAGCAGCCCGGACTTGTACAGGCGCACAAGCTTCGGCGTCTCGACGTGAGAGCTGCCGCCGCCGAAGATGTTGCCCTTCAACGTCTTCTGCAACATGGTGAACAGGAAGAGGTTGAGTTTGACGTCGACGTCCATCAACGAGCCCATGCCGGTCACCACGCAGGTGCCGGTCTTGGTGGTCAGCGTCAGCGCCTCTTCGATGTACTCACCCTTCATGTCACCGACCGCGATGATCGTCTTGTCGGCCATCACGCCGTCGGTCAGGTCGATGACCGGCGCGATGGCCTCGGCCATCGACGGGTAGGCGTGGGTGGCGCCGAACTTGATGGCCTGGTCGCGCTTCCACTCGTGCGGGTCGATCGCGATGACGTTGCCGGCGCCCGAGATGACGGCGCCCTGCAGCGCGCTCATGCCGATACCGCCGACACCGACGATCACCACCGTCTCGCCGGGCAGCACCTTGGCGACGTTGGTGGCCGACCCGAAACCGGTCGGCACCGCGCAGCCCATGATGGCGGCGGTCTCGAACGGGACGTCTTTGTCGATCTTGACGACAGAGTCCTTGTGCACGGTCATATACGGGGCGAAGGTGCCGAGCAGGTTCATCGGCGACACCTCGGTGGTGCCGGCGTGCACCCGGCTGGTGCCGTCTGCGATGGCCTTGCCGCCGAGCAGCACGGCGCCGCGGTCGCACAACGAGCGGTAGCCCTTCAGGCACGGCTGACACGCCCCGCAGGCGGGGATGAAGGCGAGGATGACGTGGTCGCCCTCCTCGATACCCGTCACGTTCTTGCCGACCTTGGTGACGACGCCCGCGCCCTCATGGCCGCCGAGTGCGGGTAGGCCGATAGGGGTGGCTCCGGTGGTCAGGTGGTAGTCCGAGTGGCACATGCCCGCGGCGTGCACCCGCAGCTGCACCTCATCGTCGACGGGGTCGCCGACCTCGATCTCGTCGATCCGAAACGTTGTGTTGAGCTCCCACAGCAGAGCCCCTTTGGTCTTCATGAGTCGCGATCATAGAACACGTTCCAAAACACGTGTCAACTAGGGCTCTGAGCTGCACAGATTGTGTGTTAGACCGCGTTGTGCGGCAAGCTTAGGCCAGTCGCCGCCCCCCCGTTGCCGGTACCGACTCAAGCTCATTGAGCGCCGCTCGGGAGGTGGCGCTGAGATGGATTTCGACCTGGTAGCCGGGTTGGCCGCTGTCGCCGAAGACCGGCAAAACGACAAGCTCCGTCTCGATCGTGCCGTCTCGATCGTGCACGTGCCGTCGGCGCGGGCCGCACGCGCACGCTTGCCGCCGTTTCTGGCGAGCTAGGCGCAAGGCTGAGATGCTGCCACGTCAGCGCGGTGGACACGACCGGCAACGTCGCCGACTCGACGGCTAGAGCCAGAGCTAGAGCGCCTCGGGCAGGCCGAACATCTCGAACAGTGACGTGTCGAGGAACGCCACGACGTGCGATACACCGTCGGACTTGATGTCGAGCACGTGCAACTGAAACGCCTCGTGCTTGCCGGTCTCCCGATTGAGCATGTACAGCGCTGCCGTCGGTTGTCCGTTGGCGGTGGTCCGGATGAAGCGCATATCGCCTGGCCCCTCGGCCGGGCAGTGCACCCGGGTAAGCGTGACGATCGCTTCGGGGCCTTGGTACCAGCCGTCGAACGGAGGCATCTCCCATACCGCCTCTTCGGTGAACATCTTCACCAGCGCGTCGATGTCGTAGTTCTCGAACGCCGCGATGTAGCGGTCCAGCAGATCTCTGGTCTCCGGTGAATCAGGCTCGGCCAGTTGCTCGTCTTCACTGGGACCGACCGATTCGAGCTGTGCCCGCGCCCGCTGCAGCAGGCTGTTGACCGCGGCCGTCGACGCGCCGATGGCTTCGCCCACCTCGGCCGCTTTCCACTGCAGCACGTCGCGCATCACGAGCACTGCCCGCTGCCGCGGCGACAGATGTTGCAACGCCGCCACGAACGCGAGCCGCACCGACTCGCGCGACCCGACGATCGTGGATGGATCGGACATGTCGTCATGTTGATCGGGCAGCGGCTCCAGCCACGGCACCTCGTTGCGTTCCACCAGCTCACCCGTCGGATCCGAACTCGGCGCGCCCAACCCCGTCGGCAACGGACGGCGCTGACGTGAGTCCAGCGCCGTCAGGCACGTGTTGGTGGCGATCCGGTACAGCCACGTCCGCAGTGAGGACTGGCCTTTGAACCCGCCGTAGGCCTTCCACGCCCGCAGATAGGTTTCCTGGACCAAGTCCTCGGCGTCGTGCAGTGAACCGGTCATCCGGTAGCAGTGCGCGAGCAGCTCACGCCGGTGGGGTTCGGCCTTGAGCAGGAACTCGTCATCGGTTTGGTGGGCGAGGACGGTCACGTCGCCGAGCTTACGCAGACCGACCGACAAGCACTCGCTACTCTCCCCTGATGGCCACAACCCGTACCGAACGCAGCTTCGACGGTGTCGGCGGCGTGCGCATCGTCTACGACGTGTGGACCCCTGATACTGACCCGCGCGGGATCGTCGTGCTGGCGCACGGGTACGCCGAGCATGCCCGTCGCTATGACCACGTCGCACAGCGGTTCGGCGAATCCGGGCTCGTCACCTACGCGCTGGACCATCGAGGCCACGGCCGCTCCGGCGGCAAGCGGGTCTATCTGCGGGACATCTCCGAATACACCGACGACTTCCACACGCTGGTCGGTATCGCGGCCGCGGACCACCCAGGGCGCAAGCTCGTCGTGCTTGGCCACAGCATGGGTGGCGGCATCGTCTTCGCCTACGGCGTCGAGCACCCCGACGACTACGCCGCGATGGTGCTGTCGGGGCCGGCTGTCGACGCCCAGGACGCGGTGTCGCCGGTGATGGTGTTCGCCGCCAAGCTGCTCGGCAGGATCGCGCCGGGCCTGCCCGTCGAACAGCTGCCCACCGACGCGGTATCGCGCGACCCCGAGGTGGTGGCCGCCTACAACGCCGACCCTCTGGTCCACCACGGCAAGCTGCCCGCCGGCATCGCCCGCGCGTTGATCGGCGTCGGCGAGACCATGCCCCAGCGCGCCGGCGCGCTGACCGGGCCGCTACTCGTGGTGCACGGCGAGCAGGACAAGCTGATCCCCGTCGGCGGCAGCCGGCACCTGGTCGAGTGCGTTGGCGCAACAGATGTGCACCTGAAGGTTTACCCGGAGCTCTACCACGAGGTGTTCAACGAGCCCGAACGGGCAGTGGTGCTCGACGACGTCGTGTCCTGGATCGAGGTACGTCTTTGAAGGGCCTTGTTGTTCTTGCCGTTTCGCTGGTGCTGGCGCTGGCCGGCTGCTCGTCGGATGAGCATCCCTTGGTCGATGACGAGGTCAACTTCGTCGCCGACGGCCTGACCATTCACGGCACCTATCGCCACCGGCACGACGCCGGGCCCGGACCCGCGGTGCTGCTGATCTCCGAAAGCGGGCCGACCGACCGTAACGGCGACAACGCGGTCGTTGGTCCCATTGGCAACATGCGGCAACTGGCCGAACAGCTGTCGGAGCGCGGCGTCGCCAGCCTGCGCTACGACAAGGTCGGAATCGGCAAGACGGGCCTCGGTCCCTACGCGCACCGGCCGAACGATGTCGTGAGCGCCGTCTACACGACGGGTGCCACCGCAGCGGTTCGTTTCCTCGCCGATCAGCCCGGCACCGACAAGGCGCGCGTCTCGGTGTACGCCCTCGGTGAGGGCACCATCCACGCGATGGACCTGGCGACCGACACCACGCCTGGCGCGCCGAAGATCCACTCGCTTGGCCTGTTTCAGCCGCTGCCCGGTCGCTACCTCGACATCATCACCAACCGGGTGCGCGGCGATGCAAGCTCGCAAACACTGGCTACGTGGCTGGCCACGGTCGATGCAGTCCGGACCAAAGGCACCGTGCCCGCGCAGCTGCCGGAGGGACTGAGCGCCATCGTCAACCCTGGCAACGTGACAGCCGTCGTCGAGGCCGACAAGATCGACCCGGTGGCGCTTGCCGCGAAAGTGCCCGCAGGCACCCCGGTCTTGTTGACGTGCTCGGACTCCGACGGCCAGGCCAAGTGCGAAGCCGAGCAGCCACTCATCGGTGCGCTCAAGCACACCGCGCTCAAGGTCGTCGAACTCCAGGGCGTCAACCATGTGCTGCACGACGATCCCAGCGACAAAATCGCCAACCTCTCCAAGCCGGGGCCGATTTCTGCACAAGTGGTCAATGCGCTCGACGTCTTTGTCGGCCAGTAGCCCTAATCTGGCGCCATGACCTACAGAGCGGATCGCGCATGACCGACGACAAGATGCTGGCGCGCATCGCGGCGCTGCTGCGCAAGGCCGAGGGCACCGACAACCAGCACGAGGCAGACGCGTTCATGGGCGCCGCACAGCGGCTGGCGACGGCGACCTCGATCGACCTCGCGGTCGCCCGGGCACATTCAGACAAGCGCACCAAAGTGCAGACGCCCGTGCAGCGCACCATCACCATCGGCAACGCCCGCACCCGCGGGCTGCGCACCTACGTGCAGCTGTTCACCGTGATCGCGCACGCCAACGACGTGAAATGCGACGTCGCGTCGAACTCGACCTTCGTCTACGCGTACGGCTTCGCCGAGGACATCGACGCCAGCCACGCGCTGTACGCCAGCCTGGTAATGCAGATGGTGAGGGCGTCCGAGGCCTACATCTCATCCGGCGCGCACCGGCCGACACCGACCATCACCGCGCGGATCAACTTCCAGTTGGCGTTCGGTGTTCGCGTCGGCAAGCGACTGTCAGAGGCCAGAGAGGAGGCGCAGCGTGAAGCCACCAATGGCCGCGACTGTCGCCCGGGTACCGCTATCGCATTGCGGGACAAGGACATCGAGCTGAAGGACTTCTACCGCGGGACCTCGCAAGCGCGGGGCACATGGCGGGCAACGAGTGCGACGGCCGGCTACTCGTCGGCCGCACGGCGCGCGGGTGACCAAGCCGGCAGGAGGGCCAGGCTTGGCAGCAGCTCCGAGCTGGCAGGGGCCCGCTCGGCATTGGAGAAGTGACGCCGCGCGACACGCAGCGGGCCAAGGTGTACGCCGCTGAGGAATTCGTGCGGACGCTGTTCGACCGCGCGGCCGAGCACGGCAACCACGTCGTCGAGTTCTTCGGGACGCAACTGACGCTGCCGCCAGAAGGGCGGTTCGCGTCGTCGCCCTCGGTACAGCGCTACGTCGACGACGTGCTGGCCCACCCCGGCGTCCTGGCACGCTGGCCGGCGGTGGGCGCGCTGACAGTGCGGGCCCGACGCGGGGCCACCGCGGCCCACTATGAGCACTCCGATGACAATGGGGCCACCATCGCGGTGCCAGACCATCGCTCGAAGTGGGCGTTGCGCGAGCTGGTGGTCCTGCACGAGATAGCCCACCACCTGTGCGACGCCGAGCCGCCGCACGGGCCGGAGTTCGTCGCGACGTTCTGCGCGCTCGCCGAAGCGGTGATGGGCGCGGAGGTCGCCCACGTACTGCGGGTCGTATACGCCAAAGAGGGTGTGCGGTAGCGTTTGTCGGGTGGCGGAGTCGGACCCGAAGGCGCTCGACGAGCTGTTCAACCAGGTGTTGCGCACCGAGGACGACGCCCTGACGGCGGCGCGAGAGGCGGGTGTGGCCGCCGGGATGCCTGCGATCGAAGTGTCCGCCCAACACGGGAAGCTGTTGTTCCTGCTCGCGACGGCGATACGCGCCACCCGCGTGCTCGAGATCGGCACACTCGCGGGATACAGCACCATCCAGCTGGCCCGCGGCGTCGGGCCCGGCGGCCGCGTTGTCACGCTCGAGTTCGAACCCAAGCATGCCGAAGTGGCGCGGGAGAACCTTGCGCGCGCCGGTGTCGACGACCGTGTGCAGGTGGTGGTCGGCGCCGCGCTCGACACGCTGCCGACACTGGCCGATCGTGGCGAAACGTTCGACCTGATCTTCATCGACGCCGACAAGGAGAACAACGTCGCCTACGTCGAGTGGGCGATCAGACTCGGCGTGCCCGGCTCAATCATCGTGGTGGACAACATCGCTCGCTTCGGGCGCGTCCTCGAGCCGGCGCCCGATGACCTACAGGCCAGCGCCGTGCGCGACATGCTGGAGATGATGGGCGCAAACCCGAGGCTGGACGCGGCGGCGATTCAGACAGTTGGCACCAAGGGCTGGGACGGCTTCGCGGTGGCGATCATCAAGGAGCCCGTCGACTAGCCGGGTACTGCCAGGACCCCCCATGGTGGTGCACCGCGACGTAGCTTGGACGAGTGGACAACCGCAGCGACGTTCGCGAGTTCCTCAGCTCCCGCAGAGCCAGGATCACGCCGCAACAGGCGGGCCTTCCGACCTACGGAGGGAAGCGTCGTGTTGCCGGTCTTCGCAGGGAGGAAGTTGCGTTGCTCGCGGGTGTGAGCGTCGATTACTACACCCGCCTCGAACGCGGCAACCTCAGCGGAGTCTCCGACAGCGTGCTTGAGGGGCTGGCCCGTGCGCTGCAGCTCGACGAGGCTGAGCGCGCGCACCTGCTCGACCTCGCCCGCGCCGCCAGCTCGACCCCGCGCACGCGTCGGCGCTCGGCGCCGCAGCAGGTGAGGCCGAGCGTGCAATGGCTGCTTGACGCGATCACCACCGCACCGGCGTGGGTGCGCAATGCGCGGATGGACTTCCTTGCCGCCAACCGGCTTGGGTATGCGCTGTACTCCGAGTTGTTCGCCGATCCGATCCGGCCGGTCAACAACGCCCGCTTTGTGTTTCTCAACCCGCGCGCACAGGCGTTCTACGCCAACTGGGAGCGCGGCGCCGACGACGTCGTGGCGATCCTGCGCACCGAGGCCGGGCGCAATCCCTACGACCGGGACCTGTCCGATCTGATCGGCGAATTGTCAATGCGCAGTGAAGCATTCCGTACACGATGGGCGTCGCACAACGTGCGGTTCCATCGCACCGGTATCAAGCGGATCCACCATCCGGTGGTCGGCGACGTCGAGCTGACCTACGAGGCAACGGAGTTTCCAGCGGATCCAGGGCTGACGATGTTTGTCTACACAGCTGAGCCGGGCTCCGCGTCGGAGGACGCGCTCAAGCTCCTGGCGAGCTGGGCGGCAACGCAGGACCAGTCGGACCGAGTCGACGCCGCGCAGACGTCCGACGGCGAGTCGGGGTAGTCCGACGGCTAGTCGGGGTAGTCCGACGGCGAGTCGGGGTAGTCCGACGGCGAGTCGGGGTAGCCGTACTCGGCGTCGGTGACGTGCTCGCCCCATTCGGCCTCGGCGCCCGCGGCAGGGCCTTCCCAGATTGCGGTGTGAATCATGAACTGATCAGGCGCGGCGCCGTGCCAATGCCATTCTCCCTGAGGCGTATAGACGACATCGCCTGGCCGGATCACGATGACCTGGCCGCCGCGGGCCTGCACCAAGCCGACACCGTCGGTCACATGCAGAGCCTGGCCGACCGCGTGCGTGTGCCACGCCGTGCGCGCGCCAGGACAAAACCGGACGGTGTTGACGCGAACGCGAGACGGCTCGTCGCCGCGGATGATGACGTCGAAATAGACGTCGCCGGTGAACAGCTCGGCGGGCCCTTTAGTGGTCGGCTGCTTGGGTAGAAGTTCCACAACAGTCGACAGTAGGCATGCCCGACGTGTCCTGGGAGGCATTGCCATTACCCCGATCAACAGGCCCTCCCGGGACGGCGACAACCGGGGTGAACTGGTGAACATGAAGCACATCAAGTTGAGAGATCTGGACGTGTCCCGCATCGGCTTGGGCGCGATGGGGATGTCCTTCGGGTACACCGGCGCCGGCAGCGACGCCGCCGAGTCCATCCGCACCATCCACCGAGCTCTGGAACTCGGGGTCACCTTCATCGACACCGCCGAGATGTACGGCCCCTACGTCAATGAAGAGCTGGTCGGCCAGGCATTGAAGGGCCGCCGCGACGAGGTGGTGGTGGCCACGAAGTTCGGCTTCATTTCGCACGCCGGCTCCGACGGCCTCGACAGCAGCCCCGCGAACATCCGCACCGCGGTCGAAGGGTCACTGCGGCGTCTTGGCACCGATTACATCGATCTCTATTACCAGCACCGCGTGGATCCGAATACCCCGATCGAGGAAACCGTCGGCGCCATGGCCGAACTCGTGGCCCATGGCAAGGTTCGCCACCTGGGTCTGTCGGAAGCCGGCGCGGGCACGATCCGTCGCGCCAACGCTGTCCACCCGATCACCGCGTTGCAGTCTGAATACTCGCTGTGGACGCGGGATCCTGAGGAATCAGTGCTGTCGGCGACGCGGGAACTGGGCATCGGTTTTGTGCCCTACTCACCGCTGGGCCACGGCTTCCTCACCGGGCAACTCCGCTCGCTCGACGATCTCGCCGACGACGATTGGCGCAAGACCAGCCCGCGCTTCATGGGCGAGAACTTCCAGCACAACCTGCGTATCGCCGACGAGGTGCAAGAGATCGCCGCCGAGGTCGGCGCTACCCCGGCGCAGGTGGCCATCGCCTGGCTGCTGGCCCAGGGTGACGACATCGCGCCGATTCCCGGCACGAAGCGTGTCTCGCGGGTCGAGGAGAACGTCGCCGCCGACGCCATCGAGTTGAGCGCCGAACAGTTGCACAAGCTCAACAACCTCACCCCGCCCGCCGGCGACCACCACACCGAAGCTCAGAAGCAAATGATCGACCGCTGACCGATGCCCGCAGTTCAACAGACAGGTGCAACGGCTACCGCGTGCTGCGCAACGGCTACGGCGTGCCGCGCAACGGCTACGGCGTGCCGCGCGACGGCGGGACGCAGGTGTCGGTCAGCACAGACACACCGGGTGTGACGCCGACGATGTGGGCATGGTGGTTCGGTTGGCACGGTAGCGATTCGCGGCGTTACAAGCTGTGGCATTCGCGGCGCTACAAGCTGTGGCATCCGCGGGCGAGGGCTAGTCGCAGACCGCGCCGCCGGCCGCCGAGCCGACCAGCTTGACGTACTTGGCCAGCACACCGGTTGTGTAGCGCAGCGGGAGCGGCTCGAAACCCGCTTTGCGCGCTTCGAATTCGGCCGGATCCACCAGCGCGTCCAGCGTGCTCTTGGCCACGTCCAGGCGGATACGGTCGCCGTCCTGCAGGAACGCTATGGGTCCGCCGTCGACGGCCTCGGGTGCGATGTGCCCGACGCACAGGCCGGTGGTGCCGCCGGAGAACCTGCCATCGGTCATCAGCAGCACGTCCTTGCCGAGCCCGGCGCCTTTGATGGCGCCCGTGATCGCCAGCATCTCGCGCATCCCTGGACCGCCCTTGGGCCCTTCGTAGCGGATCACCACCACGTCACCCGCGATGATGGTGCCGTTTTCCAGGGCATCAAGAGCGGCCCGCTCGCGCTCGAAAACCCTTGCGGTGCCCTCGAACACATCGGAATCGAAGCCCGCCGACTTGACCACCGCGCCCTCGGGCGCCAGCGAGCCACCCAGGATGGTGATTCCGCCGGTCGGGTGGATCGGATTGTCGAGCGCGCGTAGCACCTTGCCGTCGGGATCCGGCGGTGCGATGTGTGCGAGGTTCTCGGCCATTGTCTGCCCCGTGACCGTCAGGCAATCCCCATGCAGCAGACCGGCATCCAGCAGTGCCTTCATCACGACCGGCACACCACCGATGCGGTCGACGTCGGTCATCACGTGCTGGCCGAACGGCTTGACGTTAGCGAGATGGGGAACCTTAGAGCCAACCGCGGTGAAGTCCTCTAGCGTCAGCTTCACTTCTGCTTCGTGTGCGATGGCCAGCAGGTGCAGCACCGCGTTTGTCGAGCCGCCGAACGCCATCACCACCGCGATTGCGTTCTCGAACGCCTCCTTGGTCAGGATGTCTCGGGCGGTGATGCCGCGACGGAGCAACTCGATGACGGCCTGGCCGCTGCGGCGGGCGAACCCGTCACGGCGGCGGTCGGTCGCCGGTGGAGCCGCGCTGCCCGGCAGCGACATGCCCAGTGCTTCGGCGGCGCTGGCCATGGTGTTCGCGGTGTACATGCCGCCGCAGGCGCCCTCGCCCGGACAGATCGCGCGCTCGATGGCGTCGACGTCCTCGCGCGGCATCAGCCCGCGCGCGCAGGCGCCGACGGCCTCGAATGCATCGATGATCGTGACCTGGCGCTCGGTGCCGTCCGACAGCTTCGCAATGCCGGGCAGGATCGAGCCGGCATAGAGGAAGACGCTGGAGAGGTCCAGCCGGGCGGCGGCCATCAGCATGCCGGGCAGCGACTTGTCACACCCGGCCAGCAGCACCGAACCGTCGAGCCGTTCGGCCTGCATGACCGTCTCGACGCTGTCGGCGATCACCTCGCGTGACACCAGCGAGAAGTGCATGCCCTCGTGGCCCATCGAGATCCCGTCGGACACCGAGATCGTGCAGAACTCCATCGGGTAGCCACCCGCGGCGAACACGCCGTCCTTGACGGCCTTGGCCAGTCGGTCCAGCGATAGGTTGCACGGGGTGATCTCGTTCCACGACGAGCCGACACCGATCTGCGGCTTGGCGAAGTCGTCGTCGCCCATGCCTACTGCCCGCAGCATCCCGCGGGCGGCGGCCTTCTCCAGACCGTCGGTGACGTCGCGGCTGCGGGGCTTCATATCGGGCGAGTCGGATGGCATCGCTCAAGTATGCCTTCGGCGTTTCACCCGGCCAAACCGTTATCGATACCCCGGTGGGGTATGCGGTATGCTGGGGTTATGGCGTTCCTGTCTCGTATGGTCACCGTAATCGTGGCAATGATGGTGGCGCTGGCCGCCGCGCTGCTTCTGTCATCCTGCACCGACAACGCGGCATCCGACGGCCACACCGATCACGAGCACTCCGACCAGCCCGTCATCACGGGGCAACCGGCCGGCTATAACGCCGACGATGTCGCATTCGCGAACAACATGATTCCGCACCACCAGCAGGCCGTTGAGTTGTCGGCGATGGTTCCCGACCGCTCCACCAACGCCGACCTCATCGCACTGGCCAAACAGATCTCCGCCGCGCAGCAGCCGGAGATCGAGATCATGAAGGTCTTCCTGGTGCAGTGGAACGAGAACCCGGGCACCAACTCCGGGCATGCCGGCCACGCCGGCACCATGCAGGGAACGGTCGATGCGCCCACCATGACCAAGTTGGGGTCGCTGAACGGCGCGGAGTTCGACAAACTATGGCTGGAGTCGATGATCAGCCACCACGAGGGAGCGATCGAAATGGCCAAGGCCGAGATCGCCAACGGCGACAATGTGGACGCCAAGACGCTGGCCAAGAAGATCGTCGCCACGCAGGGAGCCGAGATCGGCCAGATGAAGCAGATGCTGGGAGGCTGAAATGACTACCGACAGTGCCAGTCGGCGCGACGTTGTCGCGCATGGTTATTCGCAGCACAAGGAGAACTACGCCAAGCGGCTACGCCGAATCGAGGGCCAGGTCCGCGGCATCGCGAAGATGATCGACGAGGACAAGTACTGCATCGACATCCTCACCCAGATCAGCGCGGTCAACAGCGCACTGCAGTCGGTGGCGCTCGGCCTGCTCGAGGAGCACCTCGGCCATTGCGTCACGCAGGCCGTCGCCGAAGGCGGTGACGAGGCCGACGCCAAATTGGCCGAGGCCTCGGCTGCGATCGCACGGCTGGTGCGCTCCTAGTGGTGTGTCCTGCAATTAATTGGTGATTAGTTCGATATGCTCTTGGTTGTGAGACAACCTGTGCCCGCGTTGGAGATGTCGGCTGGACAACGTGACGTGCTCGAGTCGTTGGCTCGGTCGCAGTCGGGTGCGCACCGGGAGGTGGTGCGGGCCAAGGCACTGTTGATGGCGGCCGATGGCATGGCCAACACCGCGATCGCCGCGTCGTTGTCGGTGTCGCCGGCCTCGGTGGCCAGCTGGCGCAACCGGTTCAGCGAGGAGGGCTTGGCGAAGCTGGGTCGGGTGCGCGAGGGGCGGGGCCGAAAGAAGACGATCCCGCAGGAGAAGATCGACGAGATCGTGGATCTGACGTTGAACTACCGTCCGCAGGGTGAAACCCATTGGAGCTGCCGGACGATGGCCGCGGCCAGCGGGGTATCGAAATCGACGGTGCAGCAGGTGTGGTCGGCGCGGGGCCTCAAACCGCACCGGGTCGAGACGTTCAAGTTGTCCAACGATCCGAACTTCGAGGAGAAGCTGGTCGACGTCGTTGGGCTCTACCTGAATCCGCCCGAGAAGGCGATCGTCTTGTGCGCCGATGAAAAGTCCTCCGTGCAGGCACTCGACCGCACCCAGGCGTCGCTGCCGATGGTCAAGGGGCGCGGCGAGACGATGACCCACGACTACAAGCGCCACGGCACCACCACCCTGTTCGCCGCGCTGAACGTGCTGACCGGCATCGTCATCAGCCAGTGCATGCCTCGGCACCGGCATCAGGAATGGTTGACATTCCTCAAGACCATCGACCGCGAGGTCCCCAAGGAGTTGGCGATCCATCTGATCGTGGACAACTACGCCACCCACAAACACGAAGACGTCCGCACCTGGCTCGACAAACACCCCCGGTTCCACCTGCACTTCACCCCGACATCCTCGTCGTGGCTCAACCTGGTGGAACGTTGGTTCCGCGAGCTGACCGACAAGGCGTTGCGGCGCGGGGTGTTTCACTCCGTTCCCGATCTGATCGCCTCCATCCAGGAATACATCGACTCACACAACGACGACCCACGGCCCTACGTGTGGACCGCGACCGCCGAGTCCATCCTCGCCAAGGTCGCACGCGGTCGAATCGTCCTCGAAAAAGTCAGCTAAATGCAGGACACACCACTAGATGTCCTCCGTGAGCGCGGCAGGCGTGGCCTGCCGTTGGAACGACTGTATCGGCAACTGTTCAACCCGCAGTTGTATCTGCTGGCCTATGGGCGTTTGTACTCTAACCACGGAGCAATGACGCCCGGGGTCGACGGGGAGACCGTGGACGGCATGTCCCAAACCAAGATCGCGCGGATCATCGACGCGCTGCGCCACGAGCGCTACCGGTTCACGCCGGTAAAGCGGGTCTACATCCCGAAAAAGAACGGGAAGATGCGCCCGCTCGGTTTGCCGTCGTGGTCGGATAAATTGGTCGGTGAAGTGATCCGCCTGCTCTTGGAGGCGTATTACGAGCCGCAATTCTCCGGCCGCTCGCACGGTTTCCGTTC
>Ga0209526_10001928_pt1 | contig 13900 bp, 10 predicted proteins | sample JacPinW_OM2H0_M1_FD_188566 | JGI IMG/M metagenome (GOLD analysis project Ga0209526, IMG submission 188566) | Forest soil microbial communities from Algoma, Ontario, Canada - Jack Pine, Ontario site 1_JW_OM2H0_M1 (SPAdes) (version 2) | ecosystem: Environmental > Terrestrial > Soil > Boreal... | reverse complement strand
CAACGACGAAGTAGTGCCGGCAGTCCGTCAACACTCCACCAAGGCGTTGCGGGTGGCTGCCCAGAAGATTTCCAGATTGGCCGACTACTTGGACGAGGTCCATTCCCGGCGGCGCTGAGAGGGCTTCACACGGCCTGCATTCTCGCCGTAGTGCTCGCCGTGCTCATGCTGAGCGGATGCGGACGAAAAAAGCAGGCACGGGTCACTACGCCGCCACCTCCGCCGATGGAAACCTCGGCGACGACCGTCCCGGCACCAGGCTCAACTACGCCCAAACCGCCTGAATCAACGCCACCCTCCGATGTGGTAAAGAAGCAGGAAAGAGCGAGCGAGGTCACGAGCGCCATTTCCGTGCCAGAGGGAACAAAACCTCTCTCGGTCGAAACCGGCAAGGCTAGTTGGTACGGGGCCCCGTATCACAATCGCCGCAGCTCGAACGGCGAAATTTACAATATGCATGAGCTGACCGCGGCCCATCGTACGCTCCCCCTGGGCTCGACCGTGCGGGTGACCAACGTCAAGACCGGTCATTCGACGATCGTGCGGATTACTGATCGCGGACCCTTCGTCCACGGGCGAATTGTTGATCTCTCCCTGGCCGCAGCGAAGCAGGCGGATGTCTGGCAGGCGGGCGTAGCCGAGGTTCGGCTTGAAGTGCTGCGCCTGCCCGAACCATCCGATCGGGGTGGGCGCTGGGCGGTACAAATTGGTGCCTTCCGGCACGAAGGCCTCGCGAACAAGATGGCCGACCGGCTTACCCGCCGCTACCGAACCGCCAAGGTGTTGCGCTTCAGCAGTCCGGTGGGCGACTGGTGGGTGCGGGTCCGTGTCCTCGAGGACGATCGTAAGCGCGCCGAGGAGGTCGCCCGCAATACCCAGACAAGCGAGGGCAAGGTCTTTTTGGTCCGGCTGGATTGACGAATAGTCGTCTCTGGGCATGTAGCGCCAGCGCCTCTCCGGTTGTCCGGATGGCGGGTCCTCCGCCCCCAGTGTTCAGATCTTCAGTTACCTCAGGGTGGTACTGATGGTGGTGACCAACGGCCATGAACCAACGACCAGTAACGATGGGCTTCAACCAACGGCCGCGATCATCCAATGATGGTCATCCAATGATAGAGGTTATCCCCGACGACAGAAGACCGGTGCCTGCAAAGCCGGTTTTGGAGATCAAGATGCGCCACCGGCTACTTACATCTCTTCTCCTCTGCCTGCTGCTGACTCCTGCAACCTACGCCCAGACTGCCTCTCTCGGAGTGAACGCCCCGCAGTTATACGAAAAGGGCATGAACAGCCTGATGGGTATCGGTGTCGGCCGCAACGATCGCAATGCGCTGGACTACCTTCGCCGCTCGGCTGAACTGGGCTATCCGCCAGCTCAGGTTGTGTTGGGCTACTTTTACGATACTGGATCGATTGTTTCGCAGGACTCGCAACAAGCTGCCGATTGGTATAAGAAAGCTGCCCGGCAGGGTGATCGTCTTGCAGCCTGGCTGCTGGGACGCCTCTACTACCTGGGCGGGGTTCCCCGTGATCTCAACGCCGCCGAGTCATGGCTCGAGAAAGCCGCAAACCAGGGAGACCCATTTGGGCAGCACCTGTTGGGCCTGATCAGGCTTGAACGCAATGACTACCCCAAGGCGGCGGACTGGTTCCGTAAGGCTGCCATGCAAGGGCTACCTCAAGCGCAGCAACAGGTGGGTGAGCTCCTCAGACAAGGCCAGACTGGTGTGACTGTCGATAAGTTCGAGGCCTACATGTGGCTGCTCGTTAGTTTCGAAGCCGGCAATCGGACCGTTGCCAGTGAACTGGCCGCCCTGGAAGGGGAGTTGGGCGGCAACCGGGTAGACGAGGCGAAAAGCAAGGCTCGCGACCTCGAGCAAACGGTAACTCGCGCCGTGGCCGCCCGCGGATGTACGGGTTGGCCAGGTGAGTTTAATCCGGTTCCGACGCCGCCTCCGCCAGATGTACAACGCTTCTGCCGCTAGATGCGGAACATCAGGGCGTCAATTTGTCGGACTCTCCGCCGCTTGTTTGTAAGTTCCGAACTTCTTCGCGACCGGCTTCAGCGTCGGATAGAACTGCGCAAAACTGTGCTCGACGGCCGCGTGGTCTTCATGACATTGCCAGCAAGCCGCTTTGGGATTGGCCGGTGCTGACTTTGACTCTTCGTCGAAGTTGAAATAGGCCCATTTGTCCGGGAAGCGGCTTTCGTCTTTCACCTCGACGCCGATCCCCATGAGATCGCCTTGGAAATGTCCGGCCTTGTTGATCGAACCTTTGGTTTCAGAACCGCGCTCCTCAACCACGAACACAGTCTTGTCCGGCCACTTCCCGCCCTTTAGGAATTCAGAGTAGGCCCACTGCGGCACAAAAACATTGGTAAACATGACGTGGTCTGAACTCACCGGGCTGTAGTTCATGCCCAGGCCCGAAGAAAGATAAATCCATTCCCGGTAGTTCTCTGGACGGAGGAGATGATTGTCGCTCCTATATCGAGGCTTGCCCGAGCCCGCCTCGGGGGCTGCAGCCTGGAGTAGCCCTAAACACATAACAACTGTTAGCCAGGAAAACGGAACGCGCTTCATCATGGTTCCTCCGTGTTGCTTCTGATGGCCGCGTGCAATAGGTGCGTGGCTCCGAATGGTTCCCGTACTAATTAGACCGCAGGAGAAGTCAAAAAGACAGCAGCCAGATAGTAATCAGGGATGACCGAGTCGCCAGTACAGGCTCAGGTCCAATGAGTTGGCTTGGTCCACCAGGGAAATTGTCTCGTGACGGGCGTTTCCATCTTTACTCGTTGAATTGTTATAGTCCTCATTCATATTCATGCCGCTGACTATTCATCCTTCCTCCGCGAAAGGCATGGGCCAGGAGTTTCGTCTGACTCTCCGGCTTGCCCTGCCTCTTGTTCTGGCTGAGATCGGTTGGATGAGCATGGGCATCGTGGACACGATCATGGTCGGGCGGCTGCCCAATAGCGCTGTGGCTATCGGGGCTACCGGCTTGGGCCAGAGTCTCTACCATAGCGTCGCAATCTTTGGCGGCGGACTGTTGCTGGGATTGGACACTTTCGTTTCACATGCCTATGGCCGCGAGGATCTTGGGGACGCGAGGCGCTCCCTGGTCAACGGTTTGTTCATCGCTTTCCTGCTTACGCCAATTCTCATGCTGGTAGTGTCCTTTTGGCCGACGCTCATGCAACGGTTCGGAATCAGTCTGGAGCTTGTCGAACCCATGCGCCCATTCTTGCGGGCGCTGAACTGGGGCACTCCGCCGCTGCTGGGATATTTTACCGTCCGCCGATATCTCCAGGCGGTGAACGTGGTAAGGCCGATTACCTTCGCATTGATTTCCGCCAATGCGGTTAACGCGATAGGGAATTGGGCCCTGATCTACGGCCATCTCGGTTTTCCGGCTATGGGCATTACCGGTTCAGGCTGGTCGACCTGCCTGGCTCGTATTTATATGGCCCTGGGGCTGGTCATCACGCTGGCATACATAGAGGCGAAACGGACGCTGCCAGGCTGGCGGGCCGCCATCCGGGTGGACTTGGGACGGGTGGTGGGTTTGCTCAGGCTGGGAGCGCCCGCTGCGACGCAGATCCTGCTTGAAATAAGTGCATTCGCCGGTGCAACCGCGCTATGCGCGAAGCTTGGACCGGTCCCGCTGTCGGGCCATGAGATCGCCCTTAACTGTGCCGCGTTCACCTTCATGGTGCCGTTCGGAATCAGTTCTGCGGCCGCCGTGCGAGTTGGCCAACAGTTGGGGAGAGGCGATTGTCTAGCAGCGCGACGGGCCGGATGGTCAGCCATTGCGCTGGGTTGCGGATTCATGGCCTGTGCAGGACTGGTATTCGTTTCTTTTCCAAGATATATCGCGCGCTTGTTCTCTCCAGATCCGACTGTGATTCGAGTAGGAGCTACTCTTCTCCTGGTGGCTGCGGCCTTTCAGCTATTCGACGGCTTGCAGACGGTGGCCACCGGTGCGCTACGGGGGACCGGAGATACGCAAACACCCATGCTGGCAAATCTGGTCGCCTATTGGTTTATCGGGCTTCCCTTGAGCTATTTCCTATGCTTCAGACTGGGCTGGGGTGCAATAGGAATTTGGATCGGACTGTGTATCGGCCTGATGCTGATTGGAACAGCGTTGCTGATCGCCTGGCACAAGCGGCTCCCTCTGATATGAGCTCGAGCTGGGTTGACCCTGGCTTTCGCTGGTTCGCTGTTTTTACTCGCTATATCCGATTTGTAATGGACGACTACGTCGCGAACCTAGTGACCGGGCGCACCAATACGTCCTTGGGCGGGATTTGCCGCACTGTCTGAGCTTCGGCCAGAGGTAGTGCGCTCTGAACCGTTTATGACAACGATTCGCGGCACGGGAATTTCCTTGCTGCCATCTGGCTGCACATGCCTCCAATTGCGCATTTTGCGCGCTTGCCGACGCGAGGCGGCCGGATCTGGCGGCGGCATGGTAATGCCGTGATGAAGTGCGTGCGCCACGGTCGAGCTGCGCGTTCGCTGAAAGTCCTAACCGGGCAAGAGCTGGCCAAGGCTTTGCCGAGATGTCTGCGGGCATTCCTCGGGGAGAAACACGTGACGAAAGCAACAGCAGGTACAAATTTTTTGCCGGCTGCCGCCTGTCTTTATTATTCTTCTGCATGCCACCAGCAGGCGCGCCCATGGCTGATCCTTCAGTCGACTGATTTGTACACCAGGATGGCCATAAGGTGTGTCATGGATGACTCCGGGCTTCAATGCTAACGAAGTGACCAACAAGATCGTGACGCCCCAGTTGCCCCGCAACCAGTTCGTGCAGAAGATTGGGGGGGCAGTCTGGGTGGACCCATCCAGAAGAATAAGACTTTCTTTTTTGGTAGCTTCCAATTCTTACGCACCTTGCAGACCGCTAAAGTCACCAGATACGTCTACACTTCGCAAGCGCGCCAAGGGCTGTTTCGATATATGATCCAGCCCCAAAACTGCGGAGCAAACACCAATCCAGATTGCCCGCGTGACCAGCCGGCCAATGCCCCCGGCGCATCCGTCGACCCCCAAGGAAGAGATTGTGTAGCTCTCCGGTGCCATGCTTTCGAAGGAGTAGTTGCCTGAGGAAGAAGTGATAGTCTGCGAAGTGACATTCGTGCCTTCGTTGATAGCCGTCACTCTCGCACTCGCAAAAACGGCGCCAGTAGAGTCGACGACGGTTCCGGCGATTCTCGATGTACCGGTCTGGGCGTATTAGAGTTGTTGAAGCAGCCCAGAAGAAGAAAATAAATACGGGCTAATTTTGACATTTGCACGCTTGCCTCCGTCAAGTCTCGGCGCCCTTTGTCAAGTCGCGACACGAACGATATCCAGCAGGCCATACAGTGAGCGCAATCTTGCTGACCACCGAACGGTATGAATCGATTGCTCCTGCCAACGTGAATGCCATGATGTGATCTGGTGTGACATGCGTTAGCGGCCCGCCTATATATATCGCATACCGACCAAGTCAAGCTGATTCTCTAAATATGTTACATTTGTTGCGTAACTAAGTCTTTCCGACAGGTTGCCAAAATATACCAGGTTCTAGAGAGGGACCTACAGGTTAAAACCCTGAGACTCCCTATTGGAAGTGCGAGATAACTCAGAGATTTATTTCTGTTCGCAACATACGTAACACCTACAAACCTGGGCACAAATAGCACAAGACGAGGGAAAGCTACATCTTGATCTGGTGGTCATGCACGGTGCAATCATCAGGCCCTGGAGTGTTGCCCTTATCCCGGATACCAACGGAATCCGTGGCGCTGTTCCTGATCCACCTGCTTCAGCACCTCCAGGGTTCGCGCGCGGCGATAGTGGGCGCAAACGGCGAAAAGGATGTTGATGAAACTGATGGGGGCGACGTAGGAGTTGCTGAAAGGAGCTTCCACTGAGGTGAGGAAGCATTCATTTGCGAAACGCACGATGGGAGACACGAAAGTATCGGTAATTCCAACGCAGTAGGCGCCATTGGCTCGAGCCTGTTGTAACCCTTCCACCGTTTGCCGCAAGCCCCGCCAAAAGCTGATGGCGATTACCAAGTCTTGCTTACCGATTCCCCGAGCCGCATGCAGGGTCTTGCCTGGAGTGGTGGCTTGCGAGACGGGCAGACCGAGCAGGGTGAGCTTGTAATCAAGTAGGTGGATCAACGCAATTGCCATATCGCCGCCGAGCAGCAGAATGCGGTGGGCGCGATATATCCGCTCTGTGACCGAGACGAGCCGCGACATGTCGAGCGTATTTCGCAGTGAATGCAGGTTATGAATATCCTGTTCCAGCGTTCTGCGGCCATGAGATGCCAGGCTGGAGTCGTTCGGGATTGCGCTCTGCATACCTTCCAGCGGAGTGGCGCTGGCAATCGAGAGTTCATGAAGGTAGGCCTTGAACTCGCGGTAGCTGTCAAAGCCCAAGCCTCGCACGATTCGCAAAACCGTCGCCGGGTCAGTTTTGAGGCGCTGCGCCAGATCCCGAATGCTCAACAAAACGTATTCTTTGGGATTCTCCTGAACGGGACGAATGAGCTCCTGGCGCTTGAGATGGAGCTTGCCTATGCGCTCAGTAAAGCTCGAATTGTTGCTAAACCTGTTCGTTGCGCGTGTTCGCATGGGAACTCCTGAACGTCGCCGACCGTGCACCGGCTCGAAACCGCCTTATCTCAACGTGGAAAGCTTCAGGTAGGTCCGAAATTGCTACAGGTTGAAACATCTGCAGGTGCAAGCAATAACAACAAATGTATCACTATATCGAATGTGTAGAATTGTAAATATGTTAATCAGGCACAAAAGTGAGATTGTGCCTTTAACCAGAGACCTATGGTGCCTGCGCAGCAGCGCAACAGTTGTTGCATTACTAGAGTATGCTACGTATAGAGTTGATCCAGGTGCGTAATTTGATAGGGGGTAATGTAAAAGCAGCGCTGGCGCCGCCTACCGGGTTAAGGGCGTGCAATAGGCTGCGGACGCAAGTCACAAAGCGGCACAATGGAAAAGCGGGAATTGAGAGCGCCTCCTACCGTGGCCGCGTGATCGCGCCTTCCGAAGCCGATGAAACCAAGGCGGCGTATTTCGCGAATACGCCGCTAGGATAGCGTGGCTGCGGAGGTTTCCATTGCGCCAAACGCTGGCGCAAGGCGACGTCGCTGACTTCGACTTCGAGTATGCGTTGATTTATGTCGATGTGAATGGTGTCGCTTTCATGCACGGCGGCGATCGGCCCGCCCAACGCGGCTTCCGGTGCAACGTGTCCCGTCATCAGGCCGCGGGTCGCGCCGCTGAATCGGCCATCCGTCACCAGGGCCACGGACCCGCCCAGGCCCTCACCCACAATCGCTGCGGTCACTCCCAACATCTCGCGCATCCCGGGACCACCCTTCGGTCCCTCGTTGCGGATCACGACCACATCGCCAGCCGTGATGCGCTTGGCGGTGACTGCGGTCATGGCATCTTCCTCAGATTCGAAAACCCGTGCCGGTCCCCGATGGCTCAGGCGTTCGTGCCCGCTGATCTTAGCGACGCATCCCTCGGGCGCGAGGTTGCCGTGCAGGACCACCAGTCCGCCAGTCTTCTTTAGCGGCCTGTCGAGAGCAGCGATCACTTCCTGGCCGGGTGTTTCGACCGCGTTCTCGCTTTCGGCGGACAAAGTCAGCCCGGTTACGGTCAGCGTCTTCTCGTGGACAAGACTTGCTTGCAGCAGGCGGTGAGCCAACAGACGTACGCCGCCGGCGCGGTGCATGTCCGCCGCCACGAAGCGACCCGAAGGTTTCAAGTCGGCCAGCAGCGGAGTGCGCTCACTGACTTTCTGGAAATCGTCAATCTGCAGGGGAACTCCGGCTTCCCGCGCGATGGCCAGCAAATGCAAAACCGCATTGGTCGAGCCGCCGGTGGCAGCGACGCCAGCGATGGCGTTCTCAAACGCCGGCCGAGTCAGAATGTCTCTGGGAGTGATGCTCTGGCACAACAGATTCAGGACGAGCGCGCCACAGTCATAAGCAATCTGGTCTTTCTTCGCGTCCATGGCGGGAATGCTGTTGAAACCCATCGGAGAAAGGCCGATCATCTCCATCACGGTGGACATAGTATTGGCCGTATATTGGCCGCCGCACGCTCCTGCGGCGGGGCAGGCGACGCCTTCCAATTCGTGCAGCTCGGCGTCGGTCATTGTTCCGGCAGCATTCGCACCGACCGCTTCAAATACGTCTTGAATGGTCACGTCTTTGCCGCGATATTTGCCGGCTGCGATGGTGCCCCCGTAAAGCACAAGCCCGGGAAGATTAAGCCGCGCCAGGGCCATCGCCGCAGCCGGAATCGTTTTGTCGCAGCCCACCACGCAGACCACCGCGTCGAACATCTGCCCCCGGCAAACCAGTTCGATGGAGTCGGCAATAAGTTCGCGGCTGACCAGCGAAGCCCGCATACCCTCCGTGCCCATGGTCTCGCCGTCGCTGATCGCGATAGTGTTGAACTCCATGGGCGTGCCGCCTGCCGCACGAATGCCCTCTTTCAGTTTGGCCGACAGGCGGCGCAGGTGGAAGTTGCAGGGCATGGTTTCAATCCATGTGTTGGCGACCCCGATGATCGGCTTGCTCAAATCAGCGTCGGTAAATCCAACAGCCTTAAACATGGCGCGGGCCGGCGCCCGGTCGCGTCCGTCAGTAATGCCGTGACTGCGGTGCTTGAGATCCATGGGAGAAAGATTATGACAGAGCAAGGTCCATCTGAGGAACTCGGCGGGCTCACTCCTCAAGGATCGATCTACAAGAGTTGTCGTTCGAGCGGACCCCGTCCGTTCGCTCGCGAACTGACAACCGGGGTCGAAAGACCCCTACGCCTGGAATCCCATGCGTTTCTGCAGCCGCATTGGAGTTCCGGGACGCCTCATCGCAAAATTGTATTATGGTAGCGGTCTGCGATTCACCCTGCTCCTTCGCGAAGGAGCAGCTCGCTGACGCATGGGCAAGCTGTGCCAAGATCAGAGTTGCGGAGCTGCGCTGAGGATGACAGAAGTGAGGTAGGTAGACAGCATGACCGGCGAAGCGAAGTTCTTCGAGATTGCTGAACTAAAAAAACAGCGCGAGCAGGCCGGAAAGTCGTATCTGGAGTTCCTGCGCGCGCCGGCCATGAGCGCTGGAGTCTATACATTGCCGGCAGGAGGATCGGATCCGCAGAAGCCTCACCGGCAGGAGGAGATGTACTACGTGGTCAGCGGCCGGGCGCGGATGCGGGTGGGTTCGGAGGATCGAGCGATCAACCAGGGCAGCGTGATCTTTGTGGCGGCGAACGTTGAGCATCGCTTTTACGACATCGCCGAAGAATTGGCCGCGCTAGTGTTCTTCGCTCCCGCCGAGAGCGACCAAGAAACGGTTCTTTCAACCTGGAGCACATCCGAGGACATGGACTTCCATCTTGAAGCGATGAAGGACGAAGACTGGCCCCACATCTGCGGGATCTATGGGGAGGGTATCGCGACTAGAGACGCTACCTTCGAGACCGAGACTCCGTCCTGGGAGAATTGGGACCGTGAGCACTTGCGAGACTGCAGGTTGGTGGCGCGCGACCGACAACGGACCCTTGGCTGGGCGGCCCTGAGTGCGGTCTCCAAGCGGGGCGTTTACTCAGGCGTCGCCAAAGTATCCATTTACGTAGCCGCGGACGCGCGAGGCAGAGGTATTGGCAAGACGCTTCTGCTTGCGCTGGTGGAAGAGTCTGAACGCTGCGGAATATGGACATTGCAGGCGGGCATTTTCCGGAAAACCTCCCCAGCATCGCGCTTCACAAGTCGTGCGAATTTCGCGAAGTGGGACGAAGGCAGCGGCTGGGAAAACAGGGAGACTTGTGGAGGGATGTCCTTCTTTTGGAGCGGCGCAGTCGCAAGGTTGGCACCTAGGACCAGATACCTCTATGTCGTCGCAGTTTCTTTCCCTGGGATCCAGTAAATCTCTTCTTTCAAAACTTCCTTAGTGAAACCAATGCGGTTGAGTATTCCTTTGCCGTGCTCGATCATCTCCGGATGGCCGCACAGGTAGCCCACCGAGTTAGTGGCATTCAGTCCCCACATGTCAGCGTACTTGCGGATCAAGTCATCTACTCGGCCAACTTCGCCTGCCCATTTCTGATCGTCCCAAGGACGGCTGACCGTGGGCACATACTTCAGCCAGGGCACATCTTGCGCAAATTTTCGCAGTTCGTCCAGGTAGCCAAATTCCCACGAGCGGCTGGCGCCATTGAGCAGAAACAACTTCTGCTCTCCGGAAAACTTGTCTTCCTTCCAATCTCGGTAGAGGGTGCGGATGTAGCTGACGAAAGGTGCAATCCCGGTGACGGTTGAAACCAGCAAGTGATTGGTGCGCCCGCTTTTCGTGTCGAGCGTGAATCGCCCCTTGGGAACTTTGCGCATCAGCACTTCATCGCCGACTTGCAGTTTGTACAGACCTGGGGTCAGTACGCCGTGAGGAACCAGTTCAAAAAAGAACTCAATTTCGCTCTCATAGGGAGAAGAGACGATGGAATAAGGCCGCTCCCAGCGCTTCTCCGGGCCTTCCAACCCCAGTGTTGCGTATTGGCCGGGAGCGAACTTGAATTCGCCGCCAGCCTGAACGCGGATCATCCACAGGTCGGAAGCGAAATCTATGCGCTGGGTGATCTTGACGCGATAGAACTTGTCGTCGGCACTGCTCATGGGGTCAACTCAACACCTGGGCCCATCAAGGTGCATCGGCTTGCAAGAGTATAACAAGTCGGAACTTTTCCGCCCGGTCTACTGATCCCGAACTCTGGGTTCCGCAGACTGCTTCATGGCTCGCTCCTTCAGCTTGCCCAGTTCGTCCTGCAATTTTCGCCACGCTTTCGCGTTCTTCTTGGTGGCGATAGGCGCATTGGGATCGGAATAGAACCGCTCTATATTTTCGCGAAGTTCGGGGCTCACCGGATCGGAGTTCGGGCTCGCCAGGCGGTCGATGAGGCAGGCATACGTCTTATCGGTCAGCGCGTATTCTCCGCCGACGGTTTCGCGACCGGTATCGCAATCGCGGTTGGGCAATTCGAGTTTCCCGGTGTTTAGCTCGCGCAGAAGCCCCGTATAGTTTTCGACCGTGTCATCCACACTCTTGACGTACATATCCTCGGTTTGTTTGGTAGGGACCTTGAAGTTGATGGCCTTGAAGGGACCCACTTTCGGAATCAACTTCAGAAGGAATGCGAGAATCCTGGCGCCAATCCCTGGTCTGCGATACACCGTTCCCCATTCGTGCTCGTAGTTGCTTCGAGAGAGGTAATAGAGAAATTTCTTCTTGGTGAAATTCGGCGTATCTTTCACGATCACGTCTCGGCGCGAGAGCAGTGCGACCCGGGTCATTTCCGGAATCAGCGTGCTCACGCTACGCCTGTAGCTGCCGATCGCCAGGTCGACGTCGTCGAACACATCTTCGAGCCTCAAATCATAGGTTTCCTGGAAAGCCCGCCCCAAAAGTGGTTTGGAGACTTCAAAGCCAATCATGTCGTGATAGCGGTCGGAGGTGTAGCGGTTTTTGGCTACCTGAACCATATCGAAGCCGAACTCCGTCCGGATGTGGGCCTTGGGATCGTTGGCGTAAGCTACGCTGTCGCCATATTTTTTTCGTAGCTTGGGAAATTCCAATGCGACCACGCGGTTAATGGTTGGATGACCGCTGTTATCAGAGGCATAGTGAGAGAGAGCGCCCAATGCGAAAGCATACTCGTTGAGGTCGGAGGCGTCTTGGAGCAGCGCTTCTACAAAGTCTCCGCTGCGCACGTAGTGGACGAGATCGCTGAAGAACTTATTGCCAAACGGATAGTAGCCCATGTCCTGCAAAACACATCCGCCGTAGGCGTAAGCATGTGCTTTCCGCAAGTCCTCTTCTGTAGCACCAGGGAAGCGCTTCAGCAGAAGCGGTTGAATCTGGTCCTTCCACATCAGGTCGACGACTTGCTCGTGGGTCAGTACCGAATAACTCGAACCTGAACCGGAGAAGAAAGCGACAAACAATAACAGCCCAAGCCTCCTCGCCAAATCGTTGCTGCCTGAGCGCATGACCCAGCTAAGATGCCTGAAACGGCACAAAAGGCCAGAGTTTTCGGCACGTTTTTCTACAAGGCGGGACACCGGAAAGTTCAAACCTGCAACATTTCGCTTCCGGCTTGAGCCAAGCTGCTGACAATCAGATCGGAGCGCTGGCCAAGTCTCTGGAGAGAAGCGTTGATAGCCTCCTGCTCACCATTCTCCGCCATGACACGCGCGGCATTTTCAGCGAGGGCGCGAGCTACTTCCAGCAAGGCCAGGAGCGAGTCCGCGTGCAGCTTCCACAAAGACGGTGAGTTCTCAGCCCGCTGCAGTTCTTCAAGCTCCGTGGTCATGCGAGCGACCACTGCGACAATCCGTAACAGCACCCGGGAGACACTGGCGCGCGGACTCTTCTCCTCGAGATAATCGGCGCCGCAGGCGTCCGCTTCGGCCGGGGTCAGCGTCAGATTGAAGAACCGCATGGGCACCACCTGGCGAAATTTCGGGTCAGCCACGCGCACAAAAACACGGATGGATTCCTCCACCTTGCGTAGCTTGGTGTCTTCGTTGGCAATCTGTTGCGGCGTGACCGCCGAGCGCAGAGCCTGCAAATTGAACGACGGCCGCCGAGGGCGCGCGGCAGGCATCGCGGGCGGGCGGTTGGTCTTTACTGATGTGGGAGAAGGAACGGCAATCGGGTACGACATCCGCCGCATTGGCGGGCGTCGCTCCAGAGCCTTCTTAAGTTTGGAGACACGGCGAAACTTGTCCAGGGCGGTGCCGTAGTCGGTTTTCAGCAGTTCATTTTCTTCCAGCGCGGCCACATGTTCGACCGTGACATCAATGCCTTCCACGTTACCCAGGATGCTGCCGCCCTGTTCCTGCAGGGCTGCGGCAAATTCTCTGATTTCTGACGCGGCGGCGTGGAAGAGATCGTCAAACTTCTTGCCGAAGGCGGCATTGTAGGGAGCGATCGTAGCCAGCACGCCGGGATGATAAAAAGACGAATCGAGAGACTGTTTAAGGTCCCGAACCCGCGTAATGATCTCTGAATCGAGTAGTGAGTTCAGGTCAGGAAAACCCTGCGCTTCCTGCTGTAAGGGATCAAAACGCCGCAGCAGCTGCACGTGTTCCTCGGGAAGTGACGGCACGTCGGTGTCTGCGAGAATTTCGATCAGGGCAATCTCGAAGGGCGAGAGCGGAAGCGAGCCGTCCAGCCCATAGCCGCGGCGCTCCCACTGTCCCGGGACGCGCGGGTGGCGATAAAGAAAGGTAGCGACCAGATCCGTCTTATCGCGATTTACGTCGCTGGTCTCTTTCTTGCGGGTGAAATACCGCAGCACGGCTTCTGCGATTTCCGGATCGGTCTCCGTAGTAAACGCCCGTCGCAGCATGGCCGGAGTGATGGCCTGATCGAGCAGACGCAGCCAGCGGCGCATCCTGTCCAGCGTCGCGGGCACATCGCCATCGCCCTGCTGTAGGGAAATCGCCTCGAGACCAGCGGGAACCGGGACCTCGCCACCGACGGAATCCTGCAGAAGCTTCTCATCGAAGCCTTGCACCGTAGCCAGAATGGCCAGCTCCCATTTTGGATCTTCTACCACACTGTCGCTCCCGCGAACCCAAGTTATCCAATGAGGTGAATACAGGTTTCGCTTTAGTAAAACCTACGGCAGGCTTCCCGCACAATTGTTTTCCCGAGGGCATGGCACTAAAGTCACAACCGAAACTGGGGCTAACCAACGTCGATACGATTAGCTTCCACGGGTCCGCGTGCGACCTCGATTTGATGCTCGCTGGAAATACTCGCTGTGGTCCAGCCGCGTAGCGGCCGAAGAATGGAGCCCACGGCG
>Ga0209526_10001927_pt1 | contig 13904 bp, 8 predicted proteins | sample JacPinW_OM2H0_M1_FD_188566 | JGI IMG/M metagenome (GOLD analysis project Ga0209526, IMG submission 188566) | Forest soil microbial communities from Algoma, Ontario, Canada - Jack Pine, Ontario site 1_JW_OM2H0_M1 (SPAdes) (version 2) | ecosystem: Environmental > Terrestrial > Soil > Boreal... | reverse complement strand
CCTCCGCTGGCCAGGATTTCCAGGATCAGCGGCGGCAGCGACTGCGCATGACCGGTCGTGCCGGCCGTCTCGTTTCGGTAGGCGCCGGTGGAGATGTCGAAGCTGCCGACGTCGCCGTCGCGGAACACCCCGGTCACGCCGGGCGCGGTGAGCGCGGGCAGACCGGCGTTGATCGCGTTGCGGAAGAACAACGAGTTGAAGTCCTCGGCGATCAGGGCCGCGACGCCCAGATGGCGGAACAGCGCGGCGACGGGTCGGGACGATCCGACGCCGAAGTTCTTGCCGGCGATGACGATGTCGCCGGGCTCGACGAGATCGGTCCAGCCGGGCCGGATTTCGTAGAACACGTGCATCGAGGCTTCGGGGATGTCGAGTTTCATCGCGAAGGCCGGGTACATCGCGTCGGTGTTGACGGAATCTCCGAAGACCCAGACCCGTCCGGTGACGGCGGTGTTCATGTGGTGACGCTCCTCGGGTCGGTGATGTAGCCGGCGACGGCGGATGCTGCGACCGTGGCCGGAGAGGCCATGTAGATCTCGGCCTCGGTGCTGCCCATCCGGCCGGTGAAGTTCCGGGTGCTCGACGTCAGGCAGACCTCGCCGGGGCCGACGACGCCCATGTGGTAGCCGAAGCATGCGCCGCAGGTGGAATTCGTCACCACGCCACCGGCATCGGCGATGTCCTGCAGATAACCCAGCCGCATCGCATCCCGGTAGACCTGCTGCGAGGCCGGGGTGACCAGCAGCCGAACGCCCGACGCGACGGTCTTGCCGCGCAGGATCTGCGCGGCGATGCGCAGGTCGTCGAGCTGCCCGTTTGCGCACGAGCCGATGAACGCCTGGTCGATCTTGCGTTGCTCGATGTCCGATACCGGCACGCCGTTGTGGCTGACCGTGCCAGGTCGCGCGACATAGGGCTGTAGCGCACCGAGGTCGATGGTGCGGACATCGAGATACTCGGCGTCGGGGTCTGCGGCGGCCGGTTGGTAGTCCTGCACACCCCGCTCGGCCAGGAACTCCGCCAGCAGTTCGTCAACGCCGAACGTGGCGAAGTCCGCGGAGATCTCGGCCGCCTGGGTGGCGATGGTGCGCCGGTCATTGAGTGGCACGCTCGCCAACCCGGGTCCGCTGAACTCGAGGTTCTGGTTGGTGGCGTCGCCGTAGGAGTCTGCGAGGTAAAGGAACACGTCCTTGCCGCTGATCTCCGGCGGCAGCTGCCCGGTCAGCTCGTAGCGCACGGTCGGTGCAACCTGAAACCAGGTGGAGCCCGTGCACAGAATCGAATACAGCTCCGCCGGTCCGAGCCCGCGGGCGGCGGTGTTGTACGCACCACCGGCGCAGGTGTGCGAGTCGGTGCAGGCGAGCACCTCTCCGGGGCGGGCCAATCCGTTCTCCGCGATCACCTGGTGGCAGATACCGTGACGGCCGACATCGAAGAATTTCTGAATGCCGAAGTCGGCAACGAACTTTCGCGCCTTCGGTCCGCCCGCGGCATCCTTGAGCGTCGGTGCGGGCACCGCGTGGTCCATGATCACTGCGACCTTGTCGGGGTCGTGGATGCGGCTGGGCTCGATCCACAGCGTCGCGAACTGCAGGTCGATCATGACGCACATGTCGACCTCGACGGTGACGATGTCACCGGGCCTGACCTGCTTGACGCCCGCCTTGCGGGCGAGCAGGTTTTCGATCATGGTCATGCCCATGGGTTTTCACGCTCCTTCGGTGCGGTAGCGATCGCCGAGTTCGGACCACTCGGCGAGGCCGACCAGGTTGAAGAAGTCGGCGGGGTTGGTTGGCAACAGCGGCGCGGGATCCTGGCCGGCGAGCTCGGCCAGGCTCGTCAGCATGGCGTACGCGGCCACTCCGAGCGGCAGCGACGGGTGGATCGCGATCGCGTACCCGAGATCTCGTAGCCGTGCCGTTGATTCAATCGGGGTCATCCCGCCGGCGACGAGGTTGATCAGCAGCGGAGCAGACACTTCTTTGGCAATCAACTCGATCTCGTCGATACCTTGCGGCGCCTCGACGAAGATCACGTCGGCGCCCGCGGCGGCGTAGGCGTTGGCACGATCAATCGCGGCGTCGATGCCGATGGGCCCGCGCGCGTCGGTGCGGGCGATCACGACGAGATCGGGGTCGGTGCGGGCATCCAGCGCGGCGGAGAGCTTGGCCACGAACTCGGGGCCGTCGATCAGCTCCTTGTCTGGTAGGTGCCCGCACTTCTTCGGAAACGCCTGATCTTCCAACTGGATTGCGGCCACTCCCGCCGCCTCGTACTCCCGAACGGTGCGGATGACGTTCAGCGGTGCGCCGTATCCGGTGTCGGCGTCGGCGATCAGCGGAACGTCGCCGAGCACGCTCACCATCATCCGGGCCCGGTCGACCATCTCGGTCTGGGTCAGCAGGCCGATGTCGGGCAACCCGAACCCGGAGGCCGCCACGCCCGCTCCGGTCATGTACGCGGCGGCGAACCCGACGCGGCTCGCCAGGGAGGCCGAGATGCCGTCGAACACGCCCGGCGCAATCACCACGTCGTCGTCGGCGATCGCCGCCCGCAGCCGCCGGCGGGCCTGGTGTGCGGTCATCGGTTGTCGTCCTTTCGGTCCAGCGCGCCCGCAACGGGTGCGGCCAAAAGTGAGGCCAGGTCACCGATGTCTGCGAGCTTCTCGATGCCCAGCACCGTCTGCTGGATCACGTCCAGTCGCGACGTCGGCATCAGCGGGCCGACGAGTGACCGGTATTTGGCGATGAGCTCGTCGTTGGCGACCGGGTCCGCCGGGCCGCCGTGCGGTTGCACGATCCTCTTGGCCACCACGGTGCCGTCGTTGCGGGTGATCGTCAGCTCGGTCGCGAAACGCTCGTGCACGGGAGCGTTCTGAATGTCCTCGTCGAGCTTGACGTCGACCTTGCCCAGCAGGTCCCACACATCGTGGGCGTCGAGGCGCTCATCGGTGAACTGCGGCGGTAGTACCTGCCCGTCGAGCAATGCCACCGCGGCCGCATATCCGAGATTCATCTGGGCGCCGATGCTGGTCAGGGGCCGCTCGGGCTGCCACCAGCCGTGGTGGTACACGGTGTGCCCGACGCGAATCTCGATGTGGGAGATGGTCTTCGGGTCGATGTGGTGCTCGGCGCGCAGCTCCAGTGCCGCCTGGATCGTGCCGTGCAGGCCGCCCTGGGCGGCATAGGACTTCACCATGATCAGCTCGGTGTGCCAGCCCTGGCCGAGCCCGGCGATCACCTGCGCGGGATCCGGGTCATGGCCCTCGCCGAACACGGCGAGGTAGCCGCCGTAGGGCCGGTCGAACACCTCCTTGATCCCGGTGTATCCACCAGCGGCGAGGCCTGCCGCGTAATAGCCGTTGCGAGCGGCGAACCCGTGCTGCATCCGCTTCGACATCGCCTCGTACTGCGCCGCCATCAACCCCGCCGACTGGGTACCGGCCATGCCCAGCGCATCCTCGAGCCGACCGGCCCCAAGCCCCCGCAATTTACCGGCGACCATCGCCGCGGTGTGGGTGCCGAACACCGGCCCGCTGTGCCAGCCCCGCGACAGCATCTGCGAGCCGTGCAGCGCGAGGCCGACCCGTGGACCGACCTCGAACCCGGCGATCGCGGCGGTCAGCGCCGCGGTGCCCGACACTGGCCCGAGGTGCTGCGCGGTCGCGAGCAGCACCGGCACGATCAGCGACGTGCTGTGCAGCGGCGCGAGCGGATGAAAATCGTCGAGTTCGAAGCCCTGGATGAACGTGCTGTTCAGCAGCACCGCGGCGGGGCCGCTCGTGGTGGCGCCGGTACCGATCACCACCGCATTCCCGGCACCTTCGAGACCGAGGACGGACCGCGTCGCGACCCGCGACCACGGCAGTTGCGCACCCACCAGCCCGCACGCGACGCCGTCCAGGAGCAAGTGCTTGGCCCGGACGCGGACCCGCTCGGGAACCTGGTCGAGGGTCAGCTGCTCAACCCAGCTCGCCAGCGGAACGGTGACGCCGGAGGCCGTCGAATCAGTCATGCCCTCAGTGAACGGCGGGCACCACCGCGGACCGCGAAAATGAAGGAAATTCCGATGTTTGCGGCGGTCTAAGGCTGAAATCTGCGATTATTGGTTAGTGGGTGCGTCTAACTAGCTCAGAGTGGGACAACGGTGAACCGATCCACGAGGCGCGGCGTCGATGAAGCCGACGTCGTGCTGTTGGACGCCTTGCACGCGAATCCGCGGGTCAGTTTCGAACGACTGGGCCCGGTACTGGGGATCTCCCCCGTCACGGCGGCCCGCAGATGGCAGAAACTCTCCGAGTCCGGCGCCGCGTGGGTGTCGTCGGTGCCCGGCCCGCAACTGGCGCTGGTGGCCGCGGTGTACGAGGTCCGTGCCGAGCCGGGGCGCACCGTCGACGTCGCCCGCGAACTGTCCGAAATACCCCAGGTCATCAGCGTGTATGCCACCGACGGCGCATTCGACCTGCACACCGTGGTCCTCGCCGCCGAGATGGCTGATCTGAGCGCACTGCTTCTCGAGCAGCTACCGGGGGTGCCGGGGATTGCTCAGGGCAGAGCCCACGTGGGGCTGCAGTGGTACAGCGGGGTCCACTGGCGACTGGGCGCGATCGACAAGAGCCAACAGCGGTCGGTGGCCGACGAGGCGGACACCGACCGGCGACGTGCTGCCCACGGCCGCGCGTTGGCGCCCCCCGATCAGGCCCTGTTCCTTGCCCTACAGCGTGATGGACGCGCCAGATACCGCGACCTTGCCCGCGAGCTCGGCACGTCCGAGCATCTGGTGCGCCGACGACTCGATTCGCTCGTTCGCCGCGGAATGCTGGGCTTCCGAACCGATTTCGCGCGCCGCGAAGGAGGCTGGCCCGCCGAGTTCATCACGTGGCTCTCGGTACCGCACGACAAGCTCGACCATGTCGGCGCTGAAATCAGCGCTTGGCACGAGACGCGTATCTGCATGTCCACTGTCGGATCGGTGAACTTGATGGTGATGTCGCAAGTGCATCGGGTCGCCGGCGTCTCGGCGATCCTCGACCAACTTCGCCGCGAGGTGCCCGAGGCCGCGGTGAGCGACCAACGGCTGGTGTTGCGTGCGTTCAAATCGTGGGGACGGCTGCTTGACGAGGCGGGGCACGCCGCCGGGGGGGTGCCGGTCGACCCGTGGGCGCTACGCGGCCACCGCCTCGATGACGCCCTGCGGAGAACCCGTCGTGATGACTGCAATGCGCCGCAGACCCGCGGCGGCCAGTAGCGCATCGTATTCCTCCAGCGAACGCTCCCGACCGCCGTCGCTCGCCGCCAACATGTCCAGATCCATTAGCGCCGCATCGCCTCACGACAGCGCGAGAGAATCTCTACGCAGCTCGGGTCATCCCAGTCGTGCAGGACAAACTTCAACAAGTACAGGTCTGCCACGGGCACGGACTCAGAGAAGTCGCCGGCGATATTCGGTCGTCGCGCTGCCGGGGCAAGCGATGAGGAGAACACGCTAGGGGGATGGCGCCGCCGCCGCGAGTGTGAAGATTCTGCGGCATGTCGTCGGCGTGTCGTCACGAGGTTTCACACTCGCGGCCGATCAGTCCTCGGGGACCTCGCGCTCGATCTCGTCGAGCCAGGTACGCGCCGACATGTCCGACGGTGCCCGCCAATCGCCGCGTGGCGACAGCGAACCCCCGAGCGACACCTTCGGCCCGTTCGGCAACGCCGACCGCTTGAACTGGCTGAACGAATAGAACCGCTCCACGAAGATCTGCAGCCAGTGCCGAATCTCCTTCAGCGAGTAGGACGGCCGCTTGTCCGCAGGGAAGCCGGGCGGCCAGTCTCCGTGCTCCGCGTCGCCCCACGCGTGCCAGGCCAAGAACGCGATCTTGCTCGGCCGGAACCCGTGACGCAGAACCTGGAACAACGAGAAGTCCTGCAGCGAGTACGGCCCCACCTTCGCCTCGCTGCTCTGCAGCTCCTCCTTCGCACCCGTGGGCACCAGCTCCGGGGTGATCTCGGTGTCGAGGACCGACTGCAGCACCTCACACACCTCCTGCTCGAACTGTCCCGACGAGATCACCCAGCGAATCAGGTGCTGTATCAACGTCTTCGGGACACCGGAGTTGACGTTGTAGTGCGACATCTGGTCGCCGACCCCGTAGGTCGACCAGCCCAGCGCCAGCTCGGACAGATCGCCGGTGCCCAGCACGATTCCGCCACGCTGATTCGCGATGCGGAACAGGTAGTCGGTGCGCAGGCCGGCCTGAACATTTTCGAACGTGACGTCATAGACCGCCTCGCCCCGGCTGAACGGGTGACCGATCTCCTGGAGCATCAGCTCGGCCGTCGGGCGGATGTCCAGTTCGGAGAACGTCACGCCCAGCGCGCGCGACAACCGAACCGCGTTGTTCTTCGTCCGCTCACCGGTGGCGAATCCCGGGAGCGTGAACGCGAGAATGTCGCTGCGCGGCCTGCCTTCCCGGTCCATCGCACGGGCCGCGACGAGCAACGCGTGCGTCGAGTCCAGTCCGCCCGACACACCGATGACCACCTTCGGATAGTTCAGGGCACGCAGCCTCTGTTCCAACCCCGCCACCTGAATGTTGTAGCCCTCGTAGCAATCCTGTTCCAGCCGGGACACATCCGACGGTACGAACGGAAACCGCTCGACAACGCGCCGCAGCCCGATGTCGCCGGCCGGCGGGTCGACGTGAAACTCGACGCGGCGAAACGACTCTGCGGCCCCCGCGTGATGACCGCGATTGTCGTCGAACGTCCCCATCCGCAGTCGCTCGGATCGCAGCAGACCGAGGTCGACGTCGGCCACCGAACGCCGCGGTCCCGTGGGGAACCGCTCGCTCTGGGCGAGCAGCCGCCCGTTCTCCCAGATCATCGTCTGGCCGTCCCACGCCAGGTCGGTGCTCGACTCGCCCGCCCCCGCCGCGGCGTAGACGTAGGCGGCCAGGCAGCGTGCCGACGCCGAGCGTGCCAGCAGGGCGCGATCTTCGGCGCGGGCGATCGTGATCGGACTTCCTGACAGGTTGGCCAGCACCGTCGCGCCGGCCAGCGCGGCTTCCGCGCTCGGCGGCACGGGGACGAACATGTCCTCACACACCTCGACGTGCAGCACGAAACCGGCGACGTCCGACGCGGCGAACAGCAGATCGGGACCGAACGGGACGTCAGCGCCGCCGACCCGGATCACCCCGCGGACATCGTCGCCGGCGGCGAAATGGCGCCGCTCGTAGAACTCGCGGTAGGTCGGCAGATACGACTTGGGTACGACGCCGAGGACGCGGCCGCGGTGCACCACGACCGCGGTGTTGTAGATGCGGTGCCGGTAGCGCAGCGGTGCACCGACCACCAGCACCGGCATCAGCTCGGCCGACGCGCTGACGACGCTTGCCAACGCCTCCTGCACGGCGTCGAGCAGCGCGTCCTGCAGCACGATGTCCTCGATCGAATACCCCGACAGCGTCAGCTCGGGGAACACCGCCAATGCGACGCCGTCGTCGTGACACTCGCGGGCCAGCCGCAGTACCGATTCTGCGTTGGCCGCCGGCTCCGCGATCGCGGTGTGGATCGTGCACGCGGCGACGCGCACGAAACCGTGCCGGTACGCGGAGTAGAAATCCATACCACCATTGTCTCCTGTGACCGTGCCGGGACGGCCGCAAACGCCCCGACACGTGTCAAGTGCACGCTAAATAGTATTCACGGCCCATCCGCGACGTGGTATGACACAAACGATGCCACCGACTGTCGAACCGATCCAGACGTCTTCCACGCCTGTGATTCCGCGCGGGGCGGCGCAGCGGCGCACCGGCGGGAGCGGTTGGTGACGCAGGCGCCGGGCACCCCGTGGAGCGGCTATCGCCCGGCCAGCGCCTCGCCGTTCGCGGGCCAGGGCGAGATGGCCGCGCGGATGGCCGCGCTCGACTGGGCGTCGACTCCGCTGGGGCCCGCGTCGAAGTGGCCGCAGAGCCTGCGAACGGCGGTCGGCATCTGCCTGAGTTCGCGCTACCCGATGGTGATCTGGTGGGGTCCTCACCTTGCGGTGCTCTACAACGACGCGTGGGTACCGATTCTCGGGCCCGACAAGCACCCGGCCCTCGGACTCCCCGGCATGGCCGTGTGGCCCGAACACTGGCACATCATCGGACAGCAGTTGCAAAGTGTGCTCGCAACCGGGCAGGCAACGTTCTCCGACGACCAGTACTTGCCGGTGAAGCGCTTCGGCTACCTGGAGGAGGCGTACTTCACCTACTCCTACAGCGCGATCCGTGACGAGTCGGGAGCGGTCCGCGGAGTCTTCACCGCTATCACCGAGACGACGCAACAGGTCCTCAGCGATCGCCGCCTGCGAACGTTGCGCATCTTGGGCGAGAGGACGACATTCGCAGCCACCCAGGCCGGCGCAACCATCGAGGACGTCTGCGCCGCGGGGCTGCGTGCTCTCGCCGATGATCGTGCCGACACCCCGTTCGCCGCGATCTACATGCTGAATCCCGGTGACCCGGAAGCTCATCTGGTCGCCTCGATGGGCATGTCCGACCCGTCGGTGCTGTCGGCTGCGGTGTATGGCTCCACTGCCGGCCTGGTACTGCGCGACATCGTAAACACCGGAGCTTCAACGGTTCTGGACGCGGTGCCGCCAACATGGGGCGAAGCCATCCAACCCGGTGCCAACCTGGTGGGTGATCTGCCACCCACCACCGCGCTGATCCTGCCGGTGCAGTCCGGCGGCGACGATCTTCCCGCCATCGTGATGGTGGCCGGGGTTTCTCCGTACCGGAGCCTGGACGACGATTTTCGCGGGTTCCTCGACGTGGCCGCCGCGCAGATCGGGCGCGCGATCGTCAACGCTCAGGCGTACCAAGCACAGCGGCGCCGGGCCGAAGCACTTGCCGAGCTGGACCGGGCCAAGAGCGAGTTCTTCGCGAACATCAGCCACGAGTTCCGTACGCCGCTGACCCTGATCGCCGGGCCTGCCCAGGACAGTCTCAACGACCGCGAGGACCCGTTGTCGGCCGTCCAACGTGATCGGCTCGAAGTGATTCAGCGAAATGCGGGCAGGCTGCGCCGTCTGGTGGACGACCTCCTCGACTTTGCACGAATCGAGGCGGGCAAGAGGCAACCCGAGCGTGAACCCGTCGACCTGGCATCGGCCACGCGGGACTTGGTCGGTCTGTTCACCCCCGCCATCGCCCGCGCGGGGCTGACGCTGCGCACCGACATCGAATCGCTTCCGCGACCGTTTCCGATCGACGTCGGCATGTGGGAGAAGATCGTCCTCAACCTGCTGTCCAACGCGGTCAAGTACACGCTGGCCGGGCACATCGAGGTCACCCTGCGCCACGACACCGACCGTGTGACGTTCTCCGTGAGCGACACCGGAATCGGTATTCGCGCCGACGATCTCCCCCAGGTGTTCGAGCGGTTTCACCGGGTCCGCGGCCAGGCCGGCCGCAGCCACGAAGGCGCGGGGATCGGGCTGGCGCTGGTGGCCGAACTCGTCCGGTTGCACGACGGCACGGTTGCCGCGGAGTCCCGCGAAGACGAGGGCAGCACGTTCACAGTCAGGTTGCCGTACCCCGCCCGCGCCGTCGATGTCGCGCCTGACACGCCAGGGTCGTCGAGCGGTCCCCGCCACAGCGCCCGTGTCGACGAGGCGCTGCAGTGGTCGTCTAATCCACCCGACAATGAAACCGCCGCAGCGGCAATGCAATCCGATGACGCGTGCGTGTTGGTGGTTGAGGACAACGCCGACATGCGCACCTTCGTCACCAGCGTGTTGTCGCCGCACTGGCGCGTGCTGCGGGCGGTCGACGGTGAAGAAGGGCTCGAGATCGCCCGCGCGGAACGACCCGACCTGGTACTGACCGATGTGATGATGCCGCGGCTGGACGGTTTCGGCCTTCTCACCGCACTTCGCACCGATCCGCGGACCGCATCGGTGCCCGTGGTGCTCTTGTCGTCCCGCACCGGCGAGGAGGCAGCCGTCGGCGGCCTGGCCGCAGGGGCCGACGACTACCTGCCGAAGCCATTCTCAGCGGTCGAGCTGGTGGCCCGCGTCCGGTCCAACCTCGAGATGGCGCGATTCCGTAACCGGGAATCGGAGTTTCGCCGCACGCTGATCGAATCGATGCAGGAGGGCCTGTTCGTCACCGACGATTCCGGCGCGGTCATCGAAGCGAACAACGCGTTCTTCGAACTCCTCGGCTATGACGCCTCCGATCTGCCCTATGCGTGGCCGCAGCCCTGGGTGCAGTCGACGGCGTCCGACCCGGAGGCTTGGGCGAGCAACGAACTGGCGAATCGTGAATGGGAGACTCACGGTGGTGGCCGGGTCACGGTGCCGCTGCGCCACCACGACGGGCACACGGTGTGGGTCGTCTGCTCCTTCGCCCGGGTGACCGATCCGCACACCGGTCAACAGCTGGGGGTCGGGACGACGCTGGAGGTCACGGCCGAGCGCCTGAGGAGCCAGCGCAACGCGACGCTGTCGAGCTTCGCGGCCGCGCTGTCCACCACAACGTCGAGCAACACCCTGCTCACCACCGCAGCCGGACAGCTGGGAGAGGTGTTCGCGGCGGAGCGCGTTGTCGTCGCCCTGTGGCACGGGCACGCCACCGATCCGTTCCTGATCAGTTGGCCCGACACGCCGGTCGACGATCGCCGGCGCGCCGAAGCCCGTGGGGCACTCGATACCGCCCGTCACCGCCCGGCTGCGTCGATCACGACTGCCGCTACCGAAGACGACACGGTGCTCGTCGCGTCGCCGCTCGGCGCCAGCGGGTCCGCCGCGATCGTCATCGAGCTCGATACGGCGCGTGACGTCCGCCCCGAGGACCGTGCGCTGTTCGATCTGCTGACCGGTCACCTTTCGCAGGCTCTGGCCACCGCGCGCGAGTACGAACAGACCCGCGCGGTCGCCCTCACCTTGCAGCACGCCATCCTCGGCCCGACTTCGCTGCCGCACGGATTCGCCGTCCGCTACACGCCGGCCGTCGAGCCCCTTGAGGTCGGCGGCGACTGGTACGACGTCATCACCCTCGACGACAACCGCATCGGCATCGTCGTCGGCGATTCCGTGGGCCGGGGACTACCGGCTGCGGCCGTGATGGGGCAACTCCGGTCCGCGGCGCAAGCCCTTCTTCTTCGCACCCCCAAGCCCGCGAAGGCCCTTGCCGGCCTTGACAACTTCGCACGCCGACTCCCCCCGGCGAAATGCACGACGGTGTTCTGCGCGGTGATCGACCTCACCACGTCGACCGTCAGATACAGCAGCGCGGGCCACCCTCCCCCCGTCCTCGTCGACCGAACCGGCGCGCAGATTCTCGACCGGGCGCAGTCGGTGCCGCTGGCCGCTACCGAGACTGTCTGGTCGCGGCCGGAAGCCGAGGCCAGGCTGCTTCCCGGCGCGACGCTTCTGCTCTACACCGACGGGCTGGTCGAGCGCCGTGGAGAATCGCTCGACGTCGGCATCGGGCGCGCCTCGAAGGCCCTCAACCGGTACCGCCATTCCCATCCCGATTACGTAGCCGATCACCTGATGACCGACCTCGCGCCGCCTTCGGGCTTCGACGACGACGTCGCTGTCCTGCTGTACCGGCATCCGCCGTCGTCGTTGACAGTGCGTTCCCCCGCCCGGCCCACGAGCCTGGCCGCCATCCGAGATCGCCTGCGCCGCTGGCTGCCCGCAGCGGCGATCAACGCCGAAACTGCCGAGGAGGTGCTGTTGGCCGTCGGAGAAGCCGCTACGAACGCCGCGGAGCATGCCGGGAAAGACGCAACCCATCAAGTCGAACTGACGGTGACCGCGCGCCTGACCAAAGCCGGTCTGGCGCTGACCGTGGCCGACGACGGACACTGGCACGAGCCACCCGCATCGGAGGCCGACCGCGGACATGGAATCGCCTTGATGCATGCTCTTGTCGACGACGTCAAAATCACGTCGACCGGACATGGCACCACCGTGGACATGCTGAAGGGTCTGCACTCATGAGCGAGGCGCAATTCGGGCTGACGGGAGCCACCGGCACAGAGGCGCCCGTCGTCACCGCAATGGGTGACATCGACCTCGCCAACGTCAACGAGTTTCAGCACGCCCTGACGAAAGCGGCCAACGGCGCGCCCGCGTTGACCGTCGACCTGTCGCGGGTGTCCTATTGCGACAGCTCGGCGGTCCGTGCCCTGTTCTCGGTGGCGGGGACCACCAAGCTGAGCCTCGTTATCGGGTCCACAGGCCCGATCAAAACGCTGCTGTCGGTGTCCGGGCTCGACCGCGTCGCATCCGTCGTCACGGCCGACGAGTAGCCGACCATGCCCGCCCCGTCTTTTCAGCCCCGCAAGCACCCGCAGTTGTTCGCGCTGCTGCACCGCATCCTCGAGCGGGCCCACAGCGACGTTCCCGACGCAATCGGGCTCACCGTCACCGTGCACGGCAGACGATTTGCCGGCGGACCCGTGGTGGTCGCGGCCTGGGGTGCCGGATCCGACATCATCAGTGCTCAGCTGTCAGGTCTGGGCGGACCGTTGCCCGACGCCCTGAAACACGAGGTGCCTGTGCTCAGCGTCGACCTGTGGAGCGACGAACGCTGGCCCGACCTCACGCTGGACGCGATGGCCGCTCGCGCCCCGCAAGACCGGGACGCCTGGGATCACGTTCGCGGCACCGCGTCAGTTCCCGGCATGTGGGAAGACGACGGAAACATCGTCATCTCTTGCCTCCTGAACCGCCCGGGAACCGCGGCCACCGTTGCGACGCTGATCAATTACGAGCGGCTCGTGAACGCCGCGTTCGTCACGACAGCTGCAGAAAACGCCGCCGGTATCGAGGACATGCTGACCGTCCTGCAGTCGCGCGGCGCGATCGAACAGGCCAAAGGTGCGGTCATGGGCTGCCTCGGCTGCGACGCCGACCAGGCGTGGGAGGTTCTTCAGCGGGCAAGTCAAGACTTCAACATCAAGGTGCGTGCGCTCGCGGTGGCGCTGCTGGAACACATCAGCGGCGCTCCCGCGGAGCAACCCGCGTTCGGTACGCCGATCGTCCCCGACCAGCAGACCCGCCAGGCGGCCAAGATGACGTGGGCCGCCCTGACCACTCCTCGGCGGCCGACGCGGGCCTGAAGATTCTTAGATACCGCGCTTACCCTCGACACGTGGATGCTCCAAGACTGCTCGCGGTGCTGGCCGGCCGCCGAGTCGCGGTGCTGACAGGAGCGGGCATCTCAACGGACTCGGGCATCCCCGACTACCGGGGTCCGGATTCCCCGCCGAGCAACCCGATGACGATCCGACAGTTCACCTCCGACCCGGTGTTTCGGCAGCGGTACTGGGCCCGCAACCATGTCGGCTGGCGGCACATGGACTGGACCTCACCGAATGCCGGCCACCGCGCGCTCGTCGCTCTGGAGCGGGCCGGCATCGTCACGGGCGTCATCACGCAAAACGTCGACCTGTTGCACACCAAGGCCGGCAGCCGCACCGTGGTGAACCTGCACGGCAGCTACGCACAGGTGATCTGCCTCGACTGCGGGCACACGATGACGCGCGCGCATCTTGCAAGCCTGCTGGAGGCGGCCAACCCGGGTTTCGACGCGGACGCGGACGGGCTCGCGGTGGCCCCCGACGCGGATGCGGTGGTCGCCGACACGTCGTCGTTCCGGATCGTCGACTGTCCGTCGTGCGGCGGCATGCTGAAGCCCGACATCGTCTACTTCGGCGAGAATGTGCCCAAAGATCGTGTCGCCCACGCCTATTCACTTATCGACAACGCCGACGCGCTGCTGGTGGCCGGCTCGTCGCTTACCGTCTTCTCCGGCTACCGATTCGTCCGCCACGCCTCGGAGCGCGGCATTCCGATCGCTATCGTCAACAGGGGCCGCACCCGCGGCGATGATCTGGCCACCGTGACAGTGGACG
>Ga0209526_10001925_pt1 | contig 13922 bp, 12 predicted proteins | sample JacPinW_OM2H0_M1_FD_188566 | JGI IMG/M metagenome (GOLD analysis project Ga0209526, IMG submission 188566) | Forest soil microbial communities from Algoma, Ontario, Canada - Jack Pine, Ontario site 1_JW_OM2H0_M1 (SPAdes) (version 2) | ecosystem: Environmental > Terrestrial > Soil > Boreal... | reverse complement strand
TGAAGACGGAATGGATCAAGAGGGGCGCCTTCGTCGTGCCCTACGGAACGATGAGCTCGGTCGAGCTGTCGCTGACGGATATCATGACAAAGCTCGTCGTCGATGACTGGGGGCAGTGCAAAGGCGGCAAGTTCGGCAGCCTGCGCGCGCATGTCGAGGCCGGTAAACTGTCCGAGGCGACGTTGCATGCGGAGCTCGGACAGATCGTCGCCGGCCTCAAGCCGGGCCGGCAGGACGATTCCGAGAGCAATCTGCTCTGGCATCGCGGGCTTTCGCTTTCGGATATTGCGTTGGGTCACGCGATGCTTGAAAAATCCGAGCGATTGGGCGTGGGCCAGCGCCTTCGCTTTGCCTGACCGGATTGCTGCCGCGAGACATTAATCATGCCGTATGCCGCGAACGCGCGAATGTACGCGGTCAATCCGCAGGCGGCATCGGCATGGCGGGAGCTGTTCGCGTGGCTTTCGCGCGAAACCGGCGTCAAACTCGAGGTCGTCGATCACGCGTTTCCGCTTCCATTGTCCGAGCTGTGGTCGCGCCACGATCTCGCCTGCGCCTTCATGTGCGGATTTCCCTATGTGCTTGCGGTGCATCCGCCGCGGCCGGTCGCCGCGCCCGTTCCGGCGCACGCGCCGATTGCCGGAAAGCCAGTCTACGCCACGCGACTTCTGGTGCGGGCCGACCAGCCATTCTATTCGCTGGAGCAAACCTTTGGCGGCCGCCTCGGATATACGGTCGAGGATTCGCATTCCGGCTATAACGCGCTTCGCCATCATCTCTTGCCGTACTATCGGCAGCGCGGTGCAAGACTCTATCGCGAGAGCATCGGGCCGCTGGTGACGCCGCGGCGTGTCATCGAAGCGCTGCTTTCCGGCGATATCGATGTCGGTCCGCTCGACGGCTATGCGCTGGATTTGATGCTGCGCCATCAACCCAATCTCGCCGCTCAGTTCAGGATTGTCGCGACCACCGATCCCGCGCCAATCCCGTTTCTGATCGCCGCGCCGGATTGTCCTGACGAGATCGTTCTGGCGTTGCAGACGGGCCTCTTGGCTTTCAGCAATGCCCCGGCGTGCGCCGGCTTGAGGGAGCAATTGTGCCTCGACGCTTTCGTACCGGTCGTGACTGAAGATTACGGCCTGATGACGCGCTGGGACGCCGAGGCGCGGGCGGCGGGATATGATCAGCCCGGCTGATCGCGGTGTCGACGCAACAGCACCAGGTAGCAGTCGCATTCGGCCGCCGGCTCGATCCGGAATGAGGAGTCGCTGGCCGGTCGCAGGATCGCCGCATCGCCGTCGCCAAGGGTCACGTCAAGGGTCACGTCAAGGGTCACTCCAAGGGTCACTCCAAGGGTCACTCCAAGGGTCTCTGCCTGGCCTTGTGAAATCAGTTTCGCGCTGCCGTTAACAGCAATGGCAATCGCAATGCCGTGGCCGTCAAAATCGCAAAGCACAGGCCCCTGAATGCGCCGCAGCCGATGACCAAATCGTCCCCGCCGCGTCATGACGTTGAGGTCGGTGATTTCGCCGGCGATGAGTCGCGCCGACGTCGCCACGTCGCCTGCAAAGCTGGACGAGTCGGAGCCGCGTTGGAGCATTACCGGAGCGCCGCCGCCGATTGTCAGCTCCAACCCGCCTCCCTTGACGACCGCGAGCGTGCGATCGATGCCGGCAAATTCGGAAAACGGTCCATCCGACGCGACCCGCGCCATGCTGACGCGCCAGTCGAAATTGTCGAGCGAAGCGCCGGATGGTTCGACCGCGATCTCGGTGGTCGAGCCGCCGCCGTTCTTCCAGGGCGTCGTCCGGCAGGTGCTGGCGCGAATGATCTGCACCTGGCGGTCTTCCGTCAGCCGAGGCTCGGCAGGTCGAGCTCGTTCGCCCGCGCGCAGTCGATCGCGAGCTCGTAGCCGGCGTCGGCGTGCCGCATCACGCCGGTGGCCGGATCGTTCCACAACACCCGGCCGATGCGTTGCGCTGCTTCCGGCGTGCCGTCGCAGACGATCACCATGCCGGCATGTTGCGAGAAGCCGATGCCGACGCCGCCGCCGTGATGCAGCGATACCCAGGTCGCGCCGCTGGCGCAGTTGAGCAGCGCGTTCAGCATCGGCCAGTCGGAAACGGCGTCGGAGCCGTCACGCATCGCTTCGGTCTCGCGGTTGGGGGAAGCGACCGAGCCCGAATCGAGATGATCGCGGCCGATCACGACCGGTGCCTTCAATTCGCCGCGGGCGACCATCTCGTTGAAGGCGAGACCAAGCCGGTGGCGGTCGCCAAGCCCGACCCAGCAGATCCGCGCGGGCAGGCCCTGGAACGCGATGCGCTGCCGCGCCATGTCGAGCCAGTGATGCAGCGAGGCGTCGTTGGGCAACAGCTCCTTCACCTTGGCGTCGGTGCGATAGATGTCCTCCGGATCACCCGACAGCGCGGCCCAGCGGAACGGGCCGATGCCGCGGCAGAACAGCGGGCGGATATAGGCCGGCACGAAGCCCGGAAAATCGAAAGCGTCCTTGACGCCTTCTTCGAGCGCCATCTGCCGGATATTGTTGCCGTAGTCGACGACCGGAATTCCCATCCGGTGAAAATCGAGCATGGCGCGAACGTGCTCGGCCATCGAGGCACGCGCCGCGCGATCGACGGCCTTGGGATCGCTCTCGCGGCGCGATTGCCATTCGTGGATCGACCAGCCTTTCGGCAAATAGCCGTTGATCGGGTCGTGCGCGGAGGTCTGATCGGTCACCGCATCGGGCCGCACGCCACGCCGCACCAGTTCCGGGAAAATCTCGGCGGCATTGCCGAGCAAGCCGACCGACACCGGCTTTCGCTCGCGTCCGGCCTGCGCGATGATCGCCAGCGCTTCATCGAGATCCCAGGCCTGGCGATCGAGATAGCGCGTCCGCATTCGCATCTCGATGCGCGACGGCTGGCATTCGATCGCAAGGCATGACGCACCCGCCATCACCGCCGCGAGCGGCTGCGCGCCGCCCATGCCGCCGAGGCCGGCGGTGAGAATCCATTTGCCGGCGAGGCTGCCGCCATAATGGCGCCGACCGAGCTCGGCGAATGTCTCATAGGTGCCCTGAACGATGCCCTGGCTGCCGATATAGATCCAGGAGCCTGCCGTCATCTGGCCGAACATCATCAGGCCCTTGCGGTCGAGCATGTTGAAATGCTCCCACGTCGCCCAATGCGGCACCAGGTTGGAGTTGGCGATCAGCACGCGCGGCGCGTCGGCATGGGTGCGGAAAACGCCGACCGGCTTGCCGGACTGCACGAGTAAGGTCTGGTCGCCCTCCAGCCGCTTCAGCGTCGCGACGATGCGGTCAAAGCTCTCCCAGTCGCGCGCTGCCCGTCCGATGCCGCCATAGACCACGAGTTCGCCGGGCTTTTCCGCGACATCCGGATCGAGATTGTTCATCAGCATGCGGATCGGCGCTTCCGTGAGCCAGCTTTTGGCCGAAAGCTCCGAGCCGTGCGCGGCGCGAACGACGCGGGCGTTGTCGATACGTGTCATGGGCGGAACTCCATTCCTGACGAGAAGGAGAGCGTGATCATGTCGGAATACCCCGCCAGACGCGCGCGTGAAGCGGGTTGAAACCCATACGGTAGACCAGTTCGGCCGGCCGCTGGATGTCCCAGATCGCAAGGTCGCAGCTTTTGCCGGCCTCGAGGCTCCCGGTCTCGCCGAACAGCCCGAGCGCCCGCGCCGCTTCGCGGGTCACTGCCGCGATGCATTCGTCCACGGTCAGGCGAAATAGCGTGGCTCCCATGTTCATCGTCAGCAGCAACGACGTCAGCGGTGAGGTGCCGGGATTGCTGTCGGTCGCAAGCGCGATCGGTAGTCGGTGCTTGCGCATCAGTCCGATCGGCGGCGCTTGCGGCTCGCGCAGAAAGTAATAGGCGCCGGGAAGTACCACTGCGACGGTGCCGGCCTTGCGCATGGCGGCGACGCCGTCCTCGTCGGCATATTCGAGGTGATCCGCCGACAGCGCGCCGAACCGTGCCGCAAGCGCCGCGCCGTGCAGGTTCGAGAGCTGGTCGGCGTGGAGCCGGACCGCAAGGTTGAGCTCGCGCGCGCGGGAAAACACCCGCGCGGTCTCATCCGGCGAGAACGCGATGCCCTCGCAGAAGGCGTCGACCGCGTCGACGAGGCCTTCGGCCGCGAGCGCCGGCATCATCTCGTCGCAGACGTCGCTGATATAGGCTTTGGAATTTCCCATGCGTTCCGGCGGCAAGGCGTGAGCGCCCAGGAACGTGGTTCGCACCGTGACCGGGTTTTCGGCGGCGAGCCGCCGCGCCGCGCGCAACTGACGGCGCTCGGTCGCAAGCTCGAGGCCGTAGCCCGACTTGATCTCGATGGTGGTCACGCCTTCGCCGATCAGCGCATCGAGGCGGCGTCGCGCGCCCGACACAAGCTCGTCTTCGCTGGCGGCCCGCGTGGCGCGGACCGTCGATACGATGCCGCCGCCGCGGCGGGCAATCTCCTGATAGCTCGCCCCGGCCAACCGCTGCTCGAATTCTTCGGCCCGGTTACCGCCATAGACCAGATGAGTATGGCAATCGATCAAGCCGGGCGTGATCCATCGTCCATCACAATCGGTCCGGCTCGCCGCATCGAGGCGGGGCGCGTCCGACGCCGGACCGGCATAGGCAATGACGCCGCCTCGCTCCGCGATCAGGCCGTGTTCGACGACACCAAGGCCCTCGCGCACCGGGGAAAGGGTTGCGAGCCGGCAGCGATGCCAGACGTGATCGACGGCGGTCATGACGATGGAAGCTCGCTATCCTCTTGCGTCAGGCGCTTGGCAATCAGTCAATTTGTCTATACATATTACAGCGCATATACGATGTCCAGCGCCGCATCACGGCCGGAGGAGAGCTTGCCGCAGCTATTTTTCAGCGAGGCGTTGCTGGCGAGCGGCTGGTCGCGCGATGTGAGGATATCCATCGAGGGCGGCCGCATCGCGACCGTCGAATCCGGTGTAGCACCGCGTGGCGGCGACGAGCATCACGCGATCGGACTGCCGGGACTGCCCAATCTTCACAGCCACGGCTTCCAGCGCAGCATGGCCGGCCTGACCGAGGTGAAGGGCACTTCTTCCGACAGCTTCTGGACATGGCGTGATCTGATGTACCGCTTCGTCAGCCGGATGTCGCCGGAAGATGTCGAAGCGATCACCGCGCAAGCCTATGTCGAAATGCTCGAAGCGGGTTTTACCAGGGTCGGAGAGTTTCACTACCTTCATCACGATCAATCGGGCGCGCCTTACGCCAATATCGGTGAACTCGCCGAGCGCGTTGCGGCTTCCGCGCAGACCAGCGGCATCGGGCTGACGCTGCTTCCGGTGTTCTATGCGCATTCCGGTTTTGGCGGAAAGCCGCCCGATCACGGCCAGCGCCGCTTCGTCAACGATGTCGACGGCTTCGCGCGCCTAATGGAGGCCTCGCGCCGGGCGATCGCGGAATATGACGGCGCAAAAATCGGCATCGCTCCGCATTCGTTGCGCGCGGTGACGCCCGGCGAATTGGCCGCGATCCTGCCGCTTGTTGCGGACGGCCCAATCCATATCCATGTCGCCGAACAGACCAAAGAGGTCGAGGATTGCATCGCCTGGAGCGGCGAACGTCCGGTTCGCTGGCTGCTCGATCACATGCCGGTCGATCGCCGCTGGTGCCTGATCCATGCCACCCACATGACGGATGACGAGACGCGCGATATGCCGGCAACGGGCGCGGTCGCGGGGCTTTGCCCCGTCACCGAAGCCAATCTTGGCGACGGGATCTTCAAGGCGCCGGAATTCTTCGGTGCCGGCGGCCGCTTCGGCGTTGGCTCGGACTCCAACGTCCTGATCGGCGCGGCCGACGAGTTGCGCCAGCTCGAATACTCGCAGCGCCTGGCCAGATGCGCGCGCAATGTGGTGGCGACGACTGACGCCACGTCGACGGGCCGCGCGCTGTTCGATGGCGCGCTCGCCGGAGGTTCAGAAGCGCTGGGTGTCGTGGGCGGCCTCGCCGATGGCCTTGCTGCCGACATCGTCAGCCTCGATGCCGGCAACGTCGCGCTGGCCGGCCGGTCGGGCGACGCTATTCTGGATAGCTGGATCTTCGGCAGCCGCCGTTCTCCTGTGGACTGCGTCTGGACATCCGGCCGCAAGGTTGTGACAAACGGCAGGCATTACCGGGCGGAACAGGTCGCGACTATCTTCCGCGAGCGGGTAGAGGGGTTGCTCGCCGCATGAGCGCAACTTTGAAATCGGGCACGAACGGCGGCATCGCGCTTTATCAGCGCATCCGTAACGACATCGAGGGCCGTATCATGTCGGGCGAGTGGCCGCCCGGGCATCGCGTGCCGTTCGAGCACGAACTGATGGACACCTATTCGTGCTCGCGCATGACCGTGAACAAGGTTTTGTCCGGGCTTGCCTTCGCTGGGCTGGTCGAACGCCGGCGCCGCGCCGGCAGCTTCGTCTCCCGTCCAAAGGTCCACTCGGCGGTGCTGCAAATCCCGGATTTGAAGGCCGAGGTCGAAAATCGCGGCGAACGCTATGGCTACACGCTGCTGGAGCGGCACAAGCGCGGCGCCACGCGACAGGACAAGGCCCGGCTTGAAGTCGACCTTCGCGCGCCGGTGCTAGCTCTGCGCTGCCGCCATGATGCGGCGAAGCAGCCGTTCGCGCTCGAGGACCGGCTGCTCAATCTGGGCGCGGTGCCGGAAGCCTTGCAGCAGGATTTCTCGGTTGTCCCGCCGAGTGCCTGGCTTGTCGATCACGTGCCATGGACCGAGGCCGAGCATCGCATCTCCGCCTGCAACGCCGACAAATCGGTCGCCGCCGAACTCGGCATCGACGCGGGCGCTGCTTGCCTGGTCATCGAGCGGCGCACCTGGCGCAATCGCGAGCCGATCACGGCAGTTCGCCTCACTCATCCCGGACCGCTCTACGACCTGATCGCGCGATTCACGCCGGCCGGTTGATCCGGCCTGCCGCTATTTTGCCTTTGCGCCGTCGACGAAGCGATTGGTCCAGAGATCGTTCTCCGCGGCCTTCGCGTCGAAGTCCTTGCCGAAATCGGTGCCGATTTCATTGGCGAAGGTCAGGGTGTTCTGGAAGCCCGCCGTATCGAGCTTGCCGCCGTCCGCCACACCACTACTCATCGCCTTCACGGCCGCGATGATGGCTTCGGGTGCAGCCTTGGCGAAGAACTGCTTCTGGATCGCCTGTGCGGTTTGGTCGGGCTCCTTCAGCAACGCATCGCTCGCGGCCTGCAGCGCGCGCATGGTTTTCACAAAAAGCGCGGCCTTCCTGTCGTCGATCGGTTTCTTGGCGGCGAGCACAAGGTAGGGCTGATGGTTGAGCAGGGGGAAGTCGTCACCAAGCGACGCGATGATCCTGCCGGAGCCCGCTTTCTCCGCAAGGAAGCCTTCCGGCGGTGACAGCACGAAGGCATCGATCTGCTTGTTTTCCAGCGCTGCCTGCAGCGCCACCGGATTGCCGATCTGCGCGACCTTGATGTCGGTTTTCGGATTGAGGCCGCCCTTGGCCGCAAGCCATCGCGCGGCGGTGTCCTGGGTGCCGCCGACCGCGGCGACTCCGATGATCGCGCCCTTGAGCACGCTCAAGCGCTTCTCGATCGGATCGGTGGCCTTGACGCCCGTCCGTTCCAGCAGTGCCGATGAAACGACGAGCTGGATCGTCACTTTCGACATCAGGGAATAGACGATCTGGAACGGCTGGCCTTTCGCATCGGCGCGCAGAACCGATTCCGTCCCGACCGCGGCAAGGTCGATGTCGCCGGCATCGAGAGCTGCGAGCGCGGCAGCATCGCCGCCGGGCACGACGACCGCGCTTGCCGTCAATCCTTGCGCCGCGAACGTGTTGAGCGCCCGCGCGGCCCAGATCGGGACGAAACTCAAGGTCGACACGCCCTGCGCGATCCGCACGGTCTCCTCGGCCGAGGCCAGTGTCGGGGCGACAAGGACCAGCGTCGCACCGAACGCGGCCGCGCTGATCAATCGGAAGGTCAAGCTCATGGCGTGCTCCGGGTGGAGAAAAGGCATGCTCAGATGTCGCTCGGGCCGTGACCCGATGGTGTTCGCCACCGCAATAGCCGGCGCTCCAGCCGGCCGGCCAGCGCGCCCGCGATCATCACGAAGGCGAGCAAAATGACGATACCGGCGAACACGCCGGCCGGATCATAGGTCGCTGACGCCTCGTGAATGAAAAGGCCGAGCCCCTGGGTCGACGAGGTGAATTCGCCGACGATCACGCCGATGACGCTGTAGGGGATCGCCATCCGCATCCCGAGCATGACGAACGGAGCCGCCGCTGGCAGGAAGACGTGATAGGTGAGCTGGCGCTGGTTCGCGCCCATCACCAGGGTCAGATTGACCAGTTCGCGGTCGACGCTGCGCACGCCCGCGAACACGTTGTAGAACACCAGGAAGAACACCATGATCGAGGCCAGCGCCACTTTCGACCACATGCCGATGCCGAACCAGATGACGAAAAGCGGCGCCAGCGCGATCTTCGGCACGCCGTAGAACGCCATCACATAGGGCTCGAAGATCGTGGCGAGCTGCGGCGAACGGCCGAGCGCATAGCCGCCGACCACGCCGCCGGTAACGCCGATGACATAGCCGAGCACCAGTTCCTGACCCGTCGTCCATAGATGCGGGTAGATCTCGCCGGATGCGAAAATCTCATAGAGGCGCGCGGCGATCGCGGTCGGCTTGCTGACATAGATCTCCTTGATCAGGCGGCCCGAGGCCCATTGCCAGAATATCAGGAAGGCGAGACCCGGAAGCAGCGCCAACAGCCCGTGCGTCAGCCTCGCGGCCCACGCGCTGCGAGGCTGAATCGCCGGCTGTTCCGCGGAGGAGAGCGGATCATAGGCCACGTCAGTCATCGGCTCGCTCTCGTTCAATGGGCGCGTCCGATGTCGATCTGCGAACGGAACTCGGTCCATACCGCGTCGTAAGCCGCCTCGAAGCCTGCGTTGCGGAACGGCTCGAACATATTGCGCGGCCGCGGCAGATCGATCGGAATATTCGCCAAAAGCCGCGAAGGCCGCTGGCTCAGCACCACCACGTGGTCTGCAAGCAGCACCGCCTCGGTGATGTCATGGGTGACGAACACGATGGTCGCGCCGGCCTCGAGCGACAGCGTCTGCAAGTCGTTCTGCATGACCATGCGGGTCTGCGCATCGAGCGCGCCGAACGGCTCATCCATCAGGATAATGTCAGGCCGGTAAACAAGCGTGCGCGCGATCGATCCGCGCTTTTGCATGCCGCCGGAAAGCTGGCTCGGGAAATGCCGTTCGAAACCGTCCAGGCCAACGGCGCCGAGCGCCTTGGCAACCCGCTCGCGCCGTTCGCTCGAGGCGACGCCGCGCAACAGGAGAGGCAACTCGACATTTTCCGCAAGCGTTTTCCAGGGAAACAGCTGCGCCTGCTGCGGCACGAAGCCGACTTCGGTATTGACCGATGTCACCTTGCGGCCGCGATGACGCACCGCGCCGCGGGTGGGAGCGAGCAGGCCCGCCGCCATCTGCAGCAGCGTGCTCTTGCCGCAGCCGCTCGGGCCGATCACCGCGATGAATTTGCCTCGCTCGACCTCGAAGCTGATGCCGTCGAGCACGCGGATCGTCGTGCGCTGTCCCGGCGCCGGAAAGTCCTGCCCAATCCCGTCGAAGGCGAGTACGCAGTCACTCATGCCGGCTCTTCCTTGCCCGAACATGTCTATACATAATCGAACCCGACCCGTCGGGCAAGCGGCGCAAGCTGGCTAAAGAGCATGCAATAGCCTCTGCGAGGAGCAGCGCGCTTATGGATGTTCGCCGCAGATCGTCGGCAACAGGTTTCCAGCGGTGGCTGCAATCGTGCCGTCACGCACCAGCGCAATCGCGCTCTGCAGGTCCGGGTAAATGTGCCGGTCATCCTCGAGATGCGCCACCTCGCTACGCACGACCGCGCGTACGCGTTCGAGCGGCGGGCTCGATGTCAGCGGTGCATGGAAATCGCAGCCTTGCGCTGCCGCCAGCAATTCGATGCCGATCACGGCGACCGCGTTCTGCACCATCGGCAGAAGACGGCTCGCTCCATGCGCCGCCATGGACACATGATCCTCCTGATTGGCGGATGTCGGGATGGAATCGACGCTCGCCGGATAGGCGCGCTGCTTGTTTTCGGATACCAGTGCTGCGGCCGTCACCTGGGGAATCATGAAGCCCGAGTTGAGTCCAGGTTTCGGTGTCAAAAATGCCGGCAAACCCGACAGGGCGGGATCGATCAGCATCGCGACGCGTCGTTCGGCGAGCGAGCCGACCTCACAAACCGCCATGGCGATCATGTCGGCGGCGAAGGCAACGGGCTCGGCGTGGAAATTGCCCCCGGAAAGCGCATCGTTATTGTCGGGGAAGATGAGCGGATTATCGGTGACGCCGTTCGCCTCTGTGGCGAGCGTGACGGCCGCTTGCCGCAACACATCCAATATCGCGCCCATCACTTGAGGCTGACACCGCAGGCAATATGGGTCTTGCACCCGTTCGTCGCCGTTGAGATGCGACGCGCGGATCGACGAGCCCGCCATGAGATCTCGCAACGCATCCGCCGCCTCGATCTGGCCGCGGTGACCGCGAAGCAGATGGATGCGCCGATCGAAGGGTGCATCCGAGCCTTTCGCGGCGTCGGTCGAAAGCGCGCCGGTGACGAGCGCGGCGCGAAACAGGTTTTCAGCTTCGAACAATCCGGCGAGCGCGGTGGCGGTCGAGAATTGCGTGCCGTTCAACAACGCCAACCCCTCTTTGGGACCGAGCGTCAGCGCCATCAGGCCCGCGTCAGCCAGCGCCGCCGCGGCCGGGATGCGGTCGCCGGCGACGAAGATTTCGCCGACGCCGATCATCGCCGCTGCTAGGTGCGACAGGGGGGCGAGATCGCCCGAGGCGCCGACGGAACCCTGTGACGGTACCACCGGCGTCAAGCCATTGGCGAGGAAGGCTTCGAGCATGGCGACCGTCGCAGGCCTCACCCCTGACGCGCCTTGCGCGAGGCTGGCGAGCTTCAACGCCATCATCAACCGGGCCGTTGCGACCGGCATCGGCTCGCCAACTCCCGCCGCGTGTGAAAGGACGATGTTGCGCTGGAGCGTCTCCAGATCGTCGGCATCGATGCGGACACTGGCAAGCTTGCCGAACCCGGTGTTGATGCCATAGACGGGAGCGCCTTTGGCGACAATTGCCGCCACCGTGGCCGCGCTCCTTTCAATGAGGAGCGAAGAGGCAGGATCGAGCACGGCGCCGGCGCCACGATAAATCCCGCGCCACTCGGCCAGGGAGACCTGCCCCGGCCGCAGAAGGATGTCGTTCATCGTACACTCCCATGCGCGCGTTGCCTGCTTGCGAGCAGTCTCCAGTCTGCTCTCGCGAGCGAAGGACGTGGCTCGCCCGCCGTAGCTCGCGTGCCCAGCAGCCCGCCTTCGCCAAGAGGCTCCGGCGTGGCAGCCTTCACTCGGCTCACGCGAGCGAAGGCTGGTGGGCCCGGCAGGACTCGAACCTGCAACCAGACCGTTATGAGCGGCCGGCTCTAACCATTGAGCTACAGGCCCCGCCGCGGGCTGCCGCTTATGGGGCATGATCATTTTCGGAAAAACCGGTATCCACTTTTCCGGATCATGCCTTCAAGGGCGAGGCAACGGTGCCGGCATCGTTTACAGGGTGGCCGGCGTTCCGGCAATGCCGCGCCCGTAGCGTTTTCGAGCGAAGTGGATACCGGTTCGCGTCAAGAAGGCGCGTCAAAAACGAAAGGCTCAGTCCACCGAGACGCCGGCGAACTCGACCACCTTGCGCCATTTTTCCGTCTCGTCGGCGATGAACTTGCCGAATTCGGCAGGCTGCATCGGCTTCGGGATGCCGCCGAGCTCGGCCAGCCGCGCCACCAGCTTTGGATCCGTCAAGGCCTCGCCGACCGCCTTGTTAAGGATGTCGATGATCTCCGGCGGCGTGCCCTTTGGCGCGGAAATGCCGTAGAACACCACCGATTCGAAGCCGGGCACCGTCTCGGCGATCGCCGGGACGTCGGGCACGCCGGGCCAGCGCACTTGCGAGGTGACGCCAAGCGCACGCACCGTGCCGCCGCGCGCCTGCTCCAGCGCGCCCGGCAGATTGTCGAAGATCAGCTGCACCTTGTTCGAGATGATGTCGGGATAGGCGATCGCCGATCCGCGATAGGGCACATGCACCATCTCGCACTTGGTCATCGCCTTGAACAGCTCGGCGGACATGTGCACCGAGGTGCCGTTGCCGGAGGAGGCATAGGAAATCTTGCCGGGATTGGCCTTGCAGTAGTCGATGAATTCGGCAACGGTTTTGGCCGGCACCGCATTCGACACGACGAACATGTTGGGCAGTTGCATGATGCTTGCGACCGGCACGGTGTCGCGGGTGAAGTCGAACGGCAATCTTTTGTAGAGCGAGGCTGAGATCGCGTTGTTGGCGCCGACAAACAGCAGCGTATAGCCGTCCGGCGGAGAGCTGACCGTTGCCGCGGCGGCAATATTGCCGCCGGAACCGGTGCGGTTTTCCACGACGAATTGCTGGCCGAAATGATCGGACAGCCACTGCGCCATGATGCGGGCTACCGTATCGACCGGGCCGCCGGGCGCAAAGCCGTTCAGCCAACGCACCGGATGGTTCGGGTAGTCGGCGGCGGATGACGGCGCCGCACCCGCGGCGAGGCCGATGAGGCAGACCGCACCGAACGACGCTGCGCGCAAAAATCCCGACATGGCCGCTCCCGTGATTTTGTCTTTTCTCGTTGAAACCCATGCTTCCATAAATTCTCTACCTTGCCTACAACCGCTCTCGCGCCGCGGTGTTAATCCTGGCGCGAGAGGCGGCGGGCAGGGGTCGACCATGAAATTTTCCGAAATTGTCTGCGCCGGACTGTTGCTGCTAGGCACTGGCGCTGCGGCGCAAGAGGGAGGCAAGGCCATTCCAAAGACCACGATCAGCCTCGGGACGGCGACGCCTGGCGGCGGCTTCCCGCTTTACGGCAACGCGTTTGCCGAAATCATGAATGCGGCCGATGCAACGCTCTCGATCGAACCGCGCAACACCAAAGGCAGCAACGAGAACATTCCGCTCTTGGAAGCGGGCCAGCTCGATCTCGGGCTGGTCGCCGGCGAGCCCTCTTACGAAGCCTTTTTGGGGATTGCGCGGCCGGCGACCAAGCTGAAAATCCTGACCGCTATGTATTCGTCGCCGGGCATGTTCGTGGTGCGCGCCGATAGCCCCTACAAGACGATCCACGATCTCCTGGGCAAGCGGGTCGCGTTCGGCGCGCGCGGCTCCGGCCTTCCAATCCTGTCGCGTTATGCGCTCGACGGGCTCGGACTGAAGCAGGACGATGATTTCCAGTCGATCTATCTCGATCGCGCCGGCGAAGGCCCGGAGATGGTGCTCGACGGGCGCGTAGCGGCACTTTGGGGTGCCGGCATTGGCTGGCCCGGATTTACGGCTGTCGCCGCGAGCGCCGGCGGCGCGCGGTTCATCGCGCCCGATACGAGCGAGATCGCGCGTATCCGCGCCAAGCATTCGTTCCTCAAGCCGCTCACGGTGCCTGCCAACAGCTATCCGAACCAGACCGCGCCGATCGATTCAGTGGGGTCGTGGAGTTTCATCCTGGTCCGCGAAAGCCTGCCCGACGACGTCGCCTATCACCTGGCGCGCACGCTGCATGGTGTTGAGGGCGCATTCTGCAAGAAGCTGCCGCAAGCTTGTGAGACCACCGCGGTCAATACCGTTGCCGCGGCGCCGAACCCGGATCTGATCCATCCCGGCGTGCTCAAATATTTCCGCGAGATCGGGGTGGTGAGATAGAGGCGAATAGCGAATGGGGAGTAGCGAGTAGCGAGTAGAAAACTCCCT
>Ga0209526_10001924_pt1 | contig 13923 bp, 13 predicted proteins | sample JacPinW_OM2H0_M1_FD_188566 | JGI IMG/M metagenome (GOLD analysis project Ga0209526, IMG submission 188566) | Forest soil microbial communities from Algoma, Ontario, Canada - Jack Pine, Ontario site 1_JW_OM2H0_M1 (SPAdes) (version 2) | ecosystem: Environmental > Terrestrial > Soil > Boreal... | reverse complement strand
GGTCATCGCGAACATCTTTGGCACCAGCCATCAGATCGATGACTATCGGGTGGCCTTCGGCGTCCCGGACCTGCTGTTCAACCTATTACTGGCCGGCGCCATCAGCTCGGCGTTCATCCCGGTGTTGTCCGAGCACCTGGCGAAGGGCGAGCACCAGCGCGCTCGCGAGATCGCGGAGCGGGTGCTGAACGCCTCCGTTCTTATCCTGACCGCGGGAGCGGCGGTCCTGTTCATCGTGGCGCCCCTTTACGTCTCGCTGATCGCCTTCGGATACAGCGCCCACGATCACGAGGTCATCGTCGGGCTCACCCGCATTCTCCTGCTGCAGCCGATCTTCCTGGGCGCCGGTGGCATGGTGATCGGCATCCTGACCGCGTATCAGCGCTTCTTCGCTCAGGCCCTGGCGCCTCTCTTCTATAACGGGGCGATCATCGTCGCGGCCGCGTTCTTCGCACCGACCTACGGGGTGACGGCATTGGCGGTCGGGGTCGTCGCCGGTGCGATGCTGCACGTCGGTGTCCAGCTGCCAGCGCTGTGGCGAACCGGCTGGCGCCCGACCACCGCGCTCGGCCTCAATGATCCCGGGGTTCGAAAAGTCGGCCGGCTGATGTTCCCGATTGCGCTCGGCCTCGCGGCGGCGCAGGTGAACGTTTTCGTCGACACGATTCTCGGGACCTCGCTGCCCCATGGCCGGGTCGCGGCGCTGCGCTATGCCGACACGATGGCACAGCTGCCCCTGGGGACGTTCTCGCAAGCGCTGGCGTTCGTGCTCTTCCCGTTTTTAGCTCGGGATGCGGCCGTTGGCGCCATCGACTCCATCCGCCATCGCACCTCGCTCGCGCTGCGACTCAACATCTTTGTGCTGGTGCCGGCGTCGGTCGGCCTGGCGCTACTGGGCGTGCCCATCACGGCCGCGCTCTTCGAGCGGGGGCAGTTCGGATCCGAGTCGGTTCGGCAAACCGCCTTCGCGCTCACGTTCTTCAGTCTCGGGCTGGCCGGTCAGGCGGCGACGGCGCTGCTGGTACGGGTCTTCTACGCCCTTCAGGATGTGATCACGCCCCTGCGCATTTCGCTGGTCGTGATCGGCGTCAACCTGGCGACCAATGTGATCCTGGTCCACCTCCTGGCGCAGGGCGGCCTGGCATTGGGAACATCGATCGCAGCGACGCTGAACGCCATCCTGCTGGGACGTGCTCTGCGCGGCCGGCTCGGTGGGCTCGAGGGGGGGCAAATCGTCGAGACGGCACGGCGCGCCATTGTCGGGGTCGTGCCAATGGCTGTCGTTACAGCCGGCGTCGCCTACCTGATCACGCAGGGTTCGGATCAGGGCGGGCTGCGTCCGCTGGTCGCGATCCTGGCGGCGGTGGCGCTCGCGGTTCTGACTTATTTCGGCGTGGAACTCCTGCTGAGAAGTGAAGAGTTGCAGGTCGTCCTCTCAGTCATCCGGCGCGATCGCTCGCGTGTTTGAGCCCCCGCCTATTCGGGCGCGTTCGTTCCGTCGACGAGCCGGCGCGGTCCGATGACAAGCGGCGAGTTCGGGTTGCGCAGCCGGTAGCCGAGCGCGGCGGCGAGCACCACGCTGTAACCCAGCGCAGCCGCCCACAGAACCAGATCCCCTTGAACGACGTGCGCGAGGTAAAGAGTGGCAGTCACGGCGGCGCACACGATAACCACGGCCATCGACCCGAGTAACACGCGCGTCGTCTCGGTGGGCGTCAGGCGGGGCAGGAGCCAGCGTCCGGCAACAAAGACCATGGCCGCGATAGCCCATGCGATCGAAAAGGTCGGTAGATCGCGTCCAAAGGCGACTCCCGCCCAATAGGTGACCAGCATCAATGCCGGGAGCGCCAGACCGACGGCGAGATCGCGCCTGTGGACTCTGATCGGATCGCCGGGCACTTCGTATTTGACGTACTGCACGGGTGGATCGATGACCAGGACCCTTTCCGGGCGGCGGTGCCGCCGTGCTGCACCAATGCGCGCCGCCAGATCGCGGGGCGATCCGAGAGCCAGGGTCGCCTGCAACTCCGCCTCTTCTCGTGGGCCGGCGAACGACTCGGTCGCCTCCTCGAGATGCGTGCGCACCTCTGCCGTGATGCCTTCGACCTCATCGGCCGGCACCTCCAGGCACTCGGCCAGGAGCGCAAGGTACTCCGCGATCGGTGAGCCCTGGAACGGCCACCTCATGTGGAGCCCTCAGGGACCAGTGTGAGGAGTGTGCTCGCAAACCGCCGGAGGTCCGCCGCGGCGGTGCGGGTAACCGTGCGTCCTCGCGGCGTCAGACGATAGTAGCGGCGGGCGCGGCCGCCCGTCGGGGTCTGCCAGAAGCCCTCGATCAGCCCTTGCCCCTCCAGCTGGTGCAGGGTGGGATAAAGACTGCCTTCCGAGGCGGTCATCCGCCCATCGCTGCGGCGCGACAACTCGACCGCCATCTGGTACCCGTACATCGGCCGCTCCTTGAGGAGGGAGAGGAGCAGCGTTGGGGTGCTGCCTTTTTTGAGTTGGCGGGCGAGGCCCTCGAGCATCGGATACCAATGTATCGGGTTCGGATGCTTATGTCAAGATTCGCTCGGCCAGTTCGACCGCAGCAAGACACGGAAGGTGGGAGGCGAATTAGAGTCGTGTCGACGTGGCGATGATCCTGCCGGCGTACGCGAAGCTCAACCTGACGCTCGACGTCACCGGCCGCCGTCCCAACGGGTACCACGACATTGATTCCGTCATGCAGACGATCTCGCTGCACGACTTGATCTGGATCGAGCGCACCGACTGCCGGGTCTTCGAGGTGGTCGGCCCCGTGATCGCCGGCGAGAACCTGGTTTTGAAAGCGGCTCGCGAGCTCGAAGGTCATGTGAGCCGGGCGCTGCCATTCACCATTCGTCTCTTCAAGCGCATCCCGATGGGCGCCGGACTCGGGGGCGGGAGCGCCGATGCGGCGGCATTCTTGAAAGCGGCGAACATTCTCTATGAGCTGAAGCTGGCTCCCGGCGAGCTGCTCGAGATTGCGTCGGCGGTCGGGCAGGACGTCCCGTTCCTGCTCTCGGGCGGCACCGCGCGGGCCACCGGCCTGGGGTCGACTCTTTCGCCCCTGCCATCGGTGCCCTCGAGCTGGCGCTTCCTGGTGGTCTGCCCACCGCTTGAGATTTCCACGCGAGCCGTGTACGAGGCCGTCGCCGATGGTGCGACGAGTGGGCGGCGCACGCCGAAGCTGGTGGAGGCGTTGGAGGCCCCCACCCTGACCCTCCCCCAGAGGGGGAGGGAATCATCCGAAGATCTCCCACAGAGGGGGAGCAACCCCCCACCCCGACCCTCCCCCGCAAGGGGGGAGGGAGAAAATCCGGCAAGGGGGGAGGGAGAAAATCCGGCAAGGGGGGAGGGAGAAGATCCGGCAAGGGGGCAGGGCGAAAATCCAGCAAGGGGGGAGGGAGATTTCGCGGGCTTGTTTGGGAATGACCTTGAGGTCGCCAGCCGGCGGCTGTTCCCGGCGCTGGATGAGGCCATGGACCGGCTGCACCGGGCGGTGCCCGGGCTCACGATGAGCGGCACCGGGGCGGCGCTGTTCGCGGTGTTCGCTGGTCGCGAGGATGCCGAGGCGGCGCTCACGGCGATGCGCGAACTGGGATACTCGGCCTGGGTCTGCCGGCCGGTGTCCGGCGCCGCCTGATGCGGGCCCGGCTGGGGGCGCGGGGGATGGCTGCCCTCTGGGCGGGCAAGCTGACGGCGGGATTGAGCCGCGGCTTGCGGCGCGGCGGTGGGACCACACTCCCGGGCGATGTCTCGCGCTGGGTAGACCCGAAGATCCTGACCAAGCTCTCGCGCTCGTTGACCGACGGAACGGTCGTCATCACCGGGACCAACGGCAAGACGACCACGGCCGCGTTGCTCCGCCACATCCTCGAGGCGCAGGGTCATCCGACCGTCGCCAACCAGGCCGGCGCCAACCTGATCTTCGGGGTCACCGCGGCGGTCGTGAATCGCACCAGCTGGGCCGGCGACGTGCCCGCAACGGTCGGCCTCTTCGAGATCGATGAGGCCAGCCTGCCGCGGCTCGTGGACGATGTCGCTCCGGGAACGATCGTGGTGACGAACCTCTTTCGCGATCAGCTCGATCGCTACGGCGAGTTGGAGACGACGGCAGCCCATATCCGGCGAGCCCTGGTCAGGGGGCCGGAGGGGATGACCGCAGTCTTGAACGCCGACGACCCGATGGTGGCGGCGCTCGGCGACGACCTGCCGCGCGTCATCTATGCAGGTCTCGACGATCCGTCATTGCTGCAGTCGGAGCTGAGCCACGGCGCCGATGCCAAGTTCTGTCCGCGTTGCGGCAGTGCCTTTGTGTTCGAGGGCGTCTATTTCGGGCACGTCGGTCACTATCACTGTCCGCGGGGCGACTTCGCCCGCCCGTCGCCGGACGTCCGGGCCACCTCCGTCGTCATCGATGGCATGGAACGCATGCGCTTGCGAGTGACGGACGGGGTGCAGGACGCGGACGTCGACGTGCCGCTATCGGGGCTCTACAACGCCTACAACATCGTCCTGGCGATGGCGGCGGCCAAGGCCCTGAATGTCCCCCTGGCGAAGAGTGCCGCCGCCCTTAAAGACTTTGCGCCCGCGTTCGGACGGATGGAGCGGACCGTCGTCGACGGACACCCGGCGGTCCTGCTGCTGGCCAAGAACCCGACCGGGTTCAACGAAGTCCTGCGAACAGCCATTCAGTTCGGCAAGGCGAAGTCGTTCTTGATCGCGCTCAACGACCGGATCGCCGACGGCCAGGACGTGTCCTGGATCTGGGACGTCGACTTCGAGCAGCTCAAGGGCGCCGCGCAGCACATCGTCGTCAGCGGGGACCGAGCCCTCGATCTGCGGGTGCGGCTGAAATATGCAGAGCTGCCCGATGACGTGATCGAGGTCGTGGGCGATTGGCGCGGCGCCCTCACGCAGGCGGCCAACGCGACTCCGGCGGGGGAGACGCTCTTCATCCTGCCGACGTATACCGCCATGCTCGAGCTACGGGGGGTTCTATCCCGGGACGGGGCGCTCCAGCCCTACTGGCAGAGCCGGGCGGTTGACCCGAAGCCATAGCGCGCCGACCGCGCCGGCAAGAAGCAGCGCGACGATGTTCCCGACGTGGCTGAGCACCGCCGCCGCCGTGACCAGCGCGGCGGGCCGCGCGCCGAAAGTGCTGAGGACCAGCAGGAAAAACCCCTCATACGTCCCCACGGAGCCGGGCGTGATGCTGATCGCCTGGCTGACGATGAAGATCGTGCAGGCCAGGGCCAGGGTGGGGAAGGAGAGCTGCGGTGTGAGCGCGCGAAAGAACGCCATCAGGCCGACGTCGATGCACAGCCAGACCGGCACGCTGAGCAAGGCGGCGGTCGCCAGGCGTCGTGGCGAGCGAAGCGACGCGAAACCCTTGAGGACCGATGCCGCGAAGCGGTCGACGAAAGCCCCGACACGTAGAGGCAGCCTCGCCGCCAGCCGCTCGATGACGGCGAGGGTGGGCTGCGGATAGCTGACCATCAGGTAGGCGACGACACCGATGGCCGTGGAGGCCACGGCCACCACGACGACGCCGCTCCAGAGGCCGAAGCTGTTCGAGCCCGCGTCCGAAAGCGCGGCGGCGGCGATCGCGATCACCAGCAACGCCAGCACGTCGAGAACCCGCTCGACGATGACGGTGGCGCCGGCCTCGCCGATGCCGATCCTGGCGCGGGGGGCGATCGCCCCAATCCGCAACAGCTCGCCCAGCTTGAACGGCGAGACAGCGTTCAGCGCGAATCCGATGGCGGTGACCGCGGTCGCGTCGCCGAGGGTTGCCGCCGGGGCCGACGCCCGCAGGATGACGAGCCAGCGCCAGCCGCGGATCAGGATGAAGGCGAGGTACCCCGCCATCCCGATCGCGATCCAGGTCGGGTTCGCGCCGCGCATCGCCGTCAGGACCTGGTCGGGATGGACCGTGCGCAGCAGTCCATAAAGGATGAGCACGCCAATGGCGAGCAGGACGGCCCCCTGTATGATCCGGCGGCGGTTCAGCTGCGCCTCCCCGTGAGCCGGAAGACGGTCAGGATCGCACGAAGGATCTCCTGGCGCGAGATCTTCGACTGGCCGCGTTCGCGATCGGTAAAGGTGATCGGGACCTCGACGACCGTCAGGCCGGCGCGCTCGCAGCGGGCGAGCAGTTCGATCAGCGCCGAGTAGCCGGACGATCGCAGTGGACGGGTGACCAGGAACTGCAGCGCGCGAAGACTGTAGCAGCGAAAGCCGCCGGTGCAATCGTGGGTGTGGAGCTGGAGCAGCTGGCGCGCCACGAAGTTCGCCGTGGCGCTGAGCACCCGCCGGCTGGGGGCCCACCCCTGGATGGCGCCGCCGGGGATGTAGCGCGAACCCACCGCCAGGTGGGCGCCGCCGTCAACGGCCGCGAGCAGGGCGGGAATTCGGTCGGGAGGGTGAGAGAAATCCGAATCCATCGTCAGCACGCTGCCGTATCCATGCTGGAGGCCGAAGGCGAAGCCGGCCATGTACGCCGTTCCCAGACCCAGCTTTGCCGGCCTCGCCATGATCTCCAGCCGGGCATCCTTGAGCATCCGATCGCGCACCAGATCCCCGGTCCCGTCCGGCGAGGCGTCGTCGATGACCAGCACATCGCTATCGGGCGCCGCCGCATGGACCCGTTCGATCAGCGGCAAGATGTTGCTCGCCTCGTTGTAGGTCGGGATGCAGACGAGCTGGCGACCCACGCGCCGTACCATACCCAATGTGAGTGAGCTCGCGCTGCGAATTGCGCACCTGTACGCCGACGAGATGAACATCTACGGGGATCGGGGCAATATCCTCACCCTGCAAAAGCGCGCCCAGTGGCGAGGGATTACGGTCGTCGTGGACGCCATCGGACGGGGGCCGGCGCCAGACCTGTCGGACATCGATTTGATCTTCTGGGGCGGCGGCCAGGACCGCGATCAAGAGCTGGTCTTCCGAGACGCGGCCGAGCACAAGGTGGGTGCCATCCGTCAAGCGATCGACGGTGGCGCGGTCGTGCTGGCGGTCTGCGGCGGCTACCAGCTGCTGGGCGAGTACTACGTGACGGCCGACGGCAAGAAACTACCGGGACTCGGGCTGGTGGACCTGCACACGGTTCCGGGGCCACGCCGGAACATCGGCAACATCGTGATCGAGACCAGCGACCTCGATCTCGAGCCCGCGACCCTGGTCGGCTTCGAAAACCACAGCGGCAAGACCTATCTTGGCCCTGGGCTGAAGCCCCTCGGCCGGGTGTTGCGCGGAGCCGGTAACAACGGCGAAGACGGAACCGAGGGGGTGACCCACGGGAATGTCTTCGGCACCTACCTGCACGGGTCGTTGCTGCCCAAGAACCCGCACCTCGCCGACCTGCTGCTCTCGAGGGCGTTACGAAGACGGGGCGTCGCGCGTTTGGACCCATTGGATGATGCCGTCGAGATGTCGGCCCACCGCGCGGTGCGCGAACGGGTCACCAGCCGCTGATGAGCGAGCCTGATGGGGCCGCTGGCGGGGAGGGTAGTCTTGAGGAGATGAGCCAGGCGGTCGAGATCCAGAAGCCGGCCGCGGCGACGGCGGCCGCCATCTTCCGGCGCCCGAATTGGTTGCCGCTGGCCCTGATCGGCGGCGACGCGCTGATCGCCGGCGTTTCCGTCATCCTCGCCTACGAGTACCGCTACCACCTGGACCGCATCCCGCAGGTCGTCGGGCAGCCGCTTGCCTTCGGTCCGTACGTCGCTGCCGTCCCGGTCGTGATCGCCATCTTCCTCTTCGCACTGGCGGTCAATCAGCAATACCGGTCGTGGCGTGGGCGCACGTTGGTCGACCAGCTCTTCGCCATGGGCAGCGGGACCGCCCTCGCGGCGATGCTGCTGCTCGCCGGGATGTCCTTGTATCGCGGCTTCGAATATGCGCGGCTGACCCTTGTCTACACCGTGATCCTCGCTGCCGTCCTGATGACGGTCGAACGCTATCTGTTGCGACAGTACGAGACGCGCTTGCGCCGCCGCGGGATCGGCACCGAACGCGTCCTGATGGTCGGGACCGGGACGGGCAGCCAGCTGCTCATCCAACGGATGGCGATGTTCCCGCAGTACGGCTATCACGTCAGCGGCGTCCTCGACGACCGGCTCGAGCTGGGGAGCAGCTTTGCCGGGGCCCCGGTCGTGGGGCGGGTCCAGGACCTTCGACGCCTCATCCCACAGATGGGCGTCGACCAGGTCTTCCTCGCCGTCCCCGGCGCCACCAATGACGAGCTCCTCCACCTGGTCAAAGCCTGCGACGACCTCCAGGCCGAGTTCAAGCTGGTTCCCGACTTGCTCGAGGTCATGAGCACCCGCGCCGCCGTCGATGCCATCGATGGTCTCCCCCTGATCGGCATTCGCCGGAGCCGGCTACGCGGCGCCGCGGCGCTGCTGAAACGGAGCATCGACATGCTGGTGAGCGCCATCGCCCTGATCATCGCGTCGCCCTTCATGCTGGTGATCGCCATCCTGATCAAGCTGACCTCCCCCGACGGCCCGGTGCTGTTCCGTCAGCCCCGGGTCGGCTTGCACGACAAGCGGTTCACGGTATTCAAGTTCCGGTCCATGATCCCCGATGCCGAGGCGCAGACCGGGCCGGTGGTGGCCGCCCCGGACGACGACCGGTGTACGCCGGTGGGCCGGGTCTTGCGCCGCCTCAGCCTGGACGAGCTACCCCAGCTCTTCAACATCCTCAAGGGCGACATGAGCCTGGTCGGCCCCCGCCCGATGCCGATCTTCCTGGTGGAGCGCTTTACCGAGGAGATCCCGCGCTACCTGGAACGCCACCAGGTTCGGCCGGGCCTGACCGGCTGGGCCCAGGTCAACGACTTGCGCGGTGGCGAAGCCTTCGCCGATCGCGCGATGTATGACATCTATTACGTGGAGAATTGGTCGTTAGCGCTCGACCTGAAGATCCTGATCCTGACGGGCGCCCGGGTATTCTTCCAGCGCCGGGCCTATTAGCCGAGCGCCAAGCGCCAGCTCGTAGGCTTCGACCGTCTGACGGGCCGCCCGCTCCCAGCTGAAGGTGCGCGCCCGCTCGATCCCCAGCTGGCGGAGGCTGCCGTTGCTGGGGGCATCGAGCATCCCCGCCATGGCATCGGCGAAGGCCGCCGGGTCGCTCGGATCACAGAAGACCGCCACCCCATCGGCGATCTCGCGGAGGACCGGGAGATCGCTGCAGATGACCGGGACGCCGCAGGCCATCGCCTCGATTACCGGCAGGCCGAAGCCTTCGGCCTTCGACGGCAGCACCACCATCGCCGCCCCGCGGTAGAGATCGGGGACGGCGCTCTCCGGGAGCCGGCCCGGTAAGACGACCGAACCCTCGGGTAAGGCGGCGGCCCACTGTCGGACCTCGGGGTGGCGGGGGTCATCGCCGGCGATCACGAGCTGGCTGGCCGGATGTGTCTGTCTGACCCGACGGAACGCCTCCAGCAGGATAGGTAAATTCTTATAGGCCTTCCACTGGCCGAGGTAGAACACGTAGGGTGGGCGGATCCCCAGGCGCACCTGCCAGGCCGCCTCGGCCTCGGGGTCGCGCCGACTGGTGAAGCGGTCGTCGGCGGCCTCGGGGATCGCCAGCACCCGATCGGCCGATTCCGGAAAGCTCGCCTTCACCGCGATGGCGGTCGCCTGCGACGGGGTGATGATCCGCTCGGCGCGCCGGACGGCGTTGCGCATCAGCATCTGGTTCACCGCGCGGGGGAGCGGACCGGAGTGAATCTCGGGGAACTGGAACGGAAACAGATCGTGCACGGTGACCACGAAGTGACCGGGCTTGATCAGCGGCAGGTTGTAGTGCGGGAAATGGATCAGCGCGAGGTCAGCCCGGAGCAGGCTGATCGGCAAGAGCGACTGTTCCGCCAGCCGGTAGGGCTGGGCATTGACGGTGATCAAGTGCGGCGATCCACCAATCAGCGCCCGGACGATCGCGGCATCCTGGCGGTTGGCCACCACGGTGAGGCGCTCGGCAAGAAGCCGCGCAAGTTGCGGAAGCAGCCCGCTAATATAGCGACCAATGCCAAGCGCCCCGATCAGGCGCGCATCGAAGCCGATCCCCCTGGTGGTCAAACCAGCCTCATGGTGAGCGATCCATAGGATTATCGCGCACCTCTGACGAGGCGATGACCCAATCCCGAGCCGCGGCGTCGCCGGGGGCCGGCTCCTCCGGCAGCCGGTACCGGTATTCGCTGTTCGCCGCCACCCTGGCCGGCGCTCTCGCGCCGGCTTACGTGATCCGTTGGCACGTCGGACCGTTGCCAACGACGTTACTCGAGGTGGCAATTCTTGCCACCATCGTGGTCTTTGCCGTCGAGACGCTGCAGCAGCGGGCCTCGATCGAATGGCGAGGCCCGCTCACGCTGCCGGCGATCGTGTTCATCGTGGCGGGCGCCATCTCGGTGCCGGTCTCCGGTGATCACCGAGCCGCCCTCGGCCTCTTCCGCGCCTACTTCCTCGAGCCGGCGGCCTTCTTTCTGATCGTGGCCGCGGTCGCGTCGACGGCGCGCCGGGCCGGACTCATCGTCCTCGGCTTCGCCGCAGGCGGTACCGTCGTGGCCATCAGTAACGCCGCGGTCGTGCTGGACGCCCTCCGCCACCACGTGCTCGACCTCGCCACCACGCCACCGGTCGCCATCTATCAAACCGCCAATGCGGTCGCGCTCTATCTCGTTCCGCTGGTCGCGATGGCCGCCAGCATCCTGGTGCACGGCCGCGGCCGAGTCGAGCGATGGCTGAGCGGCCTGTTCCTCGTCGTCGCGCTGCCGGCCTGCCTGTTGAGCTTCTCCCGCGGCGGATACCTCGCCCTGGCTGCGGTCGGCATCGGCCTCGCGATCTCCCATCGCTGGGCCAAGGTCCTGGTACCGGCCGCCATCCTGGCCGCGCTGGCGGTCAGCCAGGTGCCCCTGATCCGGAGCCGGATCGCCTACGAGCTCCATCCGCTTCCGGGAAACACGCTGGATTTCCGCATCCGGATCTGGGGACAGACGCTGAAGTTGCTCAGTCATCACCTGGTGTTCGGCATCGGGCTCGGCAACTACCAGCAGGCGATGGGCCCGTACTGGCAAGACCTGCCCAAGGTCATCTATCCGCACAACATCGTGCTGAACTTCTGGGCGGTCACCGGAGTCCTCGGTCTGGTTGGCTTTTTCTGGTTGGCCATCCGGGCCTTCATCATGGGATGGCGGGGATGGCGCCGCCACCCGGTCGAGTGGCGCCCCTACGACCTGGGGGTCCTGCTCGCCCTGGTGGCGATGGTCGTCCACGGCCTCGTCGATGTTCCCTTCTTCAAGAACGATCTGAGCCTCGAGTTCTGGGCGCTTTGTGGGGTGCTGTGGGCGGCCCATCGCTGGAGCGGGGCCGCGAGCGCGTTATACCGCCGTGGCGGACCCTGAGATCACCACTGGGGATTACTCCGTCGTCGTCCGCGACAGCCAGTCGGCCATCCTGGCCAGCGCCGAACGGATCACGGTGGTCGGGCGATGGGTGGTGCTGGCCGCCGCCGCCATCCTCAACCACTTCGGGAACAAGAACCCCTCTACGTCGGTCTTCATCGTCGACACCATCCTCTTCTCCTGGGGCCTGGTCAACCTGGTGGTCTCCGTTGTCCTGGTGCGAGGGTTCAAGCCAGGACGCTGGTTCGGCTTCCTCACCACCGGCATCGACCTGCTCGTCGCCACCAGCATCCTCTATTTCTCCGGGGGATACGGCGCCCCGACCGACTTCTCGCTCCTCTTCTATCTGCTGATCATCGCCTCCGCGGTGCGGCTTGGTCTACCCGGCTCGCTGGCGACCGCCACTGTGGTCTCCGTGCTCTATGTCGTGGTCGGCGGCCTGACCGGCTTTGCTACCGTTTCGCCCCCGCCCGGCTTCGTCATCGGCCGCGTGTTCCTGTTCATCTTCGTCGCCCTGGTCGCCGGCTTGCTGGTCGGCGATGTGCGAAGCCGGTTGGATCGCGCGCTGCGAACCGCCATCGAGCGCGCCACGCAGCTGGATGAGACGCGCCGCCGTGAGGGCTTGGAGAAAGAACGCGTCGAGCGATTGGAGGAGATCGACAAGCTGCGCTCGGACTTCATCTCGATGGTGGCGCACGAACTGCAGACGCCGCTGGCGAGTATCAAGACCCAGGCGGACACGTTGCTGACCCAGCAACACCGGCTCGACCAGGAAACACGCAGCGCGCTGGTCGACGGCATCCACCGCAGCGCCGCCAGCCTGACGGACCTGGTGCAGGACTTCGCCGCGGTGAACCGGATCGAGAACAACCAGTTCAGCTACCACTTCGAACGCCTCGACCTGGCCGACTTCGTCAAGGAGGTGGTCGACCTCTTTCCGGTCGACCCGCGTCGCTATCCGATGCGGGTCCGCGTTGAGCCCGGCCTGGCGGTCCGGGGCGACCGCCGGCGATTGCAGCAGGCGCTGTTGAATCTCCTGAACAACGCGGTCAAGTACTCGCCCCGGGGAGGCAACCTCGCGGTGATTGCCGCCCCGACCAAAGAGGGCGAGGCCAAGGTTTCCGTTCACGATGAGGGGATCGGCATCCGGGCAGAGGACATCCCCAAGCTCTTCAACAAGTTCACCCGCCTGTTCGACAAGCGGGCGATGAACATCGGGGGGTCCGGGCTGGGCCTTTTCATCACCCGTTCGATCGTCGAAGCCCACGGCGGTCACATGGCGGTCGAGAGCGAATGGGGCAAGGGCTCGACCTTCAGCTTCGTTCTACCCCTGTGGCGCGCATCCGAGTCCTCGTCGTCGACGACCACGCCGTCTTCAGCGACGCCCTAGCCACGATCCTGGCGACGGAGGCCGACATCGAGGTGGTGGGCAAGGGCGGGAGCGTGCGGGAGGCCATCAGTTCGGCGCATAGCCTCCAGCCGGACGTGGTTCTGCTCGACGTGCATATGCCCGATGGCTCCGGCATCCAGGCCGCTGCCGCGATCAAGAAGGATCGGCCCCAGACCCAGGTCGTGATCCTGACCAGCGACGAGGAGGAGTCGGTCCTCCGCTCGGCGGTGCAGGCCGGTGTCACCGGGTACTTGAGCAAGCACGAGTCGGCCGCGCAGGTGGTGCAGGCGGTGCGCAGCGCCTACAAGGGAGAGGCGTTGATCGCGCCCTACATGCTCGCCCGCCTGTTGCGCGGGCTGCAAAAGAAGGATGAGCCGGGACCGGCGACGCCCCTCACCCCACGGGAGCTCGAGGTGCTGCGTGAGCTATCCCTCGGGCACGACAACGAGACCGTTGCGAAAGCCCTGAGGATGTCACCGAACACGGTGCGCACGCACGTGCAGAACATCCTGTCGAAGCTGAGTGTGCATTCGAAGCTGGAGGCCGTCTCAAAAGGAATTCGCGAAGGCTGGGTACGGATTCCGCAGGAGCCGGCCGCCTGAGCCTTGCGTAGCCAAATCGGTCATTCGGGGGATGGACGGCCGCGGAGGCAGCCATAGCATGAGGCTGGTGAACATGCTGAAGGCCGGCCAGGCCCATACCGAGTATGCCTTGATCCTGGTGCTGATCGGCATCACGGTGATCGGCGCCCTGACCCTGTTGGGGCAGTCGGTCCAGGAGCTGTGGCGCACCATCACCGCGGCGATGCCGCGTTAACTCCGCCAGGGGCGTTCATGAACGGGCCGACTCGCTCCGGCCCGTTCTTTTGTTTCGTTCCGCCGGAGCGACCCTATACTTGGGGCGAACCGAGACCATTGGGGCGTCGCCAAGTGGTAAGGCAGCGGACTTTGGATCCGCCATTCCTAGGTTCGAATCCTAGCGCCCCAGCCATTTTCACGATTTGTGACTGTGAAGAGCACGTCTTACGTGCACGTTTGCCCGGTGGCGACGAGTTTCAGCAACGCACGGGCCATTCACCTACTTAGGTTGAGGTGGGCCA
>Ga0209526_10001923_pt1 | contig 13923 bp, 9 predicted proteins | sample JacPinW_OM2H0_M1_FD_188566 | JGI IMG/M metagenome (GOLD analysis project Ga0209526, IMG submission 188566) | Forest soil microbial communities from Algoma, Ontario, Canada - Jack Pine, Ontario site 1_JW_OM2H0_M1 (SPAdes) (version 2) | ecosystem: Environmental > Terrestrial > Soil > Boreal... | reverse complement strand
CACGGACATGATCGCTGTAGTGGATATGGAAGGCCGTCGCATCTACAACAGCTATTCCTATCAAACCGTACTGGGGTACTCGCCCGAGGAACTGAGGGGGTCCTCGTCGCTGGAGCAAATTCACCCGGACGACCGCGAGCGCGTGAAGCAGGCGGCGGAGGAATCGCGTGCAACGGGAATGGGACAGACGCTGGAATATCGCGTTCGTCACAAAAATGGAACATGGCGGATGCTGGAATCCACGGCCAGCGTGATACGCAACGCCAAAGGCGGGCCTGAAAGATTGGTTATCGTGAACCGCGATATCACCGATCGAAAATTGGCCCTCGAAGCGCTTCGTTTGGCGGATGCCGATTTCCGATCCGTCGTGGAAGACGCACCCTATGGTATTTACCGTACAAATAGCGAGGGTCAGCTCTTCCGCGTCAACCCTGCTTTGCAAAAGATACTCGGATACGACGACTCCGCTGAACTTTTGAAAGCTAATCTCGAACTCCAAATTTTTAGATCTGCGATGGAATATCGTCGACTGTTCGAGCTGCTGAATCGTGTGGATGATTTTAAAGATGTGGAAGCGGAATGGAAACGAAAGGACGGAACACCCATCACGGTACTATGCAGCGGCCGCCGAATCGCCCGTAGCGATGGGCAGCCGGTTTATTTCGAGATGTTCGTTGAAGACATAACCGAGAAGCGCATTCTGGAGCGGCAATCGCGTATGACCAGCAAAATGGAGGCGGTCGGTAGACTGTCGGGTGGAATCGCGCACGACTTCAACAATCTACTCGGGGTCATCATCGGATACAGCCAGGTATTGAAACGTGCTCTTGGACCGGCAAACCCATTGACCGAGCATGCTGACGAAATAGAGAAAGCCGGGGACCGTGCCGCCGCCCTGACCCGGCAGTTACTGGCGTTCAGCCGGCAACAGATTCTTACACCAACGGTTTTGAACCTGAACGACCTCGTCCTCGACATGCAGAAAATGCTACCTAGACTCATCCGCGAGGATATTACCGTAAGCATCGCTTTGGATGAGGAGTTGGGTTCCGTGCGTGCGGACCGCAATCAAATTGAGCAAGTCATTTTGAACCTGGCTGTCAACGCACGCGATGCCATGTCTGCAGGTGGACGGCTGCGGATCGACACGAAAAATGTGCGTTTGGATGAACTTTACGCCCGCTCACATCCCGGTGCCAAACCGGGCGAATACGTTTGCTTGTCTGTCACGGACTCCGGCACAGGCATGGATCCCGAGACCATTGCCCATATCTTTGAACCGTTTTTTACTACCAAGGAATTGGGCAAAGGCACCGGACTCGGACTCGCAACCGTCTATGGGATCGTGAAGCAGAGCGGTGGCTATGTGTGGGTCGATAGTGAACTTGGGAAGGGCGCTGCCTTTCAAGTTTTCCTTCCGCGCGTCGCCCAGATTCCGGATTTGCAGGCGGTCCGACCGTATCTAGATGAAAATTTGCGCGGGTCGGAAACTATTTTGCTCGTTGAAGATGCTGCGCCGTTGCGAAAGCTTGCAGTCTCGTTCCTATCGAGCCACGGCTTCGAAGTTCTTAGCGCGCCTGATGCTGAAGAAGCCTTGAAGATCGCTGCGGCTCACGCTGGGGCAATTCAACTCTTAGTCACCGACGTGGTCATGCCTGGCCAAAACGGTAGAGTGCTTGCGGAAAGGCTTGTCGCCAGCTATCCAAAGATTAAAGTCTTGTACATTTCCGGGTACAACGACTCTTTTATCGCCGGCCACGGTATTCTCGACCCTGGCTCCATTTTGCTTAACAAGCCGTTCACCGAAGAGGCGCTTATTCATAAAGTGCGCGAAGTCCTCGATAGCGACAAACGGAGCCAGGGTACTGCCGACTCAGTGACGGCCAATTCGCCGTTGCATCAGCCCATATAAGGACAGCTTGCATGCCAAAAATTCTGATTGTCGATGACGACCCGTCCATACGACGCCTGTTGCGCCTTAATCTCGCGGATCTATATGAAGTTTTCGAAACAGGAAAACCCGCCGAGGCTCTCGCATTGGCGCTCGAACACAAGCCTGATGCCGTGCTGTTGGACCTTCGTATGCCAGGATATTCCGGCTTTGAGCTATGCAAAACACTCACCTCCTTCAGCGCCACCCAACTGATTCCTGTATTCATAATCAGCGGTGAGGGTGGAGCAAAAACGAAGGAATTCTGCCGCGAATTAGGCGCTTCTGCATATTTTGAAAAACCCGTCAACTTTGAATCTTTGCGTGCATCTTTGGCTGAGGCGCTCGGAACCCGCCGTATCGAACGCCGCAAGGAGGCACGGATCGGCCTGCGTGTTCCTTTGAAGCTAGGAGGCAAAGATGAGAACGGCAACTCTTTCAGCCTTCCCACTACTACCGAGAATGTAAGTCGCATGGGGTTTATTTGTGCCTGCGCCTCGTTTCTTAGTGTTGACACGGTCTTGGATGTCTACTTGCTGGCTGCCGAGCAGGAGCTCGTTGGTAAGGCCCGCGTGGTGCGGGCGGAATCGCCCGGCACCCAGTATCCTCGTTATGGACTGAGGTTTACAGAAATCGTGGGCACCTGGATATTGAAATGAAGTGATTCACCTTATGGTGAGTTTCGACGCAAAAGAAACACAACGCTTGCGGAATCCGCTGGCGCGAGGCTGTCAGTTGGGCAAAAGAATACTCCCTTGAGCCATGCGGCTCGTTATCTGGGGCGAGCTCGTGGCCCGCTGCGCAAGACAGAAGAAGAGGATCGCAAGCTCCTTCTCCATTTGGCCCAGAAAAAATCTCTAATCGGTGGCTTCGCGACTCGCCTGGCGCTCCTTCGTTTAAAATTTCCACCGTCAGCTTCGGTTGGCCGTCATTGGTTTTTCACACCTTTTGGCGGTGACGGAACTCGTTTCGCAAACCCTTTGGCGTCTTCGTGTCCTAGTGTCCAGTCGGGCGGCGGAAACGCGATTCGCCAAAACAGTGGTGACGGCTTTACAAATTCAATACCAACCTCCTGCTTTTCTGATTGCCGTGGGCCGAGATACACGACGCGGGAGAGCTGCTGTTCGCCTGTTTTAGGATTTATAAGCGTAACCGGATCGTCCGCAAATAATTTCATCGCCAGCAAGACCAGTGCGCCGTGGGCGTTTAAGACCAACGTAGTCGTTTCTTCAGAAATCGGTTTTTGGCCCGGTCTGGCGAGAACCACGGAAACCGGCACCCCTACCAACACGCGCTGACTGCGCCGCTGGGTATTCTTTTCGCCGACTTGTATTGAAAATGGGTCCATAAGAAAACATAACACCCTTGTCGAGCATGTGCTTGCGCTTTTCTGGAAGTTTCGACGCCCGCTGTGAAATAGCCGTTCTTGAGATAAATACTCACGAAGGACTCGATCCAGCAGCGCCAATAATTGGGATTCGAGCTCAGTAACAGTAACGGGCGGTTTCTGTTGTGGGCAAACTCTCGCTTAAAATTGATCGTGGTACTTGCGTCTCGGTCTGGGCTCACGAGTCGTCGTTGCGCAAACCTCAATCTTTGCCCTGGTTCCAGGTTGGGTGTGGAGCACTTGCTCGAGCCATACGCTGATGCAATAATGCCCCATGATTATTGGCGACCGCCTCCGCGAAATGCGGCAGGAAAAGAAACTCTCCCAGGGCGACATCGAAAAGCGAACTGGGTTGCTTCGTTGTTATATTTCCCGGGTAGAAAATGGCCACACTGTCCCGGCCATTGAGACACTGGAAAAGCTTGCGCGTGCCCTTGAGATCCCCCTCTATCAACTCTTCTACGAGGGCGAATACCCGCCAAGACTGCCCATCCACTTGAAGCGCACATCGTCTGACGACATAGCTTGGGGAAACGTCGGTAAAGAGGCTCGTTATCTCAACAAGCTTCGTCGCCTGTTGGCCAAAACGGCAGAAGAGGATCGCAAGCTCCTTCTTCACATGGCGCAGAAAATGTCTAATCGGTAGCTTCGCGACTCGCCTTTCGCTCCTCATCGGATGCTTGGTTTTGAGCCAGTCGCTGAAACCGCGCCGGTTCCATATCCGCCGGTCTCGTAACATATATCGAGAAGTCATTTTTCAAGCGCTACCACACCTAGAAGTGTCACCAACAGGCCCAGGTTATTTAGATTGGGCCCTTTTGTGTTTCTGTGAGTTTTTTGTAGAGCAAGCTTTCCCGCGAATTAGATTCTTTCGCGTCCCATCGAACTATCGAGTGGACGGAATTAAGAATGTTGTCGAGAAGGGGTGGCACACTGCAGCCCGCGCCGCAGCTGCTCTCGGAGCTGTTTGAATTCGATCGGCTTAGAGGCAAGCTACGCAGCCTGCCTGTAGAATCCGTTCCTGCTCTGTCACGAGCGCGTGAGCCGTCACCGCGATTACAGGGATGCTATCCAAACTTGCTTTTCGGTGCATCCAAGCGAGGAGATCAACGCCATTTTCTGCGCCAAGATTGATGTCCAGCAAAACAGGAAGCCTTTTCTGATCGTTAAAATCAGCTAATAATGCAAATAGCAAATACCGCCCTCACTTCGGCTAGCTGCGGACGCGATCCGCTGCGTTTACCGGAGGCGGCCCTTAATTTCCCCACAGTCGGAGCAAGGTGCGTAGAATGGCGGCACGAGGTGTCGCGCCCATGGTAGAAAAGGAAAGGGAGAGCGAGGACCTGGAGCGTTTGTGTCAGGGCGTCTCACCTGGCGATGCGGCCTGCAACTACCCGGCGACCGTACACTGCCCGGCGTGCAACGGGTGGTTCTGTGACGCCCACGCTGAGGATGAGCAGTGGCATGCGTGTATGCTGCCGCCACCCGGTGATGTGGGCGGCGAGGCATAGCAGCCGTCCGCATCCGCCGTGCCTACGTGCTGATTGACGCGTTTACAGCACACTATGACTTACGGCGCTCTCTAGCCCTACCAGCCGGAATTTTCCGAAATCGGTTTCAGGGGCTGGCGCCCGGCTCCTCAACGGGGCTCCGGCTTTCCACTGGCTTGGAGTAGCCACTGGCGTAAGAGGGTTTGGCTTTTTAACGATATTTGCTCAAACGCAAGTCCCATCCCCAGATTTGGATGGGCATATATGACCTTGGCATTAGCCTCGAAGCATTCTGGCTCGGCGAAGATTTTGATGGCCACCTCACTACCAATAGGAAGCGCATTCAGCATATCTACGTAGCAGCCATTGAGACTCAGTTCGGAGACCCTGCAACTAAATTTTCCCCCAGATTCCGTGTGAGCGATTTCCGCTACAGCAATGAAGGGGAATCGCCGACTGCGACGGGTTTCCTGATTCATTAGTATTCCTTTTCGGCAAAATCCGGTTCGGCGGTCTTTAGCCGACTGGCTTTCAATGGTACCCGCCTTGATGCGTTCTAAATACTCTGCCTGATTGATGAATTTTTCTGCGAAGGCGTCCAGTAAGTGAACCTCGCCATTTAAGGCTGCATATGAACCATTTTGCCTGGTTGGTCACTGATTCGCTCGGCTTCTGCAAGCAATCGGCCCATTTCACGTAGGAGTGTTCTCGGCAGCCCGGGCCGTTAGCGCTCCTAGTTCTGAAGCAGCCGCCTTAAGCTGTCGTTGTACTTTGTTGAAATCATCCGTGGCCATGCGTGGCATTATGCCAGTTTTCGAGCGTAGCGCCTGAAACTATCGAAACACCGTCGCGATGAATGCAACCTACAAAAAGGTCACCATGCGGTATGGACAAATCCGAGCTACTTCGCGCACTTCAAACGGAAATTCAGAAGGACAATCTTTCAACTTTCATGCACGAGGAACAGGAAGGTCGTCCTAACAGGGTGTTCCTTCTGCGCAAGCATTTTGGCACTGTGGGACAATTCAAAATTTCACCTCACCGGCGACGTTCTTCCGCCGCTGCTCGACAGTCTAGCGTCAGACAAATCTGACCCGTAGGGGTGTCCTACAGCGTTTCTTGTATTCAGATCGCGCGGCGGTGCGTATACCCTGTGTGTATTAGTACCCCGCAACGGTTCTGGAGTCTTTCTGGCTAGAATCTTAATTGCTGACGACCGCGAGCTAATGCGCACGGCGCTCAAGACGATCTTTGCAATGCGCCCAAATTGGGAGGTTTGCGGCGAAGCCGAGGATGGCCGGGAGGCAGTTACTAAAGCATCCGCGCTTCGACCTGATCTGGTTATTTTGGATTTTAAAATGCCGCTTTCTGATGGCATCAAGGCAGCAACAGAGATTTCCACGGCTATGCCTTCCACCCCAATAATTATGTACACCCTTTACAAAACAGCCGAATTGGAATCAGCCGCCAAACTGGCAGGCATCCGATCTGTGGTTGCCAAAGAGGACGGCGTTCGGAGTTTATTATCTGTGATTGATGCGGAGCTGGCCCAGCAGTCGAGTTAGATTGACCCGTTAAGGGGCAAGTTAGGGTCACGCCGAATCATTCGGCTCTTGCTTCCCTGCACCTGGCAATGAAAACGTCTCGTAGGGGCTCACAATCCGCTTCCAGTGAGCACATATACTTCACTGTCTGTCCAAATCGTAGTAATTCGGTTTCCGGCATCGTTTTGAGATGTTGGCACAATTCTTCTACGTTCAATTTGGTTTGGGTTACGCCCGTTATAACGGCCTGTTCTGATATAACCGTTTCAGATGCGGGCCGCCCGGCGTTTGGGAAATCCTTCAAGGGCCAGAGCCAGCCAACCACGCTGATAACCAACACTGACACCCCAGAAACACCACAGAAAACAGGTTAACCGTCTCCTCGAGCACTTCTGCGAGCTGGCACCCTGAGCCCCGCGTTGCCCGAGACGAGAGCCCTATCGCCGCATCGGTGCCCATTCACGCGCTAAAGCATACCCGAGGACCTTGGCTGGGCGAGAATGGCGCGAACCCCGACCGGATTAAGTTAATCCTCGGGCATCGCTCAATGGTCTCATCCAAAATGTTTTAAGATGTTCACTAACTGAACACGAGAAAGCCATTTATTTCAGGCAGCAATTATCCTAAGAACGCCACATGGGACCAACCACGCCGTACAAATTGCGAAGACTGGTACGTCAATTCAAGATAGCCTCGCCTGACAATCCTGCTGTAACGGTACTTCGCGAAGAATTGGAATGCGGTCACATTGTATACGGGCGAACCTATGAATTGCCTGGGAGCAAGGCTGCTGCTATTCGCGATTTGTTCCGGGAGCTGGCTGGAAAGCCTGTCAAGCGACGATGTTTCGAGTGTGCGAAACCTGTTCGGTAACTGAACGCTCAAATTGCTGTCTTTGGCATTTTCCCCGTGCCGCCATCTTTTGCGTTGGTCAAACCCACCGCCGCCCTCAGCTCGCTCACCTTTCTGTAGACCGTCAATGGGGGTTTCGTAATTAACTTTTTTTGGCTTATTGCCGTCATTCTTTCCGCCATTCACTCTCCGATTTCACTCGCCAGCGACCGTTTAACGAAGAACTGCAAGAGATGTTAGAGAGAACCAGAAATAATCCGAACGCAATTATCTATGGCACGTTCTACTCATACCCGGTGATGTAGTACGGTCCTAATGCCAGTTTAGACAGACCAATCAGCATGGAGAACGACGCCTTGTGGGTTGGCGCCCTCATCTGCGGGTAAAACATCGGTCATTTTTCTCGGGACTAGGCGGGGTACGCTCGACGGCCTTGAGTGCAAACCAGTCTTTCAGCGACGTCACCGTGCGGAACGTTTTTGAGGCGAGCTGCCCAGGGCTACTAGCCCAAAAGACCGTTGCGCTGTTCGTTACGCCGTCTACACACAATCGCATGTTTGCGCTTGCCTTACGGAACCACGAGGTGGTTCCGTCTTGGCATTCGCCAACTTCGATGAAATCATTTTCGCGGACAACTGATCTAAACCTGCGAAGAATTCCCATACAGTTCTAGTTTATGCGCTTGTCAGTGCGCCCGATCACGATGGTTCGAAGTCGTTAACGCCTCGATGCGGTGCGTCACACTCCCTGATGACAATACCCGACAGCACTCCTGATGCCGTAATTGAAGCAATGCGTCGGTTCGATAAAGATTTTCGAGACACGGCTGAGTGGCAGAAGTGGAAAGAAGACGCGAACTACAAGTATGCCATTGAGTATGAGGAGCGTTTGTATCCGGTGAAGAAAATCTTATCTCTCGCGACAGGGGTGCCGGTGAATGAATTCTCAGGTGGCGCGGTGGCAAATGATTAGTCAATGCACGCGGGCGAGCGGAGATAGAAGGGTAGCAAACTTCACGCAGTGATCTAACCTTACGATTCCTCTGGCAGTTTGTCGCCCTATTGAACGATGACGTTTATCGTTGTGGAATGCGATAGGGGGCCGGTAGTTCCGGTCACGCTGACGTAACTTTGGCCGGTGCCGACGGCTATTACGGAAGCAGACGTGGATGGTTGGTTGAGCGCGTCACCGCTATATTGGGCTTTGATTTGGTCGATACCTACAGAGGACAAGGTTATCTGCGCTTGGGCAGATCCGTTAGTAATCGGCACGATCATGCCTCCGTTAAAATCCCAGAAAGTGATCGTTCCTGTAAGCGGCTTCGACGAGGTTACGGTAGCGGTCGCGGAGACAGTGCCGCCTTGCGGAACTTTGTTGCTGGGCACGCTGATGGCAATACTTGTAGGTACCTGCGTTGTTCCTCCGCCGCCACCGGGCGAATTGGAGCCGCCACCGCAACCGAGTGCGGCGACGATCACCAAACATCCTAGGAGAATAGCGGTAACGCGATAACGACGAGGATCGGCAGCGAAAATAAAAAGTGACGCAGCCACGATTCCCAGCGCGCCGCCCAAAGTCGACCAACTACCAAAGTAAATCGGCCCAGTCACTGCGCTGCTTATAACTTTTGTAGCCTTCGCAGGTGCCGGCGATCCCACGGCGGTAAGTGTCAAGGTAGAGTTGACCGCAACACTGTTGGCGAGGTTGACCGATACAGGAGAGACGGCGCAGGATACGCCGATCAGACCTGGATTTGAACACGTTAAGGCCACCGCGCTGCTCATAGTGCTGAGAGGCGCGAGCGTAAAAGTGGACGATGCTTGCTGGCCGGCCGTGAGTGTCAACGAGGATGGGTTGGAGTTGATAGAAAAATCGGGCGCAATGACATTAATAGAGTCGATTGAATCGGACTGTGCGTAGTTCGAATCACCACGATAGGAAACCTGCACGACGCCACCAGACTGCGGAGTAATGGTAACCGAGGCAGTAAGAGTTTGATTGCCGTTGGCGTCGACGGCTAACGTGGGGGTCACGAGCGGCAGCGGACCATCAGGCGGATAAAACATGAACTGTCCAGTTATCGCTGGGGTTTTGCCCGGGGTGGTGAGGGTGGCAGTAATGGTTACGGTCTGGCCGTAATTAATGTTTTTGCTGGATTCCGATTGCGACATAGTTGTCGGCCACAAGACGGTGGCGGCCAACGGGGTGGAGGTCGAGGCAGCGTAACTTGGGTCTCCGCTGTACTGGGCGGTGACGGAGTGGGTTCCAGGGGTGGCAAAGGTAGCGGTCACGGAGGCAGCTATGCTGGCGTCTAACGTGTTGCCGCCAGGGCGTGGAGTCAACGTCACCGGGCCTGGAATAAGCGCGTTTCCGTCATAAAAGGAAATGGTTCCGGTAGGAGCCGCGCCGGCAAGCAAATTGGTGATGAGAAAGGTGCCGATAGTCACAGGCGTTCCGACAAGCGATGGCGAAAATGAAATGTACGGTGCTGGCAATCGTGTCGGTGCAGCGGTAACGTTAAGGGTGTAGGTGGTGGGCGATGCTGAAGCGGCAAAACTGGAATCGCCCGAATATGTGGCAGTGATGATATTCGTTCCACCGGGAAACTGAACTGGCTGATCTTCGGTGAATCCTAAGCTATTCAACGTAAAGACACCGCTGTTGGGAGGACCCTGGCTGACTCCGGCCACGGTGTCAGTAAAAGTGACGGTCCCCGTTGGACAGGCGGGCGCGACGCACAAATTTGCTGAAGAGCTTTGCGCATTAGCTACATCTGCACGTAGAAGATAAGGAGAACCATAAACAAGAGTCGTCGGCGATTTGCCGGTTTCTTGGCCGGTGGCGGGATCAAACACGGGGACGCTAACGAAAAGCTTGCTGGCTTCAGGGGCGATGGTGACGGTGACAGGGGCAGAGTCGCTGGGAGCGTAAGTGCCATTGCCCTCATAGTGCGCGATGATATTGTATTGAGTGCCACCGGGGAGAGCTGTGGTGGATCCGGTGATAACCCCGGTTTGCAGCGTGAATGGTCCGACTCCAGTGGAATTGCCTGCTGCTGGGGTGGCGATGAGGGAGACATCACCGTTCGCGGCCGTGGGAGAAACAGAAACCCGGAACAGAATGGATTGGCCGTGAGTAACATTGACGGCGCTGCCGCCGTTAAGAAGCAGCGTCGTGGTTGACGCCGCGGTATTCACCGAAGACCACTTAGTTACTAGAGATTGGGCATTCACGGAACCCAAGCCGGTGGCAAGGTCATATCCAGCTGTAGAAGTGTAAGCGGGCGTTGTTGACCCGGGCGTGGATATAAGTACTCCGGGGACCGAAGAAACTAAACTGCTGCAGTTGGGTGCGGCGCCCGCGCAGGGTACGGCGTTGTTGCCGGCAGTGACATCGTTAAAGCTGCAACCAGCGGCGGGAGAGGCAGAGGAGTTGCAATTCGTGTTCGCGGTATTTTGCTGTTGCGCCAGGCCGTAGAGGACGTAGTTTGCGTTACCTTGACGTGGCGAATGATTTTGCACGCTAACCTGATATTGATTAACCAACGCCATAATGCCGGCAAAGGCAGGCGCGGAAACGGATGTGCCGCCCACGGCTTGAAAAGAATATCCGAAGTTAATGAGGCTGCAGGAATTGACGGCACTTATATCGCGCTGGCACATGATGTAAAAGCTGTCGTTGAAGCCGTTGCTGGCGAACAGGGAAAGATCTGGCAAATCGCGATGATTGTCATTGGGCACTCCTTTACCAACCTGCCATGGCGGTTTTGCATAAATGGTACTGACCCCACCGCTGCCCGCAACGATGTCGAGCAGCGTACCGGACTGACACCCGTGCACGCCATTTTTAGCGCAAGAATCATTCCAGGGAACCTCGGGGATGTAGGACTTCGCAGAGGCCGGAATGGGCAGAGTAGTAGTGGAAGTTGCTCCCGTATTCCAGAAGGTGGACTCCCGACCTACCTGGTCAAAATCGGTTCCACCCACGGCTACGTTGAAGGGCGTTGAGGCGAAACCACTCACGGCCAAACCGTGGATAGCGACCTGCGCGGTATTGAAATCGTCGCAACCCGCCGAGCCGCCATCTCCTGCCGAAAGAATTACGGTGATGCCTTGCGCTGACGCTTGCTCCCACAAGGAGTTGTAGAAGTTATTCAAGGCTCCGCCGAGGCCTTGCTCACACCCGCCAAAACTTTCGCTCATAACCGGATCAAGATTATGGTCAACGATGTAGAGGGCCGAGAGGTGGACGCCCGAAGTGGTTTCCGTCGGAGCAGACGTAACGAAGTCAATTCTAGCCCCGGGAGCGACTGCCCCGGACCATTGCACATCGATGACGGCTTCGGTTTCCGAACTGTTGATGCCGGGATCTGGGCCATTGAGGATTACATTTGAAGCGGCAAAGTTCTGTGGCAAACCGAACATGTTGCGGAAGTCGATGATGTCCTGAGGATTGATGTTGCTTTGACCCACGATGGCAATGCCCTGCCCGGTGCCGTCGATTTTGGGTGAGCCGCTGAGTAATGGAGCAGTGTTGTAGATGGTGGCAAAGTCGGCGGGGCCGACAGCGAAACAATTCGTGGAACAGCCGGGGAAGGTGAAGAGCGGTTTAGTTTGGCCTGTTTTTAGGGATTTGTGAAACGGGCCGATAGCGTGGAGATGCGACTGTACTGGAAAATTGTGAAGCGAAACGATGCCAGAAATTACAGTGCCCAGTGCCGCTGGGATTTGGGGATCAATAGCATTGGCTAAATAACTTTCGCCATTCACTTCGTACTGGTGAATCTCGGTGTGAAAAGTGTTGCGTACCTGGCCAACATTTCCGGAGAATTCGACCGCCGTGCGCCCGGGGCCGACATTGATATCAAAAAAACCTTGCGATGACAGCCACTGGGTAATGGTCTGCAGGTCGGAGTCTGTCACACCAAATTGTTTGCCGAAATCGGCGGGAGTCAGCCAACGTTGGTAATTGGGGGAAAACTTACTTTGTTGGTCATCGAGGAGATGAAGCAAAGAAGATTCTTGTTCAGGGCTACGCCGCAAAAGCAGCACCATGCGGTGCAAACCTTGAGCATCGGCAGCCGGGCCGCGGTCAAACGCCAGGCGCGCCAAAGGGTGGACATTGCCGGGGAGTTGGATACGGTTGTTGTCGTCAATGGCTGTAGGGATGCGCGATGGCGCTTGTGCCGGCGTCGGGGTTGTTTGCGCATTACAACAAACCGTGAATAGGGTTAGACACAAACTCAGTAGAATGCTACGAGGGGCGGGTCTCATGAGCATCAGCTTGGTCCCGAAGTTGAAGTCGCAACGTACGGCAAAAGTCAGAACGGATGCTACCACATGAGTCAATAAATTCATTTGGTACTAAAGTTTTAACTTTTGAGAGGAGCTCAGGCCAAATTTGAGAGGAACAAGATCCCAATTAATAATCAGGCTAAACGGTTGGACCTTTCCCGCAGATCACTACGGCAGACCCATTCTCGTATCTGCGTTGCTCTCACTCACTGAGACGCCCGGGCAAACACGCCAATGCATAAGGGCAGTTTCGAAACCTCCTATCTCCTATCCCCGGCGCGCGTTGACAGCAAAATTCGGCGGGGCGTATAGTCGAGCCAACAGTTAATAGTCGTTACCCCCGTGGACGCGTAACCACCCCAGTTCCTGCGGGCTTGTTTTTACTAAGGGCAGGAGTTGCCCCAAGATGCGGCTATTTCCCTTCGCACGGCGCGTCTTCTGTTTCCTGACAACGGTACTTTTGTTCAGCTTTTGCGCCGTACTGCGTGCGCAAAATTCTTCAGCGCTCGATCCTGCACCCGCCGCGTCATCTACCAGCGGCTCTGCGCCCTCGGCACAGGATGAAAGCGCCAAGCAAGACGCGGCAAAAGCCACCAACGCGCAACAGTCCTCGGAGAATTCTGAACTCGTCAGTCAAGACAGTCCGGCCACTTTTAAAGTCCGCGTAAATCTAGTCCTGGTGCGCGTGGTCGTGCGCGACGAGAAAGGCAAAGTCGTTACCAACCTGCGCAGGGAAGATTTTCAGCTCTTCGATAACCGCAAGCCGCAAGCGATCACCTATTTCAGCGTCGAAACTCCCGAATCCCAGGCTCTCAAGCCGGCCTCCGCGGTCGCCGACAATGACGAAACAGGCGCAACTCCGAAGGACCTGGACACTGCAGCCAAGAATTTACCGCAGCGCTTTGTGGCCGTGATGTTTGATGACGTGCACATGTCTATGCAGGACACCAGCGTAGTACGCGACGCCGCTACGAGATTATTCGGAGCCCTCGCGCCTTCCGATCGCGTGGCCATGTTTAGCGCGTCGGGTCAGTTCCAGCTAAAGTTCACCGCCGACCGTGAACTGCTGGCCAAATCTCTGTATTCCCTCGTGCCTCATCCCACCGCCGGCGGCACCGGATTCCATGACTGCCCCGACGTTTCGTATTACCAGGCCGACCTCATTCAAAATAAGAATGACACGCAGGCTTTGTCGCTAGCCGCGGAAGATGCCGTGCAATGCGCGTTCAATGGCGACGAATCCAAGATCTCGCAGGCGATCGCCATGGCGCAGAGCGCTGCTGCGCGATCCTTGGCTCTTGGCGATCAGGAAACTGAGTATGCCTACCGGCATATTGAAGATGCCATGGGCCAGCTCTCGGGTATGCCCGGGCAACGCGTGATGGTTTTCGTGTCACCAGGTTTTATCCCCAGCACATTGTGGTCG